>JAAUYE010032387.1_pt1 | contig 13556 bp, 13 predicted proteins | sample 7278081 | NCBI WGS metagenome assembly JAAUYE01 (sample SAMN14350131, study PRJNA611818) | marine sediment metagenome | isolation source: surface marine sediment (0.6m) | place: French Polynesia: Moorea | collected 2018-08
AGGTGGTTTCCGACGAAACCACCTCGTAAGGGCGCTGCTCGCAGCGAACCACGAAACTTCGGTTCTCGTGCGCCCGGGCAGCGAAAAAAAACTGGCGCAGGCGGATCAATGCCGGGTTACATCGGGTGACATCGGCTCGGTTGCCGCTATCGGCGAGACGCTCGATGGCTGCGACGCGGTCATTTACAACATCGGCCTGCTCAAGGAGTTCCCGCGCCGCGGCATAACCTTTGAGGAAGCGCATTTCACGGGTGTGCAACGCGCTGTCGACGCCGCACGGAAGGCAGGCGTGCAACGCTTCATCCTGATGAGCGCCAACGGCGTGAAGAGCCCGGGTACGCCCTACCAGGAAACCAAGTTTCGCGCCGAAGAACTTCTCAGGTCGACAGATCTCGACTGGACGATATTTCAACCGTCGGTGATTTTCGGCGACTCCGGCGGCACGCAGGAGTTCACGCATCAACTCTACACGGAACTCGTCAAGCCACCGTTGCCGGCGGTCGCGTTCCCGGGCGTCGAAATGTCACCCATCTTCATCGCCGATGTCGCCGACGCCTTTGTTAACGCGCTTACCAATCCCGACACCGTCGGCAAGACATACCCGCTCGGCGGGCCCGAGGTCCTCAGCTGGCAACAGATGGTCGAACGCGTCGCAACGGCCGCGGGCCGCGACAAGTGGTTCGTAACGATGCCCCTTGGTGTCATGAAAATCGGCGCGACGTTTTTCGACTGGCTGCCCTTCTTCCCGGCGACCCGCGACCAGCTCACCATGCTCGAAGAAGGCAATACGGCGGACCCGGCGATCGTCGAATCCCTGATCGGCCGATCGGCGGCTACATTCGACGGTGAAAACCTCGCCTACTTGCGGTCGACGCGCGCTGCCTGAGGATCTCGCCAGCACTTTTTTTACATAATCTTCGAACGAATCGGCGCTCAAACCTTTGAACCAGTTCGACGTTTTATGTCGCGAGGTGTTTCAAAATCGAGCAATGATTCACCGCACCGAAACGCAGCGCGGCTTCACGCTGATCGAACTGATGATCGTCGTCGCGATCATCGGCATCCTGGCGGCCGTTGCCGTGCCCATGTACCTCGATTACGCAGTGCGTGCACAGATCTCCGACGGCCTGCGACTGGCGAGCGGCGCCAAGAGCGCCGTCACGGAGTTCTTCCAGGAACGTGGCAGCATGCCCGGCGATAATACCGCTGCGGGGCTGGCCAGCGCTTCGGCCATCCAGGGTAAGTACGTCGAAAGTGTCGCGGTCGGTGCCGGCGACGGCGTCATCACGGTGACTTTCGGCAACGACGTGAACCAGGTCATCTCGGGCGAATCCGTCACTTTGACGGCCGACACGAGCGAACCCGGTAGCGTGCAGTGGGTGTGTGACAGCGGCGGTGTCATCGAAGACAAACACCTGCCCTCTGCCTGTCGCTAGCGCCTAAGGCGTTTCGCTCTCTTCCGCCGGAATCTTCGTCGCCTGCCAGGCGACAACCCGCCATTCGCCATCGCGCTTCACAAACGTCCCGGTATTGAAGTAGTAGTCCACGGGCCCGTCATTCGGCGGCGTGGCGACGAGCTTGAACGCCACGACGGCCGTGTCGCCATACCACTTGAGCTGCACTTCATCGGCACTATAGACCGGAGCCGGTGCGTCCTCCTGCTCCGGCGGGGCATCGTCGAACGAGGCGAGGATCGCTGCTCTGGTCGTGCGCGTGCCGCGCGACGACGTGTACACCAGGTCCTCGGCCCAAAAGCGCTCGTGGGCAGATTTGGCGCCCGCGTTTGCCAGGAAGTCATCGAGCAGTCCGAGAATCTCATCGGCATCGCCAGCCTGGGCGCTGCCGGCGAGAAACACGAACGCAAGCATCGCATAGCGCACAATTCGCTTCATGGAGTACCCCTCTGCAGTGACGGGCTAGTCTAACAGCTCGAGCGTATCGGCGGCGATGCGGCCGTCCGGTGACAGGACGAACCTCTCAAACTGCCAACCAATGCAGAAACTTCCCGTTTCATCGGGGTTTTCTGTGACCTTGATCTCGTCCGGCTCCACCCTGCGCTTCGTATGATCACTCAGCAGCTTGGCGATACTCGGTTTTTCAGCGGCATAAATGATGTCCATGGCTTTCTCCTCATGGCCTTCCTTTGTCACTCGCAGCCAGAGTAGAGCCGCGCCGCTTAACGAGGACTGAAATTTTTGTGAACGGGCGCTGAATTGGAGACACGAGCGAACAACATCCTGATCGTGGCCAGCTTCGTCTGGCTGCTGGTGTCGTTCTGGAACCGCAATGACCTGCCGGGCGGGATCGACTACGTGCCGGAGATCGCGGAAGAGCCTGAACAGACCTCAACGTCCGAGCGACCGTTCTATGCCACGGTCAATGACGTCCAGTATCTCGTCGAGCCCGAGTATGCGTATGACCTGACCGGCATGGTCGTGTCCTATCGGCGCCACGAGGGCAACAGCCGCATGCACATGCTGGCCAACGACCACATCAACATGATGGACGTCTGCGTCGTCTGGGGCGACAACACCGAGAGCGACCTGCATGCGATCGACTTCTGGAATGGCATCTTCACATGCAACGTGTTTACGCGCGACATGGAAGCCTGGGAATCGTTCGACATGGACCAGCTGTCGAACAATCACCTGATCTCGGACGACGACTTCATCCGCAAGCAGGTCCGCAAGATCCAGATCGGCGACCAGATTCGGTTTCGCGGTTATCTCGCTTCTTATTCCAATGACCGGGGCGGCAAGCGCGGCACGAGCACGACCCGCACCGACACAGGGGATGGCGCCTGCGAAACCGTGTACGTCGAGTACTTCAGGATCGTCGAACCCGCGACGAGCCTGTGGCGAATCTCGATGTGGACGTCGTTAGCGTTGCTGCTGACCGGCCTGTTCATTCACTTCCGCCGGCCCTACAAGCCCTACTAGACGATCACGACGTCTTGGGGAACGTCGGCGCTCTCATGCGCCGCGAGTCGAGCGAAATCGGCGTGGACTTGTGCTCCGGATTCCTCGTCGGCTTGCCAACGAAGAACCCTTGCGCCAGGTCAACGCCCAGTTCGGCCAGCAACGCCATGCTCTCGGCGTTCTGCACGTATTCCGCGATCGTTTCCATCCCTGCCTCGGCGCCGATCTCGGCAATCAGTCGAATCATCTTCTGATCAACAGGATTATTGAGCAGATCCTCAACGAATGTGCCATCGATCTTGATGTAGTCGAACTGCAGTTTCTGCAGGTAGCTGAACGAACTGTAGCCCGTGCCGAAGTCGTCCAGCGCAAGTCGGCAGCCCATGTCGCGCAACGCCGCAATCTGCCGTTCCACGTGCATCGGGTGCCGTACCGCGAGGCTCTCGGTGATTTCGAAAATGATGTCGCCAGGATCGACGCCGTACGTCTCGAAGCAGGTCTGGATGTGGTCCACCAGATCGTCGTTCTCGAAGGCATTGGCTGACAAGTTGATCGAAAACCGCAGGCTGCGCGCCGGCACCGAGTACACCGAGTAGGCTTTGGCCGCGTTCTCGATCATCCAGAAGTCGATCTCGGTCATCAGGCCGAAGCGCATGGCCGACGGCAGGAACGCATCCGGCGATACCACGGTGTTGTCCTCGCCGCGCAGGCGAATCAGCACTTCGTGATGTGTGGTTTCGCCGGTATGAATGCGATTGATCGGCTGGAACCGAAGCTCGAATTCGTCGTTGTCCACCGCTCGCCGCAGTCGGTTCATCCAGCCGACGTCGGCATTATCCTCTGGGCTGGAGCTCTTCGAGTACTCGTAGACCGACAGGCGGTTGCGGCCAGCCGACTTGGCTTCACGGCACGCGATGTCGGCCTGGTTGATGACCTCGTCATAGTGCAGGTTGTCGCCCGTGATCATGGCCATGCCGATACTGCAGTGGACGTGGAATACCTGGTCTTCCTCGATGTGCGCCATGCGCCGCATGTTGGACAGGATGGTTTCGGCGGACGACGTCGCACCGTGGATGTCGGTGCGGCGCACGAGAACCGCGAACTCGTCGCCACCAAAGCGTGCGACCACGTCGTCGCGACGAACGCTGCGGCTCAGCTCGTCCGCGACCTTGCGAATCAGGCGGTCGCCCGCCGGATGCCCGCAGGCGTCGTTGATGTACTTGAACTGATCGAGGTCGACGAACAGCAGCGCACTCGTGTGGCCCTTGCGCATCACGCTGATGATTTCTTTCTTGAGCTCCTCGGTGAACCGGCGGCGATTGAACAGGCCCGTCAGGCTGTCGTGGTTCGCCATCTCCAGCAGTTTGGCGTCGCGCTCGCTGAGGGCGGTTGCCGTGGTCTCCAGCGCCTCCACAATATCCGAAATCTCACGATGCTCGGCCGGGTTGAACTTGACCCCGAGGTTGCCCTTGGCCAGTTCCTTGATGGGCTCCTGCAGGTCCGAGATCGATGCCAGCGCGCGTTGCAATGCCCGCCGCCCGTAGGCAGCGAACGCGATCAGCAGGAACAGCAGGATCAGGATCGCCCCCTTGATATTGGCGAGCAGCCGATCGTGGAAAATCACGAAATCGAGATTGATGCCGACGAACCCGAGCAGCTCCGTCCTGGTCTCGCCAGAAAGGTCGTCGGGTTCGAAGTCGAAGAGCCCGTCGCCTACCAGGGACTCGGTCCACACCGGCGCAAGGATTTCAAACTGGCGCGGATTCATCAGGCTGCTGTTCATGACATACGGCTTCTTCTCTCCGATCACTGCCGTTGCCTCATCGAGCTTGTCTTCGGTGAGCGCCTCGACCGGCTCGCCCACCTCGGCGTTATGCACCGAGAACAGGGCCGTACCGTCTTCGGCGTAGTACGACACGCGGTCGATCTCCGGATAGCGTTCGACGAAGCTCTCCAGCCGGATCAGCGCCTCGCCGTCGTCGCTCAGGTACAGCGGCGAGCCGAGCTCGTTGAGCTCCTCGGTCCATTGCAGTGCCCAGCGGCCGTAGTTGTCCTGCAGGACCCACTGGCCGCCCCAGTAGAGACTGGCGATGGCCAGTCCCCCAAACAGCGCCGCGCTCAGAACCTGGATGGACAGGATCTCGTGCACGAGCACGCGCTTGGCGCCGTTCGACGTATCACGGCTGAATCGCTGACGCAGCTCGGTGGCGCGTTCGCGCAGTTCGGCGACTCGCTCGAGCAACCAGTCACGCGCGGTGAAGATAGCCTCCATCATCGGCCGACGACCTGTATGGCGCCGCTGGTCAGGACGCGGATTTCAGAGAGCTGCGTGATCGGCGGCAGGGATTCGAAATTACCGGACTGGACCTCGCGGATGACTCGCACGATCGTCCGGGCAATATCCGCCGCCACGGTCGAAATACTCAGCGTGGCGCCCAGTTCGAGCATGGACTCGCTCGGTACCGTGACCGGCACCTGCTGCCGGTTGGCGTCGGCCAGCATTTCCTGCAGCACGCGACCGCTCAGGATCCGGTTATCGGGGAACAGCCAGAAGCCGTCAATGTCGCGAATCATGCGACGGAAGAAATACAGCGTTTCCTGGTCGGATGTCGTCACCTGGACGCGCAGGTCAACTTCGTGTTTCTCGGCGGCCAGCCGGGCCTGCTCGATCAGTTCGTCGTGGCCTTCGCCGATGATCACCCCGATCCGCACGACGGTCGGATCGATCTTCTTCCAGGCAGCAAGCTGGGCATCCAGCGGTGCGATGGCCGCCACGCCGCGGCTGTTATCGGTCAGCAGTTCGTGCTCGCCGTGGTTGAACACCTGGCTGAAAATGACCGGCTTCTGGGACATCGCGACCGACGAACGCGCGGCGCGCAGCCCGATGGCGACAACGACGCTCGAGTTGGAGTCGTTGACGCGCCGCAAAACGTTGATGGGAGGCTCGCTGTTACCGCCAAGATCATAGACCTCGTAATTGTCGAGGCGCTCGGCGAGCTCCACGGCAACATCCGCGTAAGCGGGCTGGCTGTTGGTCAGGACGATCGCGACGCCAGGCAACTCGAAATTCCACGGCTGGCGGCTCAGCGGCTTGACCGTGATTGGGTCGATCGGGGTGGTATCGGGCTCGGCGGCGACCGGCTCGGGCGCCGGCTCGACCGGAGGTGCGTTGTCGGGAAACAGGCTGGCGCAGCCGGACAGCAGAAACATTGCGAACAATGTCGCGTAAGTCCTTGATTTTGAAATACGAGAGCCAGTCCGTGGCATCGCGTTATCCCTTATGTCACATCGCCCGTAACCGGGCGCTGTTCCGGCCGCCAGAGTCCTCCTTATTTACCCTATTTTCGGCCTGATTTCTGTGCGCCAGGTCGCTGCAAAATTCGAGAACCAGTACATGTGGCAAATTTCTCCCAGATCAGGCTACATTTGCTTCGCAATCCAGCGATCGACCTCGGCCTCGAGCACGAACAGCGGCAGTGCGCCGTTGGTCAGAACGAGGTCGTGGTAAGCGCGCACGTCGAACTTGTCACCGAGCGCCTCCTCGGCCTTGTTGCGCAGCTCGCGAATCTTGAGCTGGCCGATCTTGTAGGCCAGCGCCTGTGACGGGATGGCGATGTAACGTTCCACCTCGGCGACAACGTCGGTGTCGGTGATCGGCGAGTTGGCAGCCATGTACTCGATCGCCTCCTCACGACTCCAGCCGAGGGCGTGCATGCCTGTGTCCACGACCAGGCGGTTGGCGCGCCAGATGTCGCCGAACAGCATGCCGAAGTACTGCAGCGGATCCGTGTACATGCCGAGCTCCTTGCCCAGAGACTCGGCGTACAGGCCCCAGCCCTCGTTGTAGGCCGTGTAACCACCGAAGCGGCGGAACGCCGGCAGGTCCTCGACCTCCTGCGCCACCGAGATCTGGAAGTGGTGGCCCGGGTTGGCCTCATGGATCGACAGCGCCTCCATGAACCACTTGGGCCGCGCCGGCAGGTCATAGGTGTTTACATAGAAGATGCCCGGGCGGGATCCGTCGGGCGTGCCCGGGAAGTACTGGGCCGCCGCCATGGATTCCGCACGGAACGGCTCGACGGCCTTGATGACGTAGGGCGCCTCGGCGAGCTTGCCGAACAGCTTCGGCAGCTTCGGATCGATCTCGTTACGCAGATCGTCGTAAGCCTGCAAGATCTCTTCCTCGGTCTGGAAGTGGAACTGCGGGTCGTTGCGCAGGAACTCGAAAAACTCCGCCATCGTCCCCTCGAAACCGACCTCGTCCCTGATGCCCTCCATCTCGGCATAGATGCGCTCCGCCTCGCGCTTGCCGATCTCGTGGATCTCCTCCGGCGTGTAATCCGTCGTCGTCGATTCGCGCACCATGAAAGCGTAGTAGTCAGCGCCACCCGGGCTGTCCGCCTGCCCGACCGTGTCGCGCGTGTGCTGCATGTACTCGTTGGCGATGTAGTCGTGCAGCTTCGCGTAAGCGGGCACCATGGTATTCATGATGTGGTCTTCGTACGCTGCCGTCAGGCGCTCGCGATCTTCGTCCGAGAACGACTCGGGCATGCGCGCGATGGGCCCAAAGAACGCGCTCTTCTCGGGACTATCGACGACCTGCGCCTCGAGCTGCGGCAAAGTCTTTTCCATCAGCACCCGAGGCTGTACGACACCAACTTCAACGCCCTCGCGCATTTTGGCGATCGACAGGTCGACGTTCTGAACGAAGAAACTGGAGCGCTTGATCCAGTCGTCGTAGTGCTGCGGCGTCTGGAACGGCTGTCCCACCGAGCCCGAGCCGAGCATGGGCAGTATGTTCGCCACGCTGAAGAACTGGCTGACGGGCGTCAGGGCCTCGTAGTCGTTGTAGCCGAGTTCCTCCCGCTCTATCGCGTTCTGGCGGTCAAACTGAAAGATCTCGTAGTTCAGGCGATCCTGACCGTCGAGCTGCTCGGGATCGTACTCGTGCAGCCGCGCCAGGTAGCGCGAGTGCAGGTCGTACATCGCCTCGCCATACTCGTCCGAGAGAAAATCATAGGGGCCAAACGTGTCGTTGAACCGGTGGTCGCCGCGGAATGTCGCCGCGACCGGATTCAGCCGAAGCATGTCCTCGTCGTACTCGTGGTAGAGCTGGTTGAGCTCCGCGACGATATCTACGGCCGGCTCGTCGGCGGCCGGTGCCGCGGGCTCCGGCGCCTTTTCACAGGCGGCCAGAACGAGGACCGTCATCAGGACAGCTAGTTGAATCAGGGACTTACGGATCATTTTCTTATCCTTGTCGATGCATGGATCGGGGCGACGGATATTACCGGTACCGGGTCGCGATTGCAGTATGATGACGGCATGGGAAGCGACCGCGACATTCCGATCCTGCTGTGGCCGTTCTACGCCATCTGGCGGCTGCTGACTTTCTTCGTCGAGCTCGTCGGCCGCGTGTTGTGTGGCGTTCTCGGCCTCGGCCTGATGATCGCCGGCGTCGCCATCACGATCACGGTGCTGGCCGCGCCCGTCGGCATCCCGCTGGCCGCGGTCGGATTCCTGCTGCTCGTCAGGGCGATTTTCTAAACGCCCGTCATTGCGAGGAGCGCAGCGACGAAGCAATCTGGAGATTGCTTCGCTTCGCTCGCAATGACAGCTTCGCTCGCAATGACAGCTTCGCTCGCAATGACGGCTAGGCGAATACCTCGTCGATCGCCGCCATGACCTCGGGCGTAAACGCGTCCACGAACTCGAGCGCTTTCATGTTCTCTTCGACCTGCTCCAGCCGCGTGGCGCCCGTGATCACCGAGCTCACGTAGGGATTCTGCAGGCACCAGGCCAGCGCAAACTGCGCCAGCGAAGCGCCCATGTCCCTGGCAAGCGGCTCCAGCTCCCGGACCCTGGCGATGCGCGCCTGGTCCGTCAGCTGTTCCTCCAGCCAGTCGTACTTCGAGACGTCGCCACGGCTGCCCTCGGGGATGCCCGCGTTGTATTTGCCGGTCAGCAGACCTGATGCCAGCGGGCTCCAGGTCGTCGAGCCGTAGCCGTAGTCCTCGTAGACCGTGTCGTACTCGGGACCGAAGCGATGCCGCTCGAACAGGTTGTAAATCGGTTGCTCGACAACCGGTTTATGCAGGTGGTGCGTCTCGGCAATCTGGATAGCGGTCAGGATTTCGGCCGCAGACCACTCCGACGTTCCCCAGTACAATGCCTTGCCGCGCTCGATGATGTTGTGCATCGCCCAGACGGTCTCTTCAATGGGCGTCGTCGGGTCGGCGCGGTGACAGTAAACGATGTCGACATAATCCATTCCGAGACGCCGCAGCGACCCGTCAATACCCTCCAGGAGGTACTTGCGATTGAGGGTATTGGTCTCATTGGGGCCGTCGTTGAGGCCCCAGAAGAACTTGGTCGATATGAGGTAACTGCCGCGCCGCCAGCCGAGTTTCCGGAGCGCCGCGCCCATGACCTCCTCGGACATGCCGTGCGCATAAGCTTCGGCATTGTCGAAGAAATTCACGCCGGCGTCGTACGCCGCCGCCATGAGCTCGGCCGCTTTATCAACGCCGAAGCGCGTCTGGAATGTGATCCAGGATCCCAGCGACAGCTCGCTGACCTGGATGCCTGCCTTACCTAAGTGCCTGTATTTCATGCAGCAAATATGCCATTTATTGCGGTTGAGTACATCGTCCAATAGGCGTAGTCTGAGGCTATCGTTGAGAGGAGAAAGCGATGCGACAACAACTCATAGAAGCGCTTATGTATCCCCGCCTGCTGCTCCAGCAAGTCATCGATGACCACAACTATCACCACAAGAACATGTTCGAGGCCACCGGCGAGCGGTGTGCCCATTGCACTGGTGAAGGCTGCGGGTGGGAAACATGCATGCAGGATTTCCGCCATTTTGACGACATGACGACGGATAACCTGAGCGCTTCTCTCCGTGAGGGCATCAAGTTTGTCGAGGCGCTGCACAAGCACCTGCGCCATGACGAAACGACCTGCACCTGCGAGACCTGCAACTGGATTCGCAATGCGGAGCACCTGACCGAGGAGGTGGAACATCATCTCCCACACGTCGATGCCGCCGCGGTGCACCCCGAGCACTGATTACGAAAAACCCCGCGCATGCGGGGTTTTTTGATGCGGTAACGAATACTTTTCCAGCACGCTGTGCCTGGTTGGCAGGCCTTTCCATGCTGTGATCGGATGCGTCGACGCCGGGCGTTGACTTTGCCCGCTAGCGCGGCGTCTTTCCGGTGCTGCCTGATATTACGTAAACTCCTTTATTCTTATATTTATCAGGATGTTAGTTCGATTACCTGAAATTTGTCGAGATTTGGCTTTTCAACCCCGCCTTGCCTATATAAGAATAGAGACCTGACGAGCGATAGGGCCGGCTTTGGGCCGGGACATAACAACAAAATCAAGGGGTTGGCGTGGCTCGGACGCAGCAAAGCCCTGCATCGCAACCGGATTACCTGAAGTACTTTGGGCTGAAGGAACAGCCATTCACACGGCTGGGCGACCCTGCGCGCATCTATCCTGCCGAACAGTACAGCCTGTTGATGTCGCACCTTGCCAGCGCGACGGCCGAGACGGACTGCCTGGTCGTTCTGCAGGGCAATGACGGTTCCGGCAAAACGACACTCTTGAATGCCTACCTGAGTGAGCTCGGCGACGAGATCTTCTTTGCCACGATCGACAACCACTGCCGCACGGCGACCGAGTTCTACGGCACCTTCCTGAAGCAACTTGGCTTCAAGGACATTACTGGCACGCTGAAGGAACTGCGGCGCATTACCGAACACTTTCTGCAGCACCAGGCATCGCGCGGCAAGACGGTGCTTCTCGTCATCGACAATGCGCAATCCGTGCGCCCGGTCGTGCTGGAGCAGTTGCGTTACATCGCCGACGTCAGACACCGGGGCCGCCGTGTGCTGAGCGCGGTCATTGCCGGCAATTCAAACCTGACCCGGGTGCTGGAATCACCCGCAATGAGCAAGATCAATTTCCGCAGCCATGTCGACTTCCACATTCGCATGTTCGACAAACGGGAGACGGCGGAATACGTCTGTCACCGGCTGGCTCAGGCCGGCGTCGGCAACGTCCAGTTTGAGTCCGGCGCTCTCGATCTGGTGCATCGGTTTACAGGCGGCTGTCCGGCGCCGGTTAACGAGCTGTGCCATTCGCTCCTGATCGAAGCGTGCAACGAAGATTCGCCGAGCATTTCGGAGCACATGGTGCGAGCGGTCGCATCGAACCTCGAGCTGCCACCGCACGTCGTCCCGCCGCACGGCGGGCGCCGCCGCCGAAGCGACAAGGGCTCGGCCGCAAAGGAGAAGATTAGCCCGCGCGCGGCCACGAAAAAGAATGGCAGCAATAAGCTGCAGCCGGAGGGTGAGACCACGATCGCCGGTCTCGAAGCCTCACTGGCAGAGGTCCGCATGGCATTGCGGCACAGCGAAAGCGCTCGCAAAGTTGCCATTGCCGAGCTCAAAAAGCAGCAGCGCGCCCTGAACCGCGCACTTGCCGAGGTGCAAAAAGCCAGGGAAGACTACGAAAGACTCGAGGCGACCTGCGACGCGCTCGAGGCATCTATCGCCGAACTGGACCGCTAGCCGCCCGCCGGATCTCCCGGGCTCAGCACGTCGGTATCATCTTCGACTTCGGGCTCGGCCGCTTCTTCGGGTTCGGCTGCGGGCGCAGGCTCCGCTTCGGGCTCTGCCGCCACGGCCGCACTGCAATTCCATCCCCAGCCTTCCAGCTTTGCGACAAACTCGGACGCCTGCTGCTCGCAATAGCCTTCCTGGGATTGCGCACTCCAGAGCACCTCGGACTCGCCGGGCGCCTCGGTGTCCTTGAAGTAGTGCACCTCGCAGGGCACGGTCACGCCGGGCTCGGTGTAGATTTCGACGCGCCTCACGAGATCGCCGTGGGTGCATTGGTACTTGCCGGAATCCTGGGCCAGCGTTGCCGCAGGCGCGGCCAGGGTCAATATCAGTAGCGCCTTGCCTATCCTCATTTCTGCTCCTCCTGGCTCCCAACCATTACTGCGACCAGGGCCGAGGCAACGCCCAGCACCGCGATCGCACCACCAAACTTGAGCATATTCGACAGGAATGTCTCGCCGCTCATCATGCCGAAGATCGTGAGCACGCCCATGATGGCGGCCATGATGACGAGCAGGAACGCGCAGATGATCGCTATTTTCTTCATCATGTCGCTAACTCCTTATTCTCCAATGGCTTTTTCCGCCTCGCGCCGCACATAGTGCCTGATTGCCAGGAGCTCGTCATCCGACAGGTGCTCAAAAATCGGCATGCCGTTGACCTGCAGGGCGCCGTTCCGCACCACTTCGGCAAAGGCTTCTTCCGACGCCAGAATGGGCGATGCCCGCAGGTCGGGCGCCATACCCGCCGATACCGCATTCCAACCGTGGCAGACCGTGCAGCGCACACCGTACTCGTAGGCGCCCTGGTCAGCCATTGCGCCGTCGATCTCGAACTGCAGCATCTCGATGGGCTGTGCTTCGGCCGGCGGCGGCTGATACGGTAGCTCGATCTCCCCATCCAGGGAGAACGCCACCAGGCGGCGATCGTGTGCGCCATAGGTCCAGCCGTTGGCCGTCGAGATGTCACCGCCCAGGCCGGCCACCCCGCCACCGAAACCCACCAGTACCGCAATGTACTGCTTGTCGTCGACCGAGTAGGTGACCGGCGGAGCCGAGACGCCGAGCCCGAGATCGTGCGACCAGAGTTCCTCGCCCGTGGTCGCGTTGTACGCGCGCAGCGTGCCGTCGACACGACCCTGGAGTACAAGATTGCCGGCCGTTGTCATCGTCCCCGCATTGCCGATGCCATACATCGGAACCTCCCAGGCAACCGTGTTGGTGACCGGGTCGCGGGCCTGCAGCGAGCCAGCCACATGGGTGCGATCCTCGATGATGCGCCAGCCGACAGCCGTCGTATCGCCCTCGAAGACCGCCGATTCCCATGAGTCGGGATCGATGCCTTCGTCGTTGTAGATCGCAGAAATCTGCAAGACCGGAATGTACGCAAGCCCCGTCATGGGGTTGTAGGACATCGCGTGCCAGCTGTGGGCCCCGGCCGGCGTCGGCGAGATGCGCTCCTCGCCATCCTCGTAACGTGCGCCGGGCCGTTCTACCGGGCGTCCTGTCTCCATGTCGACGTGGGTAGCCCAGTTGATCTCGGCGTAGGTTTCCGCAGACAACAGCTTGCGATTCTCACGATCGTGCACGTAAAAGAAGCCGTTTTTCGGCGCCTGCATCATGGCCTTGACGGTCTTTCCGTCGATCTCCAGGTCGGCCAGGATGATGTCCATGTTCGAGTTGTAGTCCCAGGTCTCGCCCGGCGTGTTCTGGTAGTGCCAGAGGTACTCGCCCGTGTCGGGGTCAAGCGCCACGATCGAGTCGAGGAACAGGTTGTCGCCGCCGCCCGGGCTGCGCACTTTCTGGTTCCACGGCGCGCCGTTTCCCGTACCGATGTAAACGACGTCGAGATCGGCGTCGTAGGTAAAGCCGTGCCAGGCGTTACCGCCGCCGCCGTACTTCCACCACTCGCCGGTCCAGGTCTCGGCCGCCATCTCCATGGCCGCGTTCTCGAACCCGTCGGCCGGGTTGCCGGGCACGATATAGAACTTCCACAGGAACTCGCC
>JAAUYE010142309.1_pt1 | contig 13556 bp, 13 predicted proteins | sample 7278081 | NCBI WGS metagenome assembly JAAUYE01 (sample SAMN14350131, study PRJNA611818) | marine sediment metagenome | isolation source: surface marine sediment (0.6m) | place: French Polynesia: Moorea | collected 2018-08
CAACATGACCTGGCCCGAGTTCGGCGGATCATTCTTGAGGGTGATGGCATCGATCTATCCAGGGCATATTCACGACGGCAGCCTGTATCAGGTGCTCATCGGCTCCGCCTACGGAGCGGTGGACGCCTTGATCGCCGGTGCAGTCTTCGCCTGGGTCTACAATTTTTTCAATTAAGCAAAAAGCCCTGCTGTTGATCAGCAGGGCTTTCTTTATATGCAACAGCGCGCCCAGGCGCGATCAGTGGTGATGACCACCCGGGCCATGCACGTGCCCATGCGCAATCTCTTCCTCTGATGCGTCACGCACCTCGATAATCTTGACATCAAAGTTCAGATCGACACCTGCCAAAGGATGGTTACCGTCGACAACAACGTGTTCGTCTTGAACTTCCATCACGGTGACGACCAGCATTTCCCCGTTCGGGCCCTGCGCATGGAACTGGGTGCCTACCGCTATCTGGCTGGCGTCTTCGAACATGTTCTTCGGCACCTGCTGAAGCATGGCTTCATCGCGCGTGCCATAAGCCTCTTCCGGCGCAACAGAAACGCTGAGTTCATCGCCGGCAGCTTTTCCCGTCAGCGCGCTTTCAAGGCCGGGAATTATGTTGCTGGCACCGTGCAGGTAGGCAAAGCTGCCGTCGTCTGATTTGTCGATGACTGTACCCTCGTTATCTGTCAAGGTGTAATGAAGGGTAACGACTTTCTGGTCTCCGATTTGCATAGGGGCTCTCTAGAACTGTAACCGATTAAACCGCCACCTTAACAGATAATCGGACGCGGAGATAGTAAACCTTTTGCATGCCCATCAAGAAACGCCCGATCGCGGGCGTCTCACCGTCAAATCAGCCGGATATATCCTAGAGCCCTATCAATTCGGCATGAAAGCCCTGGTTGATCACACGACCCAGTATGTCCTTCCCCTTGAGCACGGCAGGATCATACAGCACAAATACCATATGCCTGTCCTGGTTATGACCGACAGAAACGACGCCGTAATCGCTGCGAATAGCCTCTTCAAGATTGACGAGTTCACGATCGTTCAGCGTTTCGTCGATGTGAACGGTAATATCACAGACAGTTGCGCTCATCACACACCTCCTTCCCGAATAGTGCTGAACCCAGTTCCATTGTACTCACAATAACTGCCACTTCAACCGAACCAGCTGTCCATCTGGCCACCGAAATAGAGGCGCAGAAGAACCAGCAAGACTGCGGCACAGGCAATTAAAACTGTTATCCAAAGCGCTTTCTTGTCCATCATTCAATTCGACGAAGATGCCGAAGCCGTCGAGCCCTTGACCTGTAGGAGCGGCTTTAGCCGGGAATAACGCCAACCACGCGAAAACCTGTCTGGAAATACCGGCAAAGGTCGGCTGGTATAAAGGCCAGGTGGCACCAGTGATTGGCTGGTGTGGATAATTCGCGGCTAAAGCCGCTCCCACATCGGAACAAACCTCTGCGCACTCCGCGTCTCGGCGGTTGGCAAATCACATTCCGTTTCCGAATTTTTCGTGGTGGATCTGTACCGCCTCGCGCATCGGTTTCATCGCTTCCGCGTAACCCTTCAGTATGCCCAGCGACCAACTGATGCGCTCGCGGAAATATTCGTCCGCGCCCTGATCATTGTCTTCTGTCCGGTCATTAAGCACGCTTTCGACATTGCGCACGATGACGTGCTCCGGTATGTAGCAGATACGGTTGTTTTTGTAGCTGCTCATGCGCAGCTCGGCAACAGGATAGGCGCCGCCATCTGCGCTTGATACCGTCACGATCATGGCTGGCTTATGTCCCAGCTCGAAACGGTTGAACAGCAAAAAAAAGTTCTTTAATCCTGAAGGGACCTGGCCATGCCATTCCGGCGATACGATCACAAAACCATCGCTGGAAACCAGTTGTTCTTTTATGGGCGCCAGGCGTTCGTTCCATTCCGGGTTGTCTTCCCACAGGCTCTGATCCCACAATGGCAGCGGGTTGTTGGCCAGGGTGTAAAGCCAGGTGTCGACTCCGTACTCCTGTTGCAGTGTCTGTTCGATATGACGCGCCACCTTCTCGCTCTGTGATGGATCCCGATGACTGCCGCTGATGATAGCTATATTCACAAGCTCTCCTTATTCTTTGTTAACCGGTGTTTAAACATTCCTGCGCGATTCCCCGGCTCAAGCCGGCTGAACACATTTTTCACCCTCGTTTTTCGCATTATTCACGTAACTGGATACTTCGACGGCTGCGATACTGTCATCGGCAGCCGGCTTGATCAACTCATCAATGACGCGGGTATCCTCCGAACATAGCCAGTCCTGCATCGCTTGCTGCGGGATCAGCGCCGGCATACGATCGTGAACGGGCTGCATCACCTTGTTCGCATCGGTTGTGATCAAACAACACTGCATCACACCATCGCGATCGATCTGGTATATACCCGCCAGCGCCAGCGCATCCTGGTGGGCCGACCTGAAATAAAATGTCGCTTTCTTGCCTTCGGTGCGCCGCCATTCGTAGAAACCATTGACCGGCACGATGACACGCGTTCGCGCAATCAGCTTCCTGAACGAGGGCTTTTCATGAATGGTCTCGGCTCGCGCGTTGATCAGCGGACGCTCGAACTGACCGGGCCGGGCCCAGTGAGGCACGATGCCCCACTGCATGTCCGCCACTTCGAAACCAACCTTGTGACACACAGTCGCCAGGATCGAACTCGGTGCGATGTTATAGCGCGGTGGAAACCGGTCTTTGGGGATAACCACATCGAGCACACTGACCAGCCTGTTCACGCCTTCCGAATCATGGGCGTCTATTCGTCCACACATTGTCGCACCCTACACCGTCAACACCGGTTCTTGCATGCGCGCCAGCTGTTCGCGCAATTCCAGAATATGCTGCTCCCAGTATTGCACGCTGTCAAACCATGGGAAGGCCTGCGGGAAAGCAGGATCCTGCCAGCGTTTCGCCAGCCATGACGCATAGTGCATCATGCGCAGGGTCCGAAGCGGCTCGATCAGGTTCATTTCGGCCAGATCCAGGGTGGCAAACTCGTCGTAGCCCTCGAGCAGGTCGATCATCTGCACGGTCATCTCGGAACGCTCCCCCGACAGCAGCATCCACAGGTCCTGGATCGCCGGGCCATTGCAGCAGTCGTCAAGATCGACAAAGTGCGGCCCCCGGTCCGTCCACAGCACGTTGCCGCGGTGACAGTCGCCATGCAGACGCAGACGATTGACAACGCCCGCCTGTTCGAATCGCACACCGATGTTCATCAATAAATCGCTGGTCAATGTCCGGTAGGCCGGCTCCAGGTGGCCCGGTATGAAGCCATTCGTCAGCAGGTACTCGGCCGCGTCGGCGCCCAGGCGCTGGATGCTGATATCGGGTCGGTGACTGAACGGCCGCTGCCGGCCGACCGCATGAATGCGTGCGATGAAGCGGCCCATCCAGATCATGTCCTCGGTGTACTCGAGGTCGGGCCAGCGTCCGCCCTGCAGCGGATACAGCGCAAAGCGGTAACCGCCTTGCTGCAGCAGGGTCTCGGCATCGAACTGCAGCGGCGCCACCACCGGTATCTCTTCCGCCGCCAGCTCGCGCGCAAACGCGTGCTCTTCGAGGATGGCCTGATCCGTCCACCGGTCCGGCCGATAGAACTTGGCAACCAGAGCTCCGCCCGATTCCAGTTCGACCCGATAGACCCGGTTCTCGTAGCTGTTCAGCGCCAGCATGCGCCCAGAGGTCTGATAACCGCAGGATTCGACCGCCTGCAGGATGGTATCGGGGTCCAGCGCGTTGTAGTCGTGTTCCAGCTTCATCAGCGCCTATGTTACGCTGAATGAACTCGGCCGTCCCGGGCCAGTCGAATCGGCGCAAACCAGATCTCCGACGACGGAGCAGCAAACAACCATGACAAGCAACGCGATAATTGGCCAGCCGGCACCGGATATCCAGGTGGGTGCCTGGGTGCGGGGCGAGCCGGCCAACTTCAGCACGATGCGCGGCCGTGTCGTTCTGGTTGAGGTGTTCCAGGTTAACTGCCCGGGCTGCTTCGTGCACGCGCTGCCGGAGGTGTTGCACTTGTACCAGAACTTCCATCACAAGGGTCTCGAGGTCATCGGCCTGGCGACCGCGTTCGAGGACTTCGACAAGAACACGCTCGAGAACCTGGAACGGCTGGTCAACATGGGCGAACTGATCGGTGAACCGCTGCGGCAGCTGGGCAAGGCCGGCCTGCTGAACGACAACCGGCTGGACTATGAGCTGCCGTTCGCGATCGGCATGGACTTGTTGATCGAGAGCCAGGCGAAGACCGACGAAGAAGCCATTCACCGCTTCATCACAGGCCAGCTGCCGGATTATGACAGCTGGCCTGATGAAAGAAAGCAACCGGTGTACGAAAAAGCCCGCGCCTACCTTGAATCGAAAACGCACAGCGCACGGACCTTCGAAACCTACAACCTGCAGGGTACGCCCTCGTCGATCCTGGTCGACCGCGACGGCATTCTGCGCGAGGTATCCTTCGGTTACGTCGACCACCTCGAGCCGGTAATAATCGATTTACTGAAATAGACGATCGGGTACAATGAGCCCTCCTGAAACCAGGGCAAGCCTATGGAACGTTTTTTAGAGAACAGCATGTACGCCAGCCGCTGGTTGCTGGCGCCCATCTATTTCGGACTCAGCATCGCCTTGCTGCTGCTGGGCATAAAGTTTTTTCAGGAAGCGATTCATACGCTGCCGGTGATTTTTTCGATCAAGGAAGCCGACCTGGTGCTGGTGGTTTTGAGCCTGGTCGACCTGGCCCTGGTCGGCGGCCTGCTGGTCATGGTCATGCTCAGCGGCTACGAAAACTTCGTATCGCAAATCGACATCGACGCGAGCAAGGAAAAACTGTCCTGGCTGGGCAAGCTCGATTCCGGTTCGCTGAAGCAGAAAGTGGCTGCCTCGATCGTCGCGATTTCTTCGATCCATCTGCTGAAGGCCTTCATGAATGCGCAGCAGATCGATAACGAAAAACTGATCCTTTACGTGGTCATCCACCTGACCTTCGTTCTGTCCGCAATGGGCATGGCCTTCCTCGACCGAATGAATAAACACTGAACCCCGGCATATGCGCGGCCTCGTTCCACCCGACCCGGAAACCACCGCATCAGGCATGCACTTTGCTGTGGTTTACGTGCCGCGCCGCAGCCGCAACCGCTTCGCAGCCAGCTGCGTAGAGATCAAGCCAACCGCGGCCGACGCCATCGACGATGCCGACCCCGACAACAAGCGCTACCCGGCCCGCGTCAGCGGCCCGTCAAAATCCTCGGAAGGCCAGATGATCTATTACCTGCTGGAATGGCTTGACTGATGATCATCAACCTCGCAGAGCTCAAACCGGCGCAGGTCTATTTCACGATGATCCAGGCGCTGATCCCGCGCCCGATCGCCTGGGTTCTGTCGGAAATCGAAACCGGTAAATATAACCTCGCACCGTTCTCGTACTTCAACGCCGTGTGCAGCAACCCGCCGCTGATCATGCTTTCGATCGGCAAGAAACCGGACGGCAGCTTCAAGGACACGCGCGTGAATATCGAACAGCGCAAGGATTTCGTCGTGCACATCGCGCACCGCGAATTGCTTGAGGACCTGAACCAGTCGTCCGCCACACTGAACGCCGATGTTTCCGAACTCGACCTGCTCGGCCTGGAAACCGTGCCCCTCGAAGGCTCGCGCCTGCCCCGCATCGATACCTGCAGGATCGCCTGTGCCTGCGAATGCTACGAGATCCACGAACTCGGCAGCACACCGCAGTCGGTCATCTACGGCAAGGTGAACCAAGTCTACATCGATGATGCCATCACCAGTACGAATGAAAAAGGCAGACTCAAGGTCCATGCCGACAAGCTGGAACCAGTCTCAAGACTCGGCGCCGATGAGTTCATGGGCTTTGGGGAAATCATCAGAATGAAGCGTCCCGGTTAGAACAGACGGCGCGAATCATGCTGCGCATACGCCGGTCGACAGTAGCCCGTCCGGCTGATCCCGCCCTCCGGCACTTTTGAGCCTGCGATTAAAGATTCCCTCAGATCTGCCGCTAGACCTATGGGTGTTTTTCGAAACCAGAGCGCGAGGCAGATACATGTGTTTTCCACGGGAATACAGATACTTACCGCTTGGCTTTCTGTTGGCTGTCGTTCTCTGCGGCAACGCGTACAGGGCGGCCATGGCCGAGCAGACTCACACGTTCGATGCCGACCCCGAATCGATGATCAAAGCCTTGCAGTCAGGCGGCTATCTTGTGTACTTGCGGCACGCAGCGACCGACCGCAACCAGACCGACATACACCCGCACCGGTATGATGACTGTTCGACCCAGCGCAACCTGTCGCAAGCCGGCCGGAAGCAGGCGATGGCAATCGGTGAAGCCATCCGTGCGCTCGACATCCCCATCGGGAAGGTCCTCACCAGCCCTTTCTGCCGCTGCAAGGACACTGCACAACTCGCGTTCGGAAAATCAGAGGTGTCTTTCGATCTGAGCTTTGGGCTCGGTGCTGACGCCCAGCAGACGGCGCATCTGGCACAGGCGCTGGAAAACATGCTGTCGACGCCGCCTCTGAACGGCACCAACACGGTACTGGTATCGCATACCGCGAACCTTAAGGAAGCGACCGGTCTGTGGCCAAAGCCCGAGGGTGCTGCCTACATTTTCAGACCCGTAGACGGCGGGCGTTATGAGTTCATCGGCCGATTGCCACCCGATGCCTGGCCTCAGTCGTCGGCCGCACGTTGATTCGAACCACTCTTCAGCATGACCAGAAAAACTAACAGGGACGTGAGAGGTACACCGCCATGTATTTGCTGAAGCGACTATCGCTGCGCTCAAAATTCCTGGTCGCACCCGCCATTACCCTGGTGCTGATGATCGTATTGTCGGCCATACTGCTGCTCGCCACCCAGAATCAGCAAATCCACCTGAGCGAAGTCGAGCGGATGGAGCTGCGCGTATCGGACCGCGTAACAAAGCTGTTCAGCCGCCTGTCGGCTGCTCATCTCCGAATCTACGACCTTATGGTCAACCAGGCGCCAAATTACAGCGAAGAAGAGATCTATGAACGCGGCAAACCCGTCATCTACGCCATATACGCAGTAGAGAAAGAAATCAGCGATGCCGGGCTGGTTAAAGCGATGTCAAACGATGCACAGAAACACCATGTGCAGTTGACGACCGAGTTCGCCGCCTATCGCTCGAATATCATCTCGGCGCTTGAAATGGCCACGGTCGACCGGACCCTGTCGATCCACCATATGCAACGCGCGACAAGATACTACAACAAGGTCAACGCACAATATCTGACGCTGCTCGATGAGATCCGTGGAAGCATCAGCGACAGGTTTATAGAAATACGCGACAACACCAACAGCGCATTGAGATTTTCCGTCGGAATCTTCTTCGCCGCCCTGGCGGGCACGGTGATGATTTCGATTTTCCTGTCCCGCCTGCTCACGGCCGATCTGAGCAAGGTGATAAATCTGATGCGCCGGGTAGCCACGGGCGAGGAAAATGTCGAAGTACCTGCACTCGCCACCTCAAAAGAGGTCACCGACATCGTCGACTCGGTGAGCGTTTTTCAGGACATCATGCATCGCCTGGAACAGGAGATTTCGGACCGCGAAACTGCCGAAGAGAAACTGGAGCTCGCAGCCAGCGTCTTCGAGTTCAGCATGGAAGGCATCATGATCACCGATGCCGATGCCCGCATACTGAGTGTCAACAAGGCGTTTACCGATATCACCGGCTACAGCAGCGAAGAGGCGATCGGCAAAACACCACGCCTGCTGCGTTCCGACCATCACAACGAACCCTTTTATCAGAAACTGTGGTCTTCGCTGGAACGGGCCGGTATGTGGCAGGGAGAAATCAGGAACCGGCGCAAAAACGGCGAGATTTTTCCGGCCTGGTGCAACATCAGCGCCATGCGCGACAGTGATAACCGGGTGCGCCGCTATATCAGCATTTTCACCGATATCACAGAGAAGAAACTTTCAGAAGAACACATATATCGGCTGGCGCATTACGATGTTCTGACCGGCCTGCCCAACCGTGCGCTGTTCCAGGAGAGACTGGACCAGGTGCTCATCAATGCGCGTCGTCATAAACACAAAGTCGGCGTCATGTTCCTTGACCTCGACCGCTTCAAGCTCGTCAATGACACCCTGGGTCATACCGCAGGCGACACACTTTTACAGCACGTAGGCAAACAGTTGACGTCCTGCATACGCACGACCGACACTGTTTCGAGACTTGGCGGCGATGAGTTCGTGGTTCTACTGAACGATCTGACTTCCGGTGAAGACGCGGCACAGGTCGCGCGAAAGGTACTTGAAGCGCTGGCCGAACCACTGCGAATCGACACCCATGATGTATACATCACCGCGAGCGCCGGTATCAGTATCTACCCCGATGATGCCGAGGATGCAAAACACCTTTTCAAAAATGCGGATACGGCAATGTACCGCGCCAAGGAACAGGGAAAGAACACCTACAGGTTCTACACAGAAGAAATGAACATGGAAGTGACCGAGAGGCTTGCCCTGGAAAGCCAGCTGCGCAAGGCAATTGACACCGAGGGCTTCGCGCTGCATTACCAGCCTAGGGTTGATACAAGCACGGGTCGGATCATCGGCATGGAAGCCCTGCTGCGCCTGCACCATCCTGAACTCGGTACGGTGTCACCGGCACAATTTATCTCGATAGCGGAAGATACCGGTCTGATCATACCTATCGGCAAATGGGTGCTGCAGACCGCGTGCAAGCAACACCAGTCCTGGCGTGAGCAAGGCCTGTCCGTACCACAGATCAGCATCAACATGTCGGGCCGACAATTCATGGACCCGAACCTCGTGCGCAGCATCAACGAAGTGATCACGGAAACAGGCGTCAACGCATCTGACTTCGAACTGGAACTCACGGAAACCTTCCTGATGGAAAACCCGAAGAAGACAATCTTCATTCTCAGGGAGCTGAAATCGATCGGCTTCGACATAGCGATCGATGACTTCGGCACGGCTTATTCCTCGCTCGCCTATTTGAAACGTTTCCCGGTCGACAGACTCAAGATTGACCGCTCGTTTATCTCCGATATTCCCGATGATGCTGATGACATCGCGATCACCATGGCGATTATCGCGATGGCGAAAAGTCTCAACCTGTCGCTGGTCGCCGAAGGTGTCGAGACGGCAGCTCAACTGACCTTTCTGAAACTGCAGGGTTGCCAGGAAGTACAGGGCTACTACTTCAGCAGACCCATGCACGCGGAAGCTGCCACCGAATTGTTACGCCAGGAACAGCCTTTCGTCCCTTTGCTCGCGCAGGAGCACAGATTCTCCAACATCAGAGGCCATTGAGGCGCCCGCTGAACACATAGCCTGACAGACCGCGTCACCGATCGCTCACAACAACAATTTTCACTTCAAAAGATGGCTCGTTGTCGCTCGCTCTTGATCCGCGTCACTCTTTGCGGTTTGGCAGCCGTGGTAAAATTTACCAGGCAAGGGCTCTAGTGAAAACGATCTCAAGCGGTCAGTGCTTCAGGATCCAAGCCACTGGTTTTTCAAGCTCTGAGACATTGTCAAGAGACGATCAATGCGCATATCAGCTTTTCTCTCGTTCATTTTTTTACCGCTGGCGATCACGGCTACTGGCGCAGAGATCCCGCCTGACAAGAACGTTATCGTATTCCCGAGCAAACTGGGTGATGTGACCTTCAACCACCAGTTACACTCTACACTGACGGATGTCGGCGGCCTGGCGAAGGTCGAATGCAGCACCTGCCACCACACCTTTGAAGGCGAAGGAGCTGTCAAGCCATGCACTCAGTGCCACATTCGCACCAAGAAAGCGGCTGAGGGCGAAACCCTCGATCTCACGAAAGCGTTCCATTATCGCTGCCGCAACTGCCACAGGTACACCATGGAGCAGGGCAAGCGAGCGGGGCCGAACAAGAAGTGCTCGCTCTGCCATATAACGAAAGATAAATAGGCTGACCCGAACTCTCGTGAATCAGTCGGCGGAAGGACAGACCGAAGCGGGGCGGCGCCCGGTGCCGGCCCGCTGTACAGGTACCCGGGCACACGCGATCCGGGTCCGGTTGATCCACCGGTTTATGGAAGGCCCGGGCACGACTACCCGCAAACACCCGCGCAGGCCGCCTTCGACAGGGTGGGAGGGTAAAAGCGTTCAGATCCCCGGCCACCTTTGCCCTGGCAGTGCCTGCAATCACGATTGAACAGGTCGCCGTGAACACATTCTGGCATTGCTGTTCGGCACGCCTTCGTGACACGGTGCCAGATCAAAACGGCGAGTTAACACTTTCATAAAACGCATGACCGAAATCAAAAAAACTGCAAATACTCGACCTTTGCAGCGAAAAAACCTTAGCTGGCACAAGCTGATTGACAATTATCATTTCAAAGCATTTTTAGCAGCGATAGCATGGTATTTGCAAACCACGTTTTGCGCATATATCAGGGCTATCCAACCAATACCGTCCAGGGAGTTCCACAGATTCAGCAAGATTGAGAGGGCAGTCCTGACATATTGTCACTCAATTGGAGAACTGAAATGTTTACCAAACTACTCAAACAAACATCTGTCACACTCGTGGCAGCCATAGCATCGGCCGTGATGCTGCAGGGAAGCGTTCTGGCCTATGAATCAAACCTGCATGTGTTTTCGGTCGATGATGTCATGGGCGGTTTTGACGGCAGTACGTTCGGTACCGATGGTGCTCAGCAGGACACGAGCATCATCTGCGGCCTTGGCTCAGAGCCCTGCCCGTTGGACAATCCGCCGGTGATCGACAAGGAGGGTGTGACCCTGTACCCGGTCGACAGTGAATTCGGGTATTACATCGTCGATTTTGTCGGCGCCCAGGGCAAGGCGCGAGACGGCGACTACCTGGAAGGCTATGTCGGCAACATCGAGGAAAACGGCGTCGTGATCGGCATCAAGATCTCGAATGCAGCGACGGAAACCTACAAGGTCAAGCCACCACTCGGCACCTGGTGCCAGGGCCTCGGTGGAACCTCGGTCAAGTGCGAAACCGAGCACTACACCGTGATGGAACACGTGCTCAGCTGCCACGAGGTCATTCCGTATTTCTTCGCGGATCCGGAAACCGGCATTCACGATATCCTGGCAACGCCCGACGGCAGCCTGTCTTTCGACTGCGCACTGGGGTATCTGGATGACAATGCCCTGATACTGGTCGACGGGGCTCCAACTGACCGGCTGGTCAATTCGACCCCCTGCGAGGCCGAAAATGACCCTGAAGGCTGCCAGATGTTCCCGAACGACAAGACCGACATGCAGAACAATATTGCATTGAGCACGGATTACTCTGTCCAGCTCAAGGATGACGGCAAGGCCTTGTACGGCTGGGGCGGCATGCACAAGCGGCCGAATGATGTCCGCATGTATGCCAGGCTCGACCTGCCTGGCCAATGGAAGGAACCGGGTGCCGACTATGTAGTCACCCGCGCCGAACTGGTCATCAACCACTGGATCACCAACAACCCGAATGATCAGCTGCGCGCAGAAGACCTTGAAAACGAAGGCGCCAGGGGACGCAAGCCATCCTACAGGGTAGAAGGCACGCCCGGCACATCGGACGAGGTATGGAAATCAACCATACCCTGCTACGAAGGTGACGGCGACATCATCGACACCGAAGAGGGCACCGTCGATCCGACTTTCATCGGCGTCGGCACGGTATTCAAGAATATGCCGTTTGCACTTGATCCGGCCGCACAACCGGGCCCCCTGCCGGAAGACGATCCCTATACATTCTCTTCCGACCTGACCGGTGCACTCACCAATGCGTTCTACACCACGATCAACCGTGACCCGTTCGAATGGTCCTACCTGGCGGCTGACCGTCCAGCGGATGAGTTCAACTTCATTGGTTGCGCCGGACCCGCAGACGATCCTGCCTTCGCCGACACCTGCACGGATACCTTCGGCAATCCGTACCCCGACGTTGGCAACCTGGTTCTGGTATCCGGCCCGCGCTGGAGACTGAAACCCAACAAGTTCGGCCAGGATCTACCGGGTCTGGAAATCCCGAAAGTCGAATGCAGCCCGCCACCGTTCCAGAGGGACAACATCAAGTACGTCGTCGGTGTACCGACAACGACAGTGATCAACCTGCTCGACTGGAACGAAGCAAAGGATGGCCCGTCACCACTGGCTACCAGCATCGGCTGGGTTGATGTCGAAGCGAACGCATTCGTTGAAATAGCTGGCGAAGTGAACGGCGTTAGGTACTCGACCAACGGCCTGCCGATGACCGAAGACTTCGACCTTGCTGTCTACATCAAGGGCGACCGCAAGTCGACGGCTGTGTACAATGCCCAGCTGATCATCGAGTACGAAGGCGAAGTCGTCGAGGAAGCGTTCGATCTGGCGATAGCCGAACTCGAAGTACCTGACCGCGTAAGAGTGGGCGAAACCGAAGAAGTCGAAGTGTACGTCGTCAACAACGGTCCGGAAGTCGCCTCCGGCACCATCACCCTGACCGGCACCGTCAGAGGCGCCGTCGTCGCCGAGTTCACGGAAACCTTCACCGACCTTCTGGACGGCGCGGTAGCCGAGTTCGATTGGGACTGGACAGCGACGACTCAAGGAACAGTCACCTGGACTGCGGTTGTGGCTGCACCGGCTGATGAAGACCCGGATGAGTCCAACAACACCGCGAGCGCTTTGACACGGGTACGTCGCTAGCCGAGCGTGTGAAATGCCGGGACTGATAGCCAATCAAACCCGGTCAACCCATCAGGGAGCAGGTGAACGCCTGCTCCCTTTGTTGTCAAACCAAAAGTCAATTAGCGCAGACGGCAGCTTGCAACAGGAATAACCAGATGAAACAACATGTTCACACATACATGAACCGGGCAGCTGTTGCCCTGTTCGTGGCTCTGCTTGCTCCGTCCGTTGCAACGGCCACCGGGGAAGTCTCAGCCGAGCGCCCGTCCAGCCCAGAAGAAACGACCGTCGTACCGGCCGAGCAACAAAGCGGGCAGAAAAGCGCCAACGAACCGGTAACTGCACGCAAAGACATGCCCGCGGATTACAGCAACGATCCGAAATCTTCGAAATACACCCGCCACGCGATCAAACCCGGCCAGCAGACCGGAAAACCCGGGTACGGTGCCGGTTATCCGGGTTACCGCGGCGTGGGCGGCAGCGACGGTCCGCATCACCGTCAGTACGGCAGCCCACCGCCATACCCGCCGGCACCGGTGTCGTCCGAGAGCAGGCAGGATACGCCCTCCGCGGCGCCTCGCCCGGCCCGTAAATCCAGCCGGAAAACACTGCTGCATGCCTCGGCAGTTGGCCGGCTATCCGAAGTCAAAGATCTGCTGGCCCAGGGCGCGAATGCGAATGCCAGGGCGAAGGACAGAACCGGCCGTACCGCGCTGATCCTCGCGTCCGGCGGCGGTCACGCCGAAATCGTCGACGCGCTGCTCGCAAACGGCGCCCGCATCGATGACCGGGACAAGACCGGCCATACCGCGCTCAATTGGGCCGC
>JAAUYE010167426.1_pt1 | contig 13529 bp, 9 predicted proteins | sample 7278081 | NCBI WGS metagenome assembly JAAUYE01 (sample SAMN14350131, study PRJNA611818) | marine sediment metagenome | isolation source: surface marine sediment (0.6m) | place: French Polynesia: Moorea | collected 2018-08
ATCATTGTAATTAATATAAAAAATGAGCTTCGAATTTCTGGATACTAACCAGGCGGTCGGGTGTTCTAATCTCTCCGGCCGCAAAAAAATTGGCACCCTAATGGTTCACTATATTTTTTTGGCGCCCCCGGAGATATTCTAACTCCCGACCGCCTGGTTCGTAGCCAGAAATGCGAAGCTCATTTTTTATATTAAGTACAATGATTTATAGAACATCGTTGTCCCACAAAAGTCTTCCGGAGGCCGCGTAAGCATCTGATTTGGCGTGCTCTGGCGCATCCTAGTGGGACAAATCATCCCTTGCTAAATATACCCCATTGGGGTAGTCTCCTGATATGGAGTTCATCGAAACTACAGGCTTTTCGAGTATCCGAGAAAACTACTTCGATGACTCGCAGTTTCACATGCTGCAGCTATATCTGATCGACCGACCTGGCGCAGGAGACATTATCAAAGGATCAGGCGGAGTCAGGAAGTTGCGATGGGGACTGCCGGGGCAAGGCAAGCGCGGTGGTGTCAGAGTCATCTATTACTGGATAACGAAGAACCACCAGATCTTGTTCCTGACGGCGTATGCCAAGAACGAGTCGAGTGAACTCTCGCGCGACGCGATCAAGGCCATGCGCGAAATTGTAAAAGACCTTTGACCAAAGATTGGGAGACAGACATGGCGAAACGAGATATCGGTGCCGAGATTGTCGCCGGTCTGAAAGAGTTTCGGGACAAGCCGGAAAAGCTGAAGCGTTACGAATTCGAACCGGCTGACGTGAAGGGTATTCGTCAGAAGTTCGGTATGACGCAGCAGCAGTTTGCCGACTTTCTGATGATCTCTGTTCGTACGCTCCAGAAGTGGGAGCAAGGCGAGCGAGGCCCGGATGGCGCATCTCACACCCTGTTACGTGTAATGGAGAAAGAACCCGAGGCTGTAAAGCGCGCCTTGCACGGCTGAATGTGTACACGATGTGTCCGGAACGCAGTTACGCTGAATAGGATAATGGGACAGTGATTCGCTAAAGAAAAAGGGCCCCCGATGGGGACCCTTTGTCTTTTTTGGCGCGCCCGGAGAGATTCGAACTCCCGACCGCCTGGTTCGTAGCCAGTGTGTCTAATCTGGAATAACCTCTATCTCTCAATAGGTTACGCAAACTCTCTGTCCCATAGAGTTCTCGATCTTTGCCAGTAAGTCGTTGTTTTACGGCGCACCGGGGCTCGTCTTTGGGACAGACCAATAGCACCTCATAGACACCCCAACATGCATACACTACACTTTGACTTCGAATGCAAATAGGGGCCGACATGCCAGAGAAGATCGCCGCACCGCTCCAGCGTCAGCACATGCCGACCGACTATTCGATCTCGCTCGAAAAGTACACGCGACGCGGTACGCCTGACGAAAAACGTATCCCGGATGATTTAGGCCCCAGCCAGGCGATGAGTGGCTTCGAGGAAACCTACCGCAACATCATCGACTACATCGTTCGCATTACCTACAAGATTTGGGAAGACCGAGACGTCGAATACATCGGCGATACCTATTACGATGAGTCGCGCGTCTATGATGACTATGGACTTCAGCTCGGAAACCAGAAAATCATTGCCGACACCCACCATACGACTGGCGCGTTCTCTGACATCAAGCTAATCGCTGACGAGATCGTCTGGGCCGGTGACGACGAAATCGGCTATCACACGTCGCACCGCACGATCATCCGTGGCACCAATGACGGCGACAGCAAGTACGGCCCGGCGACCAACAGGTATATCGATGTCCTCGTTATCGCCAACTGCGTCGCCCTCGAGAACGAGATCTTCCTGGAGCATGTTCTCTACAACAACTCGAGTATGCTGCAACAACTCGGGCACGACCTGACAGGAATGGTGCCGAAGCTCATCGCCGAACCGCCGAAGGGCTGGCCTCGCGACGCTGCGACCTGGGAGGCGCTACGAAAGGCGACTAGTCCCTCTCGGCCGATATCAATCGCACAGCCGATTGACGGATTCGACGTCGATCGCTTCGCACGCGCCACAATCGACCAGCTATGGAACGGACGCGATTTCGGAGTGTTGGATAGCGCCTACGCGGACAACTTTACTTTCGAAGGACCAACCGATCGCAAGTTCGCCGGCGCCCGACCCTATCGCGAACTGCTGCAATCCCTGTTAACGGCCTTCCCCGATCTCGAGGTACAGGTCGACGAGATGTACTGGATGGGCAACGATAAAGATGGCTATCTGACCTCGGAGCGCTGGAGTGCCGAGGGCACTCACACCGGTGCCGGGCTCTACGGCGAACCGACGGGCAAACCCGTCCAAATCTGGGGCATCACACAGCACCACATCGTTGGCGGCCGGATCGTCGCGGAGTGGATGCTCTTCAACGAGCTCGACCTGATGATGCAGCTGGCGGCACCGTAGATGTCGAGTATTCAGCAAGCCAAGGCCATCGTCCTCGACTATATGTCGGACCTCGAGTCCGCTCCCGTGGGCGGACTCGCGGAGGTCCTAGGCAAACACGTGGCCCGCGATTACCGCTTCCGCGGTGTGCATCCGTTCAACGAACTGGACGGAACCGCAGCCGTCGTGGAAACGGTCTGGCAGCCGCTGCGTGAGTCGTTCACGCCCTTGCAGCGCCGCCAGGACATCTTCATGGCCGGCCCGAACCTGATCGACGGCAATATGTGGGTAACCAGCATGGGCAAGTTCATGGGCCTATTCGATCAAGACTGGCTGGGCATCCCGCAGACGGGCAAGATTGCCCTGACACCTTACTGCGAGTTCCATCGCGTCGAAGACGGCAAGATCGCCGAGTCGGCGCTGTGGGTGGACATCATCAGCGTCATGAAACAGGCGGGGCTGCAACCGCTTCCCATGCAAACCGGCGCCGAGATCGTCAACCCGGGACCGCGCACCGGAGACGGTCTGCTCTTCGACGCTCAGGACGAGGCCGAGTCGCAAAAGACGCTCGACCTTATCATGGAGATGTGCAACGACCTGGTCGGAGATGGCATGGAGTCCGACGGCGACATGCTGGCCAAGACTTGGCACAACGACATGATCTGGTTCGGTCCCGCGGGTATCGGCGCAACCTACACGATCAACCGCTACCAGCGGCAGCACCAGGGACCGTTCAGGGCCGGTCTCCGCAATATCGATTTCAAGGGGCACGTGCTCGAGCATGCCGAAGGCAATTACGGCGGTTGGTTCGGCTGGCCAAATATGACAATGCAGCAGGGCGACGGATTCCTCGGCCTGCCGGCTTCAGAGACGCCAACCGAGATGCGAGTCGTGGATATCTACCGTCGCGATAGCGACAAGCTGGCCGAAAACTGGATCTTCATCGACTTCCTGCATTATATGCTGCTGCTCGGCGTCGACGTGCTCGAGCGATGTCGAACGATCGCAAGGCGCTGATCAGATCATCGCGTTCAGAACGGCCAGCAAAGCGACACAACCCACAAAGAAGACGAGCAACCCATAGCTTGCTTTATCGACGCGCCCAGCGACGACGTACCAGCCGTCCTGCATTTCCGGCAGACCCTCTTTCCGGTAGCGGGCGAGCTGACCCTTGACCGTATAGGGATGGAAGCCGGCCTGGCGGCCGTCGATTGCCAAGCTCGCGATCCACGCCACGACAATGCTGACCGCACCGCCGATCGCACAGTACCAGGGCCAAGCGACATCCATGTTGTACTCGATGTAGGCGAGCGACAGGAATCCTGCAACAACTCCGAGCAGCAACCCTTTCTCGCTCGTGTGCTTCGAGAAGAAACCGAGGCCGAACATTGCGAGCTTGGCGCCGACAAAGAAAGACCCAATCTTGCTGAGAATCTCGATGACCGATCCGCCGCTCTTCGTGAACATGATGGCCGGCGCGACCATGAGGACTGCCCACATCAACGTAAACCATCGCGAGGCCACCAGGTAGTGTTCGGGTGACTCCCCTTTCCTGAAAAACTTTTCGTAGAAGTCGAGCGTCGTCACCGTGGCCATGGAATTGAGGCTCGAGTCGAGGCTCGACATCGATGCGGCTACGATGGCGGCCGTCACGATACCCATGAGTCCGGGAAAACCCATCGTGGCTACGAAGTCGAGCACGATCAGGTTCTCGTTGTCGAACGGCTTGCCACCGTAGTAGCCGTAGAACAGGATGCCCAGTGCGAAGAACAGGAAGAAGATAAAGAAAGCGACGTAGCCCATCATGATGTACGCCTTCTTCGCATCGCCGATCGACTTTGCGGCCAGCGTACGCTGCACCATCATCTGGTTCACGCCGTACACGACGACGTGGTAGATCGACATCGCGATTACACCGGTCCAAATCGTGCCTACCTTGGCGGGGTCGAGCGTGGTTTCGAACGGGTTGGTCTTGCCGATTTCCTTGAGCGACTGCAGCGAAGCGTGCAGGCCGTCCGGAAGTTCCCCTATTAAGAGGAATGCCGTGATGAACGCCCCGAGGAACAGGATGCCGGTCTGGATGACGTCTGTCCAGATTACGGCCGATATGCCGCCGAGCATGGTGTAGGTAACAGCGACCACGGCGACGATCATGATCGCCGTAACGACGTCGACCCCGGTGATGAACTCGAGGACAAGCGCCGTCGTGTAAAGCATGATTCCGGAATAGGCGATGTTGCCGAACAGGAACACGCCTGACATAACAGTGCGTGATGTAAGCCCGAAGCGCCGCTCGAGGTAGTCGAATATCGAAGCGCAACCGCTATTGTAGAAAAACGGCAGGAACAGCGTGATGACGATGAATATTGCGATAGGGTAGTTGATGTGAATGAATATCACCGAGAAACCGTCGACATAAGACCATGCAGGCCCGCCGAGAAAGGTCAGCGCCCCGATGTATGTCGCAATTACCGAAACGCCGATCGCCCACCAAGGTGTGGTCCTGCGACCGATATAGTAATCATCGGCTGTGTGCACGCGCTTACTCAGGAAGAAGCCGAGCACGAGGTTGCCGATGATATAGGCGATCAGGATCACCCAGTTCAGCGTGCCGAAGTCACTCATACTCATTACCTATCCTGATATTTTCGATCAGTGGCCCGAGGTGCTTTTCGTACTTCTTCCACGCCGCCAGCCTGTCTTTGTAGATGGGCTGCCGCACCTGGCTGGCGCTGGGCGTCTTTACGAGACGCTTGGTCTTGTGATACTCGAGTACCCCTTCCTCGAACGGCAGACCAAGGAAATCGAGCATCCGCCGACTCTGTGTCTCGATATCTGCAACCGTATCCTCATAGCGCATATCGAGAATGCGACCGGGGAACATCTCGTGCCAGCGCTGCATGAAATTCCAGTAGCGCGTGTAGTACTTGCCGAGGGATTCAAGACTGTGCGCATAGGTCTGTTTCTCGTCGAACGGCATGCGGTGAATCGACCAGCAGTTGGCCACTGGGTCGCGGTGGCAATGTATGAACTTGGCGTTGGGCAGTGCGAGCCCGAGTAAACCGATGTATTGGAAGTTTAGCGGCGTTTTGTCGACGACGTATCGTGCCGCGAGGTTCTCGGCCGAGTGGCGTGACAGGTAGTACTCGCCCAGCTCCCCGTACTGGTCGGCGGATAAGAGCTTCATGTTGTCGGGAAACTTCTCGTGCGTGATCTTGCGGATGAGGTGTGCCGTATCGTAGGCGTAACTCAGTTCTCCGGCACCTGCAACTTCGCTGTGGCTCGCCAGTATTTGCTCGGTCAGGCTGGTTCCGGAACGCGGCATGCCCAGCACGAAGACCGGCCGCGGGTCGTCCTTGCCAGGGCTGTCGCCCAGCCTGTCGATCGAATCCTTTGCGCCCTCGATGATCGAATCGATATACAACGCCGTGACTTCATCGTCGTAAGGAGTGCTCTCGGCCTTGATGCGATTGGCCTCGGCGAGATTCTGGAACGCCGCATCATACTGCTCGCGTTGCTCGAAGCCGCGGTACAGACCAAAACCCAGATACATCCTCGCATTCGCGTTGAGCTCCGCATGCTCCTTCAGATCCAGCATCGCCTGAAATTCCTCGTCGGTACCCTGGCGCCCCCTGATTTGCGAAAGGTAGTAGTGCGCCACGGTCATTTCCGGCGCGCTTGCGATCGTGGCTTTGAAGCTCTTAGCGGCTTCTTCACGATTCCCCATCTGCTCATGCAGCACGCCCCTTACCAACAGTGATTCGGGATTGTTCGGCTCCAGGTCCAGTGCCAGCTGCAGGGTCTGCAGAGCCTCTTCAGGTCTGTCCATATCGCGCAGCGTCTTGGCCATATTGATCAGCGCCGCCACATACCGGGGGCTGAGTTCTGTCGCGCGGCGATACTCGGCCAGCGCATCCTCGTAGCGCGCCTGCGCCAGGTAGATGTCACCGCGATTGTTGTACGCCTGAGCGAGGCCGGGATTCAACTGAGTCGCCCGCGCGACAGCCTTGAGACCACGTTCGTGACGCCCAGCTTCGTTAAGTGCCGCCGCGAGGTTACTCCAGCATTCGGCAAAATCGTGATGGATTTGTAACGCTCGCTCGTAGCTTTGAATTGCCTGATCCGGCTTGTCGAGTACGCGCAAGACGTTGCCGAGGTTGTTGTAAACGTCGGGGTTCCCGCCATCGAGTTTGATCGACTCGCGGAAGTGATGCGCTGCGCGTTTCGCGTCGCCCTGGTCCTTGTAGGCAAGGCCGATGTTGTTGTGCGACTGCGGGTTGTCCGGCACCAGATCCAGGGCACGCGAAATATAGTCAACGGCCTCATCCGAGCGCAGCGCGTTTACGCACAGCATGCCGAGCAGGTTCAGTGCATGGATGTTGTCCGCGTCAGATTCCAGCACCCCTTTGTAGAGACTCTCTGCTCGCTCCAGGTCACCGGCCTGCTGCGCGCTGTATCCTGCCTCGAGCTGATTCATTATCTCTTCAGACATGCCTGTCACTCGCTCCTTGCGGAAAAAGAAAGCCTCGCACAGGGCGAGGCCTTCGACAACGGGGCAGAAATCACCCCTGTTTCTGCACGGGGGCTGTCAGAAGTTGTAGGCCAGTCGAATGCCCCAGGTACGTGGATTGTTGAAATCCGCGACGGCGCGGCCCTGGCTGAACTGGTCGCCGCCGATCTGCACGGTCTCGTCGGTCGCGTTCAGCACGAATCCTTGCACCGAAAGCGGCAGGTCGTCGTGATACCAGGTCGCCCTGAGATCGACGGTCGTATAGGCATCCTGCTTGGTGAAGAAGTACTCGATGTTGGTTGTTTTGTAATCATCCGACCGGTACACATAAATACCCGGCACGAAGCGTCCCATTGTTGCTGTCTGGATGTCGTAGGTTGCGTCCAGCGACAACGTGTAGTCCGGGCTAAATCTCGCATCCTTGCCGTCGAGGACGTAGACCTGCGAACAAGTCTGGTCACAAGGATCAGCCGTACCGATTTCCTGGTCGCCGCCCGACTGGAACACGCGGTTGAGTACGCTGCGCCCGAAATTCTTGAGTTCGGAATCGTTCAGCGCGAGGCCGGCATTGATCTGAAGTGCTTCCGTGGCGGCCCAGTTCATCTCGACCTCGAGACCCGTTGACTCCATCGTACCGCCGACCGAGGTCTGGGCAACGATGGTCGCGCCTTGTGCAACGAACGACGAGGTCGTCAGACCCTTGTAGTCGTTGTAGAAGGCCGCGACGTTGAGGCGCATTGCACCGTCGAGCAGCGTGCTCTTGAGACCGAGTTCGTACGCATCGACTTCGTTGGGATCCGTGAGATCAGTACTGCCTCCGCCTGCAATCGCTCCCGCGATATATCCGGTCGCCGCTGACGCATAGATCATCATGTCATCGGTGAGATCATGCTGAACGGCCAGTTTCCAGTCGGTGTTGTATTCCTCACCGGTCTGCTTGCCATCGATGCTGTCCTGAGTTTCCACGAACACGGGCCACGGTGCGAAGCGGCTGCCGGGGTCGTCATAGTGCGCCGAGTAGTAACCGGACTCAAAGCCGTGCACCGAGGGTCCCCAGTCGACGTACTTGTTGAAGAAGTTCCGCTCATCCTTGGAGCGGCGCAGCCCGACGGTCACGCTCGTGCGATCGGTAAACGAATAATCCGCCTGCCCATACAGTGCCGTCGACTTCGTGCCGCCATTGCCTTGGTACAGCCAGTGTGCCCAAGTGACGCTCTGGGGATCGACTGTGTCGGTGTAGCCCCAGACGAACTCGCTGCTCGTGTCGCCGTCGTCCGAATCGTCGTAGTAGAAGAAACCGACCGTCCATTGCAGAGGTCCATCGGTGTTGGAGTTAAGACCGATATCGGCCTGCGTCGCCTCCGAGTTGACGCGCTGACCCGCGGCCAGGCCGCAGTACGGACCGCCCCAGCACTGTTGCCAGTATCCGGTCCCCGTCGTCGTAGGCGCCGGCGTACCCGGGTTTCTTTCTATCCACGTGGAAGCACTGTCCGAAAAATCCGAATCGGTCAGGCGGAACTCCTCGTAGTCGAAGATGCCGAAGTTGGCGCGCAGGCTGGCGAAACCGATGTCCCAGTTCGCGAGGACGCTGAAAGAGGTTTCCTCGATATCACGTAGCGGCCTGAAGTCGCTGCTGAACCTGTAGACGTCCGGATTGACGCTCGCCGAAGGATCCACGCCGAACGTGCCGGCCTGGTTGCGACCGCCGGTGAGCGGCCACGAGTCGTCTTCGGTTCCCGGCAATCGTCCCTGGCGCAGCTCCATGACGCCGTTGACACCGTCAGTTTCGCCCGTGTCCGGATTTACCGGGATACCGAGGATGACGCCAGCATAGTCGGCATTGCCGTTGGACGAGTCTTCCCAGTACGTTGCCGAAAACGTAATGTCGAGGCTCTCATTGGGTTCGAATCTCAGCTGGGCGCGCGCGTAAGTGTTGTCCTCGTCTCGCATGCCGTAGTCGGAGTTAAAAGTGTTCTCGATCAGAGGATCCCGCTGGGTGTTACTGGCCGTGACCCGCAGAGCAACCGTCTCGCTGAACGGGACGTTGACAAAGCCCTCGAACTTGGCGAGATCGTAGTCGCCGCCCGTGACCGCGATGCCATAATCGAACGCCGAGGGATCCGGTTTCTTCGCGATGATGTTCACGAGACCACCAAAAGTGTTGCGGCCGAACAGCGTGCCCTGCGGACCGCGCAGCACTTCGACACGCTCCACGTCCAGGAAGCCGGCCAACGCCTGGCCCGCCCGCGGCCGGTACAGCCCGTCCACGTAGACGGGTACGGCAAGGTCGTTGGTACCTGCGGAACCGGCGCCGCGCATGATAATCGTGGGATCGGCACCGACATAGCGAACCTTGAGACCGGGCACCGTCTTGTCGATGTCAACAATATTGACGAGCTGCAGATCGTTGATCATGTCGCCGCTTATCGCCGTTACGGCCACAGCGAGATCCTGTACGCTCGATTCGCGCTTCGTCGCCGTCACAACGATTTCTTCGATCGGATCCTGTGCCATGGTTGGCGCCGAGAGCGCAAGTGCGACCGCCGTCGCAACTGCCGACTTCGCGGCCACCGGCTTACTTTCTGCGTTCCTGTGCTTCATCGATTGCCCCCTGTAGATCTGCGCATGCTGCGCTAGCGTTATTCTGTTCTATAACTATACGACCGACTGTACTGCGAATGCAAACTGTTGTTGAAAAGAGTCAAGGAAGATCAGTTGAGGCTATAAATATCAGCGCTTTTGGGGCTGACTGCGGAGTACGATTCGATGCGGGCGCCTGGCGATCAAACCTCGGTATCAGGCGTGTTCCGCCTCCTCTAGGTCGAGCTCGACAATAACGCGATGCAGCCCCTGGTCGAATACGAAAGGCGCCTCGTAGTCGCGGCTGACGGGCGCATGACGATTTTCACCACAGCGCACACCCGAATTCGGAGCATACACTTGCCACATCGCGGGCAGTTGCACCGAAGCGACCTGCGCATCGTCAACCAGCATGCCGACATGCGCGCTACCGTCACTCGCGGTCTTGATGCGCAATCCAAGCGAAGTCGTTGCGGGTCCGATTCGTTGCGGGGACTCGAGGACATAGCGCTCGAATCGCGTGTAGACGTAGACGAATCTCAGGATTCCATCCTGCATGAATAGCTCGTAACCGGCGCCGCTGTCCCCGGAAGCCAGTATGACGCCCTGTGCGCGGTCGTCCAGCAAACGGACCTCGGCGCGCAGCCTGCTGTCGTAGCTCCTGATATCCGGAGCACTCAATCGGTCGAGCCGGGTCATCCCCGGATAGAACCGGTACCGCCTGCGCGGTTTCGGCACTGCATTTTGATATAGCGTCAGTAGATCGTCTTCCATGGGTAGGACGTTGTCGCGCGCCGCTTCCTGATGCCAGAGTTCCACGAGGCGCGCGAGCAGCTCCGGATGGCGACCGGACAGATCGTCGACTTCGGAGAAATCCCCGTCGGTGTCATAGAGTTCCCAGACATCTTTGTCGTAGTCCGATCCAGCAACATGTTTCGTCACCGCCTTCCAGCCGTCCGCCCAGATCGCGCGATCGCCGGCCGTCTCGAAGTACTGCACTTTCTTAGCAGTAGGCGCTTCGGGATCGTCAAACGAGTAAGCAAAGCTTGTGCCCTGCACGGCCAGCACCGAATCGCCGCCGATCGTCGCAGCTGCGCTACGGTTGATCATTTGCAGGAGGCTCGGCACGACATCGATGACGTGGTGATACTGGCTATTGATCCGGCCGGCGCCGATGTCGCCGTTTGGCCAGCTCACGATCAGCGGCGCCCGGGTGCCGCCGCCGTACGTATCCGCTTTGTACCACTTCAGCGGCGTGTTGCCAGCCTGCGCCCAGCCGCTGCCGTACATGCCGTAGGAGTCGTCACTACCGAGCGAGTCGAAACGTTCCAGCAGTTCGGCCAGAGTCTCTTTCTTGTAATACGCACCCCGGCGTACGTCGAGAATGCCCTCGACAGAGCCGCCGCCACCCGCAGCGCCGTTGTCGGAGACCATGACGACGATCGTGTCGTCGTACTCGCCTTCAATCTTCAGGAATTCCAACAGCCGCCCCAGCTGCCGGTCCGTGTGCTCGAGAAACGCCGCGTAGACCTCCTGGCCGCGCGCAGCCAGCCGCTGTTGGTCACTACTCAGGCCAGACCACGCAGGCACGTTTGCATTCCGCGGCGCCAGCCGGGTTCCGGGCGGGATGATCCCGATCTGTTGCTGGCGTTCGAATCGGCGCGCACGGATAGTGTCCCACCCTGCGTCATAGCGCCCTCGGTGTCGCCTGATATCGTCGATCGGCGCATGCAGCGGAAAATGACAGGCGCCGAAGGCAAGATAAAGAAAGAAAGGCTTTTGCGGCGTGGCGGCCAGGTGGTCTTTAATATAATCAATCGACCGTTCAACGAGATCGGTGCTCAGGTGATAGTCGGCATCCTTGTCCGGATGCACTTCGACTGTGTTTTCGAACATCTCCGGATGCCAGTGGTCCATGGCGTTGCCGTGAAAGCCATACCAGCGATCGAATCCGCGCCCGGTGGGCCAGTGATCGTAAGGCCCGCTACCGTTCTGATCGTGAATGGCCGACAGGTGCCACTTGCCGGCCGCCAGCGTCGTGTAGCCGTCCTCCCGAAGGTACTCGGCCAGCGTAGCTGCGTCCTTCCGGATCCAGCCGCGATAGCCGGGAAGATCTCTGCCCCACTCGGCGATATTGCCAACCCCGACGGCATGGGCATTCCTGCCAGTCAGCAGGCACGCCCGCGTAGGGGCACATAGCGCCGTGACATGAAAATTGTTGAAGCGAATCCCGCCCGCTGCCAGCTTATCGATGGCGGCCGTCTTGTGTTCGGCCCCATAGCAGCCGAGATCGCCGAATCCGACATCATCCAGTACAGCGACGAGAATATTCGGCTTGCGGATGCCCTCGCGGGGTCGCCAGCCGTCCGGCCGATCCTGCGTACCTCTCCCCCCGCTGGCTGCCAGAGCTGCCTGTGACGAAATGGCGGTTATCGCGGCACTTAGTTGCAGGAACTCTCTTCGTTTCATAGCCAGCCCCCCCCACGATAGTCAATACGGGAAAAGGAGCCGAAGCCCCTTTTCCCGTTTCACATCAGACTGTCCGAATTACTCGAAACGAGCTTTGAACTTTACGCCATAGTTCTTCGGATAGAGATACGAAGTCTGCACGACATCGTCGCTGTTGTTATTGCCGCGCGCCAAAACGCCCTCGTCCTCAATGTTCTCGATGAACGCCTCAATGGCATACATCTCGTCCGGCGAGTCCCAGATCAGACGAATGTCCGTCTTCGTGTAGGAGTCCTGGTCGTGCGATGGATCGGTCGCCAGCAGGTTAGACGTGTTGTAACCGTCCGAATAGTAGGTCTGAAGATATGGTGTAAACGTGCCATTGCTGCCGAGATCGAAGCGGTAGGCGCCGCTGGCGCCGATCGTCAGCTCAGGCGACCAGGGCGTCGTCTCTCCGGACTGGTTGACGAATTCCTGGACTACACCGTTATACAACTGGTACGGGTTGCTTTGCCCAAATGTACCGAACTCGGAGTCGAGGTAGGCCACGGTCCCGGATAACGTCACTTCGTCGGTCGGCAACCAGACAGCATCCAGCTCGATACCCCAAGCATCTATGTCGCCACCGTTGTCAGAGAACGTCAGGACGATCCCCGTGTTCGGGTCAGTCTCCTGGCGCTGCGTCAACAGATTATCGTACTCGGTGAAATGAATTGCGCCGTTGAACTGCAGCGTGCTACCCAAAAGGATGCTGCGAAAACCCAGCTCGTAGACCGTTGACTCCTGTTCGTCGGTCGTCGTCTGGGTGCTCGCGGATCCGGACAGGTATCCCGTGGAGCCAGTGAAGTAAAGCATCGTCTCGTCGTTGAGATCGTACTCCACGCCAGCCCGCCAGGTCACATTGTCGAACTCGCCGAAGCCGCCATCGCCCTGAGTCGTCTGGTCGCTGGTAACCGCGTCGGTGGCGCCGCAATTGTAAGTGAACAGCGCGCTGGCATTTTCGGGCAGGATCAGCGGCGAACTGCCGTCTACCCCTTCCCTGACATTGACCACGCGGTCGATTATGCCGTCACCGTTTGTATCTCCGGTAAAGTTGGAACCGCCGCAAGTTGCGCCTTTTTCCTCGTCGTTATAGCGAATTCCCGCAATCAGTCGAACCTGGTCGTTAAGCGCATACTCGCCCTGCGCGTACACGCCCCAGTATTCGGTGTCGATCTGCACGCTGTTCGCAAAGAAGCCGTTCAGCAGCGTCGCGTCAGAGACGATATCGGTGCCCTCGAGCACCGTGAAGGTGCCCGCGGGGATTGTCACGGTGGGCCGCGTGGAATCGTCCCGCACCGTCTGCTGGTAAATGTAAAAGCTGTTGTAGTCCTCGAGGTCCGAGTAATAGAAGCCGGTCGTCCATGAGAACGGCCCGTCGCCCGTGGAGGACAGCTGCAGCTCCTGAGACCAGCCCTCCGACTCCTCGAGGTAGCCGCCGTTCGAATTCGGCGTTGGACTGAAGTCGAAGTCGATCACGGCGTATAACGACTATAAGAACGACATCAACTTCGACTTCGACTTCAGTCCGACGCCGAACCCGAACGGCGGCTACCTC
>JAAUYE010165244.1_pt1 | contig 13517 bp, 10 predicted proteins | sample 7278081 | NCBI WGS metagenome assembly JAAUYE01 (sample SAMN14350131, study PRJNA611818) | marine sediment metagenome | isolation source: surface marine sediment (0.6m) | place: French Polynesia: Moorea | collected 2018-08
AATGAGGTGCTTGATTGCGCTTCTTCTAAAGTCTGGGCACTGGGAAAACTTGAGCGAGACCAACCTGAGCATGTCGAGGATGAGCGTCTTCCTTTTCCATACCACTTTGGAGTCTTCGCAAACTTGTTCAGGTCGGCTTTCGTCTTGCATGCCCGCTCTTTGCTTGACCACCTTCGCCAGGTTGCAGACCTCACTCGCTTTTTCGCATCGGAGGATGATTTCCTTCATGACGGGCTGACTTGATTTGTGCGCCATGATGTAGGCCCTCAGCTGCTCCAGACAGAAAAAGGACTCACCCTCGTGTTGAAGTTTGCAGTAGTAGAGATTGGAGAAGGGTGACTTCGAGCCTTTGAAGATGAGAGCGTTCGGCATGAAGAGATCCTGCGCTTCAACCCTATCGTTGACAAGTTGTGCCAGCACCTCTGCATGACATGCACCCGTTCCAATCTTGCTGCAGAAGCATCCCAATCTCCTTCGATAAAGTTCAGGAACCAGTGCCTCTCTGAGGTCATCACGTGTCATGATGTGGTCCTTGTAGAGCTGAACTCTCAGACGATTGTCCTCCACGTACTCGAAGGGATTCGCCCACTTGGATTCTGGGAGTTGCCAGCTAGGGTTGTTCATGGCATACCCAACGTAGACGTCATGTTCCTGGTAGATGTTTCCTCGAACCATCCGTGTGCGGACTGCTACTGTCTTCCAGGGCCTCGGATGAATCACGGGGGGAAAATGTTCCTCCGGTGTCTGCTGGCTCTGAGACGAGGATGCAACCGCGCCCACTTGACGTGACATTTTTTGAAGGCTTGCCTATTCAGTGAGTCAGTTGCCAAGTGGTGAGCTGGCTGGGTTCTGTTGCGCTCACAGGTTGAACACAGTCTGATGGGGGAAGGGTTTTTTGGCAAATATATCGGAGGAGAATTGAAGTGCAGGGGGCGTTGAGAAATCACCACTTACAACAACATACCTATGCTTTTGAACAATGTCCTTGAGCATACGATGAAGTTCTGCACTCGATTTCTGACCTGGGTTGATTCTCTGTGCAATGTTTGCAAGAACAGTATTATCAATGGGACTTCGAAAAACTACTAGTTTCTTTGTGTTTCTGAAGATTGTAACATTGTCATTTTTTGACTTGCTCCCCTGATGGAACAGATTTTGTGTGATATGTATCACAGAAACATTCTGGTGTGCTGATACTCTGCTGAAGAGCTTTGAGAGCAGATCACACTCTGCTAGCTCACTCATCAGGTCATCGAAAATGACAGCTCCCGATTGCCCCTTCTTGTGATGTCGAGAGATCAGTTCATCGAAATCCTGCGCAAACTGTGTTTTTGACAGCTTTTGTTCCTTGTACATTTCTGGGAGGGAAAATATTGTGAGCGGGTGTGGTAATGTCTTGTCTTTTTCTAGTTCATAGAACAGTGGATTGTCTTTTTTCTTCGTGCCAATGAAAATGTAAGCATACTGAAATGTCTCTGAGAGCAGATTCTCTTGCTCTCTCAACAGGTTGGCTACAAATGTGGATTTTCCGGAGCCACTAGGACCGACAATGATGGCTGTGAATGGAGTGTGCCACTCACCATTGAAAATTTCAAAATCATCAAGACTATTCTGATCGCTATCCTCCATCATCTTTTTTTCCCTCAAATGAAAAAGATAGATACGCGTGTAAATCAGCACAATTAGACGTGCCAACAAATTTTGCTTTGACGAGTGCCTTTTGCCAAGGTCCCCTTAGATCTCCGCCCACCCAGCTCGATCCAGGTCCTAACTTTCGAGTCAGGCAGAAGGATAGTAAAGGTGAGCAAGGTGATAAACAGGGTTGTGTATATACAGGTGAATGAGCGGATGGCTATTAAGTTTCTCTTGTTTGACAGGGGTTTTGAAAACAAGTACTCTGTTAACCACAGCGCCTGGCGTGCAGAGAGTTTTGTCTATAATTATGTAAAGACTTTTTTTCGCCTCCTCTTGTCATGTTGAAAGCACTTTTTGTAACTGAGCTTCATAGTAGCTCCCCCAGACAGCGACGCCTCCCTCTTTGGTCTGCACGTGATAAGTTATTGGATCAGTGTACAACACATCTGTTATTACAAAAAGTTCTGACTTGAAAGTAGTTTTGACTTTCTTTAAGCCCTTCCTCATGCGCACAACACGCACAACATCTCCAATTTTGAATTTGGGTTTTAGTGGTTTGTTTTCTGCGAGATAGGGCCCGTATTGTATTTGTCTGATGATGGATTCATTTCTAAAAGTGACGTCTTTTGGTGCGTAGGTGCCTAGAGCGGAGTGAACAGAAGAATTGTATGCGAAAATCATGTCTGGCAATGCGTGGTGATAGTGCTCAGTCATGTTGGCCGTTTTATATCTGTTTATTTTCTCTCTCAAAGTTCGATTAAATCTTTCTACAATCTGAGCTTTGAGTTCTTGATCTGTTGAGAAATGTATTATACCCATGGACCTGAAATAGGCGCTCACCTGTTTGTTATAAAACTCTTTCCCATCATCTGTTTGCATCTTTTTCGGTATGCCCATTTTTTCAAATGCTATTTGCAAACCTTTCAAAACATCGCTCGCCTTTTTGGATTTCAAAGGCACGGCTTGTGCAAACCTGCTGAAGCAGTCAATCACTGTCAAAATAAAATCACTTTTCCACGTATCATTTTCTTTACCCTCCCCTTCTTCATAACTTTCGTCTTCTGTTTCGGTTTGTCGCCCCCCGACCTTCATACCTGGGCTTTCTTCAGCTTCTTCTGACCTTTTAACTTTTTTTCGTTTTTTTGTGCCTTCTGGATTCCTTCCAGCCATGTCCAGCAAATCAGCTTGGTATTGATAAGCCAGACCGCGCACAATCACTTTCCGCCTCCTAAAATTTCGATAAACTGCTTTTGTCAGTCCATAAGTGCGCTGTGATGCTAGCCATCGCCTCACTTCTTGTTGGGTCAAGTATGGCACTATTTTCCTTGAAGCCAGAAATAACTTTCGCGGGGATGAGAATCCCGCGGGATTCTTAACATCATAATAGATGTCCTTCAATACCTGTTGGGCGGCAAAGGGTATTGAAGACTCTTCGTGTCTTTCTAGTTGAAAAAAATTGTCAAGTGCTTTGCTAGGCTTTCTAACATTGACAAATTTTTGGCGTGCGGTTTCCCTCGGGAGGCGTCTGAGCCTAAGTTTGAGAGTTGGCGACCCCTGATACTCGTTGGTGCCTCGATTCTTCAGCTCGCGCTTGATTCTTTCCACATCTGCTGCCGACAGCATCTTTTTGTGTGAGAAAAAGCAGACAACTGTTTACAGTTGCATTTCATTGTTTATTAGCTTGTTGAGAAAAAAAAACCCAGAAAAACAGCATAATCAGTGAACAGACGCACTAACTACAACTCTATCAGTCTGAACAGATGCATCTACTAAAGAACTTTCCTTTTTCTCCTCACATTGTGAACTTTTCTCTTCATCTTCGATGGCCTTTTTCTTCTTCTTCCTCAAACAACATTTTGAAGGAAAGCAACAGCTTATTTTTCCAACTTTAAATTTTCTAGTTTCAAAATTACAACACTTGCAATTGTGAATCTCTACTCTGAAAAGGGGCGAACGACCGCCAAACATGATTGATTAATTATTTAATTAAACTTTTAAGAAAGAAAACAGGTCTCTCTCACTTCAGAAGGTCTTGGATCATGGGCAACACACAGTAATTGAACATGCTTCGACAGAATTCGGTTCTGAGAGAGATACGTAATTCTTCTTCTTCACATGCTGAAAGCCTTTGTGAAGTCGGGACTCGACGTCGCTCGATCGTAGCAGTAGCATGTGCCCCAGCATTCTTTCTGGATGTCTTGTTGCTCGATGTGCACTCGTCTGTTTTGTCCTGCTTCCGTTTTCTGGGCGTGGCGTTCTTCTTCTTCTTCTTTTCCCCTTCGCCCTCGCACAATGGTGATGGCTCTCTCTCTGGATGTGTCCCAGCTGCTTGCTGTTCGCCCTCTTCAATAATAAACTCAATGTCTTCCTGTTCCGAGATGTCTTGACCTGGATTGGTTTCTGCATTCATGGATGAAAATACATCTTTTATGCTTTTTTGTTTCATGGGTGCTTTGCTTTCATTGCTCCCTTTCTTCCTCGGCTTTGAAGAATTTGCGCTCGCGTTCTCGATTTGCTGAACGAGTGGATTTTCACCCGTTCTTGCCAAAAGCCTTTGGTCCCTCTCTTTTTTAGAGAGGCGTTTCCTTTTCTTGCCGCTGGTGGTGACAGACTTTGCTGTTTCTTCTGCACAAGCTTTTTGATAATTTAGCACGACATCTGCTTCAGGAAGCGGTTCTGTCTCTGATGCCGAAGACGGGGCGGAAGAGCCAGAGGCACTCACCACGGGTGCTTGAGCGTCAGACATGTTGAATTTTTGTCTCTGATCGATGATGCGCTCGATCAGGGGTAAGGTGAGGCTGAAGCCGCCTTTCATACAGCTAGAAAGGCCCAGAGAATTAAGCTGTGTTCTGTTTTGTTTTTCTTTTTCGTATATTTTATCGCATGTGATACAGCGTGAAGCATCTTCATTTTCAAAATATTTTTGATCCGGAAAAGGTTTGTGGCAACGCTTGCATTCCTTAAAACAATTCATTTCGCATGCTGAACAAAAATGCTTGTGTTTGTTCTTGTCAATCGTTGAAAAGCACCAATTACAGTGATGTGTTGACATTGTGCTGCTGAGTCTGTTTTTTACCCTTCAGTGGGGACTGTGCACAGCAGGATTTCATGCCTGTTCTCTTCCGCTTTTTAGAGCTGTTTTTGAGTTGCCTTTCCTTTTCGCCAGACAAGAACTTGATAAGATTTGCTATGTGCCTGGTAACCACCTGCTTGGGCTGGTCCGCAATTTCCTCTTCAATGAGGAAGACCCTTTCTGGATACCTTTTCAGCAGGTCTTTTGCAAAGTTGTGGTAGAAAAGGTGCAGAATACGGAAGAAGTATTCTGATCCTGCTTTCTCACCTTCCCTCGCACGTGCTGTCATGCGCTTCATGCAGACTTCGAATGATGGTAAAATGAATATGATATAGTCTGGAATCTCCAGTGGAGTATTTAGCAAAATAAAGTCATACAGTTCTTTCACCGTCTGATACTGGAATTCGCTGAAAACATCCAGATACCTGTGTGTTGAGGCAAAAACGCTTGGTGACATGTGGCAGCGTTCGACCATCAAATGTTCTTCCCTGTCCCGATGTACGAGTTCAAAGTAAAGTTTGCTCACAACAGTCATGATGTGAATGTGACTCATCAATGCGTTGAGTTTTGGCTCTTGATAAGCCATAGTGAGTGGATTGAACTTGTCAAGTTTGTTAAATTGTTGCACAGGCTCACATACAAAGCGCCATGCTTTAAAACGAGGATCCTTTTGAAGACTCTTGATCACTGTTGTCTTGCCAGAACCTACTGTGCCTTCGATCGAGAGATACATGGTTTTGGCTGAGTCTTCTTTTCTACTATCTTGACTTGGTCCTCCTCTTCTCCCCCCTCCTCCTCCTCTCCAGACGTCGACTCAGCTGAATCGTCTGATGACAGAATCTCTTCATCGAATTTGGCTTGTTTCTTCATCAGCTCGGCACGCTGTCGCATGATGGCTCTCTTGCGTTTCTTTTCGCGTTTCATCGTCTGCTTGGATTTCTCAATGACATATGTATTGCTAGCCCTTCCGTTTGTGGAACCTGTATCAAACAAATCGTCCTTCCCAACAAGACCGTACTTCTCGGTCACCTGTTTTTCCATTTTTTTCATTTCCTGCATCATCCTGGATTGGAGAAACTCAACTATGTCGTAGAATTCTGAGGCTTGGAAGGAGATTTTGAAGTACTTGTTAGTGGTTCTCTTGTTCATATGGAGGTAGATCTTTGGTCCATAATTCACGAGATCAATATTGATCTCCGAACCACCTTCGCCAACTAGACTGGACTTGAATTTAAAGTCAACGGGGTTGTTGTCAAATTGTGAATTGCTTCCTCCACCCCACATGTTGAAGTTGGGTCGATTTTTGTTGAAGCTCATGACTGATTGCTTGGTGTGCAGATGGCTCCTTCACTCAGTACCTGCCTCTGGACAGGGTGAATGTTCAGAGCAGAGATAGTGACCATATGGAAGAGATGTATACTTGTTCACCAACCATCGTTTGTCATCAAAACTACTGAGCGATACCTTGTTTTGAAAAGCAGAACACACACTGTGCGCTTTGCTTGTAATGGAATGAAAGGAGTGTTGAAATTGCATATTGTCGTTCATGCATCGTTCGTATGTCTCAAATTTGAGATCATTTTGTATCACAGCTTTCTTGACACCTTTGGCTATCTTGATGGGCAGGCTTTCTCGTCCTTCCAGTCTGAGGCAGTACATCTTACTGCGCAGTCCTATGAACGCATCAATCTGCTTTCCCCCACATTCGTCTTTGAATGCGCCTGGCACTTTCTTGTTTGCTTCAGAATACAGATGGTGCTGGGGAGGATAATTGGAAAAGTCAAATTCGGCTGGTGCTAGTTTTGCAAACTCCCTGTAAATGTCTGGTACGTTTATGAACTGGTAAATGAGTGAGTCAGTATCCGTGTACAAAAGTCGCAAGTTTGCACCAAAATGTGGTTTCATGATTCGATAATGAAACTTGTACATGTGATACTTGGCCAGATCCAAAATGGTGAATCCTAGGTAAGTTGGCTTGTTGATCTTCAGCTGATCATAGTTCATTTCCACCCCTAGAAGGTCTTTGTTGATGATTTTTGAACCCTTGAAAGTTGGCTTTGCCACGAGCTTTTGAAAAAGCTCTGGATTTGACACTAATTTGATCAGTGTCTTGTTGTCCACCCTTTCCATCGTTTTACCAAACAAAGAATTGTTCAGAAACTTGTAAAAATTTATGTCGAAGCTGTTTGATGAAGCAGAGCGCTTTGCAGAATTGAGCATGATGTAATCTCTCATCACAGCTTTTTGTCTGAATCTGATAACATTGTGCACACGGTCTAGCACCATTCCGAGTTCCAGGTAAAGTTGGAGTGTTCTGTAGTGAAGAATGTAATTTTTCTTGTCTTCAAGTGTGGCCATAAGTTTTGGTGTGTTGGTACTGTGTTTGAGCCCGTGCTTCAGACAAATTTCCTTTGCAAGAGGGGAAAGCTCACTAAACGGGACCGACTTTCGAGTGGGTGCGAGCGGATAATCTTGATGCCAGTCGTGTAAATGAGTAGGGTAACCAAGATCGCATTCCAACATGAAGCCATAATCTGCATCTTCGGGGCAGGACAGTATGTGCTGAATGAGGCTTTCATCTGGGGTGAGCCATCTAAACTCACCACAAGGAAGTCTATCCATCATTATCCTCCCGTAGAGATTGTTGGCGTCAAGATCTACGATTGTAGATGTTTGTTTCATACTGTCGTAACCCTTCATAAACTTGTTGTTGGCGAGTGCATACCTCGTTCCCGAGACCATTGAGAGTCCGCCCCTGATAGCCCTGGACACAAAAAGATGCATGTTCACATCGGTGAACAGTTGTAGGACAATACCTGAGTTTCTGAGGAAGGCATCAAAGCTGTAGTGAGCATTACTGTAATAATGCACTGGATCCAACTCGTATGCCCCCATACAATTGGTTCGAAAATTCTCAAAGCAATCTGCTAAAAGCAAAACATCTGCAATGAGATAGGTCAGAAGGTAGTCCTTCATATTTTCACATCCAAAAGCATGCCACACTCTTTGAGCGAAATTGTACTCTTCTTCTGAAATATGTGACTTGGACAGTGTATTGTAAAATGCACTCTTTGGAGGTAACTGTCTTTCTAGCAGAACATGAGCTGAAGTGAGGTGATTGTAAGGGAAGACACCTTTCTGATAAAGCAAGTCTCGCTGCTTGGGATCTGAAAAGCAAGCGCGCATATGATGGAAGTGCTCTTCTCCCTTGTTCTTGAGATGGAACACCATCGTGGAAAGGCTCTCGGAAAGGAATTGATAACTGTCCTTGAATACCAAATCACCAATGGAGAAGGCTAGATATTTCTCAGAGGTGCGTGGTATGACTCTGATACTTTCTTGGCTGTAGCTGTGCAATGTTTGGATAATGAAATGTGAGTCGTAATTGGACAAGCCATGAAAAAGTGTAAACACCTTCTTGCGAATCTTGGCTCTGTTCAAATTGCAGGAGGAGCACAGGGCCTGTCTGTACCTCCCACTGAGATGTGAGTGATCTCTGACAGCTTTCTCGCTGGGTACAGAAGTGAAATCTCTCTGACATATTGCGCACGCTTTTGCACTTTCGAAAGCTTTTTGCTCTTCAGGTGTAATCACCATAGGCTTGTTCACTGTCTGCAGGATGTGTCTGATTCTCCCAAACTCTTTCTGCATGTAAAGCATGAATTTGTCTATGGCATCGTCTCCCACGTACATGACAGGAGTTTTGGAACTGAAAAGGGGCTGTTCGCGACAGACTGTATATGCCGCCCATGCAATAATGGAATGCTTGTTTGTGGAAATGAGTTTCCCCCCCTCTGGGCCCTTCACAGAGTTTCCATCTATGCACGTTTCAAAATCTGCATACACCACAAATTCTGCAGGAACCAAATTTGTGAAATTTTGAAAGCTCATTTTTGCATACTCTGGTGATGGCATTTTCAGGACTTGTGACATGGATTTTGATGGGCTTGAGGGGCAGAGAGTCAGGTGCAGACGAAATTTGTCTTTCTTCCTGAAAAAAGAAAGGCAGTATCTACAAACATAGCTTTTCTGTCTGTTGCTGCGTGTGCCCTTACGCACTAGGCCCGCGAGATTCCGTATCGTGTAATAATGCTGATCGTAGAGCAATAGATCTGCATGGAACTTTTTTTGATGTCCGACTTTGCTAACGCGCATTGGCACAAGGATTCCCTTCTCGTATCCATACACGTTAACAGAGATTGGGCAAAGTTTTTCAAACTTTTGAATCTCTGTAAGTTTCACAGGATATCGCAGATACTCCCCTGGCAGTAGGGAAATCAGCTTTTTGTGTGATTGAGTCTGTCGATTGGGATTTTTCTTTTTTCTTCCTTTGGCATTGCATATGTCCAGAGCCATCGCTATGGCATGGAGAAAGCATGTATTGTCCTTTTGTGAAGGAATGACAGAGATCAGTTTTGCTTTTTGCAACGACTTTGGCAGCTCTTTCATGTTGCATCCGCCCGAAAAAACACGAAAGATTGAGATGTAAACATTCCCTTGCAGCACTTGACGTAAAGTCCAACCAGAACCCTTGTGCACAAAGGTATCGTAATGCGCTATGCACTTGTTCATGCTCTCTGCGCACCTGTCTTCAATCTCTGAACTAGTGAGTATGACATCTGCGGGACTGACAAACCACTGTCGTATCCTGGTATGCATTTTCTCATCAAATGAATATTTTTCCAGTTCCAGATTCAGTTTTAATTGATATTTCAAAACAAAACCTGGTGCCAGACTCTTGAATTTGGTTCTCAAAATCTTGAGAAGTTCTGGAAAAAGTTTCAGAATGCATCCTTCCAGATCTGAACGAATGGACCTTGGTGGCTTCAGGTAAAACTCCTGATGATAATCTGAAAGTGCACCTCGGCCAGCGATCTGCATAGTTGTTTTCCTTACAAAACGAAGGACAGATCGTGTGAGTTTGCAAAGTTTAGACACGTCATGGGAGGGTATAAAAATCAGATAAAAGATGTGCAGATTGTCAGAGCCGTCCGTGGAGTGGGTGGGGGTGGGACATGTGTGAGGAGCCACAGGTAAATTGCACACTCCACTTTCATGCATGTCGATTGTAAAGAACGTTGTTCTTTGTGGGTATTTCTATACAAAACCTGAAAAGCGCTTCAGAAAAAAGACTGTTTGTGAATTCTATGGAAATAAGATCAGTTTCATTGGGAATGCCATCTTCTTGACTGTTTCAAAAAACATTCGCTATCATCTATTGGAAACCAATGTTTGCAAAAGACTTTGGGAATCAATAGAAAAGAGCATCTGTTGTGAAGCAAAAAAGGAGCGCTTAGTGTTTGTGAGTCTAGAAATTGTCAACATCCAATGCTCTTTAACTTTGCACTGTGACAGGAGGCGCATAATTTCAGAACTGTTGACAGACTACAAGCAGTCTCATGATATAGCAGATGTCTTGGTTGTTCAAGAAAATCAAGGGCCAGAACAGCCGACAAGATTAGCAGAATTGACTCCTCAACATGAATACTTGTCTCTGCGTGTACTATCTAGAGCTGGAACAAAGACGGAGTGTGTAGTGAAGGGGGGCAAAAAAATCTCGATCAAATTTGTGAGGAGAAGAAATATTAACGCTGTAAGTCTCACAGTAATTCTCACGGATTTTAGCGCTTCTTCTCTGGGCATAGTCGACTATTTCAGGGGTGTTTCCAAAAGACTTGCAATGTATCTCGTGACAAAGCAATCTGTATATGATAACCTCCTGACTTGTATGAAATCTGTTTCTAGAGGAAGGGACAAAAAGCATGCGCACTTGAGGGCTTTGCGCAATGAGCGGGGACTGAAAAAATACCCCCCATTTGCACAGCTTCTGTGTCAGGAATTGTTCGCCGATTTCGGGGGAGGGGAACTCTTGAAATTTGGAAGCCTGAACGAAGTTAGCAGTTGCTTTGGCAAATTGTGTGAGCCCTTAAAATGCGTGCTCGTTGTCACGAGTACAGCTGAGGGTCGTGGGAGAATGCAAAAACCTAGAGGGAGCGGTAACCCGAGATTTATAATGGATGTGTTGCTTATGAAAGTTAGGGAAGAAAACACATTTTGTCCAAGCTTTCAGCTAGATGAATACACTGGTGGCCTCTCTCCCAGCAGCAAGGTCCAAGCTGACGCTCCTGTGAGTGTGAGTTCGCCTCCCGTAGATCTGCTCACTCAGCTGACATCTGAACTCACGGGTGAAAATATTGATGGGGAACGAGAAGTGTTGGATGGATTTTTAGACACGGCTTCTGACAGTGCCAAAAGGGAAAAACAAGAGCTCGATTCTCATTTTCATCTCAATCAATTGGAGCCATTCATGTACATGCCAGAATCAACGCGTGCTGAAACTTGTACAAACACATCTCGAGCTACGTGTACAATTTCGAAGGCACCCGAGTCATTGCAATCCAATGTCATGACTATGGATGATACCGAGAGTGTTGATTTTTGTAGTAGTAGTAGTCTGAGTGGGGGTGTGTCTTCTTCAGGTGAAGAAGAAGACGAAGAAGAAGAAGACACTCCTCAACCCAAGAAGGCTAGAACTGAACAGTATGTTGAACATTGTATCAGCAAAGGGAAAGGTAAAAGGAAAGAAGAACAGCGTGCTAAACAGCGAAGGCAATTGCAAAACAGAGAGCAAATGGAAACAACTGGGTACATGACTCCGACCCCCGATCTCACAAGAGATTTTTTGGCCACAAACTTGTTTTATGCCGAGAACATGCAAGTTCACAGTAGCCAAATCTTTCAGACGTTTACCAACATTTCTATTTTGACCACGCGGCTGGCGCGTGCAATGAAGAATATCTGTGCAGACAATGGCAAGATCAATTGCACTGTGTGTCCTCTTCATTGTGCAGACACTGTAAGCGAGCTGAAGATCAAGAGTGCGGGACGCCCACCTGCTGCGGCATGTTCGGGGCCAAACAGAAAGCGCGGCAGAAAGGGCACCAAAGTCGACAAATAATTGGTGAGAAGCGCATGCCACAGGCCTGCAATGACGATGATGACAGACATGCCAGACCACACTACTCTTCTGGAGCCTTCACCCCTACCTGGCTTTCGTTCAGCGGTCTTCCGGGATGTGGAAAAACGACGCTCGTTGATAAACTGATACCCATCTTGGACAGTGATGGATGGGCGCAAGTCATCTTGCTCCCAGAATCTGTTTGCAAAACGGATAGCTTGTGTGCGTTCTACCAGAGGCCTAGAGAAATCGCATGTAGACTGCAGAGCGAGGCCATTGATAAGTATTGTATCACCCTTTCACAGGCTGAACACGAGATTGAGCGAAAAAACGAGCGCAAACCTTTCATTGTTGTTGAGCACACATCTGTTGACACGATCTTCTTTTTCACAGCGGCCTATCGAAAACTTGGTTTCATAACTGAGAACGATTATGATTTTTTGATGGAGAAGTTAGATGTTGCAAAGATGCATCGTGAACGAGTTCGTTCAAACTTGCGAAAGATTGACGTGTGTTACGAGAAATTAAATTTAGATGTGATGCTGCAAAACATCTTTCGGCGTGAGAATCGAAGACGCACCAAAATACCATACGTTGAAGAAATGTTGCGATCTGCTCTGAGAGAAGTCAATTTTGCTCGCCATGTCTCTTTGCACTCTTGTCGAAAGAGAGAAACTCGTGACCTGTTGACAGTTTATTACACACCAAACCATTATCCTACTGCACTTGTTGTGGAAAGTTTGCGCAATTTTGTACAGCACAAGAAAAGAGGGGAAAAGCGGAAAAGAGAGAGTGAATATCTTTGTACAAACAAGAGACGTAAAAATATCGAAGAAGAGACTTTGATCTGTGAAATTGTCAGATTTTGAAAAAGAGAAACGTTTTTTGGCTTGGAACTCTCACAAATCATTCTTGTTGTTGTTTTTGGAACACTCACGACACGACATGAAGCTGAATTCTTTCTGTGACGTTGCTTTCGCGATCTTCCGAGCTTCTCTTTCTCGCGAATTTAAGGAGGAAAACAATCAGTACACCGATTATGCAAGACAATACGACAAAGGCGATTATAATATTCGTGCGGAACTGAGCGCCCTCCTCTAGATCTAGACCTTTGTTTGAGGTTGGCGAGGCGGTGCCAAAAGCCGTTGGGAACTGTTCATAGGGGTTTGTTGTCGGTTTGCGTCCCATCTCCAGGCGAATCCATTCGACAGACTTGTTGGTGCTCAAAGTGTTGAGGTAAAGCGTTATCCCACCTGTGCGCGCTGAGGTTGTTGTGCTTTGCTCATCCGGTTTCAGTCGGATCCACTCGGGGGCGGATTCTCCAGATCCAGTCGCGTCATCAAAAGGTTCCACAGGAGATCCTCTCGCTGGACCTGATGGGGAGGAGAATGGAAGTCCTGCTACTGATGAATACAGAAGTAGGTGGACATTGTTGTGCACATATTGTTCACCAGAAAGATTGGCAATACAACTCCTCCAGAACAAATAGCCTCTATTAGCATACTGGGCAACGAGAGAGAACGTGCATCTAGATCTATGACAGAAGTCAGATGAAACAATCTCTAAAAATGAATCCTTGAACAAACCATTTTTTAAAAAAACAACAAAAAACAACTCACCGAGAAATGAAGTCAGAACTAGTAGAGTCAACAAAGTAAATCTGGTGTATGTGTACATCTTTTTTCCAAAACTTCAGAAACTCAGGCGAATACAGAAGAGAATGAATGCGCAATATCAGTGGTGAAGCGGATATTTATACAGAGGGGTGACTCGGTCTGGAATTTGGGAGGGGGTAAAAAATTTCGTTGTGAGAAGATTATGCAAAATTATTTTTGTCATTGAGCCCAAACA
>JAAUYE010105500.1_pt1 | contig 13504 bp, 11 predicted proteins | sample 7278081 | NCBI WGS metagenome assembly JAAUYE01 (sample SAMN14350131, study PRJNA611818) | marine sediment metagenome | isolation source: surface marine sediment (0.6m) | place: French Polynesia: Moorea | collected 2018-08
CCATACCGATCACAATATAGGGTATGACTTTGCCGACCATCAGCTGGGCGGAGCTCAGCGGCGTATTGATGAGCAGTTCGAGATTGCCGCGCTCGCGCTCGCGGACGATGGCGACCGAGGTGAACAGAATCATCGTCATCGTCAGTATCACGCCGATGAGACCGGGGATGATGTTGACCGGCGTTCGCCGTTCCGGGTTGTAGTAAGGGCGTACCTCGATCAACGGCGCGGTGTCACGAGTGCTGCGGGTCGAATCGAAACCGAGTGGCATGGCTCGAAGCTGATTGGCGACACCGAGGATGGTGGGATCGCTGCCGTCGACCAGCAGATGCACGGCGGCGCGCGACCGTTGTCCGACCCGCCGGTCGAAATCGTGGGGTATAACGACACCAATCGAGATCTTGCCGCGCCGCAGCAAGTGCTCCAGGTCATCCGCGGTTTCGACGGACGCGATCAGTTCAACGACCTGGGTCTGCCCGAGCTCGGCAACGAATTGACGCGACAAGTGCGTGCCGGCCTGGTCGGCGACGGCGGTTGCCAGGTGTCTTACATCGGTATTGATCGCGTAGCCAAACAGCAACATCTGGATAACGGGCAAACCGACCACCATTCCAAAGGTAAGTCGATCGCGGCGCAGCTGCCGCACTTCCTTCTTCACGATTGCCATGACCCGTGACATGGAATTCATGTCGAGGCCTCCCGCGGTTCAAGCGTAACCGCGACAAACACGTCCTCGAGGGTTGCCGCTGTCATGGAAACGCTTGCCCGTACATTGCGGGCGGCGAGCGCACGCTCGACGAGTTCTTCGGCCTGCTGATACGAATCGGGAATCAGGACGCGCAAGCGGATCCCCAGCTGCGTGACGCTGGCCACTTCCTTGAGGTCGACGATTGCGCGCTGCGCCGCATACGGGTCGTCCGCCGTGACTTCGAGGATATGCATGCCCGTGGCTTCCTGCAGTTCTCTCGGCGTGCCATCGGCAACTTTGACCCCGCGATCCAGGATGGCCAGCCGGTGGCAGCGCTCGGCCTCGTCCATATAGTGGGTCGACACGAGAATGGTCGTTCCGCCGCTGGCCAGGCGAAACAGGTTCGCCCAGAAGTCCCGGCGACTTTGCGGATCGACCGCGCTGGTTGGTTCGTCGAGCAGCAGGAGTTCCGGATGATGCAGTACGGAACAGGCAAGCGCGAGACGCTGTTTCTGCCCGCCACTCATCGTCCCGGCCAGCTGTTTGCGCTGCGCCACGAGGTCATAGTTTTCGAGCAACTGATCGATGCGAGTTGAACGCTCGTTGACCGGATACGAGTAGATTTCAGAAATGAACTGCAGATTCTCCAGCACCGTCATATCGGCAAACAGCGAGAATTTCTGGGTCATGTAACCGATCTTCGGTTTCAACAGCCTGGAGTCGCCCGGCACGCTGGTATCGAGAACGGTTGCGGTGCCTTCGGTAGGCGTAAGGAGTCCGCAGAGCATGCGAATGGTCGTCGACTTGCCGGACCCGTTCGGCCCGAGAAAACCGTAGATCTGGCCGCGCGGGACATCGAGATCCAGCGAACTGACGGCGCGTAGCGCGCCGAAATGCTTGCTCAGGCCCCGTGCCTCGATTGCGAAGCCGGAGGGCATCACGGGCCCTTATCAATGAGGAATTCGACGTCGACCGGCACGCCATCCGGTAAACGATCGCGTTGCCCGGCGATATCGATATTTGCGACGTAGCTCAAGCGGCCGCGATCGCGCTCCGTCAGCGCGTAATAGGGCGTGAATGCCGGATCGCTCGAGACCCATCGCACCCGGCCGTCAATCGCGGTATCCATGCCGTCGACGTGGATAAGCGCTTTTATGCCGGGCCGGACGTGAACCCGGAGAGCCTCCGGGACGTACACCCTGGCGTACGGCTGCTCGCCGCCGAGAACAACGACAACCGTCTGGCCGGCCGCGGGTCGTTCACCGATTTCAAGTATCCGGCTGTCCAGAATGCCGGCGTCCGGTGCCGTCAGGTCATGCCGTTCGAGGTCGATCAGGGCGCTGTCGCGACGCGCCTTCGCCTGGTTGACAGCCTGTTCCGCCTGTTCCAGCTCCTCGATCGTCGTGCCGGCGAGGCGCTCCTCCAGCTGCGCGAGCGTCACTTTATGGTTGGCCTTCGCCGCGTCCAGGGCCGCGTTCGCGCTATCGAGCTGCTCCTCGGACGCGAGACCCCTGGCGTGCACATCGCGAACTCGCCGGAGTTCGGCCTGCCGGAACGAAAGTTCCTGCGCGGTTCCTTCGACGCCGGCTCTCGCCGCGGCAATCTGCTCGCGGCGCGGGCCGCGCACGAGCTCATCGAGGCGCGCCTGCTGTTGCGACAGCGCGGCCTCCAGTTCGGACAGCCGTAATTCCGCTCGCGCCGTGTCCTGGCGCACAAGGACTTGCCCTTTGGACACTGCTTCGCCCTCGGCAGCGTAGATCTCGACGATCGGCTCGGAAACCTCGGCGGCAATTTCGATGCGATCGGATGCGAGCTCGCCGACGGCACGGTAAGCGTTGTCCGTTGCGTCGCATGCGTAAAGCAGCAGCGGAGCCGCGGCGAGAACTGTCAGCGGAGCGGTATATCTTCGGTTCATTGCCAGGCCCCGTTCATGTCTTGATGTAGGCGAGCAGCATCTCGATGTGTGTTTCCATGAGCTTGTCGGTGTCGAGGGCGCGGTCCGCAAACAGGATTCGCCAGATCATCGACACCATCATCGGCGCCATCAGCAGCTGTGGAAACGTTGTCACTGCCGTTTCACGGAATTCACCGCGTTCCACGCCGCGTTCCACGCAACGCGCGACAGCGCCTAGCCCTTTCGAGACCACGTTTTCCCAGTAGTAGTCCACCAGGTCCGGGTGTCGCTGGCCTTCGGCGATCAGCAGGCGAATGACGACCGCAACCGGAGACCCCGGCACACGCTTCATGAACTCAAGGAGAGGGCCGCGAATAAAGGCCTCCGACGACATCTCCGTTGTCTCGACCGTGAGCAACAGCGCGTCCAGGCGCCGAATCACCATGCTTCGGATTACGGCCTTGAACAATTCCTCCTTGGTCTTGAAATAGAGATACAGCAGGCCTTTGCTGACGCCCGCGCGCTTCGCGACTTCTTCGACCCGCGCGCCCGCGTAGCCATGCTCGGCGAATACCCGGAAAGCCGCCTCGGTGATTTCCTTCGGCCTGTCTTGCTTGCGGCGCTGGTAGCGTGGCGCGGTCATTCCGGCCCCTTGCTGACTTTCTGGTCAGTAATTATAGTTACTGACTCACAAGTCAGCAAGTTCCGATAGCGCGTCCCGGCAAATTTGCCGCATAATCGCGAGCTATGTTCACCTACCTGGACCCCGCAGTACGTCAGCGCCTGGAGCAGCACGGGAAGCTGTTCCAGATAGACCGGGACGGCAACAAGGTGCCGTCGGATCGTGTGCCACACAGCGGCGGCGGCATCAGTATGCTCGGGCCGATTCCGATGCCGCTGAAGCTGTGCGACAGCGAATTCAGGGTCGACTGGTATGCCTGTGTCCGTCGCACCGAACTCGGCAAGATCGAAGAGATCGCGGACGAGTTGCGGGCGCAGCATGGTCAGACCTTGTTTGCGACGCTGGCATCGTCCATGGCGGTAAACAGTGTTTTGCTGCTGGGCGACCCCGCGAAATGGCATAACCCGCTGATTCGGGTGCATTCGAGCTGCATGACGGGCGACGTGTTCGGTTCACAGCGCTGCGAGTGCGGACCGCAGCTTGCGATGGCGCTGCAGCGGATCAAAGAGGACGAACAGGGCGGAATGGTGATCTACATGTCCGGGCACGAGGGTCGGGGCATTGGACTCTGGGCGAAGGCGGCCACCTACCTCTTGCAGGATGCCGGCGAGAATACGTATGAGGCAAATCGCTCGCTGGGACTGCCGGATGATTCCCGGGACTTCAGCGATGCCGGCTCGCTGCTCAGGTTTTTCATGAAGGACCGCCCGTTTCGACTACTGACTAACAACCCGAAGAAGGTCAATGATCTCGAGCAGATGGGCCTCAAGGGCATCACCCGCGTCAAGCACGTTACCGGCGTGGGTGACGACAACCGCCGTTACCTGGCGGCAAAGCAGGACTGGGGACACGAACTGACGCCCGAGGATATCGGCGTGAAATAGACTCGTGCGTTACTGACGCCAGAGCCTCAGGTTCAGCGGGGCGTCGTTGGCGTCGTTGCTGCGAAACGGATTGATGTCCAGTCCGCCACGACGCTGATAGCGTGCCTGAATGCTGAGCGTTTCCGGCTCACAGCGGGACAGGATATCGATGAACATGCGTTCTACGCAGGCTTCGTGGAAGTCGCTGTGCTGCCGGTACGAGACGACGTAGCGCAGCAGCGAGGCCGGATCGATCTTCGGTCCCCGATAGCCAACCTGCAGGCTGCCGATGTCGGGCTGCGACGTGACCGGGCAGAGGCTTCGCAGCAAGTGCGTATGCAGGTCCTCGACAACGATCGTGTTTTCGTCGGCCTGCAGCAGGCTCGCATCGACGTCCCACTTACTGCAGGTGACCGGCAGCGAGTCGAGGCAATATCCGGCGAGCCTCGAGACGCGCCGCGCCTCGGTGTCCTGGACCGGCGACACGAACACCGTGGTTTGCTTGCCGGTGCAGGCGCTAAGGTCTTGCGCGACGGTCCTGGCCACCTCGGAGGACGACGAGAACGTGCTCATCGCAAACGAATTCAGGTAGAGCTTCAGGGATTTCGACTCGATGATGTTCGGCGAGTCGGCAGGCACGATGATCTCGGCGGTGGCGACCGACGGCCGGCCAGTCGTCTCCAGCCAGGTCAGTTCCCAGGCGTTCCAGATGTCGGAGCCGTGAAATGGCGGGTCATCGGACAACGCCAGCCGCGCGCGACTGTCGGCGCGAGGAATCGGGCAGAGCAGCTCCGGTGCGTACTTGTCCGAATAGTCGACCGGCCGGCCGAGCGGTAGTGTACGGTCTTTCAATTCGTTCTTCCTTGTCGGGCGATTTTCTTGGCTGCATTCTTCGGTGACCATTCTGCACCAGGATACGCGGGATTTGCTTCAATCTTGTGTAAAATAGCGGCCTTTTCGTGTGCCGGTACAGCGTGCCCAGAAATGCCCTCGCGGCAGCGAATTAGTGAGGCGGACCTGACAGACGGGTATTCCAATCAATGAGTCCTGCAAACGGCAGCAACGGCAACAATCGCGGCTACATCATCCCCATCGGCGGCGCCGAAGAAAAACTCCACAATCCCGAAATCCTCGATCGATTCGTCGACCTGTGTGGCGGAAAAGAGTCGCGGATCTCGATCATTCCCACTGCGTCAGAGCTGGAAGACACGGGCCGCAATTACGAAAAGCTGTTTCGCAAGCTGGGCGTCAAGCACGCGAGAGTACTGCCGTTTATTACGCGTGAAGACTGCCAGTCGGGGGCCGACGTCGACTATATCGAGAAATGCGACGGCGTCTTTATGACGGGTGGCAACCAGCTGCGGCTTTCGACGACATTGGGAGGCACCGCCGTAGCGCAGCTGATTCGAAGGCGGAACGCCGACGGTATGCACGTGGCCGGCACGTCAGCCGGCGCGGCGTTCATGCCGGAGCACATGATTGCGGGCGGCAAGGAAGGCAGTACGCCGATGCCCGACATGGTCACGATGGCGCCCGGCCTGGGGTTGACCAACGCGTTCATCATTGACCAGCATTTTCGCGAGCGTGACAGGCTGGGACGGCTGCTGACGGCACTGGCTTACAACCCGTTCGCCGTCGGTATCGGGCTGGATGAAGACACCGCCGCGTTCATTCGTCCGGGCGATGAGCTCGAGGTGGTCGGCAGCGGTGGAATTACGATCATCGATCCGACCAATCTGAGTTACTCGTCGATGGACCAGGCTCGCCGCGGTGACCCCGTCAGCCTGATCGGTGTAAAGTTGCATATTCTGATTTCGGGCGGGCGGTTCGACATCAAGGACCGAGAAGCTTTCGCCGGATAACAACAAGAACAACAGGCGTACGCTATGAAGATTGAAAGCACCAATGTCTATGTCGGACCGAATACGTTCGCCCGCTTTCCCGTTATTCGTCACGTCCTGGATCTGGGTGAGCTCGAAGATTGGCCGACCGTCCGCCTGGGCGACCGCTTTGTCGAACCGCTGCTCGCGAGCTTGCCGGGCCTGCACGAGCATGGTTGCTCATACAAGGAGCCCGGCGGCTTTGTCCGCCGCGTCGTCGAGGGCGAAGGCACCTGGATGGGCCACGTGATGGAACACGTCGCGCTGGAACTGCAGAACGTGGCCGGTTCCGACGTGACGTTCGGCCGCACTCGATCGATCGAGGGCAGGCCGGGTTTCTATAACATGATCTTCCAGTACAAGGACGCCGACGTCGGTCGCCAGGCCAGCAAGATCGCGCTGGACCTGCTGCACAGCCTCTTGCCGGATGACCTGAAACCTGACAACGCGCCGCCGCCGGACTGGAATTTCGATGAAGAGTGCGAGCGGTTTATTCGCTACGCGCAGCGGCGAGAATTCGGCCCGAGCACGGCATCGTTGGTCAGGGCGGCCGAGGAGCGCAACATCCCATGGCTGCGGCTTAACAACTTCAGCCTCGTGCAGTTCGGCCAGGGCCGATACCAGCAGCGCATCCAGGCAACGACGACCGGGCGCACCAGCAACATTGCCGTGGAGCTCGCAGCGGACAAGGAGGAAACCAACGGGATACTCCATGATCTCGGTCTGCCGGTGCCCCAGCAGATTCTGGTTCGGACCCAGCAGGATGCCGTGCGCGCGGCTGAGCGCATCGGCTATCCCGTGGTTCTGAAGCCGCTGGCGGGTAATCACGGCCGCGGCGTGTCGATCAACCTGCGTACGCCCGACGAGGTAGAGACCGGTTTTGCCAAGGCCAGCGAGCACGGCAGAACGGTGATTGTCGAGAGCTATATCGAGGGATTCGACCATCGTCTGCTGGTGGTCAACGGCCAGCTGGTGGCGGCGGCTAAACGGGTTCCCGGCCACGTGGTCGGCGATGGCAGGAACACAATTGAAAAACTGGTCGAAATCGTGAACGAGGATCCCCGGCGCGGCGTCGGCCATGAAAAAGTGCTGACCCGCCTCGAGTTCGACCACCAGGCCGAGCGGCTGCTCGCGAAACTCGGCTATGACAAGGACACCGTGCCGGCGAAGGACGAGGTCGTCTACCTGCGCTCGACCGCGAATCTATCGACGGGCGGCACGGCAATCGACGTCACGGACGTCATTCATCCCGACAATCGGGAAATGGCGATTCGCGCCATTCGCGCAATCGATCTGGATATCGGCGGTGTCGATTTTCTGACCCGGGACATATCGGAATCTTACCGTGACGCCGGCGGCGGTATCTGCGAGGTCAACGCAGGACCGGGGTTTCGCATGCATGTCGCGCCCAGTGAAGGGACAGCCCGCGATGTCGCGGGACCCGTAATCGACATGCTGTTCCCGCCGGATACGCCCAGCCGGATACCCATTGCCGCCGTGACCGGCACCAACGGCAAGACGACGACAGCGCGCATGCTGGCGCATATCCTGAAAATGTCCGGGCGAACGGTGGGACTGACTTCAACCGATGGCGTGTACATCGACGGCAAGCTCAGCGTACCCGGCGATATGACGGGCCCGGTGTCGGCGCAGATGATCCTGCGCGACCCGTCGGTCGATGCGGCGGTAATGGAAACCGCACGCGGCGGGATGCTGCGCAGCGGACTCGGCTTCCAGGAATGTAATGTCGCCGGCTGTATCAACGTGGCGGGCGATCACCTGGGACTGCGCGGCATCGATACGCTCGAAGATCTCGCCGAACTCAAGCGCGTGCCGATCGAAATCGCCACCGACGCCGCCGTGCTGAATGCGGATGACCCGCTGTGTCTCCAGATGGCGGATTACACGGACGCGACGCGGCTTTCCTACGTAACGATGAACCCCTCGCACCCGCTGGTGAAACAACATATCCAGGCGGGTGGCCAGGCCTTCGTTCTCGAAAAAGGAATGAACGGGCATCTCATTACTATCTATGACAACGAGACACATACGCCGCTGGTCTGGACCCATCTGATTCCGGCGACGATCGAGGGTCGCGCACTACACAATGTTCAGAATGCGATGTTCGCCGCGGCACTGGCGTACAACCTGGATATCGGCCTCGAGGACATTCGCCAGGGCCTGAGGACGTTTGATTCCACCTTCTTCCAGGCGCCGGGCCGCATGAACATCTACGACGAGCATCCGTTCCGTGTCATCCTCGACTACGCGCACAATCCGGCGGCTGTAAGGGCGATGTGCGGGCTGGTCGACCGATTCGATGTCGACGGACGGCGCATCGTCGTGTTGTCGGCGCCCGGCGATCGTCGAGATGAAGACATACGAGAAATCGCTGAAGTCGCTGCGGGGCATTTCGACCATTTCATCTGCCGCTGTGACGACAATCGCCGTGGGCGCGGCCCGGACGAGGTGGCGGTGATGCTCAAGAACCGGCTGCTTGAGTGCGGTGTCGCCAGTGACAGGATCGAGGTGATTCCCGACGAGCAGGAAGCGACGTTGCGGGCCCTCGAGTTAGCAGAGACCGGCGACCTGGTGCTGGTGCTCGGCGACAATACGACCCGCGCGTGGAAACAGATCATCTACTTCCATTCCGGTGCCCGGGTCGCGGACACTGGCAAAAAGAAGACGGCGGTCGCCGAGCTCCCCGACACGGTCAGCTTTGAGCTGGCGGAACACCTCGAGATCATCAGTGACGAACGAGGCGTTCGCATCGCACGGGACGAGGGCGACTAGGGCCTGTTAACGGGCCCTGGTACTCCTGGCAGGAGCACTTCGTTATGGAGTTCCTCGATGCGCGCCGACTGACCGGACCCAGCCTGATCTTCGATCGGCCGGGGACGATCCTTGACGTCAGCTGTACCGCAAAGGAGGCAAGCCGTCTTGTCCCGGTCTGGGCGAATCACGTCACGCGCATGCTCGAAGCGCTCGACTGGCCGTCGGCACGGTTCGCGTCACAGCAACTGTCGGGCGGCGTCAGCCTCGTGTTCTCCGCGCCGATAGACCAGCTGTACGCGGCAACCGAAATCAATGAGTGGGCCTGGGCGGCCAGCGCCTACGAACTGGGCGCGGCCCCGGAAAAGCCGGATTTCGATGCCGCCGTCGACACGATTCGTCAATCCGCCGCAGAAGAAGCCAACGACGAACTGATGTGGTTGATCGACGAGGCAGGCTCGCATGGCAAGACGCTGCTTTGGGACGACGACTTCGTTTCCGTGGGTCTCGGCCGCGGTTCGCAGACCTGGCCCGTCAGGGAGATTCCGGACGCACCCGAGTGGGACGGTTTTCACGACATACCCATCGGGATCGTAACCGGGACAAACGGCAAGACAACCACTGTCAGACTCGCGGCACATATCCTGAGGGCGGCCGGCCGGAACGTCGGGGTCAGCTCGACCGACTGGATTTCGGTCAACGACAAAGTGCTCGATCGCGGTGACTGGTCAGGCCCGGGCGGCGCACGGACAGTGTTACGCAAACAGAACGTCGATGTCGCCGTCCTCGAAACCGCCCGTGGCGGCTTGCTGCGGCGCGGTCTCGGCGTCGAACGCGCCGACGCCGCTTTGATTACCAACATCAGCGAAGACCACCTGGGGGACTTCGGTTCCAGGGACCTGGATGAGCTGCTGGCGGTCAAGTGGATCGTCAGTCGTGCCGTCGAGTCATCGGGCCGCCTGATCCTGAACGCCGACGATGCCCGGCTCAGGGAGTCGGCGAAGAGCTACGCGGGAGAGCTCGTCTGGTTCGGTCTCGATCCCGAAAACGAAACGATCATCCAGCACACGGCCGCTGGCGGCAGCGCGTTCGTGCTGGAGGGTGAAGTGCTTTTTAAGATCGACGGCGGGGGCCGCGCGCCGATCTGCCGAAGCGGGGAGATCCCGATCACGCTCGGCGGCGCGGCGCGACACAATGTCGCCAATGCGCTGTCCGCCGCGGCATTAAGCTGGTGCCTGGGGAGTTCGCTCGACGACATTCGCGCCGGCCTCAAGACGATGGTCCAGGACGAGAACCCGGGGCGATGTAATCTTTATGACGTGAATGGCGTCAAAGTGCTGATCGATTTCGCGCACAATCCGGCGGCGATGGGCGCCTTGTTCGATATGGCGAGGGCCGTTCCGGCGAATCGCAGGACGCTGTGTTTCGGACAGGCCGGCGATCGCACCGACGAACTGATTAAAGAGCTCGCTCGTGACGCCTGGGCGATCGGACTCGATCGTGTCGTGGTCTCCGAGCTCGCTGCCTACCATCGCGGTCGCGAATACGGCGACGTGTTCGGCATTATCAAGGATGAGCTGCTGCGCCTGGGGGCTGACGAATCGCAGATCGCTCATTTCGAGACGGAAATGGAGTCGTTTCTGTCGGCGATCGAGTGGGCCGAGCCTGGTGATCTCGTTATCATGCTCGCGCTGGGCGGCGCGGCGCCGATTCAGGCAAAACTCAGGGAGTTGGGCGCCGAATAAATTCGACAATGCGATTCGCGACCTCGCGGGTCATTCCTTTCGACAAAACATCACCGGCAAGCACATGATGACTCGGGTCTCCCGGATCGACGATTTCTATCGCGGCCTTCTGCGGCGCGTCTGTCTCCTCGAAGACTGACACCGCCACTTCCGGCGAGATCACCTCGTCGTCCAATGAATAGAACATCAGCAGGCGCGGAGAGATCGTTGCGGGCAGTTTGCGGTTTGCGAGATCGACAAGGCGCATCATTTCGACGGCGGCGACCGTCGGATAGGTCGTGGACCAGAAGCGCGCCTGCGCATCGTTGTGTGGCTCCCAGCTGCGCGTTTCACCGACCATTAAACGCGCGAGCAACGGCCCGGCCGGTCGCGTGAGCCAGGCTGCGTTCGCGTCCTTCGGCGCGAAATTCGGTGACAGCATCACGATGGTGTCGACTCCGTTCATCGCGGGGTGATCGAGAATCGCGGCTGCCAGCGTCGCTCCGGTCGACGTGCTGACAATGACAATCCGTTCGCCTATCTCGGCGGCGACGGCGAGCGCCTCGATCGCATCTTCCAGCCAGTCCTCAGCCCGGATGCCGGCCATCCGATCGCGTTCTCGCCCGTGGCCGGTCAGGCGAGTTTCGAAGAGATTCGCACCGAGCTCCGCTGCAACGGTTGCCGCCAGCGGTGCCGTTTCCTGCCGCGTCGCGGAGAAACCGTGCAGGTAGAGGACGGAGTACGGCGTCTTCTCGCGCCCGCCAAACCAGGTGATGCGTTTCTCGGTTCCGGCGACGAGGCCATAGCGATCTGCGGCCTGTCGCTCGCTCTGTTCAAGCCACGTGTCCAGATCCTCGGGCAAGTCGATGCCGGCTGTCGCGGACTTCAGTTTCGCCGGAGTAAGCAGCCACAGCACCGCGGCCACAACTACCAACGCGACGATGACGGCGCGCGACTTATTCAAGGCTGAGGATCTTGTTCCAGTGTTTCTTACTAACAGGCATGATCGAGAGACGATTGCCCTTGCGCACCAGCGTCATGTCGTCCAGCGACTTCTGCGCCTTTATTTCGGCCAGCGTCACGTTGCGCTTCGTCTTGCGCACGAACTCCACGTCCACAAGGCACCAGCGAGGATTGTCCTTGCTGCTCTTCGGATCGAAATACTTGGATTTCCTGTCGAACTGCGTCGGGTCCGGGTACGGCTCACTGGCTACGCGGGCGATGCCGACTACGCCAGGCTCCGGGCAGCTGGAATGATAGAAGAGAATCTCGTCGCCGACCTTCATATCGTCGCGCATCATGTTGCGCGCCTGGTAGTTTCGAATTCCGTCCCACATTTCGCGACCGTCTCGCTCGAGGTCATCGATGCTGTAGACGTCCGGTTCCGACTTCATTAACCAGTGCTTCATGTCGCAGTTTTGTATCCTGTCAATGATCTGATGGCCGCGAATTCTAGCATCTTTATAGCGCGCAATTTATCGATAACGCTGTGTTAGGATTGCGTTTCAAAGAACCTCACCCGCGCTCCGGGAGGAAGGGGTCAGATGGCCAACATGCTTGCAAATATTTTCGGCTCTTCGCCGGTTCAGCCGCTCGAGAAGCATATAGATATAGCGTATCGCTGCGCCAGGAAGCTCAGGCCTCTCCTGGAGGCCGTAATTGAGGGTGACTGGGATAAGACGCTTGAAGTTCGCGCGGAGATCGAAGCGCTGGAGCACGAAGCGGACGATCTCAAGAAAGAGATCCGCCTCAACATGCCAAAGAGCCTGTTCATGCCGGTGCCTCGTGAGGACCTGCTAGAGCTGCTGCTTGTACAGGACAGGATCGCCAATCGAGCCAAAGACGTGTCGGGCGTGATAATCGGGCGCAGGATGCAGATACCGGAGCCGATCGCCGACAAGTTCGTCGAGTTCGTCGATCGAAATATCGACGCTGCCAAGCAGGCGCGCAAGAGTGTTCGCGAGCTGGACGAGCTTTTTACAGTCGGCTTCAAGGGCGCCGAAGTTTCGCTGGTGGCGGACATGATCGAAAAACTGGACCGGATCGAAACGCACACGGACGAGCAGCAAACGATCCTGAGAACCGCCCTGTTCGAAATCGAGAAGACACTCGATCCAATTGACGCGATGTTTCTATACGAGGTTATCTCGCTAACGGGCGAGATCGCAGACATGGCGGAACGGGTGGGTCGCCGGCTGGAGCTACTGCTGTCGAACTAGATTTCAAGAATTAAGAATAGCGATATAAGAACAACAGGAATGGCTTAGTTCAGCAGGGGCAATACATGGACGCGCTATACATCTACATCGGTCTCGCCGCACTTTTCGGTCTCTTTATGGCGTGGGGCATCGGCGCCAACGACGTCGCCAATGCAATGGCTACGTCGGTGGGTTCGAAAGCGCTGACGATCAAGCAGGCGATACTGGTCGCGGCGATATTCGAGTTCCTGGGCGCCGTTCTAGCCGGCGGGGCAGTCACCAGCACGATCCGTAAAGGCATCGTCGATGCTGACCTTCTGTCGGGAACTCCCGAGCTTCTGATTTACGGCATGCTGGCGGCCTTGCTCGCCGCCGGCACCTGGCTGCTGATCGCCTCGAAGAATGGCTGGCCGGTCTCGACAACGCACTCGATCGTCGGCGCGATTGTGGGTTTCGCGGCGGTCGGTATCGGCGTCGATGCCGTAAAGTGGGCCAAGGTCGGCACCATCGTCATGAGCTGGGTGGTGTCGCCATTGACGGCCGGCTTTATCGCCTACCTGATCTACCGCAGCGTGCAACGCCTCATCCTGAGCCAGGAGGATCCGCTTGTAAAAGCCAAGCGCTATGTGCCCGTCTACATCTTCCTTGCCGCGTTCACGATAACCCTCGTGACCATACTGAAAGGCCTGAAGCATGTCGGCCTGGAGATGGAGCTGGCGGAGAGCTACGTGCTCGCAATCCTCGTTGCTCTTGCCATTGCGATTGTGGGCGCGTATTTCATCAGTAAGATCGAACCCGACCCC
>JAAUYE010151444.1_pt1 | contig 13482 bp, 5 predicted proteins | sample 7278081 | NCBI WGS metagenome assembly JAAUYE01 (sample SAMN14350131, study PRJNA611818) | marine sediment metagenome | isolation source: surface marine sediment (0.6m) | place: French Polynesia: Moorea | collected 2018-08
CACACCGACGGAGTCGTCCACTTTCTCGTGGACCTTGATGTCGGCAATTACGTTCTCGAAGTTGTCCGTCCCACGAATCGCGACCCACTGCACTTTCTCTGCGTCGTCTACCTCAACGAAAACGAGAAGATCGAATGTATCCAGCAAGCCAACGTGCAGCCTGGATGACTCGCCGTAGCGCTGCTGAATGACCTGCGGGTCCTCATACGACGCCGCTGCCCGGCTCACGTGATCGTGAAAGAGGTCGAAATCGATTCTCATCTTGCTCATGCCCGGGCTCCTGCTTGCGGGTTGGTTTCGCCTCGGCTGCGTTCCTTGATTATCGCAGCCACTCGAAGAGAGGCTCCAGGTAGACGCGCCGCTGCGGGTCGAGATAGGAGAACGTAATGCCGCGATCGGTCAACTCCCAGTACTGTGCGCGTTTTTCGCTCATGAGCTGGGCACGGACGCGTTCGAGCCGCTCCAGGCTCTCTCCTGCGAGATCGTCGGCAACTTGCTTTGCTCGCTCCGTATCGCCCATTTGCAGGAACATCGTTGCCGCCTGTATCTGCGCGCGCCTTACGCCGAGCAGGCTCTCCTCCTGGGTTTCCAGCTTGATTTCCTGGTCGAACCCGAGCAGCAGCTCGAGCAGCCGATCGAGACTGGACGAGCCGCTTTTCGCGCTGTTTTCGAGCAGGCGCATGACGTCGTAAGCGGCGACTTCCAATATGAAAGACTGCCCCATGCCGAAAGCCAGCTGTCCGTAGAACTGAAAATGTCGCGCGATCTCCTCGACGACAGGCGCGTCCTCCTGGTTCGAAATCGCTTCCGCGAGCAGGCGGTACTGATTCAGCAGGTAATAGGACGTCCGTTGGTCGCCGGCATTGATCGTGCTGCGCAGGTAGCTGTTGAAACACCTGATACAGAGCTGCAGTAGCGGCTTGTTTGTGGCGACGGCAGCCGTTGCGATGCGTCGCGTGTTGATCGCAATCAAGTAGGAAATGTCGCGCATGTGCAAGCTGCTCAGCACCATCAACAGCAGATACTGCCGGCATACCTTGACCTCGAACCACGTCGCGTCCTTCTCGATTTCCGCCAACGCGAACGGCTCCAGCGAAATAAAGTCGGGGTCGTTCTCGATGGACTCGCAGATCTCGAACCATTCGGCCGGAAGTCTCGACCGATAGCGCTGGTAACTGCCGACCAGGGTTGCGAGCGTGTCGATACCCGCCATCGCGATTGCACGATCACCATGTTCCATCGCGCTACGCACAACGTCATGCAGCTCGTCGACAGCCTCGTTCACTTGCTGCACGTGCGCAGCTTCGTAGTTTTCGGCCGCCAGTCTCATGGCCTTTTCGCCCGCCGTCTGGATGCGCCTGATCATGCTGAGCGGCGATACGAACGAGAGTACATAGGCGAAGTACGGAAGGATGATCAGCAACGACGCGACGACGAGGGTAATCGTCAACAGGAACCCCGCGCGTGGCAGCAGCGCTCCCTCGGGCGCATCCGACAGTGTCGTAGTTGCCCAGAAACAGACGACTGTCGTGACGACGAAAAAACCCAACACCAGGACATTGGCGGGCTCGCGGATGAAGAGCGTCGTGATACGGTGATTGTAGCGATTAGCGGCCAGCTCCACGATGATGGCAACGACCGTAATCGCGATACCGAGGATCGCAAGCATCACGCCGGTCGCCGTCGCCAAGCTTTCGGCCAGGACGCCCATGTCGGCTCCTCGCAGCCACTGCATGGGATCGGAGAGGATGATTGCGGCCGTCCCCTCCAACACCTGCATCACCACGATCAGAACCGCCGTGATGATAAACAGCAGGAAAGTGGCGACTGCGTAAGTAAATTTCTTATTCTGCATTTGCAACAAGCGTAGCCGAAGTGCAGGAGCGATGCATCAGGTCACTGCTCTGTACAGAGCTGCACATAGTAGTCGGCATTGATTGCCTCGAACGTTGCCCGGGCTTCCGCGAGCAGCGACCCGTTTCTCGGTTCTTCGAGCGACGCGAGCTCGAGCGTTGCGCGACCCGCATCGAACGGCATGTCCAGCTCTCGCGCGCATTCTCCCGCCGCGACGAACCGGCCGCGTGCTTCTTTTGTTCTTCCGCGACTGGTCGCGTACATGCCCCGCAGCAAATGCGAACGGGGACGAACGTTCACGAACGTCCTGGCGTACCTCGAAAGAAGCCTGGTTCCTTTCCTTATCCTCTGGTGCAACTTCGAGGTGTCGATGTCCGGGTTCTCCGGCGCAAGGCGCAGCAGCTCTATGTACACCTCGATGACCGCCGCAAAGTGATCGGCCATGTGGTAACCGGTGGGCGGACGTCCGAGTATGTGCTCGAAAATATGATCCGCCTCGTCGAGCGCTTCACGGAGACGCCCCTGACGCAAACGAGTAACCGCAACGCTACGCCGCTTCTCGATATCCATGTCCTGGTCAGTGTCGGGGCTCGGAATCGCCAGCGCCTCGGCCAACGCGCGCTCGGCCGCCTCAATCTCGCCGCCGACCAGGCGGTTCTCGGCTTCATCGAGCAGAGAACGCGCCTTGAGACGCAGGTCGCCGATACGCTCCGCCACCTGGCGCGCCTCGGACCAGGCAGTCGGCGCAAACGCAAAATCGCCCGAGCATCGTGCCGCGGCGGACCGGACGAGACGGACCTCGCTCTCGAGCGCGTTGTCGCACATATCCACGGCAATGTTCAGGGCCTTGTCGCTCGCTTCGCGCAAGCGGCTCCACTCGGCCTGCTGCGCGAACATCAGCGCGCGCAGGTGCCAGACATAGCCTTGTGCCGCGGCGTGCTCGGGCTCTGCGGCCATCCTGATCGCGCGTTGGGCGAAGCGCTCCGCTGAGCGGGCTCGGCCTATCACGTAGTAGAGCACGGCTGCATTGATCATGACTCGCGCGAGCGGAGCGGAGTCACCGGCCTCCTCGCCCAGGTTCAGCCCACTGAGCGTCAGGTAAAGTAGCCGTGGCGGCGATTCTCCTTCCATGTAGTAGGCCTGGCCCAGTTGCTTATAGCACTGCACGGCCTCGTCCAGCAGCTTCTTCTCGGCCGCTCGGCGGCCGCGGTAGCGCGACGGAAACAGGCCGTGCAGAAACTGTGTGAAGAACTCCCTGACCACCCAGAGCATTGTCTTGCCGATGGACTCTGGCACAGGCCGGTGAAGTTGCCTGAGCGCGTTTTCGAGATGGCGCCTGCTCGCCGGCATGTCGCCGAGGTAGTAGAACGCGATGCCAATGTCTTTGTCCCACGAGGCTCGACGATTGGGTGACTCCTCGATCGACCCGACGTCCATGAGTTCGATCGCGCTGGAAAGAAATTTCACGGCCTCACGAAACGCGCCGTCGCGCATTGACTGGTTGCCGGCGCTTTCGAGGTAATAGAGCGCCTTCGGCCCGTCAGCCGCCTGCAGCCAGTGATGGGCAAGTACCGGGTGCTGCGTCGCGTGTTCGCTCTTGTTGAATTCGAGGCATCTGGCTACAGCCCTGTGCAGGGGGCGCCGCTGTGCGCCCGGCATCGTGCCATAGGCCACGTCACGAGTAATTGAATGCCGGAACAGGTAATGCAGATCGGGGTCCGGTCGTTCCTCGTCAACGAGTCGCGCGCGCATCGTGTTGGCCAGCATATCCGGCACCCGTTCCCGCTCGTGAGCGAGCGGGTACGCCTGTTCGACGAGCTTGCAGGCAAACAGGCTGCCGATGACGGAGGCAACCTTCAGGCACATCTGCTCGCCGGCGGGCAATGCGTCGAGACGGCTGACGATGACCTGTTCAACAGTCGTCGGCAGGTCCTCATCCGACAACTCGAGCAAGCTGCATTCTTCGCCCTGGACCTGCACCATACCGCGTTCCACGAGCGTGCTGAGGAGTTCCTCTGCAAAGAACGGATGGCCGCTGACCCGCTCGTGTATGAAATTCGCGAGTCTATCCGGGATTTCGTTCACGTTGAGCTTGCTGGCGAGCAGCAACGACATTTCGTCGCGAGAGAGGCTTTCGAGCTCCAGTTGGCGGGCGCCGGGAATCTTATAGAGCCGCCGCAGATCCTCGGAAACGCGGTCGCCCTCCGGCCGCGTCGTCACGATACTGAGCGCGAAACCGATGGAATTCAGCAGGCTGTGCAGCAGGGCCCAGGAACCCGAGTCGAACCAGTGCACATCCTCGACCGCGAGCATCAGCCGCTGCGTCGGCAGTTTCTTCTGCAGCAGGCCGACGAGCAGCTTTTGCATATTCGCGGCCCTGACGTCGCCAACCATGGCCGATGTCGTCTCATTATCGGGCAAGGTCAATGGCAACACGTCGGACAAAAGCGGCGTGAGTCTTTCGAATTCACCCATGTTGTGCATTGCACGATCGACGGTCTTCGCCATCTCCTCGGCGCTCATGCCCGGGTCGAGATCGAAGATATCCATGAATACCGGGCGCCACGCATGGTAGGACGCCGACTTCTCGATGGCATCGGCCGTGACGCGAAGAACGCGAACGCCTCTCGCCTCGGCGAGCCGCGCCGCGTGCGCCAGCAGATGAGATTTACCAAGGCCCGCCTCGGCCTCGATGACGAAGATCTCGTGCGTATCGGTATCGTCGAGGCCCTGCGTGATCTTGCCGATCTCTACCTTGCGGCCGACGATCTCGCTCGTGATATGCGTGGTTTCCTTGCGCATTGACGGCTCGAACGTCGCGATCGACTCGGCGAAGCCCTTGGCCCTGACTTCGCCCCGGGGCTCGAAGGCCATGCGCCCTGCGGCAGCGTCCCGCGTGGGCTCGTCACAGAGCACGGCACCTCGCTCCGCGGCCTGCATCAGTCGCGCAGCGCGATTGATGACGTCTCCTCGCAACATGTAGTCGCGCCTCGCGTCGCTGCCGAACGCACCGCAGATCGCGCGGCCTGTCGCGACGCCGATACCCGCCGCGACATTTTCGCCAAGAGCAGTGCTTAATTGCTGCGCGCAGTAAGCTGCACGTTCGGCATCGTTCTCGTGCGCCTTGGGCGGCAGACCAAACGCCGCGAGCAGAAGAATGCCTTTCGAGTCGACGTCGACCTTGATCGTGCCTTCGCAGCGGTCAACGATCTCCTGGAATCGCTCGATGCTTTCGTCAGCCCGCAGCTGCGACGCTTCCGATCCCTCCACGGGTGGAATATTGGCAAGCAAGACCGAAACGGTCCGCGACTCCGCGAGCCACTCGGATTCCGGTATGTCGAGGCGGCCCGCCACCGCAGGAGGAATAAACGGTTGCAGATCGAGATTGTCATCGAGCCTGATCTGCCTTTCGGGCATCGCATCGATCTGCGTGCGGACCTTCTTTAAGACAGCGCCACCCGAGTTCGTCTGGATGCCAACGCAGTACTCGCGAACGTCCTGCCATGCGCTCGGGCCCAAAACGACGCCACCGATTTTCGATTCCGCCTCCGCGGCTACGACCTCGTCCAGCGCGGCACCGGAAACGACGAGTTCCCAACGGCCCTTGTGCCCGCCGAGGTAACTGACGAGCAGCCGACCCGAGCTGATTCCAATTCGCGTCGCCAGCGCGTCTTCGTCTTCGGCAGCACGAGTGCGCAGCATTTTCTGAATTTCGAGCGCGCAGTTTGCTGCCCTGAGTATGGGCTCCTCGCCCGAGGTCACGTCCATCGGCCAGTGGCACAGGAAAGCGTCGCCCGCGACGTAAAGCACGTCTCCGCCGTGCTTGATGACGACATCGACGAGGTTTCTGAAATAGCTGTTGAGCAACCACGTCAGCTGCTCGAGTCCTGACTGGCCGCCGGTCGAATAGCGTTCGACGATGGCAGTGAATTGTTGAATGTCGCTCAGCAGCAGAACGCCATTCGCCGTGGTCACTTCGAAATCGTGTATCGGGGGATCGAGCTCCAGGCGTGCAAGAAGCAATTTCGGCAGAAAGCTAATCTGTGCGAGAGCCGTCGATCGCATGGCCTTCCTGGCGAGTATGCCTTGGTCCGGAAGTGACGTATGCTAACATGATGCTTGCGATATGCGCGACGCGTATAGGCAGCGGAAAAAGCAATCAAAACAAGTCGCTAGCTGAGGGGGAAACTACTGTGGGACTGCATACGCCTCGCCTTACCAGGGGTGTCGTGCCCGAGCAAAAGCAATACGGGCTGACCGAGAAACCCAAGCAGGTTCAGAATGCGCTGAACCTCGCGCTGACGCTGAAGAACCGGGCCCAGATGCCGGCGTTATTGACCGCCATCGACGCCAACAAGAACAGCGTTCATCACGCATTGTCCTCGCTGCATTACGTGCACTTTGCGAGATTCCTGCCGACGCCGGATTTCAGTACGTTGCAGGTGGTTACCGCGTACGACGGCGACCTGCAGTCCTACCTGATGGACTTCGTCAACGTCCTCGGGCCGATATTCAACGCGATTCTGGACTTCATTGAAGGTGCACCGCGTTTGCCCGTCGAAAAATATCCGAACGAGTTCATCGATTTCGTGAATCGCAATGACATCCCGTCAGGCGGAGTCTGGTCCGCGTACCCGGAGATGACGGTTATCGAGATCATCCGCCCGAGTACGATCAAATGAGCGAAGCAAAAGGAAATTACCACGCGCACAAGTCGACGCTGGACCTCGACGACATCCAGGGGAATATACTGCGCGGTTACAAGCAGCAGAATGGACGTCACTTCGCGTTGCGCGTTATTAACGGCGGCGCAGCCCGGGGGTTTCTCGGCAACCTTGTCGATCCGGGTTTGGGCCTGCCGCAGGTGACCACGGCAGCGCACTGGGGCGACGATAAACCACCTTATTGCCTGAACATCGGCATCACGCACGACGGACTCGCGGCGCTCGGCATCCCGGACTCGACCCTGTCGCAGTTTCCGCAGCCGTTCATCCAGGGTCCCGTGGCACGCGCATCGGACGTCGGCGATGAGGGCCCGAGTGATCCCGAGCAATGGTCCGTCGGCGGCCCGAAGAACCCGCCGGTTCACCTCATGCTGTCGCTCTACACGACGGAGGCGACGAATCCGCAAAGGGAGCCGCTGTCACGGCAACTCCGCGAGGCGTTCGGCGAGAGCGGACTCGATGAAGTCTGGTCCACCGATACCAACGCGTTTCCTGAGGGCAAGATTCACTTCGGCTACCGGGACGGCATCAGCCAGCCAAATGTCGAGGGTGCTCCAGGGGGTCGCCTGCAGGACATGCAGCCCGATTCGTTGACCGGCGACTTCCTGCTCGGCAAGGACTATCTTAATCAGTACAAGGGCAACTACCTGGGGGGCATCCCTTCGGAACTCGGCGACAATGCGAGCTATGCCGCCGTGCGCATTCTCGATCAGCATGTAGAGGCGTTCGAGAACTTCATCAATACCGTTGAGAAGCGTCACAAGATGGACGCCGAGATGGTTGCGGCCAAGATGGTCGGGCGTTGGAGAAACGGCAACCCGCTGATGTTGACGCCTTCTTGCCCGGACCCCGATCCGGAAATCCCCTGGGACAAGGTCGATAAATACGACTATGCGCCCAGCGACATCGCGCCCGAGTATTTCGATGACAAAGAGGGCATGCGCTGCCCGATCGGCTCGCACATGCGCCGTCTGAATCCGCGCAGCAGTCTCGTCATGGGCTCACCACACTCGCGCAGGATAATTCGACGCGGCATGCCTTACGGTCCGCAGTTCGACCCCGATAATCCGACAAACGCGGAGCGGGGCCTGTTCGGCTATTTCATCTGCGGAGACCTCGCCATGCAGTATGAATTTCTCATGGGCACCTGGGCCAACGGCGATTTCTCGACCACGGGCCTGCGCGGCACCAAGGACCCGATCCTGGGCGCGCAACCCGAGGAAGGCGGGCAGTTCGTCATTCGCACTGAGGACGTACGAGACCCGATCATCGTGGATGACCTGCCGCGCCTCGTGACGACACGAGGCGGTCTTTACTGCTTCTTGCCCGGCATAAACGGCCTGAGGTTCATTGCCGGGAAGGAGTTAGTCTGATGAGCATCAATCCGACGCTGGGCGCACAACTCAATGCGCTGTTTGACGCGCCCGACCCGCGCGACGTTCCGAGCGGTGTGCTCGTCTGGTTCGGCGATACGGTGTTCCCCGATGGTCTGGAGCCGCCCGCGCTATCCGCGCAACAGTGGCAGATGTATTACTCGCGCCTCGAGACCGGCGCACTGATGCCTGACGTGTTGCCCGCATCGACGACCTTGGCGAAGCTAAGCAATGAATTCCCGGCCGATGGCCCGGTACCGATCGCGATTGCGAACGTTGCGCTTTCAATTCCGACGGCCGATTTCTCAAAGAAAGTCGAGGCGGCGGCGTCCGCCGGGAAAGGACTCGATCCCGCGCCCGAAGGGCTGAAATCGGTGATCGAAGACGGCCACGCGTTCATGGCTGCGGCCATGTTGGCGCCGCAGTTCAACAGGCCCGTGCCTGCGGTCCGATCGAGAGTGGTTACGTTCGTCGTCGACGAGCGGTTTTACTGCAGCAATCCGGGAGCGCCGATTCCCGATGCTATCGACCTGGATCTCGGTGACGGCAGCCCGGTGCGCACGGTGCGCTTCGGTGAACACGTCACCGCTCGTTACCCGGATGCTGACGAGATCACGCTCAAGATAAGCTGTCGCTACGGCAACCAGGCCTTCCACGCCGTGACGACGTTGCCAATCTCGGACGACGCGGTCGCGCCGGCGCCCGACGAAACCTGGCCGCTCTACGGACTGGGTTCCGGCAACACGGGCCAGGCCTGGGTCTGGCGCGCGCCCGGTCATGCCGAGATCGTCAACCCGATAATCGTTTGCGAAGGCTTTCCGGGCGGGTATCCGCAAGACTACGTCTACGACGTGCTCAGCGGCTGCGGCACGCTGCAGGAGCTGCAGGCCCGCGGCTACGACCTTATTGTCATCGGGCTCGCCAACGGCGCGGACCGGATGCAAAACAACGCCGACGTCGTGGTCGCCTGCATCCAGGAGGCACTCGGCAAGGTTGCGAAGACCAACGGCGCCGAGAATCCGCTGGTGGTCGGCGGCGTGAGCATGGGCGGACTGATCAGCCGCTATGCGCTGGCGCTCATGGAGTCGCGGGGGCAGCGCCACGGGGCACACCTGTTCTTTTCGATCGATTCGCCACACGGTGGCGCTTACACCTCGGTCGCCGACCAGTGGCTGCTGCATTACCTCAAACCTACGTCGGTGCTCGCGCAAACGCTGTCGGAACTGGTCGACTCGCCGGCCAACCAGCAGTTCATGCAGTACTGGGTCAAAGGCGGCGAAGTCATCGTCAGCCCGATGCGCGACGAGTTTCTGCAGGACCTCGAAGCGATTGGTTCCTGGCCCAGGAAACCGAAACTCATCGGTGTCGCCAGTGGCCGCGGTGACGGCAAACGCGAGATCCCTGCGCACGCCAAGATGCTCGAGTGGGCGGGCAACGATTTTGCCGCCGCGACTTTGTACACGTTGCCGGAATCGGACAAGCCGGAGCTCATCGGCGAGGCCTACTGCTTCCGCGCCGACCCCGATACGCCGCCGACGCTTTCCATGCGGAGCGAGTATTCCTGGGAAGGCGCACCGGGCGGCTCCAATGTCTATGAAGCGATGACGGCCGGCGTTGCGCGTTTGCTGGGCATCGGTGACCTGAAAGACGATTACCCGATCACCCTGTGCATAGCGACGGTCAGCGCGCTTGGCGTTGATGCTTCGCAGAGCGACCCGTTCCAGCCGATTCCGGAACCCGGCAGTGACTGGTCACCCTTTGATGACTATGTCTGGGGTAAAGAGAACACGCATCACATGTCGCTGCACCCGGGCTCTTCCGAGTTCCTGTTGAAGCACCTCGCCAGACCGGAGCCGGAACCGGTGGCCACGCCCTCGCAAGGCAAACCGAGGTTCGATCCGGATTCCTTCAATCCGCATGACCCCGAGTACAGCAAGAATCCGTATCCGGTTTACGCGGCCATGCGCCAGCACTCGCCGGTGCACTGGGTAGATCCTTACGAGGCGTACTGGGTGTTCCGCCACGAGGACGTGATGCGCGTGTTGAACGACTCGGAAACGTTTTCCGAACTCAACTTCGCAAAGAATAACCACGACAGGCCGACGAAGCCTGCGCCTGGACCTTTCGATGTGCTCGGGAATAACCCCCAGGGCCTGTTCTTCCTCGACCCGCCGCGTCATGGCGAGATTCGCAAACCGATGGACGAGTACCTAGCGCAGGCAGCGGCCCAGGCCGAGGCGATTGCGGCCATCGTATCGCGCAAGCTCCTAGTCGAGGCCAAGCAAAGCGGTCGCATGGAATTCTACAACGCGTTCGCATTGCCGCTGCCGTCGAGCGTTGTTCTCAAGATCATGGGTATTCCGCAGCAGGACTGGGCGGGCATCATCCAGTGGGTCGGCGCCATCGAGCTCGGTCACGACATCACGCAGCCACCATCGGTGCAGGGCACAGCGGCAACATGCGCAATGGCGCTTGGCAGCTACTACCAGGCGCTGATCCGCGGCACCCGCGAGGATGGTTGCCCTGTAAAAGCCGGCGCCGGCGGCCTGCTCGACCTCATGATCAGGGATGGCATGGGGCCCGCGCCCAAAATGTCGGCCGCTGACGTCGAGGCATCGTCGGTCAACCTGGCTGTCGCGGGCTACCTGTCGACGACCTTCCTGATCGCAACGGGCTTGTTGACCCTGCTTGGCGGTGACCCCTCCCAAGAGCCTGCGAACAAGACGAATGGACCATTGCCCATCGACATCCTCAGGAAGAAGCCCGAGTTGATCCCGGCCGCGGTCAACGAGATGCTGCGCCATGATTCGCCCTTCCAGCTCACGGATCGTTACGTCGTGAATCACAACGTGAAGATGGGGGGCAAGCTGTTGCGCCGCGGCGATCATGTGTCCGTCGTGATTGGTTCGGCGAATCGCGACGAAACGGTCTATCCCGATCCGGATATGTTCGACATCACGCGCAAAGGCCCGCCGCATATCGCGTTCGGCGCAGGCATCCATCGCTGCTACGGCGCGCCGGTCGTAGAACGTGTCGCCCCCGTGGCTTTCCAGATGATTCTGCAGGAGCTGTCCACGATCCGGCTGGCGGGAACTCCTCACTGGCAAACGGATCCGTACATACGATCCGTCAGCAATCTCCCCCTGGAGATTGCCTGAATCGACTGGAGGTAGTCATGAGGGGATTGCGGTCCGAACCGCTACACTCTTGCGGGCGCCGGAGCTTGCGAGCAGCATTGCCGGCACTGTTGCTCGCCGCGTCGGCGCAGGCACAGGACGCCGAAGTGCTCGAAGAGATCATCGTCCAGGCGCGCAAGAGTGCCGAGAACCTGCAGGACGTTCCGGTTGCGATGTCGGTACTGACCGCGAGCGACATGCTGAACCGTGGCGTTTTCGAAACCTCGGACCTCATGGGCTCGAGCCCCAACCTGCAGGTCACCTCCGCATACGCCCAGACTCAGCCAAACTTCGCGATCAGGGGCATCGGCGTGGCTAACGAGTTCACGGCGTCCACGGCATCCGCGGTCGGCGTATACGTCGACGAGGTCTACCAGACGTTTCGTGCTTCTCACGGGCAGCAACTGTATGACCTCGAGCAAATCGAAATCCTGCGCGGACCCCAGGGCACTTTGTTCGGCAAGAACACGACGGGCGGCGCCGTACTGATCGAAACACGCAAGCCCACAATGCAGGGCCGCGACGGCTACCTGACGGCGGGATTGAGCAACTTCTCGGGTTACGAGGTCCAGGGAGCCTACGAGGACATGCTCGGCGACACTTTAGGATTCCGCTTCGCGGGCATCCTGAGGCAGGCCGACGGCTACACCGACAACCCCGTCGACGGCAAGGATTACGGCGAGCAGGTTTCGATCGCGTTGAGGCTGTCGACACGCTGGGATGCGAGTGAGTCCACCCAGGCGAACTTCAGGATTTACTACGCCGACAACGATGCCCGCGGAGACCTGCCCTACGGGATCGGCTATCTTGAAGGAGGCCGCAACATCCTGGCGCTCGATCCGACGACTGGCATGATCAACCTGGACGTGCCGGGACTGCGCGACGGGCTTGCCGAGGATGAAATAGCGAGCAACTCGGGCAACGGCTACGCCACGAACGCCACGGGTGCCGCAATGACCTGGCGGTATCGCACTGGAGACCTCGAATTTGTCTCTGTTACGGGCTACGACTACGGAGAGTTTCACCTGTCGCCCTTCGACGGTGATGGGTCACCGGTCGACGTGTTTGCGACACGCTATTACACCGAGAGCGAGACGCTCAGCCAGGACTTCCGGCTGCATTTCGAGTCGGACAAGATGCGGGCGATCGCAGGCTTGTATTTCGCCGACGAAGAAATCAACACGTCCAACGAGATTGATGGCTTCGGCTTCCTCGATGACGCGTTCGCCGAGGTCGGAATACCGGACAGCTTCTTCAATGCGCCTGTCGTCTCGAACGACGCCCTGGGTATTGTCTCGGATGGCACGCCGGCCTGCGCGCCGATAGTGATTAACCCGAACGGTTTCTTCGATGCCCGAACTCTGCTCGATGCGCCCAACTGCACGGGCATCGCCCCGCCATTCTCATCGGTTCGCGCTGACCAGGACTTCACGATCGAACGACCCACGCAGGCAATCTACGGGGAGGTCTACCTGGAGCTGAGTGAAGTATTCGGCCTGACACTCGGCTTTCGCCATACCTGGGACGACGTCGATTACCTTGACGCGAGAACCGTATTCTTCAGCGCCGACGGTGTCGCGAGAGCATCGACCGTTCCGTACAGCTTTCCCTACGACCCTAACCTGCCTGTCGTAGAACGCAACGAAGACAGCAGTGAGTGGAGCGGCCGCCTGATTTTCGATGCTCAAGTGAACGAAAGCGCCATCATTTACGTCGGCTATAGTCGCGGCTACCGTGCCGGCACATACAACGGCCTTGCGTACCAGGACATTAACCAGGTCTATTTCGTAGAACCGGAGTTTGTCGATGCCTATGAAGCGGGATTCAAGGCGCGATTCGCCGACGATCGAGTGCAGCTCAACGGCGCCCTGTTTGCCTATGATTACGAGAGCCAGCAGATTTCTGAAATTGTGGGCCTGACGTCCTTCCTGCGAGCCGTGGACGGCGATCTGTGGGGCGGAGAACTTGAACTGACGGCTCTCATCTCCGACCGCCTGACCATCAAGGCGGAGCTCGGTCTCATGGACTCCGAGTACGATGATGGCCAGGTGTTGTTCGGCGGCGGCGCTCAGCTCGACATCGGCGGCAACCAGTTTGCCAACGCACCCGATGAGACTTTCAGCGCGTCGCTGAACTGGGAGGTCGGCCGATTCCTCGATGGTTCGATCTTCGCGGCGTTGGACGTGCAGTACATGGGCGATTACTACTTTGACCCGTTTGGCGATTACGACGGTCAGTACGTTGGAAGTGCGAGCCTGACAGGCCTGCCGCTGGCGAGTCGCGAACTCGGGGGCGGCAATCCGTCGTACTGGATTGCCGACGCGCGGCTGAGCTACGAATCAGAAAAGTTTGCCG
>JAAUYE010138075.1_pt1 | contig 13473 bp, 4 predicted proteins | sample 7278081 | NCBI WGS metagenome assembly JAAUYE01 (sample SAMN14350131, study PRJNA611818) | marine sediment metagenome | isolation source: surface marine sediment (0.6m) | place: French Polynesia: Moorea | collected 2018-08
CAACAACAACCGGTACTGTTATCGCAAATCTGCCGGCTGGCTTCAGACCGGATTTGAATACCGCTTTTGCTGCGGCGTCGGATGCCACGCAGACCATTGAATTAATTTACTACGCCAGTGGTGATATCGTATTCAACGGGACGCCTTCGGCATCCTCTCTCGGCTTGTTCGGGAGCTTCTATGCAACACGATAACAGGGGGATAAATGAGAAACTTTCTCAAGTTCGGCAATGTCGATACGGTTCCGTTGCTTCTCGCCGTCTACCGGCAGCAGGAGCTGTTCAGGGTTAATACCATTCGCCAGGACTTCCCGGGCTCTCCGCATGGAGAGACTGAGACTATTATCCTGCGATTCAACGACTACACGCCTGACAAGGATACGGTTGTCGGGCAGGTGATTGACGATATCGAATGCCACGACACTCCAGAATATGACCGGCTTCCGGAGGCCCGACAGCTGGTTTCGTGGCTGATGGCCAGGGTAAATGGCGAGCGGATCGGCCGGGCAATCATCGTCAGGTTGCCGAAAGGTGCGTCAGTCGCTCCGCACAAGGATCAAGGGGCGCCGGCAACCTATTACGAGCGGTTCCATATACCGCTGCAGGCCTTTCCGGGCGTTCAATTTTCTTGCGGGGATGAAGATGACGAAATCGAAACAGTCGAAATGCGAAGTGGTGAAGTCTGGTGGTTCAACAACGCCAAAACCCATGCAATCCTCAACGGGAGCGAGGATGACAGAATCCACCTCATCGCAGATATCAAGTGTTCGGCCTCTCCGGCCGGAGGTTAGATACCGGGAAGAATCGTTCACGCGCTGCATTTATGAATTCATGCAGCTGATCGATGCGCATTACCGGGAGCTTGCCGAGGACAAGGACGTTATCAAGCTGGAACCTGATTGGTCTAAGTACATCGAGCTCGAGGCCAGGGGTGAGCTCTATTTCTGCACGGCCAGGGACATAGAGAATGAGCTGATCGGTTACTTCATCGCCCTGATAGGGCCGCACCTTCACTATAAGAGCAGCCTGACAGCGACCACGGACATCTTCTTTATCCGCTCGGATCACCGGGGCGGCAAGGCCGGCTACAACCTCATCAAGCAGGTTATCGCCGATATGAAAGATCGCGGCGTTCAGCGATTCTTCATTGGCTGCAAGGTCAAGCACGACCTGGGGCCGCTGTTTGCAAAGCTCGGCTTTACCCATGTTGAAAACTATCACTCCATGATTCTGGGAGATTGACATGAAATACACATCGTTCCTCTATGCCGCGCTGTTCCCCTGGACGTGGCTCACGCTTCATGTGGGCGCGGCTGTGGGGGCGGTAGTCGGTGGTGTAAGCGCCTATTCCTCGTACAAGCAGGGCAAGAAAGCGGAAAAGATGGCTGATCGGCAGGCCGATGCCGTTGATGCCCAGATGGAGCTGGCGTGGGATCAATGGAATATGTACCGGGACGATGTATTTCCGCTGGAGCAGGAAGCCAGGGAACTTGGCATCGATGCCCAGCAACTGGCGGTCGAGCGATACGGACTCGATCATGATATCTACAAGCAGTTCTACGCCCCTGTCAGCGAACAGTTTGCCCGGGAAGCCCTCGAGGGTGTCGAACCTGAATACCAGCGCGTGGCCCGTGAAGCCCGCGCTGATGTCATGCAGGCCTTTGATGTCGAAGAAGGCATGCGCGAGCGCGACCTTGCGCGGCGTGGCGTCAGGCCCGGGAGCGGCCAGGAGGCCGGCGCTCTGGGCGATACGTCGCTTGCCAGGGCGGCAACCAGCGCCATGGCGGTAAATCGCGCCAGGGAGGCCGAGCGGGATCGTGCGCAGGATGTCGGATTTAATCGCATGGCTACTGCCCTTGGCCGTCAGCCAGTATCACAGGCGGCACCTACGGGCTTCCAAGGCTCCCAGATATCGCCCGTTGCTGCAGCAGCTGCCGGCAGAACGGCGGCGGCTGGGTACGGGAGTCTGGCGAACCGGTACGCTTCAGGATCGGCCGGAACGCTGGCAGGCGGCATGGACTTGGCGGCCCGTGGTTACGATCTGGCCAATCAATTTGCGAGTGGAGTCGGTGACTGGTTGGGTGGAATGGGTGGCGGCGGAACAAGCACCTACCAGCCTACCCAGCAGGCCACCCAGCACATGAACATGGGTACCGGCAACCTGAGCAGCATTCTTGGCCCGAAGCCATCGACCGGTTACGCGGAAGGCGGCCCGGTTGAGGCGCCGCCAGCCCTGATGCGCCCGAACATGGGCGGCGAGGTGAATGGCCCGCCTGGGCGGGATCAGGTGCCGGCCTACATCGAGGGGCCGGGTGGCCAGCGATATCCGGCCAGACTGCAGGATGAAGAATATGTCATACCGGCCGATGTAGTCAGGGCGGTTGGAACGAATGCGGTCGAGGAATTCATCGCGAGCGCGAGGAACCCGAAAGGGAGGACGCAGTAATGGCATACGGCATGGGATTGATGGTTCAGGGTGGCGCCGAGGGCGCCCGTCGCTTTCAGGATTATCAGGAAGAGAAGGAGGATCGCGGCTACGAGCTCAAGCGCCGGGAGCGCGAGGATACGCTGTTCGAGCAAGGGCAGCAGGATCGCAGTTACACGCTGGCCCGCCGTGACTTCGAGGATGCCCGAGCGGACGAGCAATACAAAATCCAGAAGCGGGCACAGGACAGGAAGCTGAAAGGCCAGGAAGCGATTCGCAACTGGATGAGTACCGGCGACATTGAGGGGCTTGTGTCCTATGCCAATGAATTCACCACGCAAGGCATTGAGCACCAGATGACCAAGGACGCGGATGGCGGCTATACGGCCACGATCATGCGCGATGGCAATGTCCTGTCGAGCAAGAAGGTCACCGAAGACGAGATCGGCCAGTACATCATGCGCCTGACGGCCAGCGATCCATGGGAAACCCTGAAGGGCGAGCAGGATACCGCCAGGGAAGCCAAGGCCAAGGAAGCCGAGCGCCGGCACGATATCCTCAAGATATGGGAGAAGGCGGCGGCTGACGGGTTTCTTGACAGCATGCCCGGTGGGAAGGGCGGAAAGGTACCGGAGTGGCAGAAGGAAATCGAGGATACAGCCGGCAAGCTATACGGCGGCAAGTTCGAGAATGGCATCTTGGTGGGCTTTGGCGACGAAACAAAAGGAAAGAAATATCAGATACATCGCGATCTTGCCGAGGCTTATTATCTGACTGGCGCCGGCAGCGTTGGGCGATCTGGAAACATGGCGGAACGCCAGATTGAATTGATCGAACAGCAGGCCCGCGAAACTGTTGACCAGCAACTTGATAACGGCGAGATCGATGAGGATCAGTACGATACCCGCCTGATTGAAGTCATGAATGGCTTTGCCGACAACGTTATCAAGAAACTGGCGCCGAAGCCCGGGGCGGTCGGCCTTGGTCGTAGCGGCCCAGGCGCTGGCGAGGCCTTGCGGGAGCTGGGCATGGGCGGGCAGCCGCAGGCAAGCGCGGCGGCCGAATCGCAGGCAGCTGGTGGCAGGACGCCGACCTACGAGGAATACGTTCAGGGCGTGTATGAGGACGGTAGGGCGCAAGGCATGACCGATGACCAGATCAAACGAGCCATCGACACGGATGGCAGGGCGCTGTACGAAGAACTGTTTGGCGCCGGCCAGGATGATACCGACATCGAGGCGGCCGGAGAGCTCCTGCCGGAAGAGGAACAGGCGCTGGAGCGCCCGACCAAGAAGACGAAGGTGACACCGACGCCTGTCGGCTATGAGGCGGATACCGGCGAGGAAGAGCCGCAGGGGCCGCAGGTGACGCCGACGCCGATTGATGAGCGCTCACAGCCGCGAGGCGTGAAGAACCCGCAGCGCCTGTTCAGGAATGAATCCCGCGCCTACAAGAGCGGCCTGAAGGCCGGCAACAAGAAGTACGCCAAGTACGTCTTGCGGCGCCTCAGTGACGACTTCATTAACCAGCTTACGCCGAAACAGCAGAAGCAGGCCAAATCGCTTGTGAGACAGGCAAACAAGATATTGGAGGGCGGCAAGAAGGGGAGAGAGCCGAAAAAGCAGCCGGCCGCCGATGAAATGAACCTGATGCGGGGAGGCGGCCGTGGCCTCTAGTCTGCTGTATAACACAGCGGCTAGGTTGAGCGCGGCGCCGGCCCTCGAGCGCCAGACGCAAACACCGGATGCCGACTGGCTGAATTACCGGGATATCGTTCAGCGCGAGGCCAGCGCCCAGGATGTCGATGCCAGCCTGATCGAGTCGGTCATCAAGGCAGAGAGTTATGGCGACCCTACGGCCCGCTCCAGCGCCGGCGCACAAGGCCTGATGCAGCTGATGCCGGCGACTGCCGCCGAGGTGGCTAACGAGCTCGGCATGGGCAATTACGACCTGAACGACCCGAATGACAATGTAAGGCTGGGTACGCGCTACCTGAAAAAAATGCTGGAAGGCCAGAATGGCGATGTCCAGCTGGCGCTGGCCGCCTACAATGCCGGCCCCGGGAATGTGCAGAAGTATGGCGGCATCCCGCCGTTTCAGGAAACTCAGGACTATGTGAAGAAGGTCAGCAGCTACTACAACAAGCAGCAGCCTGAACCTCCTGCACAGAAACCTGCAGCACAGAAACCTGAAGCACCCCAGGCTGGTGCCGATTGGCTGCGCCGATCCGCGATGCAACGGTGGGGCCAGCAGGAACCCCAGCAGCCCCAGGCGCCCCAGTTCAACGAGGCCGGTCTGGTTACCGACTTTGGCGCACCGGCGCCTACCCGCCTGACACGCCGATCCCGGCAAGGCCGCCTGTCGTCTGCTGGCGGCGAATTCATGCAGGGGCTTGGCCGTATTGCCGCATCTGTTCCGCGTGCGGTCGGTGAGGGCGCCGTCCAGCTGGCCAACAAGTTCGGCGACAACCCGATCTTTGGCAATCCCGATGGCGTAACTCCGGAAGAAACCTTCTCCTATAAGGTCGGCGATACCATCGAGCGGTGGTTCAACAAGTTCGCCAGCAATCCGGAATATCGCGATGATTTCTGGACTTACAAGATTCCGCAGGGCGCCGGAACCATGGCTGGCTTCATCATGGGCGGCATTGCCGGCCAACTGGCCAAAATACCAGCCTTGGCTACTACCATGGGCCTGGGCGCTGCTGCTACCGGCGTCGAGGGCGTTGAAGACTACCTTGGTACCCTGTCGAAAGACGAGAAGGCCGACCCGGCTATGCGGGCGAGGGCGTTTAACTGGAACGCTGGACTGGGTACCTCTGAAGGCCTGCCCATTGCAAACCTGCTCAACCGCCTGGACAGCATTACCGGTGGCGGCGTAAAGAAAATTATTGCCGAGGGCTTCAAGGGCGGCATTGAAGAGCTGACCCAGGAGGTCATTCAGCAGACCGGTCAGAACGCCATTGCGAACGGAATCCTTGCTTATGATCCGGATCGCGATATGTTCGATGGCACGGTGGAAGCCGGTCAGGTCGGCTTCACACTGGGCTTCCTCCTGAATACTGCCGCCGCCATGATCGGCGCCCGCCGCGCGGGACGTGCCTCAGAGCCGGTGGCCGAGGAAGAGACTACCACCGAGATTCCGGAAGAGGATCGCGGCAAGCCCCTGCCGGCCGTCGATATCATTGGCGAGGAAATGGCTGGTACCGGCGTCCCGCTGGAACGGGAAGTGCCAGTGATGGAAGGCGAGCCGGGAGAGGCCTTTGTCGGGCCGCAGCCAGTGCGCGATGCCGGCGAGGTTGCTCCGCCTGATGTCGATGGCGGCGATCAGGATCAACCGGGTGTGTCGCCAGGGATTGGCGTTTCCGAGTCCGTTGATGCCACCGAGGATCAGTTTGTCGAGCCGGAGGTGCCGGCCCCGAAGACCAGCTACTTTGATGCCCGCCTCAAGCGTGGTGCGTACCGCGATCTCCTGACCACCTACACCGATGAGCTCACCCCGGGCGGCGATGTCCAGCTGATATCGGCCGAAGGCGCGGCCGTGGAAGGCGTGACTGACCCGGCTGCCGGCGCCCTCGAGGGCTTCTATCCGAGCGAGGAAACGACCCGCACACCCAGCGTCAATCCGGAATGGTTCCAGTCGATGATGAACCAGCCGGATTACAAGATGTCCGTGCAGGAAGTCTGGAAGGCCAGGGACAAGGCGCTGGCCGGCGAGCGGCTTGGTGTGCGCCAGCAGCGTGTCGTCGAGGGCATTCTGGATCAGGTCACCCAGGATCGGATCACGAACGAACTACCGCTGGCTCGCGAGGCGCTGCAGAAGGCCCGGGATGCCCGTCTGGCGGCTGGTATGCCGGATATGCCTGACTGGCTGCTCGAGGAACAGGACTATCTTGCTGAATGGGATAGCCAGGAGCGTAGCTTCCGCGAGCTCCATGACGAGGCCAAGCTACTCGGCGGCGACTTGCAGGATCAGGTCGAGGCCTTGCTGGGAAGCCAGCAAGACGATGCCGCTATCCACGATGCTATAATCAAGTTAATCAAGGAGTACCGCGATGGGCAGCAAATCCAGAGCCGTCCTGAAGGCTATCCGCAACCAGAAGCGCGAGCCGGTGCGCCGGATACAGGATATGAACCGATCCCCGGAGAGCCTGCCCCCGAGCTCGCCCGACCCGTCGAGCCCGGAATCGGTAGACCTCCTGAAGCAGTCGCCCCCGCAGCTGAACCGGAGCTGACGCCACAACCTATACCAGCGACCACAACAGCAGGGACGCAACCAGAAACAGCCACGGCGCCACCAATGCCAACGGCGGCCACCGCAGCGGAAGCGGTGGCGTTCAAGGAAGGCGATGAAGTCCGGATCAAGGCCCAGACATTCAACAACGTCGAAGGCACGGTTATCTATGTCGAGGAAGATCAGGGCTTTGCCGTAGTCGAGTTTACCGACCCCGAACTAGGCTTCACCGAAAGCAGCGATATCAGCTTTGCCGATCTGGAAATGGTCGGTGCCCGCGAAGACCGACGAAAGAAAGCCCAGCCAGGACGCAAGGAAGAGCGCCGCACCTTGGCTGACCGCCGCCGCCGATGGGCCTACCGGAAAGAAATCGAGCAGATGTCGATGCGCGAGCGCGAGGCTGTCATTCAGCAGCTGCGCCAGGATGCGCTGGTGAACCAGATGACCGGGCTTGGTAGCCGGCTGGCCTGGGAGGATGTGGACAAGAAGACCTACATCGCCGCCATCGATGCCGATTCCCTGAAATACGTCAATGACGCGCTGGGCAACAAGGCCGGCGATGCGCTCCTGATCGAGATCGGCAAGGCCTTCAAGGCCCGGTTTGGCGATGACGCCTACCATATTAGCGGTGACGAATACTGGATACATGGCGAGGATTCGGCCGATCTGGTTGACGGTCTGACGGCGATCCAGCAGGAAATGAAGGGCGTTACCGTCGAAGGCCCGGGCGGCACCCTGACCGGCCTGGGCTTCTCCTATGGCGTGGCTGATAACGAAGAGCTCGCCGACCGGAAAATGAAGCAGGACAAGATCGTTCGCCAGGATGCCGGCATGCGCGTCGAGCGCGGCGAGCGGCCACCGGGCGTGGTGCTGACCAAGGAAACCGCAGAAGAGGCCGAAGAGGCCGACCTTGAGGCCGTTGAAGAGGCGCCGTTACCGGAAGATATCGAGGTCGATGAATACGGCATCGAAGAACTGCAGATACCGTTCAACGAGTTCGAGGCCATGGTGGATGAGGTCGCCGAGCTCTTTGCCGAGCAGGAAACCTTGCGGGCGCAGAAGAAGGCGCCGGCTTACATCAGCCAGGGTGCGGCCAACAAGCAGCTGGAAGAATGGCAGGCCCATGCCCAGGAGCAGGGCGCGAATGATCGTTCGCGTAGCGAGAACAATAATCGGTGGGTCATAAGCCTGTTTGATCGTACCGGCGTGATTTCCGCCCCATGGGTTGAGGCGGGCTATAACGTCATCCATGTTGATATCGAAAATGGCATCGATATTAACGACATGGATATCCAGTGGTGGGCCGATAACTACGGCGAGGTGGCGGACGTTTATGCCATTCTGGCCCAGCCGCCCTGTACCGATTTTGCATCCAGTGGCGCCCGCTGGTTCAAGCAGAAGGATGAAGATGGCCGCACCGAGGCCAGTATTGAGCTGGTGAATCAGGTATTCAGGACGCTGGAATTCTTCCGCCCGACGATCTGGGCGCTCGAGAACCCGGTTGGCCGGATCAGGAAACTGACCGGACTGCCGAAGCCTACCCTGATCTTCCAGCCGCACCATTACGGCGACCCCTACACCAAGAAGACGCTGCTGTGGGGCCGATTCAATAACCAGCTGCCGTTTGCCAATGTCGAGCCGACTGAAGGCAGCCTGATGCACAAGCTGCGCGGCGATGACCCGATCCAGAAGCTGGAACGATCCGTCACGCCGGAGGGTTTTGCTTATGCGTTCTTCATGGCCAACAACGCGATTGACAATTACACCCGCGAGCAGGAGCTGGCGTACAAGATCACCCAGGCCGTCACGGCCGGCGACGAACAATACGAGGCCGAGCTTCGGGAAGAACTTGATGATTGGAGACAATCGCAGGATACGCTACCGACTTATAACGGCATCGGCGTCCCGTTCGTGCGCGATCTCGCACGGCCGAAGAAATATCCCGGGGAGAAGCCAGCGCCTGAAGCCAAGCCCAAGGCGGAGGTAGGGAAGAAGCCAAAACCCGAGCTCGAACTGGAAACCCAGACCGAAGAGCAGATCAAGGAAAAGGAGAAGATCGGCAAGAAGGCCAAGCCGCAGGAGCTGCCCGGTACTGCCGAAGAGCGCCAGGAGCTCGAGGCCGCCACCTTCCAACTTGGCGCTCCCGAGGGCCAGATAACGCCGGACGAAGAGCGTCAGGTTGATCTGGTTGCCGAGGCCGAGAAGAAAACCGAGGTCGGCAAGAAGAAGGTCGAGCAGGCTGCCGAGCAGGTTGAGACAGAGCCCAGTGAAGCCCAGATCGAGGCCGGCAATTACCAGAAGGGCCACGTTTCCCTGCACGGCCTGGATATCAGCATCGAGACTCCGAAGGGCGAGCGGCGCAGGCCGGAATGGCCGCCGATGGCCGCGCACTACGGCTATATCAAGCGCAGTGAGGGCCGGGACGGCGAGCAGGTTGACGTATTCCTGACCGACGATGCAGCCGATCCGACCCGCATGGTCTATGTCATCAATCAGGTCGATCCTGAATCCCCGACCGGTGCCTTTGACGAACACAAGGTTGTTCTGGGCGCGAAGTCCCGGGGCGCGGCGATGGGCACCTACATGGCCAGCTATTCCCGTGGCTGGGGCGGCCTGCCGAGTTCCGACTGGGTTGCCGAGCTCACGCTGGAGGAGTTCAAGAAGTGGCTCCTCGATGGCGACACGACCAAGCGGCTGGTTACCGAGAAGAAGGACAAGGTGCCGCCGTCGATGTTCGCGCTCAAGGGCGAGTTCAAGCCGTTTACCGGGCCAGACTTCATGCCGGCGCACGATGACGCCGGATGGGCCGAGGCCTGGGGAGCCATGCCGGATAATGTTGCGGCAGCCGTGCTCGAGGCTTTGAACAAAAATGCCAAGGCGATTGCCGACAAAGGCATGAAGTGGGATACGCCTAGCACCGTTCTGATGGATTTCGGGCTGAATGAGCAGAGTAGCGCCATCAACGAGCTCACGGCCCTGGTCGAGCTCACAAGCAAGTTGTGGGGCAAGGATAAGCCGCAGCGGCTGATCGAGTATGTCCGTGACATCGAGGCCGTGACCGGTGTTACTGGCCTGACTGACGGCATCGAGGTGCCGCAGAATCAGGTGCATGACTGGGGCGACCAGCGCGGCAAGGCCGCCAAGTATGTCGGACGCCTCCTGCATCACCTCCGGATTCAATCTGCCGTCCTCGATGGCGATGACTTCCATCTGCGCGTCCCGAACGGCACCTATCTTGACCTGCACATCGAGCGCCATCCGGACGGCGAGGGTGGCCAGCGTCTATACCTGACGCATTACGTCGAGGCCGGTGGCGACACGATTATCGACTCAGAAATGGTGTTCCAGATTCACGAAGGGCGCCTCTTTCTTGTCGATACCGCTGTGCGCGGAATCATGGGCGAGGTGCGCGGGAAGGACGGCGCGTTCGCCAATGTCTTCGCCAAGAACCTGATCGATCAGGGCTTCAACGAGGTACAGTCGGCCCGTCTGGTGGATGCGGCAGCCAAGAGCGAGCTAAGGTATCTTGCCGGTCGAAGCCGGAAAGACCTGAACACTTACTCCGCACAGGCCTTGCTTGATGTCCTCTGGCGGGCCGGCTTCCTGACTGACGCCAAGCGCCTGACCAGCAAGGACAAGGCACTCATCAAGGAACTCGCCGGCAAGGAAGGCCGCAGCAGGGCAAACATGATCCTAGCAGTGAAGGCGGCCGGGAAGCGCCTGGATGCCGAGGCACTTCCGGTTTTTTCTCCGGAAACAAGGCCGTCACTGGGCAAGATGGAGTACACCCACAAGGACAGCGCCCTGCGTACCCTGTTCACTGTTGCCGACGAGGCAGATACCAGTCTGCGCGGTCGGCTGGATATCGTGTCGAAGCATTTCGGCGGCACGGTGTTCAAGGCCTCCGAGCACTACAACGAGGACGCCGAGCCGATCCGTGGTGAGAAAGGCTGGTCGTTCGAGTCCCGGGATGGCGCCCGCCAGTTCTATGAATACGTCACAGGGATGACCTATGACACCCAGGCAGAGCAGATTGAGCACGCCAAGGACGGGCAGATAGCCCCGAAGAAGAAGCGGCGCAAGGCGGATTACGGCAGCAAGAACAAGGTGGTTACCCAGTCGGCAGCCGATGCGGCCCGGGAGCGGCTTCGCAAGAAGCTGGGCCAGCTGAACGCCGGCCTCGATCCGGAAATGATGCAGGATGCCATCACCCTGACGATCTACCATCTGGAGGCCGGCGCCCACTCATTCGGCGACTATGCCGGCGAAATGATTGCCGACCTTGGCGATATCATCCGGCCCTACCTGCGATCCCTGTACGAGCAGGCCCGCTACAATCCCGATACCCCGAAAGAAGTTGTCGCACAGATGACCCCGGCTGGGGAAATCGATGAAAATGCTATACTTACGGTGGAGGTTGAAGATGCACCAAGTACCGATGTCGATCTGGAACCAGATCAGCCGGCAACCGGAGATACGCTCGCGGGCGATGCAGACGTTGTTCCGGCTGACACCGGACGCGCTGGACAGGAGCCTCGACCGGCAGGCCAGGACTTTGGCGAGATCGGGGAAGAGCAACAAGGCAATCGTGGCATACCAGTCGATAGCCCCGCTTCTGGTGGAAGCACAAGCGATTCAGGCGTATATCAGCAGGACGGGCTCTTTGGGGTTGCAGAGGGCACTGCCGAACATCCAGACGGTGGAAGAAGCCCTGACGTTGGCCCGGATGGAACACGCACTGGACGAGAGCCAGCTGACCGAGCTCAAGAAAATGCTGGTCGCTACAATGATGAACTGAAGGCCAAGAAGGCCCGCCAGGACAAGGCGAACAGTCTCCCCGTTGTCCTTGGCGATCTCGAGAACATCCGCGAAACACTCCCGTACCTGCTCCCCGAGCAGCACGATGATGTCCTGAAGTACGAGCAGCGTGTGGCGGCCGACAAGGCCGGCATGATGTTCACCAATGGCACCGGCACCGGCAAGACCTACACCGGCCTTGGCATCATTGCCCGCCATATCCGCAGCACGGGTGACGATAACGTGGTCATCGTGGTGCCGACCGACCCGAAGGCGAAGGACTGGATCGAGGATGCGGCGAATCTTGGCATCAATGCCACGCAGCTGAAGGACAAGAAGGACGCTGGCGAGGGGGTTGTGGTCACCACCTACGCCAATTTCCGCGATAACTGGGAACTCCAGCTGCGGGATATCAGCCTGTTTGTGCCGGATGAGTCGCACTACCTGAAGCAGAACAAGGGGCTCTACGATGCAACCGCATCCCTGATTGCCTTCCGCGCACTTACCAGTCACGACAAGGGGCTGTATGACAAGGTGCGCTTCCGCGATCCGGAGGCCAAGGCGCTCGAGTACCAGCGCCGGGAGTTCCTGAACAGCGAGGTGAAGCGGATCGAGCAGGAATACCAGCGCAAGAACAACACCGACAATCCGCTGCCGGAAGCCGACCGGGAAGATGCTCGCATTGCCGCGAACAAGCTGTTCCATGAGCAGCACAATGAAGAGTACATCGCGGAGCATGAGCGGATCAGGGAGAAGGTCAAACCGCTGGAAGAGGCCTACACCCGGCCGGCCAATACCGTATTCCTGTCGGCCTCCCCGTTTTCCTATCACTTCAGCCTGGATTACGCCGAGGGCTATCTGTTCGACTATGGCCGCGACAAGGGCGATTCCTTCCGTGGATACAACCAGCCCGATCCGGCCGAGAGCTTCTATGTAGCTAACCTGGGTTACCGGATGCGTACCGGCAAGCTGACGCAGCCGGATGCCGAGGTGAATATCGATCTGATGGAGCGCGAGCTTCATGAGCGCCTGAAGAGCGAGGGCGCAATATCCGGCCGGCAGCTGGATGTGCCCTACGATTACAGCCGCGAGTTCATCCAGTTCGATTCGGAGCTTGGCACGAAGATCGATGAGGGCATCAACCTGCTCAACGGCTGGGACAAGCAGGGCGAGCGCAGCGACGAGGCCACCGGTTACGAGTATCTGCCCCAGGCGCTCCGCAAGAAGTTCAATGCCACCTATCTGAGCCAGCTTCGCGAGGGCGTCAACGCGCAGGAACTTGTAGAGCGGATCAGAAAGCACCTCGATCTTGGTCGTAAAGTGGTCATTTTCCACGACTTCCAGAAAGCCATCAGCCGGCACCCGTTTGACCTGGGCGACCTGTCACCGCCGAAAATGCCGACCGACGAGGCCCAGATGGCCGCCTTCGTTCAGCTGCAGAGCGAAATCGAGGACTTCCGCCTGAAGTACCCGCAGTACCCGGCGCTGCCGATTGGCCGCCTCAAGTCCGTGGTGGATACCGTGGTAAATGCCTTCGGCGCGGATCGTGTTGGAATCATCAATGGTCGCGTCAGCAACAGGGTGAAGTCCACGGCGAAGAAGCGGTTCAACGAGGACGGTTCCGGTATGGATATCATCGTGGTGCAGCGCCAAGCTGGCCGCGAGGGCATCAGCCTGCACGACACCACCGGCACCAACCAGCGGGCGCTGATCGATATGGGCCTGCCGATTGCGCCGGTTGACGCCATCCAGACCGAGGGCCGTATCTTCCGCGTCGGTGTGCAGTCGAACTCTGCCATCGAATACGCGGTACTGAAGACCAACTTCGAGCGCCTGATGTTCGCCATGAAGGTGGCCGAGCGGTCGAGAACGGCCGAGAACCTTGCCATGGGCTCCCATGCCCGGGCGCTGGAGCAGGCCTTCCGTGAAGGCTACCTGAACTCCACGGATGCCGATCCGTCGATGAGCCAGGGCACCGGCACCAAGGAAGGCGACCGCCGCATCGATGAGACTACCGAC
>JAAUYE010039686.1_pt1 | contig 13467 bp, 8 predicted proteins | sample 7278081 | NCBI WGS metagenome assembly JAAUYE01 (sample SAMN14350131, study PRJNA611818) | marine sediment metagenome | isolation source: surface marine sediment (0.6m) | place: French Polynesia: Moorea | collected 2018-08
ACGGCACACCGTTGAACCAGCGCACCGGCCTCAGGCAGGTGTAGAGGTCCAGTAGCTGGCGCAGCGCGACGTTCAGGGAGCGGATTCCGCCACCGATCGGGGTCGTCAACGGCCCCTTGATGGAGACGAGGTATTCCCGACACGCCGCGACCGTTTCGTCGGGTAGCCAGGTATTGAAGAGATCATTGGCCTTTTGACCGGCGTAGATCTCCATCCAGTGGATCTTGCGCGAGCCGCCGTAGGCCTTCTCGACAGCCGCGTCCAGTACCCGGACGGTCGAGCGCCAGATGTCGGGGCCCGTGCCATCACCCTCGATGAACGGGACGATGGGGTTATCCGGCACATTCAGCTTGCCGTCTTCGATCGTGATCCTGGCGCCACCTTCCGGCGGCGTCGGTGCTGCAGTAGACATACAGGACTCCCTTGTTGTCGTTCTGGGATTCTCGGGGGGCGCTATTATGAGCTTTTTTGGCTCAACTCCCAAGGCGCCGCGCTAGTCGAGCGAATAACGCAGTTCGACGAAGAGCTCGCGCCCGCGGCCGGGGAAGTATCGATAGTTGCCGAACGCGTAATCGGCGCGATCGGCGTAGTCGCGGTCGGTGACGTTGTTCAACCGGAAGATGACGTTAACAGCCTCGGTCGGCGAAATGCTGGCCCGCAGGTTGCCGATGACGTGGCCCGAATACGTAAAACGGTTCTCGGCGTCGAGAAAATACTCATCGATGCCCGTGACCTGCAGTGCCGCCATCCAGTTCCGGGCAGGCTCATAGAAGAGCTCGGCACTGCCGAGCCAGCGCGGGGCGGTGTCGACGTCGCGGCCGGAGACGAAGGTTTCTCCCCTGCTGGCCACCGTATCGAAATCGTAGGTGTGGCGCGCGTAGGACAGGTTCAGGGCGAGGCGCCAGGCCTCGACGGGGGACCAGTCGGCCTTCAGCTCGGCGCCCTCGTGGCGCGTGCGGCCGCCGCTGACATTGAAGCCCTCCGCGTCACGGTAGACGCTGTTCCGCTTCCGCATGGCGAACGCCGAGAGCTGCCACGCCAGGCGGTCCGTCGACCGGCGGTAGCCGATCTCGATGTTGTCGAGTTCCTCGGAGTCGAGATCTGCAACCTCCTGGCCGCTTTGCAGTCGATAGAGTTCCGTCATCTGCGGCGCCCGAAACCCGCGAGAGGCGGCGACATAGAGCGAGCCCGCCGGGTCCGTCAGGAATCGGACACCCAGTTTCGGGGCGACATTGGTGAACGAATCACTGCGGTCGGCTGGCCGGGAATACAGGCAGCCGCCGAAGCCGCACTCGGTACCGTCGTCGCGCGTGTTGCCGTCCAGCATACGGTTGTCGTAGTCGTAGTACGTGTACTCCGCGCGCAGCCCGGCGTCTGCCGTGACACGCTCGCTGAGTTCGAATTCGAGCTGGGCGTAAGCAGCGACGGCGATTCCGCGGACATCGAAATCGTAGTGCTTGCCTTCCGGCCGCGTCTCGACGAGGAAGTCGGAGCCCTCCGTCGGCCCGTCCTGGGTCTGGCGCAGGAAGACATCACTCAGGTCCAGGTCCAGGCCGAGCGTCCAGCCGAGCACGTCGGATTCACCGGCCAGCATCGACAGGAAGCCGGCGCTCACGTGGCCGTTCTCCTCGAGCGGCTGGCCCGGCAGGAAGTGCTGCAGGAACTCCATGTCGGAGCGCCGGACGTAGGGTCGGACGTCGAGCCGTCGTGCACCGAGGTCGCGCTGCCAGATGGCGTACAGGCGCTGCGAGTCCGCTTTGCGGAAGGCTTCCGGGTTGACGTTGCCCCGATTCAGCGCCGGGTCGCGGTATGCATCCTCGCCGAAGATGAACCCGGCCGTCTCCTGGTCGAGAACGCTGATCGATGCGGCGACCTCGAGTGCGCCGCCGGCGAATTCGGTCGCCGCCTTGCCGTTGAGTTTGAGCTGCTGGTAGCCGGAATCGTCGCGGAACCCGCCATCGTCCGCAACGGCGAACGCGACGAGGAGAGGGGCATCCGGAGCGGGCGGCAAGAGGCCCGTGACGCGCAGGAACTCGTTGGCGCCTGCTTCCAGCGACACGTGGCCTGACGCACGATCGCCCGGCGACGGCAGCAGGACATTGATCATGCCGTGCAGGGCATTGGACCCGTACAGCGCATTGCCCGGGCCGCGGATGACCTCGATGCTGCTCGCGAGCTCGGTCGGCATCTCGAACATCTGGTTGACGTTGCAGAATCCCGCCGGCCGGACCGGGATGCCGTCTTCGAGGAACAGGAAGGCACCGCAGGATCCCGCGCCGGTGAGGACCGGGGAACGGATCGCCGTCAGGTGTTCCTGGCCGCTGCCGCGGGAAAGCCAGACGCCGGGTACACGGGTCAGCAATTCGTGGACGTGCTTGGCCGCCACGCCATTGATGTCTGCGCTGCCGAGCGCCGACAGGCTGCCGGCGTAGTCGCCGAGCGGCGCCGGGGCACGTGTTGCCGTGACGACGATCTCGTCGACGGGCGCCGCTGTCGCGGGCAGCGCGCTTGCACCGACAAGGAGCAGCAGCGTCAGTATGCGGTGGTGAAGCGTTCGGGACATGGGAACTACCGGTTGAAGCGGCGCAGGCGGCCGGGCAGGGCGTCGAGCACGGTCAGATCGGCGGCGATACCGGTTACGCCGGATCGCGGGGGCGTCAGCGGATGATCTTCTCGAGGACCTGCGTCGGGTCGTCTGTATTGCGGTAATACCCGTGTCGCTCGAGCATGCCCTCGTAAGCTGAGTTCCGCTCCGACTCGGTGGCGTACCAGTGCAGGCGTTCCCAGTCGTCGCCCAGGAGATTGCGGAGTGTATCGCCCGGCGGCAGGGTGACGCGGATGCCGTAGCGGCGCTCCCGGCCCGCGTTGTCGGGCTCGACAAGATTGTGCTGATGACAGTAGTCCACGTGCGTTCGCTCTCGGCTCCAGGGCAGCGCCGGAGTATACCCGGACAGCCCGTTTGCGTGGCAAGCCGTCTGCTAGCGCGCATTGCGGTCCCGGGCACCCTCCCGGTCCGCCCAGCCGAGCAGGCGCCGGGTCACGAAGAGGTATACGGGCTTGATCGTCCGCGCGAACCAGCGAGACGGAACGGACGGCGATGCCAGGATGCGGCGCTCGCAAGCCGTGAGCGCGCCGGGACAGTAGCTGCGCTTGTGCTTCAGGACGTGGCGGATGTCTTCGCGTGCCAGCAATCGGAACCATCGATTGCGGCGCCGGACCGTGGTGGCCAGCTGGAAATCGATGAAGACCGGCGTTCCCGCGGGCGTCGCGATGATGTTGGGCTCCTTCGCGAGGTCGTTGTGCGCGACATTGCGCCGGTGCATGGCGCGCAGCGCAGCGAGAGCGGCCCTGTAGAAGCCCGGGTCGTCGATGCGCGCTTCGTAGAGCGGCATTCCCTCGATGAACTCCCGGGTCACGGTCTCGCGACCCGCTTCCAGCAGTCGCGGCGAGAACCCGGCGCCATCCAGCGCCCGCAGTGCGTTGATTTCGCGTTGCAGCAGGCGGCGTGACACCCACCGCAGCCACCAGGCAGAGGAGCCGGCATCCCGGCGCACGACGGACCTGCCGTTCGAAGTAATGCGCACGACCCGCCCGAACAGGTCGGATTTCAGTTCCTCTGTTTCTCTCAAAGTGTTCGACGGCGTCATGTCAAGCGACCAGGTAGGACTTCCTCTCTGGAAGAGTGCGCGCAAAACGTCGAGAATACGAACTCGTCTGCGTCGCAGCCGGGCACCGGATGAGTGTATGAGCGAAGCGAAGAACAGACAATCTCGAGAAGGCCGGCGCAAGGCGTCGGAATCAGCCGGGGACTTCTTCGCGGTTGGTTCTCCTTTGCATGCCGTTCGCGCCAGTTATATCCGTCGGCCTGCGGACGAACTCTTCTACGAAGCGCTGCTTGCCGGCCGCTATTGCCACGTCATCGCGCCGGACCAGTCCGGCAAGACCAGCCTCGTCGCGGCGACGGCCGAGCGGCTGAAGAACAATGGCGCGCTGGTTGCTACGCTCGACCTCGAGCAGCTGGCGCTGCGCGATGCAGGCACGGATGCGGGACGCTTCTACTACAGCGTCGCGTACCGGATTCTTCGCCAGCTCAGGATCCGCTTCGAATTGCAGGCCTGGTGGCAGGACAAATCACTGCTCAGCAACCGGCAACGATTCCACGAGTTCTACAGCGAAATCGTGCTCGGTCAAACCAGCAATCCGGTCGTCATCATTATTGACGAGGTGCAGTGCGTCGAGCACCTGCCATTCACGGACCAGCTACTTACCAGCGTGCGCCTCGCGCACGATGCGCGGACGACCGATCCCGAGTTCACGCGCCTGACGTTCGGTCTGTGCGGCGAATGTGATCCATCGTCCCTGGTCGAAGTGGCCGAGCTGTCGCCCTTCCAGGTGACGCAGTCGATTCCGTTGCGCGACTTCAATCGCGAGGAAATTTCGCTGTTCGCGACGGAGCTCAACATGGCCCCGGAGGCGGCTGCCCTCGCGCTCGATCGAATCCATTACTGGACGGGCGGGCACCCGTACCTGACCCAGAAGCTGGCGCGGGCCGTATCACGGGATGCGCCCGGCGACGATATCGATGCGTTTGTCGACGGCATCGTCAGCCAGCAGCTGACGCATCGCGCGTCGCTCGGCAATGAGCCCCTCCTGAGCCATGTGCAGCGGCGCGTCCTCGAGGATCCCCGCTGTGACCAGCTCCTGAACCTGTACGGCCGTATCCGCAAGGGCGTCGAGGTGCCGACGGATCTCGGTTCGGTCCTGCAACGGCGCCTGATCGCCCTCGGCCTGTTCACGATCAACGAACGCGGCGAGCTGGAGCTCCGCAATCGAATCTACGGCGAAGTCTTCACGGCCCGATGGGCCAATGAGAACCTCGCCATCAACTGGCGCGTGCCGGCCCTGGCGGCCCTTGTGCTCGTCGTCTTCCTGCTCGTCCCCTTCTGGTACACGCAGTGGCTGCCGAACCCGTACCTTGCCGTGCTCAACGACCCGGCAACGGAGCTCGCGGCCGGCGAGACAGCCTGGACCAACTTCCGCTCCTTCCCCGGGCACACGGAAACCGCCGATCGCCTGTACCGACAATTCATCGAGCAGCAAGCGGCGCTTGCGCTGACGCGCGCCGACATCAGCGCCGTGGCCGCGCAGGCGATTCGCTTCGATGGCAATCCGGCATTTGCCGACGCGTTGCTCGCCGGTTTCTTCGACCGGGTGCTTGCCGCCGCCGTTCGTCTCGAGGATCGGGACCGGGCGCTGTTCGCTTCCCTTGAGTCCCTCGTTGCGGCAACGCCCGACCGGCGCCGGCGCGCGGCGGCGCTCGTCGGCGACGATTATGCGTCCCTCGTGGCGAGCCTTGTTGTGCCGCCGACCGGCACGCGGATCTTCGACGCGGGGTCCCTGACCGTTACGGATGTCGATGGCGCCAATGTTTCGCAATGGACCCTGACCGCTCAGGGCATGCGTCCGACGGAACCCTGGCAGATTACGGCGCTCGAAGTCAGCCCGCTGGTTCGCAGGGTCATCGTCGACCAGGAGGGGACGGTGCGCAGAGCCGCGCTGACGCTCAACATCAGCCATGCGCGGCATTCCGACCTCAGGATCAAGGTCATTGCGCCGTCCGGGAAGGCGGTCGAGATCGAGACCGGACGAGACCGGTCATCGATGGTTGACGATATCCGGATACCGTCCGCCGATCTCGCGGCGCTGTCCGGCGAGAGCCTCGCCGGAACCTGGACCATCAGTATCCGGGACGAGGAAACGGGTGTGGCCGGGCAGCTCGTCGGCTGGAACCTGACTTTGAATTCACAGGGACTGATCGAGGACTTCCAACGCGGTGTCGACATCCCGGATCCGGTCGAGGTCGAGGCGTCGGGCGCGTGGTTGGCGGACGACGGCCGCTACGCGATTGCCAGGGCGACGCAGAGTGACAGCGCAAGAATCTGGGACCTCGCGTTCGGCAAACCCGTGCGTGCTATCGCGCTCAACCAGCGTGAAACCATCATTGGCCTCGATGCCGGCGCTCGCCGGCTCGTGTCGGCGTCGCTCGACAGTGTGAGTCTCTGGGATACGGCGACCGGGGACCGCGTGGCGACGTTGCCGGTCGTCGGTGCCGGCATTGCAGGCCGGATGGCGGCTGACGGCAGGCATCTCTTCCTGACCTATCCCGGGGACGCGGAAACGCGCTTTGAGCTCTGGTCGCTCGACACCCTGGAACGGGTTGCTGAATTCCGGATCGCCGGTACGCCCGCGCTCGTCTCGCTGGATCGGGAAGGCCGCCGCCTCGCCGTCGCGGACTTTGATCGCTCCGTACGCGTCTGGGATTTCGAGAGTGGCGAGCTCGTTGCCCAGCTCGATCTTGCGGCACAGCCGGGCGTTATCGAGCTGTCGCCGGGTGGCGATGCGCTCGCCGCGGGTTACGGTCGGCTTGGCATGTCCCTGTGGTCGCTCACCGACGCGAGTCGACCGCTGTTTGAAACGCTGGCGGAGGGCGACTGGCAATTTGCGTTTGCGCCGTCGGCCGATCGCATTGTCGCCGGGGAGCCACGCATCGGATTCACGGTTTACGACACGACCAACGGCATTGCCGCCGGGCCACCACTGGGTCTCGGAGCAGAGCCGGCGGCCCTCCTCGCGTTCAGCAATGACGAGACGACGCTCGTGACCGGCGGACCGCGCAACGCGGTCCGGTTCTGGCGGGCGCCGGTGAACGAGGCCGTGGCAGCCGCACTGGCACCTGTGCACCCGTTCTGGCGCCCTGGCCCCGGCGTGCCCTTCATGGCGAGCCCGGATGCACGCAAGCTGCTCGTGGGCGACCGCGACGGTCACCTGCACGTGTTCTCGCGAAACGCGGATCCGGTGGAACTGACGGTTGCGGCGGTTCGCGAGGTCGACTACCTCGGTCACAATGCGCCGATCCGGCACCTGGCGGTGGACGATCAGAGCCTGTGGGCGGCGACGGTCGCCGACGACGGCACCCTGCGCGTGTGGGGTTTGGTGGACGGCCTGCCGCAGCCGTGGATGGCCGAGGATCTCGGCAACGTGATTGCGGTCCGGTTCTCGCCGGACGGGCGCCTCATTGCGACGATGGACGGAATCGCCATTCGCTTCTTCGATCGCAGCACGGGGGATGGTATCCATACCTTCGTTCACGGCGGCAGCCTGTCGAGCATCGTGTTTGCCGACAACGATACGGTGTACGCCGCGAGTGCAACGGACGGTCTCCTGATGATCCGCCTCCGGCCGGGCGCACCGCCTGAAACCCGTCGTGTCTGGCAGGGACCGGCCCCGATTTCGCTGATTGCGCGCGGCGCGAACCGGCAACAGCTCGTCATCGTCGACGCCGACAATGTGGCCCGCCTGTTATCGCTGGCCGACGGATCCCTGGCCGCGGATACGATCGAACTTCCCGGGCCGGTGCGTGAAGTCGCCGTGGCTCCGATCGGGTCTGCGGTGCTCTTCCGAACCGACCGCTGGGTACACACGGCACACATTACGCCGAACGGACTCCTGTGGCGTAGCGCGTCACTCGTGGAAGCTTCGGGGCGGGGGGCACGGATCGTGTTCGACAGCTCGCCCGACGCCTCTGGCCGGCGCGGCGCGCCGCTGCTTGCAACGCAATCGCCGTCCGGTCTCACGCTCAGTGAACTTCGCGATGGCGGGGAATCCCCCGGGCTCTTCGGCAGCCGCGACGATCTCGTCAGCGAATGGCAGCTGAAGCTCGGCAGCGCTGACTAGCGCTCATCGCCGCGCAGGGTTCGTACCAGCAGTTCCAGTCGGGCCGCCGTTACGCTTCCGGGTGTGACCGGGGTGCCGACGTTCACGGGCACGCGGGCAAACAGCCGCCCCGGCCAGCGCCGGATGTCACCTTTGCGATTGCGACTGAACCAGCTGCCCCACAGCCGTCCCAGCGAGACCGGCACGACGGGAACCGGCCTGCGCGCGATGATCTGTTCGATGCCGGGCCGGAAGCGCTGAACTTCACCGTCTCGCGTTATCCCGCCTTCCGGGAATATGCAGACGACATTGCCGCGGGCCAGTTCCTCGTCGACCTGCTCGAATGCGAGCTTCATCACTGTCTCGTCCTCGCGGGCGCCGGCTATCGGGATCGCGCGCGCCTGTTTGAAAAAGAACCGCAGGATCGGGATCTCGAATATGCGGAACCACATGACAAAACGCATCGGGCGACGGACCGCGCCGGCGAGAATGATCGGGTCGACGTAACTCACATGGTTGCACACGACGATCGCCGGGCCGCTGTCGGGAATGTTCTCGACTCCCCTTACTTCCACGCGATACAAGAGGCTCGTCAGCACCCAGGCGAGGAATCGCAGCAGGAACTCCGGGAGCAGCGAGAAGATATAGATGGCCACAGCGGCGTTGAGCACGGCCAGCGCGAGGAACAGCTCCGGGATCGACATGCCGAGCGTCAGGAGGCCCAGCGCGAAGATCGATGCGGCGACCATGAACAGGGCATTGATGATGTTGTTCGCGGCTATGATGCGAGACAGGTGGCTCCGTTCGGCTCGCTGCTGGATCAGCGCGTACATCGGCACGCTGAAAAAACCGCCGAAGGCGCCGAGCATTGCGAGATCGAACAGCACGCGCCAGCTGCCGGGTCTGTCCACGAAAGCATCGAAGGTTTGCACGGGCTCGGCTGCCATAACGGGCTGCGCGAAATACAGGTCGATCGCAAACCCGGTCAGTCCGAGTGCGCCGAAGGGGACGAGGCCGAGCTCGATACGATGACCGGACAGGCGCTCGCACAGAAGCGCTCCGATGCCGACCCCGACGGCGAAGGCGACCAACAGCGAAGTCGTAATCCCCTCGTTGCCGTTCAGGATATCCTGCGTGTAGGCCGGGACCTGCAAGGTCATCGCAGAACCGAAGAACCAGAACCAGGAAATACCGAGAATAGACAGGAAGACGCTCTTGTCTTCACGCGCGAAGCCGACGATACGCCAGGTCTCGCGCCAGAGGTTTAACCTGATCTCGAGGCCGGGGTCCACCGGCAGGGTCACAGGGATCTGTCGCGCCGCGATGTAGCCGAGCAGGGCGAACGCAACGAGGCAGCTGACGAGCAGTACGAGCCGGTCCGGATCGATCGCGACCGAGAGCCCGCCAATGATCAGGCCGAGGATGATCGCAACGTAGGTGCCGGCCTCGACGAGGCCGTTGCCGCCAACGAGTTCCCGGCTATCGAGTTGCTGCGGCAGGTACGCGTACTTGACGGGACCGAACAGGGTCGATTGCAGGCCCATGAGGAACAGGACGAAGAGCAGCAGCGTGAACCGGCCGTAAAGGAAGGCGAGGGCAGCCGCACTCATCAATACGATCTCGAACAGCTTGATGCGCCGCATCAGCATCGACTTCTCGTACTTGTCTGCAAGCTGCCCGGCCGTTGCCGAAAACAGGAAATAGGGGAGGATGAAGAGTGCGCCGGCGACATTGGCAAGCTCGCTCTTGTTCATGCCGGCAACGGCAATGCCCTGGAACGTCACGAGAATGACCAGGCCGTTGCGGAAGACATTGTCGTTCAGGGCCGTGAGGAACTGGGTGACGAAGAACGGCGCAAATCGTCGTTGGCCGAGCAGGCGAAACTGGCTCTTGTCTGCCATTCTGGTCCCGTTGGCGGTCGCTTGTCCCGACTATAGCAAACGTCTTTCCTGCCGTTCCGCGTCCGTATCCTGAGCAGGTGGACTGCTTTTGAAGCGCAAAAAGTGCGAACTCGCTTTGGTTTTGGCCGCGGGCTGCGGTGGTATGCTCGATTTAACCAAACCCGTGGGTTACGAATTCGCGACCTTATGGCTCATCGCTCGACAATCCGGACGCTGACCGGCGCTCTCTTGTGCGTCGGTCTCGTCGCGTGCGAGAACGAACCGCCGCCGCGCTCGGTTTCCGAGTTCATGGAGAACCCGATCCTGCTCGAGGCGGCGGTGGTGCGCTGCGCCCAGAATCGTGCCGAATCCCGGTACGACGTCGAGTGCATGAATGCCCGGGAAGCGGTGAAGATCATCGAGGCGCGCGAAGAAGCGGCCCGTCGCGCCGACCTGGAAGCGGAGTCCGAGCGCAAGCGCAAGGCGCTCAGGCGGACACAGGAAGCGGCCGCCGAGGCCCGGCGGCGGGCCGAGGAAGAACGCCGCCGGCGCGAGGAAGCCGAGTACCTGGCACAGTTCGGCGAGCTGCCGCCGGGAGAGTCCTCGTCCGTTACGCCAGAAACCAACGCCCCGACCGCGATCCTGCCGGCGCCGCCGCCGGCCGGGGCGGCAGAGCCTATCGAGTCACCTTACGACGACGACCCGGTAGCGTCCCCGGCGGCCAGTGCGAATGCGCCGGTCGCGGAGGTCCAGCCGGAGCCAGACCCGGAGCCTGAGCCCGACGGCACGGACCTCGATGCTATCCGCGAGGAATTGAAGCGCCGCAGCGAACAGGACGGCAGCTAGGCTTACTCGCCTTCTTCCGCCTCTCCAGGGCCTGGAATACCGTAGGTCTTCACCGACGCTGGTTGCTCCGGCGCGCGTGGCGCGGGTGCCGGCTCTGTGGAACTTGCCGCCATGGCCCTGTCGACCGGCAGGCGGCTGGTCTGGGCCGTCAGGAGTTGAACGAACTCACTGGCACTCGCCGGTGCACGACCGCGGTCGGCCGAAAAGATTGACTCCGGTGTGACCTCCGGTGAGCCGTAGAACGCGGCGTTGGCGCGGCGATCCATCGTTACACCGGTTCCTTCGAGTGCGACGCCCGCGAACAGGCCGCGGCTTCGCGAGTAGGAGTAGACCTCGGCCTGGAACTGGAAGTCGGTGGCGGCACTGGAATGCCTGCCGACCGGGCCTGCCGCGATGGACGCGTCTGCGCCCAGCGTGAGCTTGCCGCTCGTAATGCCATCGACGCCGCGCCGGGACTTGAAAACGCGACTGATGACCGTCGACTGGGCACCGATCTGGAAGCCGAAACCCCCGCCGGTCAGGGCAATGAAAGCCGGGTTGCTCCAGCTGTTGTCGTCCTGGCGCACGACGATGATGCCCTTGCCGTGACGGGCGCCGACACCGAAGGCGGCCTTGACGACATTCGGCACAACCGCGACGGCGTAGGCGCGGGACAGGAGTGACGGCGGCACGGACTGTTCCGGAATGCGCAGGAGCTGATTCAGCGCCTCGGTGGCATTGCGTACGCGCGTCTCTTCGCGCGTATCCGCCGCGGACGGTACCGCAAGGCAGAGGCCCACGGCGATGATGGCTAGTGTGGTGAATATCTTGTGCATGTTTTCAGTCCCGAAAGCGAAGCTGGCCCCAAATGATTCTTGAGTGAATCGGAGCCGTAAGAGTTCCATTTTACGTATTTTCGGCCGCCCGCGCCGTTTGGTCAGCTCGCGGCATCGTGCACGAGGATCGGCGGTAATGGTAGCTCCAGCGTTGCACAAATGGCCCGGATCAACGCAGCTTCCCGAATCGTAATGGCCTGGTCGGCGCCGGCCACGGCGCTGACCGCCCGAATCAGCATGCCGCGGCCTGCTTCATTGAGCGTGGTCAGTAGGTCGAGGCTGTGATTCAGCAGCCGGATGGATGAGCCGGTCGAACCGTCGAATTCGTAGCTCGTAGCCCAGCCGGGCAGCGTGGCAGTGCCGGCGGCGAACGCGGCCTGCTTTTGCGAAGGCGCGTCGTGCCCGTAGTCCGCAAGGACGCGGAGCAGGTCGATCGCAGCCTGGCGGACCTCGCCCTTGGGCGCCCGACGGCGCCGGCTGCTTCCGGCAGGATCCGAGGCCTGGCGCAGATTGACGGTCAGGATACGGAGGAAGCAGAACTCGTAGAGGTCGATGCGGCCGTCGACATCTATGAGCCGGCTGCAGAGCTCGATCAGGAACACGAGGTGCGGTTCGGGCCGGTTCTTGAGCGCCGGGAATGCGACTTCGAGCAGCGGCAGGCTGAATTCCGGGCCGACGGCAATGAGCGACTCGTGGAGCGTCTTGATGATCCGCGTGCGTTCGTCGCCCAGCCGTTCGTTACAGATCACGAACTGACGGCTCAGCGTGTCCTCATCGCGGCCGAGCACGAGGGCGACCGCGAGCAGGAACGCGAGTTCGGGCGAATGCGCGGCATCGTAGAGATCCGCCGGAATGGATCGGCGAATCCCGGCGGCGTAGATGATGTGTTCGTCGTCCGGGCGGCCGACGGTGGTAACCAGGTCATCAGCCAGGTAGCGGCGGCCGGATTCGGCGAACGCACGCGTTACGCCGTCGTCCGCGATTCCTCGCGCGTCTTCGCGACCGGGCGTGTTGCGCTCACGGGGATCGATGATCGGAAATTGCGACGGCTCGAAGCTCGGCTCGAGCGCGCGAATGCGCTCCACGAGGGGCGGATGCGTGGCGAAGGCACCGCGCAGTTTCGCGCCCGTGCCAAAGAGCATGTGGCCCACTTCCTCGGGATCGGCCTCGGTAATCAGGGAACCGCGGTGGTATCCGCCGATTTTCTTGAGCGCATTTGCGATTCCCGCGGTTTGCCGCGTGAACTGCACGGCCGACGCATCGGCCAGGTACTCGCGCTGGCGCGACACCGATGCCTTGATCAGCCGGGCCAGGAATACGCCGGTGTAGCCCAGGACCGCCATCCCCAGCCCGACGATGAGCACCACGGGTGCACCCTTGTCCCGGCTGCTCGACATGATCCGGCCGTGATACCCGCCGCGCAGGATCAGGCGTCCGAGCAGCCCCAGCACCATGATCCCGAACAGGACACCCATGAGGCGGATGTTGAGGCGCATGTCACCGTTCAGGATGTGGCTGAACTCGTGGGCAACAACGCCCTGTAACTCGTCACGGTCGAGGAGTTCGAGTGTGCCGCGCGTGACGGCGATGGCGGCATCGCCCGGCGAGTAGCCGGCGGCGAAGGCGTTAATGCCCGATTCGCTCTCGAGTACGTAGATCTCGGGAACAGGGACGCCCGATGCGATTGCCATTTCCTCGACGACGTTCCGGAGCCGGCGCCGCAGCGGGTCGGTGACGTCAGGCGCGACGAGCGTACCGCCCAGGTCGCGCGCGACTCGACCGCCGCCGGCGCTCAGCACGGCCGTCTTGAAGAGCGTCGCGCCGACGATCAACAGGGTTGCGAGGACGGCCGTTACCAGCATGGCGCCGCCCTGGTTCCGGAGAAGTCCGGCCACCGACAGCGGTACCCGCGGATAGCTCATGTTCCAGAAGGCGAAGCCGACGATGAGCGAGATGCCGGCCACGATGATGATCGTGGCAAGGAGGTACACGGCAACGAGCCGGCGGGTGACCCGCCGCGCGTTGTCCTGGGCGTCGAAGAAATTCAAGGTTTAGGTAAACGAGACCTCGGGAACCTCGCGCTTCTCCTCGGACTCGATCTCGAGGAAGCTCGCGAGCTTGAAGCCGAACATTCCCGCGACGATGTTATTGGGGAAGTTTTCCGCCGTATTGTTGTAGCTCATGACCGAGTCATTGAAGGCCTGGCGGGAGAA
>JAAUYE010028376.1_pt1 | contig 13454 bp, 4 predicted proteins | sample 7278081 | NCBI WGS metagenome assembly JAAUYE01 (sample SAMN14350131, study PRJNA611818) | marine sediment metagenome | isolation source: surface marine sediment (0.6m) | place: French Polynesia: Moorea | collected 2018-08
AACTATTGTGTGCTCCATGCATGCTGCACACAGATCTTGTGTGCAGCCAGTGTATCTTTGAACTTCTTAGAGTTAACATAGAAATAAATATAGTAACCAAAAACAAAAGTGGTATCCTTCAGTATTCAACAAAGTTGAGCTGAATCAAAGCAGAGATACCACAAATGGTGTCACAAAGTTGGGATGGATTCTAGAGTTAAAACCTGCAAAAATTCGCCAGAAAACAGTGTTTTTCACCCAGGCATCACTCAGAACAACCAGTGGTGTTTGATACGAAATTTTTCTGTGGTTTAAAGTGATTTTCTGAGTTGAAAAAAGTGGATGGAATCTCATGATTTTGTCTCTGGATGAAAACTGGAACCAAAAAAGTGATTTCACAAGAATTGAATTTTCTCAAAAAGTTACAGGAATTTCTTCACAAAAATTTTTGTGGACACTTGTGACATGTTGCTACGGTTTCTGGAAGTGTCAGAACACAATTTTTTGCACCAGAAACGACTTGCTAAACCAACTTGATTGCACTTTCTGACAAGGAGAATTGACTCTGGAAATCTCAGTTTGCAAAACTTGACTTCAAAAAATATTTTTGTTCTGAAACAAAAGATTGAAACAAAAGATATTTTGTCCATTCACCAAGTAAGTAGTTTCACTTACCCTGGTTTGCAGTAGCCCATGTAGTGCACTGCCAGCAAGCACACAAAATGAGAAGTCACTCAAGGTCCAAGTGTGCTTGGTGAAAAATCCCAAATTCAAAAACTTGAACACAAGTGTTTCTAAAAAGGCTGACGGATTTTTTACAGCCTTCCTAGTGTCTGTAAAGTCCAAATAATCCATATCTGATGTTACTGAGTTGATGTAGGGGTCCTGGCACATGTGTGTGTGGTCCCATGTTGAGATCTGACAGGTCTGGGTTGAGCCCAACTCCAGAACTTTGTCAGAATTGTTTCTAATGCATGTTGGCTTTGCTCTCGTTTTTTTTGAGCATGTTTAGAGGCATCTCAAGGTGTGTCATGGTCTGGTGGATCCCAGTGACAAGCCAGGTTGTGATGGCAGAGCCAGATACATAGTGGGTGATGAGCCTGAGGCAGTGGTCTGAGGCAGCCAAAGTGTACAAAAGGTAACTTTGCACAAACTGTTGTAATTATTTTATTTTTTGAACTCGCCCTGGTTAAAGGCTCCTAGAGGTCCAGGAGAGCCAGAAGAAGACATTCTGGTGTGGTAGAAGACACAGGGGGGTCTACCCAAGCAGTCAGAGGGCCAGAGTGTGAGGCATCTCCAGGATTGCTGTGGGGTAAGCCAAGGTGAGCACCAAATGTTTTGTGCTTGAAATATCTTCATGTTTGTAGCAATGTCGTGGCTGGAAACAGTCAGAACTGATATTTAATCACCTGTGTAGGGTGATACAGGTGAGATCTGGGCAGTAGTACAGTGTCCAGACAGGGTACAGGGGTGCACACCCATGCCTGATGTGCATCAAGTTGTGCAAAAATTTTCTGCTGTCTAAACATTTGTGTGCACTGCTTGTGCATGCCATGTTCTGATTCAAAAGTGTTGTAGGAATTATTTACAACACCTCACACACAGAAGAATCAGGGCAAACAACCAGAAGAGACAAGATGACCACATACAGTGTGCTAATGTGAGTACAAACAGAAAGTGGTCAAATTGTTGTCTCTCCTGAACTTTTGCATTGCCAAAAAGTTGTGCAAATATTTTGTTGTGTGGAAAATATTTTTCCACTGCAGTGTTGCATGTGATTACAGGCAATTCTGCTTGTTGTATTTTTATGCAAGCATACAAGGGTATATTTGCATGAACATACAACTGTGTTGTACAGGCATACACCTACATACACACACATACACTTAGTGTATCCCAACCCTTCCTCCCAAACTCCAACTAACATTTTCTTTCTTTCCAAAATTAGTTTATGCTCAAGTGGGTGAAGATGGCAGAGGCTAGAAAAGAAAGAGAACTCAAAAGGCTAGAGATAGACACAAAACAGGAACAATTGCCACCTGCTCCTGAAGGAACTAGGCAGTTGAGAGCCAGATCAGTGAAAGCTGGGCCTGGCACTAGACCACCTAGCCCTCCAGGTAGGTCGAGCAGTGTACCTGTTGCAGATCAAGGTAGATCACCACCAACTGTTGCTCCCAGAAGGTTGAATCAGAGGGATCTTGCTTCAGAGCCAATGTCACATGTGTCTCAGAATGTAGGTTCTTCAGGTTTAGATTCCACAGATGTTGAGTCAATCAACAATCAGCTTGAGTTTGCAGCAAATCAGTTGAAAGAGAGGCATAGGCTTCAGAGTGAGAGTAGAGAGGTTTCTTCTGCAGAGAACTCAACCCCTCAACCAACCATTGTTAGAACAAGTAGGGAAGGTTCACACCATACAGAGAGTCCAAGCTCAGATGATGTGTATCAAACCCCTTTGAGACAAGAAATGCAGAGACCTGCAGTGATAGGAGAGGTTTACTTTGACTTTAGGGACAACCAATACAAGCTCATTCAAACAAAACATCCCATTGGGCCTGACACTGGTCTGTATCACTCAGGTAGAGATAAGTGTTTCTATTTTGCCACAGACAATCAATGGAGAATGACAGACAGGGCTAGGTTTCCTTTTGGCACAAAGTTTGTAGAGTACAAGACAGGTGAACTTGCAATTCCACAGTGGGACATGAGAGGGGGGTCCATTCTTACTCCACCACCAGAACACCCACTTCAGACTGCATTCCAACCAGTTCACCCTCCACAATTTCTGCCAGAAATTCCAGCCCATAGCAATGTGGTGACAAGACCAACTCCACAGTACCACACATTTAGGCCTCCAACAACTGGTGTGACCACCACTCAGGTGCCACAGCAGTTGCCTACAACAACCCACCAAACTCCCAACATCCATGTTCAAACCAAACCCAAACAACTTTGGAATGTTTCACAACCAATCCCATCACCAGTGTACCCACCTACTGTTGATTCAAGGGTCCAACACTCCCAAGTCTATCATCAACCAATTCCTTCATACCAACCACAGTACAATCAACAACCTTTCCCACCACAAGGTCAGTTTGATCAGGTTGAGACAGACAGACAGTTAGCATTCCGCTTGCAGGAGGTAGAAAGAGCAAGATTTCTTGAGCAACAAAGACAACAACAACCCAATCTGTGTTGGCAATGTGGCATGGTAAATCACCACCCTGATTGCCCAAACAACCCTAGAGCAAATAGAGAAGTGAACTTTGGTAGAGAGGAAGTGATTCCAACCAGTGCAAGCAATTTTGAAAGGCCAATAGCTCAGACAGATGCTTACAACCAGATAGTTGACAGGCAGACACAGAGAGCTCCAGCATTTCAGGAACAAGTTCCACCTCTTCCACCTCCTCCTCCTCCTGAAGTATTGAGTCACCAACCCATGCAAAATAGACCACCACAGACAAGACCAAGACAAAGAAATACCAACCCTAGGTCAGACTACACACCAAACTTTGGTCAGAACAGGGAAGACAGAAATCAAAGAGGAGTTAGAAATCCTAGAGCCAACCCTTGGACTTCAACCCCTCATGACAACAGACAGAATCAGTTCCCCAATCAGGCAGATCCAAACAGCAGCTTTCCACCTGACTTCAACAACTCTCTTCTCTCTCTTCTTGAAAGCCAGACTAGAGTGCAGCATGACACAAGCCAGACTTTAGCAAGAATCATGGAAATGCAAGTCACAAAAGCAAATGACTCCTTCATCAATGACCTTGATGTCTATTCTGGGGACCCAACAGGTTTCTTAGATTGGATCTTGAAGGTTGAGAAGATTTCTAGATTGACAGGTAGAGCAGCTAGAGAGTTAGCAACAGCAAAGTCAGAAGGCCCAGTGTATAAGTGTTTGTGTAACATCCCTCAAAATGCTTCCTGGGAAGATTGCAAAAGGCTACTCAGAGAAAACTTCTCAAACTTGCAAACAAAACAGCATGCCAGTGTTAGGTTGATGACTAGAGCACAGAAACAAGATGAAACTCTTCAAGAGTTCATCTACCAGTTTGCTGAGTTAGTGAGGTTAGTGTCAGGGCAAGAGCCTAACCAAGTGACAGATCCCCTGAAGGTTATCATTTTCAACAAACATCTGTTCAATAGGGAGATCAAAAAGACAGTAGCTAAGGGCAGTCACAGAACACTCAAAGAAGCATTTGACAGTGCATTAGCTGCAGAAAGAAAGGCAAAGAAATTTGAAGGGTTAACAGATGATGATCCAACAGTTATGGCTGTTCAGGCAGGCATTTCAGCTGAGATTAATCAGGTTGTGAGCTCAGGTACCAAGGCAAGTGAAGTAGTTGTGAAGAGCCAACCCCCCACCAACCAACCCAATGCTCCACCTTCAGAGTATTTTGGTCAAAACAGGCACAGAAACAACAACACTTGTTGGAAATGTGGTGGCAAAGGTCACTATGCAAGAGAGTGCCCCCCACAAAATCAGTCAGGTACTTCAGCTCCAGGTTACCTCCCCTTCAGACCACCAAACCCTTTCCCAAAATTTATGCCAACCACAGGGAATCCAAAATTGGTTCAGACAATAACATCAGAAAGTCAGGTTCCCATGAATGCTTGGAATGCCCTTTTGACAGAGTTAGGTCAGGCAAAGATGGAGAACAGACAAATGAAACAGTTTGTCAAGAAACAGTTTCCAAGAAAACCATTTGGAAATAGACCACCTGATCAACAAAAGAGCCAGCAGGTTAGCCAACCAAAACACCAAGGCCAGCAAGCTAGCAAACCCACAACACACAAAATCAACCAGATTGAAGCTAGTGTCCCAACAGCTGAGTCAGACATTGAAGACAGTGAAGAGATAGACATTCCTCCTTTCATCTGGGATGAAATTCAGGCAGAACAAGAAATTGAGACAGAGCCAGAGTACAGTGAGAGTGCAGAGATTGTAGCAAAGATCAATGTTGTGATTGATGAATCAAGTGAGACAGCTGCAGAGTTCCCAGTCTGTGTAGGCACATATTCCACCAAATGTACTTTTGACACTGGAGCAACTCACTCTTGTGTCAGTAGTGCATGTGCAGAGAAAGCCTTTCCAGGGTTAGAGCCAGTTCCAGTCCCAGGCATGACAGTGAAAAATGCATCAGGGAAAAGCATGGCACCCATAGGAATGCTTGAAGTTAGGGTCACCATTGGTGACAGGAGTTTTAAACACCCTGTCATTGTTTGCAGACAGCTAGCCAGTGACATCTTGATTGGACTTGACTTTGCTAGTAGGTTCAGAATTGGATCTGACTGGACTTCTGATGGGTACATGTACTTGCACCAAGGGTCCAGAAGATTAGCAATAGGGTCAGTCAAGGGAGTCTCTGACAAATCAATCAGAATGGTCCTCAAAACAACAGTAACCATTCCTCCAGGTTCTATGGCCATGGCAGCATCAAGGGTAGTTAGCTCAGAGAATATTCAGCCAAATCAGTATTTTCTCAGCTCCCCTGATCCTTGGTTTGAATCTCAGTTTGGTGATGTGTCATCTGTTCCTCTCATGCACAAAATTCCAGAAAAGAACCCTCAAGATCTGGCTGTGTGTTTGATCAATCCAGGTGAATGGCCTGTGACCATTCCAAAAAATAAGACAGTGCAACATCTCACTCCTGTCAAAGGAACAGTGCACATCAACAAAGTGTTTGTTGAACAAGACCCAGTTGAGGCAGGGATAGATCAAGAATGACTGCAAGATAGCACAGGCAAGAAATCACCAAAAACTGAAAACAAGTTTAGATCCCAAAATTCAGGCAAAACCAAAAAGAATGCTATGATCATGCCAGCAGAGTTTTCTCCTCACCAAAAATTAGAGCTAGCAGATTTTCCAATCAAAGAGTCCACCAAGAAAGCATTTGATAAGTTGCTGAGGGAAAATGATAGCATTGTTTCAAAACACACCAATGACATCAACACAACCCCATTGATTAGAATGGATATAGAAACTGAAGGTCCACCTGTTGCAAGTAGACCCTATGTCCTCCCCCTCAAACACTACTCCTTTGTTCAGAGAGAGGTTGAAAATTTAGAAAGAGCTGGAGTGATCAGAAAGAGTCTCAGTCCTTATGCCAGTCCAATTGTTGTGGTTAGTAAGAAAGCATCTCCTGGGGCTCCTGAACATGAAACCAAAAGGTTGTGCATAGACTACAGAAAGCTAAACCAACAGCTTCCTCTAGTTCAGAAAGGTGATTCAAAAGCAAAGGGTGTCATCAGTCTCATCCCTCTACCCAAGATAGATGAGTTGTTAGGAAGATTGAAAGGTGCAAAGGTCTTCTCAGCAATAGATCTCAGGCAGGGTTATCATCACATTGCCATTAATGAAGAGTCTATCCCCAAAACAGCCTTCACAACACCATATGGAAAGTGGGAATTCTTAAAGTGCCCTTTTGGCCTGAACCAAGCTCCTGCTTACTTTATGGCCCTGATAAACAGAGTTTTAGAAGGAACAGGCTCTTTTGCAATGGGTTACATGGATGATATCCTTGTATTCAGTCCAGATGAAGAGACTCATCTCAAACACCTGAAACTGATCTTCACAAGACTCAAAAAAGCCAGGCTAAAAATCAAACTGAGCAAGTGCAGTTTTTTCAAGAAAAACTTGCACTATCTTGGTCACTTGATTTCAGCTGATGGAATTCTCCCCATGGAGGATAAATTAGCTGCAATCAGAGATTTGGCTCCACCAACCAATGTTCATGAAGTTCAGCAAGTGATGGGTCTCCTCAACTATTACAGAAAATTTGTTCCAAATTACACAGAAATAGCAAAGAATATTACAGAACTTGTGAAGAAGGGAACAGCTTTTGAATGGACAGAGAAAAGGCAGGCTTCCTTTGATGAGTTGAAAAAGGGTTTAACTGAAGCACCAGTCTTAGTCTACCCTGACCCCAACCAAGAGTACTTTCTCTTCACAGATGCTGCTAAATATTCTTGGTCAGCTATTCTCACCCAAGCCAAAACCACCAAACTCTCAAGTGGGGAAGAAGTTACTCAATACCACCCAGTAGCTTTTCAGAGTGGCACTTTTAGGGGTTCTCAACTGAATTGGCCAGCACTCACAAAAGAGGCATATGCCATCTACATGGCATTCAAGAAATTGTCTTACTACCTTGAAGGTTGCAAGACAGTCCTTAGGTGTGACCATGCTCCCCTCAAAAAATTCATTGAAGGCAAAACAGACAATCCCAAAGTCAACAACTGGGGTATAGCTCTTCAGAATTTCCAAATTGAGTTCCAACACATCAAAGGTAAAGATAACATCATGGCAGATGCTCTGAGTAGGTTGAAGAGACTAGGATTGTATGAGGCACAAGATCCTGAGCCAGAAGGTTTTGAGTTTGGCCACAGCATCCTTGAACAGCTACCCAGTGTTAAGGTCCAACAGGTTGAGGTGATACAGACACAGAGTCAGGTTGAACCAATACCAGTCCAAAATTGTGATCTTTCTAACATCCAAAAACACCAAGACTCAGATAAGTTTTGCTCTCAGGTCAAGAGAAACATCAGGTCAGCAAAATTTCAAGAGTACAAGGTAGAAGATGAGGTCCTTTACAGAAAGACAAAGGTTAGGGATCAAATCTTTGACACAGTGGTTGTTCCTGGCAAACTCCAGCAGCATATCTTGCATGCTGCACATGAAAACCTAGGTCACATGGGTATCAACAAGACATACTCATTCCTTAGGAAGAAGTACTATTGGCTAGGCATGAAAAAGCACATCACACACCACATCAGGTCTTGTGAGCAGTGTTCCAAAGAAAACCTCAGGCCTCCACCTTACATTCCAGGCACTCTGAAAGTGGTCAATCAGCCCATGTACCATCTTTACATGGATTTGATTGGTCCCTTTCCTACCTCTGAGAAAAATAACACATACTGTCTGACAGCATGTTGTGCATTTTCTGACTTTCTGTTCTGCTTCCCCATTCCAAACAAAGAAGCTGAAACAGTGATTCAAGCATACCTGAAAAACATCTATGCTTGGTTTGGAGGTAGTAAGGTGATCATTACAGACAATGGAACAGAATTCAAAAATGCTCTGTTCAAGAAAGTTTGTGATGAGCTTGACATGATTCACCACACAATCACTGCTTACCTTCCAAGCAGCAACTTGGTGGAACGTCACCACAGTGCTCTGAAAAAGTGCATTGCAAAATTCTGCAAAAGAGATGCATCCAGGTGGGATGAAATTGTCCCATTTGCATGCATGGTGCAAAACATGTTCCCCCACACACTTGAAGGTGAAAGTGCTTTCTTCAAACTTAGGGCTGCAGACCCCATAGTGCTTCACATGGAGTCTCTCCTCCAACCCAAGAGAAGGTACTTAGGTGATCAGAATAGCTTCATTGACCTTGAGGCCTTGTATACTTTCCAAATGCAGGTTGCAGCTAGGTTAGAGAAAGCTAGGCAGAAAGAGAAGAAAGACTTTGCTTCAAACACAGTCTTACCCAAAGTAGGTGATGCTGTCTTGTTCAAGAACCACAACAAGACAGGTTTTGCAGCAAATTTCTTGTCAGGTTACAGAGTTGTGAAAAAGATCAATGACAGCAACTATGTCATCAAAAATTCAGTGACAGGCAAGACAAGTCAGGTGCATGTCAGGGATCTGATAGTCTCACCAATGATTAGGCAGGTCCTGAACACCTTTCCTCCAGAAGCAACTTTTGGCAGAACAGGCAAATTTGCCAACTGTCCTCAAGTAGCATTGAGGGACTAAAACCTGAGAAAGGGAGGGGATATACTAGCCTACCACAACACACCCTAAATTTTTCCTTTTCTTTTCCTCTGTAGGTTACACCTCTTCCTGCTAACTGCTCTCACAGCACTAGCTCAACCAGCGGAGCCTCCAAGTGTTGACATCTCTGTGAAAGTCCAAAACCCCAATGCTCACCTCTTTGACATTGTCAGAAAACAAAACCCCAAGAAATTTGACTATCACAAAATCAAACAGACTAACACAAGCCGCCAGCCTGTTCTCTTTGAGTACATCACAGACATTCACTTGACCAGAAGTGAATACATTATCACATCTTTCATTGATTTTGGTCAGTACTACCAAGGTTTCTCTGAGCTGGAAAATCATGCCTCCAATCTGTTGCAAGAAATCTCAAAACTTGCAGACACAAGACTTCCCTATTTTATGAGAAGTAATGATGACAGTGAAAGGGCCCTCCTGGATGTCATTGCAACTCACAAAAAGGAAGCTGCAAGCATGATATCCATGCTAGAAGCCCACAAACTCCATTTCTCCAAAATCATTGACCATGTTACTTTGGCTACTGAAGATCCTGTACCAAAACACAGAAGATCCAAAAGGGGAATTATTTTAGGCTTCATCAATTGGTTATTTGGTGGCAATGACAACAGTGAGACCATCAAGCAAATCAAAGAGAATCTGAATATTTTGGAGCAAAATCAAGAAACCCTTGGTTCTGAACTGAAAAGACAGTTGGAAATGATCAGCAACAACAACCTTGAAATTTCCAAAAATAGAGGTCTTCTGAATTCACTGAACAAAGACTTTGTGAAACTCAATCACAGTCTAGGCCAAGTTATCTTAGAACTCAGAGCTTTGGAATTTTCCAGAAACTTTATTTTTGCAATCCTCCAGATTAGGAACAGACTTGCTTTGTTGAGAGATGGTTTGGATAACCTCAGAGTAGATCTGACAAAAATTCAGGAATACATGACAAGCTTGACAAGCCACAGGGTAACTCCAAATCTGATTCCTCCAACAAATCTCAGAGAAATCTTGGAAGATGTTGTCAAGAAACTGGAATCCAATCCAAAACTAACACTTCCAGTGTCCCAGGACACAAGCATTTGGTCCTACTATCAGTTCCTCAAAATTGATGCTTTTGTGCACAAAGACATTCTGATTGTGTTACTGATTATTCCACTCATTGACACAGATCTACAGTTTGATGTGTACAAGGCACATAACCTTCCTCTACTACACCCTGATCTGAAAAAGGTGTTTACTTATGAAATAGAAAACCCTTACCTTGCAATCAGAGCTGATGGCAACTACCTAACACTTCCTCTTCATGATGACATTCTCTCCTGCAGTATTTCTGCTGGACACTTCTGCAACCTTAACACTCCCCTCTATCCAATCAAAAACACAAGACAATGCACTTACCATCTCCTGACAAACCAAGAAAAAGAAATTGAGAGAGACTGTAAAATTAACATCCAAGAATACAGTCATGACCAGGCTATCAATTTAGACCAAAACATCTGGGCTCTTTCTATTCTGGACATCCCTACTGAGTTGCATGTCACTTGCTTGACATATTCTTATGAGATCAAGATCACTGCTAACTTCCAACTGGTAGAACTTGAGAACTCATGTCAGGCATACAATCCAAATTTGATCCTGCCAAGCAGTAACATCATCAAATCCCAGAAAAATGGCAGTCTGATTGAGCAAAGATTCTTCAACTTTGATTTGGAAGAAACCAGCATTCCAAACTTTTGGTTGATGAATACTTTCAATTTGACCAAACTAACACCAGAACAAGTTGGCCAGATTGCTCAAGATCTTCCACCTTTGAACAAAATTGACATCCTTGACATTAACAAACTGCTAGAGCCAATAGACACAGACTATCCTTTTGAAATGCCAACCTATGCTTATGTGCTAATCTCTGCTGCAGTGACCACCCTTCTGATTCTGATCATTGGAGTGCTGTACTATGTGAGGTACAGAAGAGCTAGAGCAGCAGCTACACCTGCTGTAAAATACTCCAAGAGAAAGCCTCCTTCTAAGGAAGAAATAGAGCTTCAGCCTCTTTCTCTGACCACCACTAACAAGCAGGTTGAGGAGCCCTCAACCTCTGGTAGAAAAACACCTATCACCCCTCTTCTGATCAGAAAGAAATTGGAGGAAGATTTCAACATTGATTTCTCCACTTATGAGAGAAAAAAGAAACAGAGAGAAACAGGGATAAGTTCACTTGTGTGAACTGGGTTCTGGTACTGAGCCTTTCCCTCTGTAAATAACCCTGTACAGTTGATTGAAAATGTTGTTTTAAAATTGCATTGTTGCAGAAATTCAGAGATTTCTTGCATTAGTTTCTTGTGTGACTTGATCAGTTTGTATCTGTGACACCAGGCCATTGCCCCTTGGTGGGGAATATGGTTTTACAGATGAAATTCATTGTGACATTTGTTTTATTGATGTGAATTTTTGATGTTGTAGAACATGGTCCTTGCCTAAGATGGCTTGATGTTCTGAAAAATGGTTATTGCCAAAGGTGGCATGATGAGAAAAATATGGATTTGCCCAAGGTGGCATGGTGAGATTTTGCCTATGGTGGCATGGTAGGTTTTGCCTAAGGTGGCAAACTGGATTTGATACCCCTGTCTGAAGAATGACATGGTGGTGAAATTGTGCTTTGCACTGAGCTGCACTTGAATTTTGGTGTGGGCTGATTGTGCATTGTACTGAGCTGCACTTGAATCTTTGGTGCCAGCTGATTGTTGTGACTGCACTTGAAGTTTGGTGTAGGTCCATGGTTTGTCTCAGGATGGATTGAGAAAAGTAAATCCATCTCCTGAGTGTTGTCTCAGCACTTGAAGTTTGGTGCAGACAAATATTTGTTTCAGAGTGGATTATGATGAAAAATCCATCTCCTGAGAATTCTGTTGATTTGAAGCATGAGAAGATTCATGCAGATATTTTAGTAAACAGTAGAATTTAGGTTGTGTAGACTGAATATTTTACACACATGTTACTTTGTATTATCCATTCTGTTAGTGTATTTCCAGATGGCTCAGGACTCCTCAGTGGCAGTGAGTGAACACCCTGATGATATTGTTACCTTGAGTCCTGAGAGGTCTGAAGACAATTTTGGTGAACATGTAAAACTCCAAACAGAAGGTCTCCAACAAGAACAGGTTACAAAGAAAAAGAGGAAAAAGAAAGTTGTGAGAAGTGTTGAAGCAAAAAGAAAAAGACTTAAAATTTGGAGACTGAAACAAGCAAAAAAGAGAAAAGACAAAGACATAAGAATTGTTGTTTGTAAGTAGAATTTGAAAAGTTATGTATCCTTATATTTTTCAGGAGATATGCAATCCAGTGAAGTATCTGAAATTCAGAGATTTAGTTCTTCTTCAAAATTTGAGAACATCTCCAGTGTAGCCTGAGGGTATTTTGAACAGTGCAAAAATTATTCTGTATCTTGCTGTATTTTTCAGGCACACTATTTGTGCACCCAGAGTGTTTGACAGGTGCAACTGATATTTTGACAAAATCACTGGACTCTTCATATCTCCTTCATACTGGTTCACTATTGGAAATATTTAGAGGTTTGGTAAAGGTGTTTTTGCAAATGTTGCTTTTCTGTTTGATGAGCATACAGGTCTACATTCAGGAAAACAAGATCAAGTGAACTCTGTTGTGTTTCCAAAATATTTGACAACAAGGAACTGAACCATCTCCAAGAAATACTGATCATCAGAACTCACTCAGACAGTGAAAAACAGTAAACTTTAGATGTCGTTTTTTAGGACTTCTAGTGCTCAGAATGACTTGAAAATTGGCATGGAACATCACAGTGATGTGTAGAAGTGATTGCCAGACTTTGAAACGAATCCAGACACTTCTTCCTAGGTTAGCAACGACTTGGAATCTGACATTTAGGACCAGTTTGGACCATCTCTGGACAGTTACAATGGACTAGGAACCTGGACTCATCTTCAGAATCAATTTGAAATTGTTAGTGTTGTATTTGAAATTGTAATTGTTGTATTCTTTTTGTTGTTGTTGTTTGATATTAAATGTTTTGGTGTTGTTGTTTACTGGGAGGGAAAAAAGTGTTTGGGGAAAGCCCATCAGCACACAGCTGAATGGATGCCCACAGCAAAAAGCTAGTGGAAGAAAAAATACCACAGCAAAGACTTGTGGACTGAAGCTGGAAGTGAGCTTCACAGGAGAGATCTGTGAAAATCTACCACCATGTGTGTGTAGAATGCTTCCCTTGTATGAAGCAACCTTGATGGAATGCCATCTGGGTCTCGGATCTGAGGGATGAAATCCATCTCCTACAGACCCTATGTGCAAATTTTTGAAAATTCCATCTCCTGTGTGGAATTCAAAGATACCTCCTACACCCTCTATGTGTAGTAATTTTTAAATTCAATCTCCTGTGTGAGAATTGCCATTCTGACATCCAATTTTCAAAACCCTTACAAGCCCCATGTGCAAAATTTTCCAACATCCATCTCCTGTGTAACTCACAAAGGTATTCAGTGTGAAATTGTAAAGCATTTTCATTGGACACTCAGTCTACCCACAACAGACCTATGTCAAAATTTTTCAAATTTCCATCTCCAGTGTAATCTGGTTAAAGATTTAACTTGAGAAAGGGAGGGATTGTCGTGTCCCATGAACATGCTCAGCTCACGGTACCTGGTTCCAACTTTGCGAA
>JAAUYE010043623.1_pt1 | contig 13447 bp, 9 predicted proteins | sample 7278081 | NCBI WGS metagenome assembly JAAUYE01 (sample SAMN14350131, study PRJNA611818) | marine sediment metagenome | isolation source: surface marine sediment (0.6m) | place: French Polynesia: Moorea | collected 2018-08
CAGCGACGATACGGTGAATCATCTGTTCATGCAGTTGATGAGCGCACCCAGCGGTCAGACACACCAGATGCGGCGGATGAATTCTTACGGCTTCCTGGCCGCCTATATCCCCGCTTTCGGCCGCATCGTCGGACGCATGCAGTACGACCTGTTCCATGCCTATACCGTCGACCAGCACACCATTTTCGTCATTCGCAACCTGCGCCGTTTCGCGCTCGAGATCCACGAGCACGAATTCCCGTTTTGCAACCTGGTTTACAGCAAGCTCGAAAACCCCTGCCTTTTGTACCTGGCCGCGCTGTTTCACGACATCGGCAAGGGCCGCGGCGGCGACCATTCGGTCCTCGGCGCCGAGGAAGCCACGCAGTTTTGCGTGCAGCACAAGCTCAACCGCAAGGAGACCCGCATCGTCACGCAACTGGTGCGCGATCACCTGTTGATGTCGCTGACCGCGCAGCGCAAGGACATCAGCGATCCCGACGTGGTCCGGGATTTCGCCCGCCAGGTCGGCAGCATGAATATGCTCAACTACCTTTACCTGCTGACCGTGGCCGATATTCGCAGCACCAATCCGAAGCTGTGGAACAACTGGAAGGATGCGCTGCTCAAGCAGCTTTACAACGCGACCAAGGCGGTGATTCGACGCGGCATCGACCAGACTCCCGATATCGACGACATCATCCAGGAAAACCGCGACGCCGCCTACGAGGAAATGTCCGAGCTGCCTTTCAGCAAGGCGCAGATCGATTCCGTTTGTGACCGTTTGCCGGGGGATTATTTTCTGCGTCATCACCCGCTCGAAATCAAGTGGCACGTCAACACGATACTGAGCAATCCCGATCGCCACCGCCTGGTCAGTATTCGCCAGTCGACGCAAACGCACAACACCAAGGTTTTCGTCTACGGCGACGAGGCCGCGCATACTTTTTCCCAGGTTACCGGGGCGCTGGGGTCGCTGGGCCTGAGTATTCTCAACGCCGAGATTTTCACCACGCGCGATCACAAGGTCATGGATACCTTCATTATCCAGGACCACAATGGCGAAGCGGTTACCGATGCCGAAATCATCCGGCGGATCGAAACCACCCTGCTGCGGGCGCTGGAATCCGACGCGATCTACGAGGAGCAGAAGAACGCGCGCCGGCCGCGCCTGCTGAAAGCCTTCGATCATCCCACCGAGGTCCAGTTCGAGCAGGATTATTTGAACGGGCGCACGGTCATGGAAATCAGCGCGCTCGACATGCCGGGCCTGCTGTCGGTCATCGCCAACGTCATCGCCGAACTCGATATCGACATCACGCATGCCAAGATTTCGACCCTGGGCGAAAAAATCGACGATATTTTTTACCTGACCACCCCCGGCGGCAAGGCGATTACCGATCAGGCGCTGCTCGACAGGCTCGAGCAAAACATGGTCGCCGCGCTGGAAGCCAGGAAGGCCGCCTGAAAACGCGCATGACCGGCTACCTGGGCAAGGCCATCGACACGGCGCAGGATGGCGAAAACAATCGCATCGACTTCGACGCGGCCTACCCCGTTTACCGCCGCCTGCCCGCGGCGATCGACGAAGTGCGCCGGCTTCACGGCGACGAGATTTACCTGCTGCCGATGTCGGGAACTTCCTGCGGCGGCGGCATCTTCCAGATGCGAAAGCGCCCGCCGGGCCCGGTCGTCGGGCTTCGCTTCGATCCGCCGCCGCTACCGCGCACCGGGTTCGATAACGCCGATTCGTTAATCGACGTGGAACTCGACGAAATCCGTATCGACCGGCAGGGGCAATGCATCAACGCCGGTGCCGCGGTCACGCTGGAGCAGCTGAACCAGGCGCTGGCGCAGGAACTCGGGCACGATTACCGCGTACCCGGCGCCGACCTGACCAGCTACCAGTACGCCGCCGCCGGCGCCACCTTCATGACCGGCGGCATGGGACCGCAGCGCCGCTACTTCAGCGACAGCGTCACCGCCATCGCGGTATTCGACGGTGAGGGCCTGCGCCAGTACGAAGGCGAAACGCTGCGAGGATTCGCCGGCACCTACGGCTGGAGCGGTATCGTCAGCGCGCTGCGCTGCCGTTACTACCGCTTTCCGCGCAACGAAGTGGCCTTCGCGCTGCCGGTCAAAAACGACCCGGGGCAGCTGGCCGGACTGCTCGACCGTCTCGCCGCCCTTACCTATCTGCAGCTGGAAGACGACAGGGTTCGCTCCAACGGCAGCGGCGAAAACCTGATCCTCGGCATCGAACACGTCAGCGCGGGATCGATGCAGCCGCTGCTGGATTACGGCAGCGACGAAAGCATGCGCGCCCGCGCGCACGAGCTACGCCGCAAGTGCGGCGAGGCGGACGCTGACGGACTGCTGTTCATCAACGCGCTTTGCGACGGTTACGTCGACGAATTTCTGCTCGGACTGGCCGACGACGCGGACGCGGCGGAACCCGTGATCGCCGGAATTGCGCTCGAACATGCCGAACTGTTCGCCACCGCCGACGAGATGCGTAACCTGCGCGAAGCGGTCCCCTACGCCGCGCGCATGCAGCAGCCCGAGGCCCGTTATTTATACAAGAACCATTCCGACGCCAATATCCGCATCGCCCCCGATCGCGTCGCGGCGACGGTGGAGAAACTCTGGCACATCACCGGCGAATACGTGACCGCGGTAGAGCAGGAATTCGCCGCCAACGCATCCATCGACGGCGCGATTCTGCGCTACGGCCATCTCAACCCCTACGGTTTCGACCCGCATAACCGCGTGACCCTGTGCGCCGACGACCGCGAGGCCTTCGAGCGCGGCCGTGAGTTTCTGCGCGAGGCGCGCGCCGACTATTACCGCGCGCTCGCCGAGCTTTGCGCGGCGGGCGGGGCGGAGTTTATCGGCGGTGAAAAAACCGCGGATTCGGAGATCGCGATATTCGACGCGCTCGGCGGGCCCGAAAACGCGCCGGCGGAGCTCGGGTCCCGATTCCGCCAGCAGCAGGCGGCGGTTCGCGCCGCGCACCCGATGTTCAACTGGCGCGCGCTCGAACCCTACATTTGAGCCCTTACTCCAGCGCTTTGAATTCGAGCAGCGGGATCAGCGCCGGCAGCGCCGTGGCCGGACGCATGCCCAGCGCCCTGAGTTCGTCGACTACCGGCACCGGCAAGTCCCGATCGGCGGTCTTCTGGTTGAGCACGCCGCCGATGACGACCGGCAGTCGCAGACCGGCCTCGTCCATCAATTCTCGCAGGCGCCGCGCGTATTCCAGCGCCATGCCGTTATGCGTGCTCAACAGCAGCGCGTCGGCATCATGCTCGCGTAATGCGTCGATCAGCCGAGGCGGGTCCTGCTCGGCGCCGAGATAGATTACGCGCGCCCCGGTTTCGCCCAGCAGCTGCGCCAGCGCGCCCGCCGCGTGCTCATGCACGTCGCTCGAGGCGACGATGAAGCAGCGCCGTTCGACCCGTTGCCGGAACCCGGCCTCGGCAAACTGCGGCCGGCATTGTTCGACCAGCGAACGCGACATTTCGAAAACATCGGTGGCGATGCCGCTGTGGCAGCCGGCATCGGGCGCGAACCAGTTCTCGAAATTGACCGCGCCGATTTTCTTGAGCACGAACAGCAGCTGCAGCGGGTTGCGGGTATCGACGCCGCCGGCGGACAGGGCCGCGAGCGCATTGCGGTATATTCGCTCACCCGCGGTAACGACCCGCTCGGCGAAGGCCTCGGCCGCGCTGAAATCGACATGCGGGTATATTCGGCGCGCGCTGGCTTCGACCCGGCGGCCGAACAGCTGCGCCTCGATAATTTCATCGGCCGACGGGATGCGCAACGCCTCGCTCACCGGCAGCGGCAGCACCGCATGCCCGCTGGGCGCGTGCAGCTGGAGCAGGATGTCCCACAGCAGATACTCGGCGACCAGCGCGCGGTTTTGTTCGAATTCGACGCCGAAGGAAATCGTATCGCCGTAGATCATCGAGCCGACCTGCTCGTCACCGTGGATCCGGTGCAGGGCCAGCACCCAGCCCGCGCGTTTTACCGGGTCGCTGGTCAGGCCGCCGATGCAGTGGCTCAGCCGCGCGCCGATCAATTCCTCGACAATGTAACGTTCCAGCATCGCCCAGGCCGCGACCGTGGCGCAGTCGCGAAACAGGGCGCCGTAACCGTCCTCGAGATAGGAATGCAGCATCGCGCCCTGCCCGCGAAACTCGGCCAGCACCGTCATCGCCTGCAGGCTGTTGACCGCGGTGGCTTCGGTGTCGTCCCAGCCGGGCGCCTCGAAGCTGAAAAACTGCGACAGGTTGCCGATCGTGCTGCAGCCGACACGCAGCGCCTGCACCGTGTTCGGCAGCGCGCTGGGCTGCCCGATCATGAAGTCGCCGAAATGCGGCTGTATCGGCGCGGCCCGGGCCAGCGCCTCCCAGTCCGCCGGCCGCAGCAGCATCGGCCCGGTCTCGGCGGCGACCCCGGCGCGGTGCGCCTCGGGCAACCCCATGCGCCGGTCGAGCGCAAAACCGGCGCGATCGAGACGCCACTCGTGCCGATCGAGTTCGGCATGGATACGGCGCAGCGCGGCCGCGGTGCTGTCGACGTCGTTGAGGCCGACATGCGCGTGGTACATGATGTGCCCGTCGCGTTTCGCCTGCGTTTTGTACTCGAACTCGGAACTTACCCCGTAACGCTCGAAAAATGCACTGCGGCCGGGCTCGATTTGCGCCGCGACCTCGCGCCCGCGCCGGCGCTGCTCGTTGCAATCCGGGAGAGATATCGCCGCCAGGTCCCCGATGATCTGTTCGCCCGACGGCATGTTAATCAGTTACCCAGGTCGAAAAAATCCACGCTGCCGGTTTCCAGCGAGTATTCGGCGCCGACCACCAGCAGGCGGCCCGCGTCGATCAGGTTTTCCAGGATTTGCGATCCGTGGCGCAGCTGGTTCGCCGATACGCGGATATTGGCGCGCACCGCGGCCTCGAGCAGCCGCGGGTGATCGTCGCGCAGATCCGTTGCGAGCAGGGTTTCGACCGACGGGCGGATACGCTCGACGATAGAGCCGAGGTTCGGCGAACGGTTCTCGCGGGGTTTTTCCAGCTCTTCGACGGTTGCCTCGATCGCGCCGCATCCGGAATGGCCGAGCACCACGACCAGCGGCGTACCGAACTTTTCCACAGCGAATTCGACGCTGCCGATTTGCGACGGTGCGATAATATTGCCGGCGACCCGGATCACGAACAGGTCGCCCAGCCCCTGGTCGAAAATTATTTCGGCCGGTACCCGCGCATCCGAGCAGCCGATAACGATGGCAAATGGCTCCTGTCGGGGCACCAGCCGGTACTGGCCTATGTTGGTGTCGCCGGCCTGATGCCGAAGCTCGGCAACAAAGCGTTGATTGCCGTCGGTCAGTGCCGACAGGGCCTGCTGCGCGGATCTCATTATGGTTTTATTCTCGATTAAAGACGACTGCCGCCGCCGATGGCGCTCATTTTAGCGGCACCGCGCTGCGCGGTAAATGTGAAGCGCCGGGATCGAATGGCTTCGGCGGCAAGCCCGGGCTGTTCGCATGGTCCGTCGCGGGCGGTCGCCAGATATTCGTTGCCGCGCAGAAGGCCCTGGTCCCGATTCAACCCGGTCGATCCGACCACACTGCGAACTCGTTGCCGCAGGGTTCGCAGAAATGAAACCGCCGTCCGCCGGGGAATGCGAATATCGGCTTTTCGATGCGCCCGCCGGCGGCTTTTATTTTCGCCATCGTGGCCTCGAGATCGGCGCTGTAAAACACCAGCAGCGCGGCGCCGTTGCGCGTGGTCGAATAAAGTTCGGAGCGGTAAATGCCGCCGTCCAGTCCCTGCCCGGCGAAAGCGCAGTAGTCGGGGCCGAAATCCTCGAAGGTCCAGCCGAAGGCCTGTTCGAAAAAAGCCTTCGTGGCTTCGAGCCGCGCGGCCGGAAACTCGACGTAATCGATCTTTTCGTGTTGCTTCATCTCCGTTACCCTGCCGCGGCCTCGATCCACACCGCGGTATCGTGGAAAATCGCGCCGCCGTTGGGCGGGCCGGGTTCGGCCGATACCAGCGCGTTGACGCCGAGGCCGTCGAGATAGGCATGGTTCGGCCAGATACTTTCGATCACGACCACGCCCGGCAGCAAACCGTCGAACAGCCTCGCATGCAGGCGTATCTCGGCGAGCCGGTTGCCGACGCGCGCCAGCGCCCCGTCGTCGAGCCCCAGCCGCGCCGCATCATCGGGATTTATCAGCAGGGTCGGCCGCTTCTCCGCCGCGCGCGAGGTTTTGCTCTCGGTAAAGCTGGTATTCAAAAACTGCCGCGCCGGCGCCGCCACCAGCCGAAACGGGTGGCAGGCGTCGGTTTCATTGGCGGGCGCCATGAAATCGGGCAGTTGCGGCATCGTCTCGAAATCGGGGCCAACCCGGCTCCAGTCGGGCTGGAAATGGAAACGCCGGTCCGGAGTCGCGAAACCGTCGAGAAAATTGCCGGTTTCGAAACCGGGGTCGCAATCGTGCCAGCGCTCGGCGTAAAGTGTTTCCTCGTCGCCGAGGCCGCTCTGGCGCAGACTCTGATCGATTAATTCGCGTTCGCCCGTTTCGAATCCCTCGTGCCGGTAACCCATTCTTTGCGCGATCTGCGCGAGCACCCGGTGATTGCTGCGGCACTCGGCATAAGCCCTGACCTGGGCGCGCGTTACCTGGAGATGCGTATGCCCCCCGGCCTGGTAAAAGTCGTCGTGCTCGAGAAACATCGTCGCCGGCAGCACGATATCGGCCATCGCCGCGGTCTCGGTCATGAACTGTTCGTGCACGCAGACGAACAGGTCATCGCGGCTGAAGCCGTCGATGACCTTGCGCGTTTCCGGCGCGACCGCGAGCGGATTGGTATTTTGCACCAGCAGCGCGGTTACCGGCGGACCCTGCTGCAGATCGCGTGGATTGCCGAGCAGGACGTCGCCGATACGCGACTGGTCCAGCATCCGCGTACCCGGGTCCAGCACGTCGAGGCCCTTGATCACGGTCTGGTCGATCCCGTAAAGCCCGGCGTTGGAATACAGCGCGCCGCCGCCGCGATGGCGCCAGGCGCCGATCAGCGCCGGCAGGCAGCTTACCGCGTGCATATTGGCGGCGCCGTTGCGCGACCGGGTGAAGCCGTAACCGACGCGTAAAAAACTGCGCGCGGTGTTGCCGTAAAGCCTGGCGAACTCGATGATCTCGTCGGCCGTGATCCCGGTGATTTCCGCGGCCCAGGCCGGCGTTTTGTCGCGCAGGTGTGCCTCGAGCTGCCGCGGCACGTCACAGTAGCGCTCGAGGTACTCGCGATCGACGAGGTCGTCGGCAAACAGCTGGTGCATGACCGCGCAGGCCAGTGCGCCGTCGCTGCCGGGCCTGAGCAGCAAAAACTGGTCCGCCTTTTGCGCGGTGGCATTGCGGTAGGTATCCACCACGACGAGCCTGGCGCCGCGCTCGCGCCGCGCTTTGGCGATATGGTGCATGACGTTTACCTGGGTATAGACGGGATTACCGCCCCAGACGACGATCAGGTCGCTGTCGGCCATGCGCCTGGGGTCGGAACCGCGTTTGGCCCCGGTGCCAGCAATCCAGCCGGCATCGGCCAGCGTGATGCAAAACGTCGAATGCTGGCGCGAGGTCTTCAGCAGGTGGCGAAACAGCTCGATACTGTCGCGCTGCAGCAAGCCCATGGTGCCGGCGTAATGATACGGCCACAGGGTTTCGCTGCCGTGTTTTTGCATACGGCGGGTGAACTGCTCGGCGATTTCGTCGAGCGCATCGTCCCAGCCGATGCTTGCGAACGCGGCGCGGCCCTCGCCTTTGGCGCCGCGGCGGATCAGCGGTTGACCGAGCCGCTCGGGATGATGCAGGCGCTCGGCGTAACGCGACACCTTGGCGCAGATGACCCCGGCGGTATAGTCGTTATCGCGCGCGCCGACGACACGCCCGATACGGTCCTCGGCCAGCAGCTCTACCTCGAGCGCACAGGTGCTCGGACAATCGTGCGGGCAGGTGGAGTACCCGTAACGTGGATAGGTTTCAGCGGTCATCGACGGCATTTTGCAAGATAACGCGGCCCACCGCCAGCACCGCAATCGACGCTTTTTTAATTCGTCTGACAAATGCTAGAATTGCCGTCCTTTATCCACCTAGCCGCCGGGGATCCGCATGAGCGATAACGACAAGCAACATTTCAAAACACGCGAGGTACGCGCCGGAGTCAAGCCGGATCCGGTCACGGGCGCGATCCTGACACCGATTTACCAGACCACGACCTACGTGCAGGAATCGGTCGACCAGTATCTCGAGAAAGGGTTTTCCTACAGCCGCTCGGGCAACCCCACGGTCACCGCACTCGAAGCGCGGATTACGTCGCTCGAGGGCGGCGCCGGCAGCCTCTGTTTCGCCACCGGCATGGCGGCGACCAGCTGCACGATCATGGCGCTGGTCGGCAGCGGCGAACACGCGATCCTGTCCGACGTGGTCTACGGGGGTACTCACCGCGTTTCGACCAAGGTATTGAACCGCTGGGGCCTGGAATGCAGCTTCGTCGACACGTCGGATCCGAAGAACGTCGAGGACGCGATCCGCGACAATACCCGGCTGATTTTCACCGAAAGCCCGGCCAACCCGACGCTGAAGCTGACCGACATCGCCGCGATATCGGAAATCGCGCAGGCGCACGGCATTCCGCACGTGGTCGACAACACCTTTCTGACGCCGTTTTACCAGCGCCCGCTCGAGCTCGGTGCCGATATCAGCCTGCACAGCACGACCAAGTTCATGGAAGGCCACAACATCAGCGTCGGCGGTTCGATCACGGCGCGAGATCCGGACCACCTCGAGCGCATCATGTTCGTGCGCAACTGCCTCGGCAGCAACATGACGCCGATGGTCGCGTTTTACACGCTGCAGGGGATCAAGACCATGAGCACGCGCCTCGAGGCGCAGTCGGCCAACGCGCTCAAGGTCGCGCAGTTTCTCGAAACCCATCCCAACGTCGACCGGGTTTGCTATCCCGGGCTCGAGTCGTTTCCGCAAAAGGAGCTCGCCGACCGCCAGGCCAGCGGCCACGGCTCGATGCTGTGGTTCGAGGTTCACGGCGGCGTCGAATCGGGCAAGAAACTGATGGACACGCTGCAACTCTGGAGCCTCGCCGAAAACCTCGGCTCGGTGGAGTCGCTGGTCACGCACTCGGTGACGATGACGCATGCCGACATGCCGCGCGAGGAACGCCTCGCCGCCGGGATCACCGACGGCCTGGTGCGCCTGTCCACCGGTCTCGAGACGGCCGAGGATTTGATCGCGGATCTCAAGCAGGCGCTGGACGGTCTCTAGCCTGTATATTGCACGAAGGGCGGCACAAACTCCGGAGAAATAGCATTAAAATCAGAAATTTAGTGAAATTTTCCAACCTGGCTGCTGTTGACAGTTTGTGCCTGAACGAAATCAGGACAAATCTGGCTGCCAAGCTCGAACAATCCCCCTTGAACCATAGCTACGGCTATGGCTCGGCGGGCGATTGTCCGACCTTGTTTGCCAGATTTTCCCTGAATTTCGTTCCCTTCATGCAATATACAGGCTAAACCCATGATCATCGCCAGCGTCGAGACCTTCGCCACCGAGTTCGTCGCGCTGGTGCGGGTCCGAACCGACGACGGCGACGAGGGCTGGGGCCAGGTCTCGCCGTACAATGCCGACCTGACCGCCGAAATCGTGCATCGCCAGGTCGCGCCGCACGTGCTCGGCATGGACGCCGGCGATATCGAGGCGGTAACGCAGCGCGTACTCGACCGCGAGCACAAGGTCCAGGGGACTTACCTCGACCGGGCGCTGTGCGGCGTCGATACCGCGCTGTGGGATATCCGCGGCAAGCGCGCGGGCAAAAGCGTGAGCCGCCTGCTCGGCGGCGACCGCAGCGAGTTCCCGGTCTACGCGTCGAGCATGAAACGCGATATCACCCCCGCGCAGGAGGCCGAGCGTATGCTCGCGCTGCGCGAACGCTTCGGCTATCACTCGTTCAAGTTCCGCATCGCCGCCGAATGCGGTCATGACGTCGACCAATGGCCGGGGCGCACCGAGGAAATCGTCAAAACGATGCGTGAAACCCTCGGCGACGACGTGACCCTGATGGTGGATGCCAACAGCGGCTATACGCCGGGCAAGGCGATCGAGGTCGGCCGCATGCTGGCCGATTACGGCGTGAGCCATTTCGAGGAGCCCTGCCCTTACTGGGAGCTCGACTGGACGCGGCAGGTGCGCGAGGCGCTGGCGCCGCTGGACCTCGACGTGACCGGCGGCGAACAGGACAATAACATGATCGTCTGGAAACAGATGATCGACAGCCGCGCGGTCGATATCGTGCAGCCGGATATTTGTTACATGGGCGGCATTACGCGTACGCTCGCGGTTGCCGACTATGCACGCCAGGCCGGGATTGCGTGCACGCTGCACTCGGCCAACCTGAGCCTGGTCACGCTGTTTTCGATCCATTTCATGGCGGCGATCGAAAACGCCGGCAAATACGTCGAATTCTCGATCGAGCGCGGCGACTATTACCCGTGGGCCGAACGCATATTCACGCCGGAATTCGAGATCAGGCAGGGCAACGTGCTATTGTCCGGCCAACCCGGCTGGGGCATCGAGGTTAATCCCGAGTGGATTGCCCTCAGCGACTACCGGATCAGTTATAATCCTTCCAGCTCCTAAACGCGACGATGGTGACCGAAAATGGAAACGTATAACTCCGTGCTCGAACTGATCGGCAACACGCCGGTGCTAAAACTCAGCAAGTTCGATACCGGCCCCTGCGAACTCTACATCAAGATGGAATCGGAAAACCCGGGCGGATCGATCAAGGACCGCATCGCGGTATCGATGATCGAGGCCGCGGAAAAAGACGGCAAGATCAAGCCCGGCGGCACCATCATCGAAGCCACCGCCGGTAATACCGGACTCGGTCTCGGACTGGTCGCCGCGCAAAAGGGCTATAAGCTGATCCTGGTGATTCCGGACAAGATGAGTCCGGACAAGATCCGGCATATCCGCGCGATGGGCGTCGACGTGCGCCTGACCCGCTCCGACGTACAAAAAGGCCATCCCGAGTATTACCAGGATTACGCCAAGCGCCTGGCCGCGGAAATCCCGAACTCCTTTTTCATCGACCAGTTTTCCAATCCGAACAACCCGAAAACCCATATGGTCGATACCGGCCCCGAAATTTACCGGCAAATGGACGGCAAACTCGATGCCATCATCGTCGGCGTGGGTTCCAGCGGCACCGTGACCGGGCTCGGCAAGTATTTTCACGAAGTGCTGCCCGATCTCGAAATGATCGTCGCCGATCCGGTCGGCTCGATTCTCGCCGACACCATCAACACCGGTAAAACGCCGAAGGCGTCGTCATGGCTGGTCGAAGGCATCGGCGAGGATTTCATGCCGCCGATCTGCGACATCAGCCTGGTCAAAAAAGGCTATTCGATCAGCGACCGGGAAGCTTTCAGCACGCAGCGCGAACTGCTGCGTCTCGAAGGCATAATCGCCGGTTCGTCGACCGGCACCCTGCTGTCGGCGGCGTTGCGCTACTGCCGCGAACAAACCGAGCCCAAGCGCGTGCTCACCTTTGCCTGCGATACCGGCAACAAGTATCTGAACAAGTCGTTCAACGACTCCTGGCTGGCCGACCAGGGCTTGCTCGAACGCGAAAGCCACGGCGACCTGCGCGACCTGATTGCACGGCCCGCCGACGGCGGCGACATGGTTTCGGTAACCTCGGACGACAACCTGATCACAACCTACAAGCGCATGCGCATGTTCGACGTGTCGCAGCTGCCGGTGCTGGACGACGGCCACATCGTCGGCCTGATCGACGAATCCGATATCCTGCTCGGCATCTACGAAGACAAGGACAGTTTCCAGATGAAAGTCGGCGAAGTCATGGTCACCGACCTCGTCACCCTGCCGCCGAGCGCGCGCATCGACGACGTGGTGCAGCTGTTCAAACAGGACAAGGTCGCGATCGTTGCCGAGGACGACAATTTTTACGGCCTGATCACCCAGATCGACCTGATCAATCACCTGCGCAAGGCGATGTTTTAAGCCACCGCCGGAGTTTCCGGGGGCACCAGCCGGGCCGGCCGCCGACGCATCCTGCAACCCCGCCCCGCCCCCTGCGGCGGGTCGCGGCGCATTTTGACTTAGCCGGTAAAAAATTATTAAATGCTCTGGCCAGTTGCGCCGCAGAATGTTGCCTAGTGCAGCCCGAGTTATAGCGATTACCAGCCGAGAACCCGCCATGGATATTCAGCGACTGCTGACCAGTTTAAGTTCCAAAATCATCGTCCAGTTCGCCCTGGTGGTCGCCGCCGCGGTGGTGTTGATCGCGTTCAATTTCAACGTCATCTACCCGTTTTACTTCGAAAACCAGATGACCGATGTCGGGATTCTGATCAACAGCGCAATCCTGGTACTGCTGATCATCGGGCTCGGCAGCATTCTTTATCACCTGCTGCGCTACCGGCGCGAGGAAGCCGCGATCGCGACCTTCGTCAACAACGTCGAGGCGCTCAAGCCCGACCTGATGGATGGATTGCCGGTCGAGTCCATCGTCGCCCAGCGGCACATGACGATGCGCTCGATCCAGAGCGCCAACGGCGAAATCAACCACAGCGCGCTGGCGGCGATGCTGAACGCCGACGAGGCCACGCGCTTCGGCCTGATTCGTTTCATCAACAACATCCTGATCCTGACCGGCGTTTTCGGCACCATCGTCGCGCTGTCGATCGCCCTGCTCGGCGCCTCCGACCTGATCGATTCCGCCGACGCCAGCCTCGGCGGCATGGGCCTCGTGATCCACGGCATGTCGACCGCGCTATCGACAACGATTACCGCGATCGTCTCTTACGTCCTGTTCGGTTATTTCTACACCCGCCTCAACGACGTGCAAACTCATTTTCTGAGCGGAGTAGAACACCTGACCTCGGTTTACCTGCTGCCCCGGTACGCCAAGACCGAAACCGAAATCGTGAACCGCATGAGCGACCTGATCAAATCGATCATCCACGCCGCCGACAAGCTCAAGTCGACCCAGGACACCTACCAGGAAACCGCGCTCGGACTGCAGCAATCGATCGCCGGCAACCAGCGGCAAATCGACGCGCTCGGCGCCGAACTCGAGAGTATCAAGCGCATCCTGCGCGAGGGTTTTCGCCTGCCGGCCGACGGCGCCTGAGGCATGGATACGAGCTTTCCGCAAATCGGGGGCAGCCACGCCGGTATCGGCGGCGAAAACAGTTTCTGGCCGTCTTTCACCGACATCATGATGGTGATCACGATGATTTTTCTGATGGCGACGAGCCTGCTGGTGGTGCGCAACTGGCAACTCGTGGCCGAACTGCAGGAAAGCGTTGCCGCCGAGCGCCTCGCCGCGGAGATGGTGGAGACCACGGAGCAGGAAAAGCTGAC
>JAAUYE010039062.1_pt1 | contig 13440 bp, 13 predicted proteins | sample 7278081 | NCBI WGS metagenome assembly JAAUYE01 (sample SAMN14350131, study PRJNA611818) | marine sediment metagenome | isolation source: surface marine sediment (0.6m) | place: French Polynesia: Moorea | collected 2018-08
ACAAGGCCACGCATTCCTTTGTTGGTCAGAACATAAACATAGCCTTCAGTTTTCACGAGAATGGATCAAAGGTTGCTTGCTTTTGCTAATGAGAATTTTCTGGGAACACCGCGAAAATTGACATTGCTCAGGCTAATCCGCATAACAGCTCATTCAGAAGGCTTTCAGCCTTCTAATATATATTAGTGGGCGCGCCCTGTTTATTTTTTTGGATTTTTTAAGTGTGGTAAGTGCCTGAAAAGCCTCATTAAAATTTCGGGCCGAGAAATTTGTTTGCGTTAGAGTGGAACTGGTCATCTTAACTCTTTGAATTTTTGATTTATGTTGGTAGGGTTGAGTTTAGATGTAAACGAAAGGATTCGTGATCATGCGCCAGAGTGCCTCCCCTTTTATTGATTCTATTGTGCGCTACATGTCGGCGCGCCGTTATAGCCCTCGTACCATAGAAGCATATCTTTACTGGATCAAGTATTTCATCCACTTTCATCAGAAGCGTCATCCGGAGCAGATGGGGGCTCGCGAAGTCGAGCAGTTCCTGACCTTTCTTGCCGTGGAGCGTCGTGTATCGGTTGCGACACAAAGGCTGGCATTGAATGCGCTGGCATTTCTGTACAACCGGTTCATGGATCAACCGCTTGGCGATGTCAGCGGTTTCATGCGTTCACGAGTGCCGCCCAGGCTTCCCGTTGTGCTTACCCGCGCCGAGGTTTCCAGGGTGTTGTCGCAGTTACACGGCATGCCGCTGATGATTGCCTCGTTGTTGTACGGTTCTGGTTTGCGCCGTCTGGAGGCGGCGCGCCTGCGGGTCAAGGATGTCGATATCGATCACCTGCAGGTCCAGGTCTGGAATGGCAAGGGTTACCAGCACCGCTTGACCACGCTGGCATCCGAGATGGTGCCGCAGTTGCAAACCCAGGTGGAGCGCGTCAGGTTGCATCTTCGGGAAGACAGTCAGATCGAACAGTATGCGGGTGCCTGGTTGCCTTCGGCGCTGGCAAGGAAGCATCCCAACGCGCGCTTTACGCTTGGCTGGCAATACCTTTTCCCTTCGGCGAAATTGTCGTTTGACTCGGAGAACCGACTATTGCGCAGGCATCATATCGATGAGTCGACCATCAACAAGTTCATCAGGAAAGCTTCGGTCAGGGCGGGCATCGAGAAGCATGTGACCTGCCATACCCTGCGGCATTCCTTCGCCACTCATTTGCTCGAGTCGGGTGCCGATATTCGCACCGTGCAGGAGCAGCTGGGGCATCGTGACGTTAAAACCACCGAGATTTATACGCACGTGTTAAAGCGTGGGGCGCGCGGCGTGCGCAGTCCGCTGAGCGACCTGAATAAAACGTGATGGATCTGCGCGGCGCGGCTATAATCCGGCCTTTGATTTCGAACGAGAAACACCATGGCTGACGAACCCCTGGTAATTGAAACCGGCGTGCACGCGCCCGACGCCTGCGTGATCTGGCTGCATGGCCTCGGTGCCGACGGTCACGATTTCGAGCCCATCATCCCCGAGCTGCGGCTCGACCCGGGGCTCAATATCCGTTTCATATTTCCTCACGCGCCGATGATGCCGGTCACGATTAACCAGGGTTTCGTGATGCGCGCCTGGTACGACATTCGTACCGCGGATATCGCCGGTGAGCCCGATGAAAAAGGCATTCGCGCGTCGGCCGAGCTGTTGAGTGAAATGGTGGATGCCGAGATCGAGGGTGGCATCGCCCCGGAGCGTCTGGTGCTGGCCGGGTTTTCGCAGGGTGGCGTGGTAGCGCTGCAGGCCGGGCTTCGCTATCAAAAGCAGCTCGCGGGCATTATTGCGCTGTCGACTTATCTGGCGCTTGACGATTCGCTGGAGTCGGAGAAGTCAGAGGCCAACGCGCAAATCCCGATCCTGATGGCCCACGGCTCTGCGGACCCGGTGATTCCGGTCGTGTTGGCGCATCAGTCGCATCAAAAACTCGAGCAGGCCGGTTACCCGGTCGAATGGCACGAATACAAGGGTATGCCGCACAGCGTCTCGGAGCAGGAAATTTTCCACATCGCGGAGTGGATCGAAAAAGTCTTGATGTGATGTCATCGCCGCCCTGGCGGCGATGACTCCACAAACCGTCATCCCCGCGCAAGCGGGGATCTCGCAAGGGCCCCGCGTTGCCGGGTAAACCAATCCGACGCAATTTCAGAAAACCTAATCGCCGCCAGGCGATGACTCCACAAATCGTCATCCCCGCGCACGCGGGGATCTAAAGATTACTACTCGGTGTAAGATCCCCGCTTACGCGGGGATGACTCGAAACTCACTTGCGCGGGGATGACTCGAAACTTGCGATCGCGGCGGCCAGGCCGGGTTCAATCCTTGATCATTTCGCGCCCGGCGTTGACCTGGAACAGCACCTGTTCTGGCGCGGTGCCGCCGGTAATATTGCGCGCATTGAGCGAGCCCTCCAGCGTCAGCACCTCGAACACGTCCTGCTCGATGCGCTTGTCGAACTGCTGCAATTCCTCGAGCGTGCAGGCCCCGAGGTCCTTGTGGTTGTCGATCGCGAAGGCAACCGCCTGGCCCACCGCTTCGTGTGCGTCGCGAAACGCGGCACCTTTTTTTACCAGGTAGTCGGCGAGGTCGGTCGCTGTGGCGTAACCCTGCTGCGCGGCCCGGTACATTTTATCCTGGTTGACCTCGAGCGCCGGCACCATGTCGGCAAAGGCGCGCAGGCTGCCGATCAGCGTATCCAGCGTATCGAACAGTGGCTCCTTGTCTTCCTGGTTGTCCTTGTTATAGGACAACGGCTGTCCCTTCATCAGCATCAGCATGCTCATAAGGTGGCCGGTTGCGCGCCCGGCCTTGCCGCGCACCAGTTCGGCGACGTCCGGGTTTTTCTTCTGCGGCATGATCGACGAGCCGGTGCAGTAGCGGTCCGGCAGCCGGATAAAATCGAATTGCGCGCTCGACCACAGCACCAGTTCCTCCGCCATGCGCGACAGATGCATCATGCAGATCGAAGCCGCGGCGCAGAACTCGATCGCGAAATCGCGATCGCTGACCGCGTCGATGGAATTGCGGCAGGGGATGTCGAAACCGAGGATCTCGGCGGTAAACTCGCGGTCGAGTTCGTACGAGGTGCCCGCCAACGCAGCACTGCCCAGCGGCATCTGGTTCATGCGTGTGGCGCAGTCGCCGAGCCTGCCATGATCGCGCTCCAGCATCTCGAACCAGGCCAGCATGTGATGGCCAAAGCTGACCGGTTGCGCCACCTGCAAATGGGTAAAGCCGGGCAGGATGGTGTGCGCCTCGCGTTCGGCGAGGTCGAGCAGCCCGTGCTGGAAGGCTCGAATGCCTTCGCGGCAAAGCGCGATCTGGTCACGCAGGTAAAGCCGAATATCGGTCGCTACCTGGTCGTTGCGTGAGCGCCCGGTATGCAGTTTCTTGCCGGCGTCGCCGATCAGCGCGGTCAGGCGCGCCTCGATATTCATGTGCACGTCTTCGAGCGCCACCGACCACTCGAACCGGCCCTCGTCGATTTCCTCACGGATCTGCTGCAGCCCGTACTTGATCGCGGTCAGCTCGTCGGAGCTGAGCACGCCGATGTGCTTGAGCATCATCGCGTGGGCGCGCGATCCTTCGATATCGGCGTGCGCCAGGCGTCGGTCGAATGCGACCGAAGCGGTAAAGGCCTGTACGAATTCATCGGTGGGTTCGTTGAATCGCCCGCCCCACATGCGGGAATCATCTTTGCTCATTGCTATCGGTTCTTTCGGCTTGATTCAGACGCCCATAAAACGGCGAGAAATACGGCGACACATTGCGGTGTATATTGTTGTATGCTTGCAGCGCACGACCAACAAATCAACTCTTTAATGTCCGATAATACGGAAAAAAGTATAACCGGCTCCGAAAATACGACTTACCTGCCCGATTTTTGCGATGGCGACGTTTTCCTGCGCCTGTTGCTGGTGGTCGAGTTGATCGCGATCATGTTTGCGCTGGTTAGCTACGGCGGTGAGCGGATGTTCGTGCATATCGCGCTGATCTCGGTGGCGATGCTGTGGGTCGGTCTGACCACGGCCGCGGCGCTGTGCCTGCTGCGGCGCCAGGGCTGGCTCGGCAATCACCTGCGCACCACCATTATCGTGTTCACGGTGGCGGTGGTAATGACGCTGCTGGTCAGCTTTTTGAGTTTAATGCTAGGCAGCATGATGAATTATGGCCCCACGGCACGCGACGTCGGCTACACCCTGCTGCGTAATCTTTCGATCGCGCTGATCCTGGTGGGCCTTGCGTTACGTTACTTTTACCTGCACTGGCAATCCGACATGCGACTGCAAATACAGGCGCAGGCGCGGCTGCAGGCGCTGCAGGCACGCATCCGCCCGCATTTCCTGTTCAACAGCATGAACACCATCGCCAGCCTGACTCATGATCAGCCTGACCTTGCGGAGCATGCGATCGAGAATCTGTCGGACCTGTTTCGCGCCAGTCTGGCGGCCGAATCCAGTATCTCGCTGCAGCAGGAGCTCGATCTCACGCGCAGCTACATCGATCTCGAGGCTTTACGGCTCGGCGAGCGCCTCGAGGTCCGCTGGAATCTGCCCGCCCGCGAACCGTCGCTCAGCCTGCCGGCGTTGACGCTGCAGCCGCTGGTTGAAAACGCGATCTACCACGGGATCGAGCCCTTGCCCGACGGTGGCGTAATCGAGGTTTCGATTGACGCCTCCGATTCCGCTATTATCATCGCGATTTCGAACCCGATCGTGACGTCGCAACAGGCGCATAATCGTAAAGGTAATCAAATGGCGGTCGATAATATAAAAGAGCGTCTGGCGTTGGCATTCGGTGGTGCGGCATCGATGGCGCTCGCAAAGACTGACACGCGCTATACTGTTACATTAACTATTCCAACTGCGGAGGCTGGGTGAAGATACTGATAGTCGACGACGAGAAACCGGCGCGCGATCGCCTGGCGCGTATGGTGGGTGAGCTAAAAGAGCACGAACTGGTCGGCGAAGCGGTGAACGGGCTGGAGGCGCTGGGTATGGCGCAAAGCCTGGAGCCCGATATCGTGCTGCTGGACATTCGCATGCCGGGGATGGACGGTATCGAGGCCGCGCGCCACATTGCCAGGCTCGACGAGCCCCCGGCCGTCGTCTTTACCACCGCGTTTTCCGATCATGCGCTCGAAGCCTTCGAAACCCACGCTGTCGACTACCTGCTCAAGCCGGTCAAGCAGGATCGCCTGCAGGCGGCGATGGACGCCGCCGTGCGTCCGACCCGGGCGCAGGCTTCCAGGAGCGGTGACATGCTATCCGGGCTGGAGCCACGGCAGCACATTTGTGCCCGCGTGCGCGGCAGCCTGGTACTGGTGCCGATCGAAAACGTTTATTATTTTCACGCCGAGCAAAAGTACGTTACCGTGCGTCATACCGAGGGCGAGGTGCTGATCGAGGATGCCCTCAAGAATCTCGAAACCGAGTTCGGCGATCGCTTTTACCGAATCCACCGCAATGCGCTGGTGAGCCTGGCCAGGTTAGCCGGGATGCAGTCCGAGAATGATGGCCACCAGGTCTTCTTCCGGGATATCGAAGACACCCTCGAGGTCAGTCGCCGGCATTTGCCCGGGGTGCGCAAAATAATCAAGAACCTGTAAATGACCGCTTCCCGAACCGAATTGCGAATCGCCACACGCGGCAGCCCGCTCGCGCTGTGGCAGGCCGAGCACGTGCAGGCGCGTCTCGAGGCCCTGCATCCTGAACTCAAGGTCTCCCTGCTGACCATGAAAACCCGCGGCGACAAGCTGCTCGATGCGCCACTGGCCAAGGTGGGCGGCAAGGGACTGTTCGTCAAGGAGCTGGAGGCCGGCCTGCTAGACGGCAGCGCCGATCTCGCGGTGCATTCGCTCAAGGACGTGCCGGTGCACTTCCCCGACGGGCTCGAGCTGGCGCTGGTGATGGAGCGCGAGGACCCGCGCGACGCCTTTGTTTCGAACATCTATGACGGCCTTGCCGCGATGCCGGCTGGCAGCCTGGTGGGTACTTCGAGCCTGCGCCGCCAGACCCAGGTTCGCGAACGCTATCCCGAACTCGAGGTCGACTGGTTGCGTGGTAACGTCAACACGCGCCTGGCCAAGCTCGACGCGGGTGACTACGACGCTATTATTCTTGCTGCTTCGGGCCTGAAACGTCTCGGCTTCGATGATCGTATCCGCACCGAAATTCCGCCCGAGGAGTGCCTGCCGGCAATCGGCCAGGGCGTGCTCGGTATCGAAATTCGCAGCGACGACGAGCAGTTGCGCGAATGGATCGCACCGCTGGCGCATGCCGAAACCACGCTGCGGGTTACCGCCGAGCGCGCGCTCAATCAAACGCTGAACGGGGGCTGCCAGGTTCCGATCGCGGGCTACGCCGTGCTCGAGCAGGGCGAGATTTACCTGCGAGGCCTGGTGGGCGAACCCGACGGCAGCAAGATACTGCGCGCCGAGGTACGTGGCAGCAGCGAGCGCGCGCATGAGCTCGGTGTCGAGTTGGCGCAACGATTAATCGCACAGGGCGCCGACCGGATTCTAGCCCGGCTGATGAGCGATGGGGTCTAAGCTGCGAGGGCAGGTCATCCTCAACACACGGCCCGCGCACCAGCAATCTGAACTCACCGCCCTGCTCGAACGCGAAGGTGCGCGCGTGCTGTCCTTTCCAGTGATTGAAATTCTGCCGGCCCCGGCCAGGGAAAACCCGCCGGACATAACTCAGTACGACATCCTGTTGTTTGTCAGCCGCAATGCCGTCGATGGCGCCTTCGAGCGCTTCGATGCCGCGCAGTTGGCAGCGGTCGAATTGCTCGGGGTAATCGGCAGCGCAACCCACGCCGCGCTCAGCGAGCGCATCGAGGATGCGCGCGCGACGTTGATCGCAAGCGAGCCTTACAATAGCGAAGCGCTGCTGGCGGCCGCCAGCCTGCAGTGGGTTGCGGGCAAGCGCATTCTGATTCTGCGTGGGCAGGAAGGGCGTAACCTGCTGGGCGACGAACTCGCTCGTCGTGGTGCGCAGGTAGACTATTACGAGGTATATCGACGGGCGCTGCCTGTAACCGGCGCCGCCGATTTCGAGCGGCTGGTTGTCGCCGGGTTGCCGACACTGGTGATTTTGACCAGTAACGAGGGCATGCATAACCTGTTCGCGCTGGTGGACTCGGCCGCGGCGCAGGCCCTGCGTCGTATTCCGTGGCTTTTGATCAGCGAAAGAATGCGTGAATCGGCGCGGAAACTGGGACATAATGCACCGGTTATCATCGCGCGCAGCGCCAGCGATCAGGGAATACAGCAAACGATTTGCGATTGGGCGAATCATTCATAGGCTCCCGCACCAGACTTATTTATGAGTAAAAAGAATTCACCCAGCGAAACCGATGAAAACAAGGAAGTCGTGGTCGTCGACGATACCGAGGATAAGGTGGTTTTCGAGGCCGAACCGGAGTCCGGGGAGCAGCAAGATGCCGAACCAGCCTCGAATCCGCAGAAGCTGGCAGAAGGCGAGAATGAAGCAATAGACATGACCGATGTCGAAGACGAAGTCGAGGGTCAAGCTGCAGCCGAATCTGAAAAAGTAACCAAATCCGAAGCCAAATCCACGGCCGGGTCCCGGTCCGAAACCGAGGTCAAGGCGCCGCTAGCGCCCGCGCCCAAACCACGGCGCTCGTGGTTCAGCCTGTTCAACTTCCTGTTAATTCTCGGCCTGGCCGCGGCCGCTGGTTATTACTGGTGGCAACAGCAGCAGTTGCAGCAGGGCTACCGCGACACCATTGCCGAGCTGCGACAGCAGATTGAAACCAGGGCCAGCAATTCGCGCCTGGATTCCAGCCTGACGCCGCTCAAGGCCGACATTGGCGGTCTCGGCCGAAAAATCGACGAGCTTGGTATCGGGCAACAGTCGTTGCGCGAGTCCAGCGAAAAGCTCTACGAACTCTACGGCCGCGACAAGAATGACTGGCAGCTCGCCGAGGTGGAGTACCTGATGCGGGTAGCGCAACACAAATTGATTCTGCAGGACGATTTCGAGGGCGCCGCGATCACGTTGCAGGCGGCTAGCGACAAGATCGCGCTCACCGGGGACCCCGGGTTATTGCCGGTGCGGGTCATGATCAGCGAGGAAATCGCAGATCTGAAAACACGCAAGCGCCCGGACCTGGTTGGCATGACCCTGATCCTGGCGCAGCTCGCGCGCCAGGTGCGAGTACTGGAGCCGGGCTTCGCGGTGCGTGTCGACGTCGCGCCAGACGCGCCTGCGGCTCCGGAACCGCAGGACTGGCTCGATAAAATCGATCGCTTTGTCGACTCGCTGATTTCGGTGCGTTACGAGGATGCCGCGCCGACCGAGATCGAGGCCAATGTCGCCAACGTCAGCGAGACGCTGGAAGACAATCTCAAGCTCGCGCGTTGGGCGGTGCTCGATCGTGACGCTTATCAATACGCCCAATTGATCGAGCAGAGCCTGCGGCTGGTGCGCGAATTCTACGATCTCGACAATGCCGCCAATAACGACTTTATGCGGCAGCTGCAGGATTTACAGAAAACACAGCTACGCCCGGAAAAGCCGGACATCACCGGTTCGCTGCGCGAGCTGCAGCGTATCCTGAGCCAGCGCGAAAACGCGCCCGAGCCCGCCGCGCCGGAAGCAACGGAGGCCGGAAATGGTTAAGTTCCTGATCAAGTTGCTAATCCTGGTGATCGTCGTGCTGGCGGCGGTGTTGCTGGTGCGTGACGACCCCGGCGTGGTCATGCTGCGGTATCGCGGGTGGACCGTCGATACCAGTCTCGCGGTGGCGCTGGGGGTATTGATTGTATTCATGGTTGCGCTGTACTACCTGATCAGGCTGCTGCGCGGTATTTTGCGCATGCCGTCGGCGCTGCAGCGCCAGTCGCAGAATCGACGCTATGGGAAAGCCAGGCGCCAGCTCAACCAGGGCCTGATCGATCTCGCCGAGGGACGTTTCGAGCAAGCCGAAAATCACCTGATGCGGCTGGTCGGGTTTAGTGAAAGCCCGCTGGTACATTATCTTGCCGCGGCGCGTGCGGCGCAGTTGCAGGGCAAGCACGATGCTCGTGACGGCTATCTCAAGGCTGCGCACGAGGCCAACCCTGCCGCCGAGCTTGCCATCGGCGTCACCCAGGCGGAGTTGCAGCTCGCTCACCAGCAAACCGAGCAGGCGCTGGCGACGCTGAGCCATCTGCACAGCATCGCACCGCGTCACGACTATGTCACCATGCTGCTGGCACGAGCCTATTTCGAGCTCGAGGACTGGCCAGCGCTGGTAGAAATCCTGCCGGATGTGCGGCGCAAGAAGCTGGTCAAAGCAAACCGCCTGCGTGAGATGGAGCTGGCCGGGTACCGCGGATTGCTGCAACGCGCCGCCGACAGTCAGGCGGCACTGGAAAAGTCCTGGAGCGGTATTCCGAAATCGCTGCAATCCGACCCGGCCATGCTGTGCTTTTTTGTCGACCTGATGGCGCGCCAGGGCTGGTACAGCGGCAGTGTCGAGCAACTCGTACTCAAATCGCTCGACAAGCAGTGGGACGATTCGCTGATCGAAGTTTACGGACGTTTCGAGGCCAAAGATGCGAACACCCAGTTAGCCCGTGCGGAGAAATGGCTCGACGATTTTGGTCATAATGAGAATCTGCTGCTCTCTCTGGGGCGCATTGCGATGCGCGCGCGCCTGTGGGGTAAGGCGCAGGGCTATTTCGAGGCCAGCATTGGTGCCAGGGCCACTCCGGCGGCCTGCCTGGCGCTGGCGCAGCTGTTCGAGCAGCAATTGCAGCAACCCGACAAGGCGGCGGAGTATTACCAGCGAGGCCTCGAGCTCAGTCTCGATTCGTCCCGCTGACTCGGGCCGTCAGTCGATGGAAAAATACGACAAAAAAGCCGCCGCGCTTGTCGATCGCAGTTACCAGACCCCCGAAATCGTGAACCAGCGCCTGTGCACGTTGCGAGCGCTCGCCCTGACGCAGGGCGAGGCCGTGCTCGACGCGGGCTGCGGCACCGGCTTACTGCTCGAACAGGAAGCGCTCGCGGTAGGTGCCGGGGGCCGTGCCGAGGGTATCGACTACAGCGAGGATATGCTTGAACACGCCGCCGATCGCTGCGCCGATATGCCGCAGGTGCATCTGCAGCAGGGCAGCGTCGAGGCTCTGCCGTTCGAAGACGCGAGCTTCGACGCGTTAAGCTGCACCCAGACCCTGCTCTACGTCGACAAGCTGGACCGGGCGCTGCAGGAATTTTATCGCGTGCTCAAACCCGGCGGTCGTATCGCCGTACTCGAAACCGACTGGAGCGGCGCTATCCTGAATAGCGCCGACCAGGCTTTGACCCGGCGCATTTTCGATGCCTGGGATGTCGCCCTGGTAAATCCGAATCTGCCGAAACGGCTAAGGCCGTTGTTAAAGACGCTTGGTTTCGGTGCACTGCGCGTAGAGGCGATTCCAATTCTCAACGCCAGCTATTCGGAGAACAGTTTCTCCGCCAATATGCTGGAGAGCTACGCCAGGGTCGCGCGCCGGCGAGACCTTATCTCGCAGGACGAGTCTGACCGCTGGCTGGCGGGAATCGACAAGCTCGTGGAACAGGATTCATACTTCTTTTGCGTAAATCGCTTTCTGTTCACCGCGATTAAATAGGGACAGTGTCAAACCAGTCTGCCCGGAGATTTTCCTGCGCCTCTGGCTTCACCCCGGTTTCTCCGCAGCCATTCTTTGCCAGAGCGGGGGTTTTACCGGCATAACGGCATTTTGAAATCTTCGCTTGCGCTGCGCTTCGGTGCATCGGGATGATACCGGTTTCGCGGAGATGGCGGTTGCGGTTAGAATCGTCGGAATTAAAAAACTTAATCCCGGAGTGCTCATGACCCAACATTACGAAGGCAGTTGCCATTGCGGTGCGATCAAATTCTCGTTCGATGCCGAAGAAATCACCCAGGGCCTGCGTTGCACCTGTTCTATTTGCCGCCGCAAGGGCGCCCTGATGAGCACCGAGGTTATCCCGCTCGACAAGCTCAAGATCGACGCTAATCCAGATGACATCGGCCTGTATCAGTTCGACAGCAAGATCGCCAAACACTACTTCTGCAAGACCTGCGGCATTTACACCCATAACGAGACCATCCGGGCCCCGGGCAACTGCCGCGTCAATCTCGGCTGCATCGACGACCTGGATACCAACAAGCTGGAACGGGTCATCTTCGACGGCAAGAATCTGTTATAAATACGGCTAAACCAGGCAGGCAACCCATGCAAAACATTCTCGTCGTAATGGCCGATCAGCTCAGCGCACTGGCGCTCGGCTGCTACCGAAATCCCGCGGTAAAAAGCCCGAATATCGACCGCCTGGCGGACGAGGGTGTCCTGTTCGACGCGGCCTATAGCTCCAGCCCGCTGTGTACCCCGGCGCGTTACGCCTTCATGACCGGGCAAAACATTTCGGCCTGCGGGGGATACGACAACGCCGCCTACCTGCCTGCAACCATGCCGACCTTCGCTCACTACCTGCGCCTGATGGGATACCGCACCTGCCTTTCCGGCAAGATGCATTTTGTCGGCCCGGATCAGCTGCACGGATTCGAGGATCGCCTGACTACCGATATTTACCCGGCGGATTTCGGCTGGGTGCCCGACTGGCATAACCCGCATGAACGCATCGACCTGTGGTACCACAACATGTCGAGTGTCAAGCAGGCGGGTGTCGCCGCGATAACCAACCAGCTCGCCTACGATGACGAGGTCGGAGCGCAGGCAATGCGCGCCATTTACGATCACGCGCGCAGCGAGGATTCGCGCCCGCTGTGCCTGGTGGCGAGTTTTATTCATCCGCACGATCCCTATGCCACCAGGCAGCAATACTGGGATCTTTACGAGGATGTCGATATTCCGCTGCCGGCAGTGCCGCGCCCGGCGCGGCAGGATGCGCACAATGCGCGGCTCGAGAAAGTCATCGCGCTCGACGCGGTCGAGCTCAGCGAGCAGGAAATCGTCAACGCGCGGCGCGCCTATTACGGCAACGTCAGTTATGTCGACGAATGGCTCGGTCGTCTGCGCGCAACGCTGGACGAATGCGGCCTGGCCGATAACACCACGATCATCTTTACCTCGGACCACGGCGACATGCTCGGCGAGTTCGGCCTCTGGTACAAGATGAGTTTCCGCGAATGGTCGAACCGGATTCCGATGATCGTACACCAGCCGGGGCGTTTTGCGCCGCGCCGCGTGTCCGCCCCGGTAGCCCAGGTCGACGTATTGCCAACCCTGGTCGATATCGCCGCCGAGTCCACCGGTCGCGACCGGCCTGAACCGATCGATCCGCTGCACGGACGTTCGCTGGTTGCGCTATGTGACGGTGATGCCACGAACGATCCGAATGCCTGTGTCAGCGAATACCTGGCCGAGGGCACCGCCGCTCCGATGTTGATGATCCGTCGCGGCCAGTACAAGTATATTTCCTGCAGCACCGATCCGGAGCAGTTGTTCGATCTGGAGCAGGATCCCAACGAACTCGAAAACCTCGTCTCGCACCCGCTGCTCGAAGATTTCCGTAAAGAAGCCGCGGCTTACTGGGATAGCGCGTCTCTGCAGCAGACGGTGATTCGCGATCAGGACCGGCGGCGCGCGGTGCATGCAGCCTTGCGTCTGGGGCGCTACCAGGGCTGGGATTTCAATCCGACGAGAGACGCGTCCGAGGAATATACCCGCAGCCACATGGATCTGACCCGGTTCGATATTACTTCCCGTTTTCCGAGGCCGACTGCATTCAAGCCGAAATTCAAGTGAGCCTGTCGCGGCGGGAGCCGCCCAAAACTGGGGTCGGACTCGCTGTGGCAAAGCATGTTATCGAGATTCAAGATGAGATTGGCTTGGATAGAGGCAGTCCGCGATAGACAGGGATGTTGTTTTTGTTTTACGCTACCCTCCCCGGAGGAAGTTGATTTATGAGTTCAGACGCAGTTGGCGAACCGCTGAAATTACTGTTGGTTGAAGACAATGATGCCCATGCCGAAATGGTGAAGCGCAGCTTCGAGCAGCACAAGGTATCGAATGAAATCTATCATGTCGATGACGGCCAGAAGGCCCTGGACTATATATTCCGCGAGGGCGAGTACGCCGACGAGGAGAAATACCCCAGGCCGCACTGTATCCTGCTCGACCTGCGCCTGCCCAAGGTCGACGGTCTCGAAGTATTACGCCGGATAAAAGGCGATGATAGTACCCGCAAAACCCCGGTCGTTATTCTGACCACGTCTTCGGCGGACAAGGATATCGCCCAATCCTACGAATACAACGCCAATAGTTACGTGGTAAAACCGATGGACTTCACCAAATTCGAATTGTTGATGAAGGACCTCGGCTACTACTGGCTGGCCTGGAACCAGAACCCCTGGCGCTAGTCGACCGCGATTCCGCGGTACGTTTTTCG
>JAAUYE010061598.1_pt1 | contig 13438 bp, 11 predicted proteins | sample 7278081 | NCBI WGS metagenome assembly JAAUYE01 (sample SAMN14350131, study PRJNA611818) | marine sediment metagenome | isolation source: surface marine sediment (0.6m) | place: French Polynesia: Moorea | collected 2018-08
CCTCGATTACGAGGAGCTCAAAGCCAACGTCGCCAATTTCAGTCCCGAAAAAATGGAGTCCGTTACCGGTATCGATGCGGCCACCGTGCGCGAAGTCGCGCGCCTGTTCGCGACCTCCAAGGGGTCGATGATTTTCTGGGGCATGGGCATCTCGCAGCATATCCACGGCACCGACAATTCGCGCTGCCTGATCGCGCTGTCGATGATCACCGGCCAGATCGGCCGTCCCGGCACCGGGCTGCATCCGCTGCGCGGGCAGAACAACGTGCAGGGCGCGTCCGACGCCGGCCTGATCCCGATGGTGTTCCCCGACTACCAGCGCGTCGACAACCCCGACGCGCACGCGTGGTTCTCGAACTACTGGAATGCCGAACTCGACGACAAGCCCGGGCTGACCGTGGTCGAAATCATGCACGCGGTGCTCGAGGGGCAGATCAAGGGCATATATATCATGGGTGAGAACCCGGCGATGTCGGATCCGAACCTGAACCATGCGCGTGCGGCGCTGGCTTCGCTCGAACACCTGGTGGTGCAGGACATGTTCCTGACCGAAACCGCGGCCTTCGCCGACGTGGTGTTACCGTCCTCGGGCTGGGCCGAGAAGGACGGTACCGTGTCGAATACCGACCGCCGCGTGCAGCTCGGCCGCGCCGCCGTACCGCTGCCGGGCGAGGCGCGCCAGGACCTGTGGATTATCCGCGACATCGGCCTGGGGTTAGGCCTGGACTGGGACTACAGCCACGTGTCCGAGGTATACGATGAAATGCGCGGCGCGATGAAGAGTATCAACGGCATTACCTGGGAGCGTTTGAACCAGCACTCGTCGGTGACCTATCCCTGCGACGACGAAAACGATCCGGGGCAGGGCGTCGTGTTCAGGCAGGAGTTTCCGACCGCCAACGGCCGCGCGCGGCTGGTCGCGGCGAAATCGATTCCGGCGGACGAACAGCCCGACGAGGAATTTCCGCTGATCCTGATCACCGGGCGCCAGCTCGAGCACTGGCATACCGGCTCGATGACGCGCCGCGCGACGGTGCTCGACGCAATCGAACCCGTGCCGGTGGTGTACGTGAACCAGCACGATCTCGATGAGCTCGGCGTCGAGGCCGGCGCCGAAATCATCGCACGCACGCGTCGCGGCGAAATTCGCGCGTTCGCGCGCCCCGACGGCGCGCTGAAGAAGGGCGAAGTCTTCATTCCCTTCTGTTACCACGAGGCCGCGGCCAACCTGCTGACCAACGAGGCGCTGGATCCGTTCGGGAAGATCCCCGAGTTTAAGTTCTGCGCGATTAAGTTGGAGGCGGCCTAGGTCAGGAAATCCCCGAACTTGCTGGCGCAATTTCGGGTAAAGTGCACTCAGAGTAAAAATTCCGGCAAAGCCGGAATTTTTACTCTGAGTGCTTTATATTGCCGCCGATCAAGATTTGGTGCAACGTCCGCGGGATAAAATGCTTTGACTATGAAAAGCGAAGCTGCGGAAAACCTCGATCCGATTGCAATCAGCGAACAGCAATTCGATCGCGCGGCCCGCCATGTAAAAGGTCTCAAGCGCGGCCTGGTCGACTTTCTGAAAAAACCCAAGCGCGTCAATATCGTCAACTTTCCGGTCGAGATGGACGACGACAGCGTGCAGAGTTTCCAGGGATACCGCGTGGTGCACAACCGCGTGTTCGGTCCGAGCAAGGGCGGTATCCGCTACCATCCCGACGTCACCATGGAAGAAGTGGTCTCGCTGGCCAAGCTGATGACCTGGAAATGCGCGCTGGTCAACGTCCCCTTCGGCGGCGCCAAGGGCGGTCTCGTCTGCGACGTCAAGGCGTTGAGCGAGCGCGAACTGCGCCGCATCACGCGGCGTTTTACCTCGGAGCTGTTCGACGAGCTCGGTCCGCACCAGGACATTCCGGCGCCCGATCTGTATACCGGCGAACAAACCATGGCCTGGATTTTCGATACCTACGATAAATTGCATCCCGGGTTCAACAACCGGCCGGTCGTAACCGGCAAGCCGATCGAAATGGGCGGCGCTTACGGACGCCGCGAGGCGACCGCCAACGGCTGCCTGTTCGCGACCGAGCGGTTTTTGTCCAGGGGCCTGATTCCGGAACGTACCGATGTGGCCGGCGCACGCGTCGCGATCCAGGGTTTCGGCGACGTCGGCGCGGTCGCCGCGCACGCGTTTCATCGCCAGGGTGCGAAGATCGTTGCGGTCAGCGACAGCAAGGGCGCCATTTACGACGCAAATGGCCTCGACCCGGCCGTGGTCGAGGAGTTCAAGGCAGCCAGCGGCAGCGTGGTCGGCCTGGCCGACACGATGACGATTACCAACCAGGAGCTGCTCGAGCTCGATTGCGATATCCTGCTGCCGGCCGCGCTCGGCGACCAGATTCACGCCGGTAACGCGGCCGATATCAAGGCCGGACTCGTGGTCGAAGGCGCCAACAATCCAACCACGCCCGCGGCCGACCGGATACTGCAGGCGCGCGGGATATACGTGCTGCCGGATATTCTCGTCAACGCCGGCGGGGTTACCGTCAGCTACTACGAATGGGTGCAAAACCAGGTTAACGAACAGTGGGACTACGACACCACCACCGAAAAAATGCGCGCCAAGATTCACGCGGCGACCGATGCGGTGTTCGATCGCTGGGAACGTTTCGTCGTCGGCGAGGAGGACAGCGGCGACGGCCGGCCCGATTTTCGTACCGTCGCGCTGGTGATCGCGATCGAACGCGTGGCCCACGCCACGCTGATGCGCGGTATCTGGCCATAGGGAAATTACTTCGGCCGCTTTTATTACGGGTAGCGAGCCCCGAGTCGGTCGATTTACCTTGATTTACCCGGCCGGTGAGCAGGTATACTGGCAGATTCGAATATTCTGGAATTGAGCTTAAATGCAGTTGTCCGATTTTCCCGTCACGCGGGTTGAACACAGCCGCCTGCCCCAGGTCGACTTCGGGTCGCTGGGTTTCGGCGCCGTTTTTTCCGATCACATGTTCAGCATGGATTTCCGGGACGGCGCCTGGCGCGACCCGCGCATTCACCCTTACGCCGCCTTGCCGCTGGAGCCCGGGGTGTCGATGCTGCATTACGGGCAAACCGTGTTCGACGGCTACAAGGCTTATCGCGGTGTCGACGGCGCGGCGCGCCTGTTCCGTCCCGACATGAACGCTCGCCGGCTGCATAACTCCTGCCAGCGGTTATGCATTCCGGTACCGCCTGCCGACGAGTTAAGCGAGCTGATGATCAACGCGACCCGCGAGCTGGTCGCGCTGGATCACGAATGGATCCCGCGCGAGGCGGGACAGTCGCTTTACGTGCGCCCGCTGATCATCGCTACCGAGGTTACGCTGGAAGTGCGTGCGGCCACGAGTTATCGCTTCATGATCATGACCTCGCCGGTGGGCGCCTATTTTGGCGAATCGCTGCGCGGCGTGTCGCTGCGCGTCGAAGACCGCTACACGCGTGCGGCCAGTATCGGCGGTCTCGGCGCGGCCAAGACCGCGGCCAACTATGCCGCGAGCCTGCTGCCGGGCGCGGAGAGCCAGTCACAGGGCTTCGACCAGGTGCTGTGGCTCGACAGCAACGAACATCGCTACGTCGAGGAAGTCGGCGCGATGAATATCTTTTTCAAAATCGACGGCAGGATCGTAACCCCGCCGCTGGGCGGCTCGATTCTGCCCGGGGTCGTGCGCGACAGCACGCTGACGCTGCTGGCTGACTGGGGCCTCCCGGTCGAGGAGCGGCGCATCGCGATGGACGAGATCGTCGATGCGTTTCGCGCCGGCAGCGTCGAGGAAATATTCGGCGCCGGCACCGCGGCGGTTATTTGCCCGGTGGCGAGCATCGGTTACCAGGGCGAGATTTACGAGGTGGCGACGCCCGCTCCGGGCGAGCTGACTCGCCGGCTATACGAAGAACTCACCGGCATCCAGTACGGCAGAATCGAAGACCGCCACGGCTGGAACCTGACCATCCCGCTGCCCTGATATTCCCGGGTCATTGCGAGGAGCCCGGCTTCGCTTGCAGCTATGCCGGGTCAGGCTTAACGACGAAGCAATCTCGATGGTGCAGGGAGATCGTCCGGCTTCGCTCGCAATGAGGTTCAGGATGACTGGTTTTCGAGCACGATCTTGCCGAAGTGGCCGCCCTGCTCCATCAGGCGGTGCGCGTCGGCGGCGTCCTTCAGCGGGAAGCGCGCGTCGATCAGCGGCGTGATCGTGCCGGCCGCGAACAGCGGCATGACCTCGGTTTCGAACTGGTCGATAATTGCCGCTTTCTCGGTAACCGGACGCGAGCGCAGCACCGAGCCGATGATACGCTGGCGCTTGACCATCATCGTCGCCAGGTTGAGCTCGGCCTTGATTCCGCCCATGACGCCAATCAGCATCAGCGTGCCGCCAAGCGCGAGGGACTTCATGTTGCGCTCGAGGTACTGGGCGCCAATGTGATCGAGAATAACGTCGACCCCGCGTTTCTCGGTCAGTTTCCTGATTTCCTCGGCGAAGTCCTGCTCGCGGTAGTCGATGACGTGGTGCGCACCCTGCGCCAGCACGCGCTCGACCTTGCCGGTTGACGCGGTCACGATGACCGTGGTCTCGGGCGACAGCGCGCGGGTCAGCTGGATTGCCGCGGTCGCGATGCCGCCGCCGCCGCCGTGGATCAGCACCGAGTTCTTGCCTTCGAGCTCGGCGATCATGAACAGGTTCAGGTAGGCGGTGATATAGGTTTCGCAAATGCAGGCGGCCTGCTCGAATGAAACCGATTCCGGGATCGACATCGCGTGCTCCTCGTAGGCGAGCGCGTATTCGGCGTAACCGCCGCCGCCGACCAGCGCGAAGACGCGGTCGCCCGGTTTGAATCGGGTTGCGTCCTTGCCGACGGCTTCGACCACGCCGGCCACCTCGAGCCCCATGATGTCGGAGTCGCCCGGAGGGGGAGGGTAGTTGCCCTCGCGCTGGATCACGTCGGGGCGGTTGACCGAGGCGTTCATGACCTTGATCAAAACCTGTTCGCCGCTCGGTGACGGGGTTTCGACATCGGTGAATTCCATCATTTCGGGGCCACCGAATCCCTTGAGCGTAATCGCTTTCATATCTGTGCCTTCACTAAGTATTTATTTGTCATTGCGATACCCGAGGGCATAAAGGCCTGAAAGGCCGAAGCAATCTCCCGACTACCGCGCGGTCTTGACGAGATTGCTTCCTAGTAACCCATGGCGCAGCCGTCCTTGCGCGGATCGGAACCGCCTTGCAGCACGCCGTTGTCCCAGTCGATGACGATACCCTGACTGCCGCCGTGCGGCGCGTCGAGTTCGACCACCTTGTGACCCTTGTCGGCAAGCCCCTTGCGCGTCGCCACCGGGATACCGACCTCGACGTCGAGCACGCCGTCGTAGAGGAAAAAGCGTGCCGCGTCCTGCGCTTGCTGGATATCCATGCCGTAATCAATCAGGTTAGACAGCACGTAGGTTTGCCCCATCGCCTGGTATTGCCCGCCCATGACGCCGAAACTGAGCACCGGCTTGTCGTCGCGGTAAACCATCGCCGGAATAATCGTGTTGAGCGGGCGCTTGCGCGGCTCGAGGCGGTTGAAATGACCCTCGTCGAGCACGAAACCGCCGCCGCGGTTTTGCAGGTTGATGCCGGTATTGCCGGCGACGAGCCCGCTGCCGAAGGAAAAGAATACGCTGTTGATGAACGAGCAGGCGTTGCGGTCGCGGTCGACGATGCTGATGTAAACGGTATCGCGATGATTCGGCAGCGCCGATTTGACCGGCTGCGGCAGCGCGCGCTGCATATCGATGCGTTCGAACTGCGCGCGCGCGAATTCGTCGGACAGCAGCTGCTCGATCGGCAGCTCGTTGAACTTCGGGTCGGCGATGAAACGGTCGCGCTCGGCCATCGCCAGCGTGAACGCTTCACTTAGCAGGTGCACATGGTCTGGCGACATGTACGGCAGCTTGCCGACGTCGGTCTGGGCGAGGATATTGAGCGCCATCAGCACGGTAACGCCCTGGCCGTTGGGCGGAATTTCGTAAACCTCGTAGCCGCGGTAGTTGCCCTTGATCGGCTCGACCCATTCCGCGCGATAGTCGGCGAAATCGTCCAGCGTGAACCAGCCATTCATCGAGTCGCTGTAGCGTACGATTTCCTCGGCGATTTCGCCCAGGTAAAACCCGTCCCGTCCCTGCTCGGCAATGCGGCGCAGGCTGCGCGCGAGATCGGGCTGGCGGTGTATGCTGCCGGCGGCAGGCGCCTTGCCGTTTATTAAATAAGCGGCGCTCGCCTCCGGCGTCTGTGCGAGCAGCTCCTCGCATTTTTTCCAGTTGTGGGCGATGACCGGCGAAACCGGGTAGCCCTGCTCGGCGTAGTGGATCGCCGGTTGCAGCAGGCGCGAAAATTCGAGTTTACCGAACTTGCGGTTGGCCTCGTACCACGCGTCGACCGCGCCCGGCACGGTGACCGACAAAATGTCCTGCTCGGGCATTTGCTCGAAACCGCGCGCGCGCACCGCGTCGGCGGTTGCCGCGGCGGCCGACGGGCCGCTGCCGTTCAGCGCATGCAGCTTGCCGCTCGCGTTTTCGTGGTAAAGCAGGAAGCAGTCACCGCCGATGCCGGAAGAATAGGATTCGACCACGGCGAGCACCGCGCTGGCCGCGATTGCGGCGTCGAGCGCGTTGCCGCCGTCGCGCAGTACCTGCAGCGCGGCCTCGGTGGCAAGCGGCTGGCTGGTTGCCGCCATCGCGTCGGCGGCCATGACGACGGAGCGGCCCGGAAGTTGGTGATCTCTCATATTTTTCTACTCTGTTCGGGCGGGCCCGAAAATACGGCCCGCAAACGATAATTATACCGCTTTCGCGTCTTCGCGGCATGATTCGATGGCGCGGTACGCGGACTGCGATTTATCCCCCGGGCTGTTAAGATATGCGTTTGCCGCACGAATCGAAATCGCGACGATGACGACAAGCACACAGCCGGAACCAGCCGTCGGCGCCTGGAATCCCGACATCAAGTCGACCCTGCCGGCGAAATACCTGCCGCTGTCGACGATGTTTCGTCCGGAGAATGTCTTTACCACGATCGATACCGCCAACGAGCTGCACGGCTTTACCGGCTTGCCGATCCAGCAATTGATCTGCTTTCGTCCGCAGCGGCTCGCGGTGCATGAGTTACTGATCCGGGTGTCCGCCGATATCTTCGTTTCCGACGGTTCCCGCTACGAGGACCTGGGGCTTAATTTCCGCGCGGTCGTCGACGAGATTCGCAGCGGTTACGTCGAACCGCGGATGCCGGAAATCGTCGACAGCTTCGATAAACTGCGCGCGCAGGCCGAAACCCTGGCCGGCGCCGAGCTCGACGCCACCCTGTTCACGGCCGCGGTCAAAAGCGACAGCGGCGGCGGGTTCAGCCTGAAAAAACTGTTCGGCAAAAAAACGGCCAGGCCGCGCACGGCGAGCCCCGAAACCCAGGAGCAGCGCCACCAGCGGTTTCTTGCGCAATGGAAACAAAAAGCCGAGGCCGGAGACGATGCGCTCGCCAGGTCGGTTTACGCGGCGCTCGCGACCGTCGCCAACGCGTTGATCATGAAGCACAATCGTATCGTCGGCGACAGGCAGCTGATTTGCTCGCTGGTTACCGGGTTCGTGTGCAATCAGTACGGCAGCGAGACGATCGGCGACCTGATCGCGCCCCTGATCGAGGATGCCGCACGCGAACGCGGCTACCGTGTGCTGCCGGCGCAGGCCGAGCCGGTGGTGATCAACGTCAAGGGCGCGTCGGCGTCGGGCAAGAGCACGATGCGACCGCTGCAGCGGCTGCATGCGGAAAACCTCGGGCTCAAATGGGAAGACTTCGCGCTGATCAGTCCCGATATCTGGCGCAAGTACCTGCTCGACTACGATGCGCTCGGCGAAGCCTACAAGTACGCCGGCACGCTCGCCGGCGACGAAATCCCGATCGTCGATCAAAAGCTCGACCGCTATATTGCCGGCAAGGCCGCGGCCGGCAGGATTTCGCATCTGCTGATCGACCGCTTTCGCTTCGACAGTTTCGCGCAGGGGCGCGATACCGAAGAGGGCAGCAATCTGCTGACCCGTTTCGGGCACACGGTTTACATGCTGTACGTGGTTACGCCGCCGCCGTCGACGGTCGAGCGGGCCTGGCTGCGCGGGTTGCAGGTCGGTCGCTACAAGTCGGTGGACGACCTGCTGTTCCACAATATCGAGGCCTTCAACGGTATCCCGGTACTGTTTTTTACCTGGGCGCTGCGCCAGGACAAGATCGTTTACTACGAGTTTCTCGACAACAGCGTGCCGCACAAGCAAACCCCGAAAACCATCGCTTTCGGGCAGAACGACGAACTTTACATTCTCGATTTCAAATGCATGCTCGACATCGTGCGCTTCACCAAGATCAATATCGAAGCCGACAATCCGGACGACGTTTATCCGCCAGAGGAACAAATGGCGCCGGAAGCCAACACCGGGTTTCTCGCTCAGTGCGCGAAAAAAATTCCGCGAATCAATTTCGTCGATCGCGAATCCGGGCTGATTTACGCGCGCATGGAGGCGGGCCGGATGCAGTGGCTGGACCGCAAAATCATCGAGCGCATAATCACCGACGCCGAGGCGCATGCCGCGCTCGCGGCGATGGCGCCGGGGCTGCTGGACGATTTGAGCCAGGTTGCCGATCGATCGGCGCATGCCGTGCCCGACGAAGCCCGGCACCATACGCTCGGCGAAATGCCCTGAGACCAGGCGCGCTGCCCCGATTTATCGTTATTCCCGTGCCGGCATGCGGCTGGAACGACGCGATGATACCCCGTTGTGAATCGGGCTGCGAAGCGGCGCTACAGCCTTCGCGGCAGCTGCGCGCGGATATCGTCGATACCGTGTTTGACCAGGTCTTTACCGATTTCGCCCGATACCAGCGCGGTACAGGACTTGTTCAGACTCGAGCGCAGCAGCCCGAGAAATTTCGGCGGCGCGACCAGGTAAACCCGGTATAACCCGCCCGCGGCACGCAGCTTTTCGAGTTCGGCCGCCACCTCGTTGGCAAAGTCGGCCGCCTGCTTTTGCACCGCTGTTTTTTCATGCCCCATCGAATGTTTGCCATGGCCGCCCGAATCGCTGCCCGAACCGGATCCGTCGCTGACGAGGTCCTGTTCGCGCAGGCGGCTTTCGGGATGCACGAAATCCCGGTCCTCGATCAGTGGGCTGTCGATGCTCTCGGCGATCAGAAACCTGGCTGCGCTGCTGTCAGCGACGATGACACATATAGACACGTTGATTCCCCCGCATTCCAATTTCAAACGGTCAGCATATCCGGACGATACGTCATTAGCCCGATCCAGATCAATAATTCGAAAGAAAATTGCCGTTTGCGTCCATGCGCGAGTGGATTTTCCGGCGAAGAGGCACCGTATCGAGGGCGGATCGGAACCGCTCCGCCTGGCTCCCGGAGATGCGGGATGCGCTTAACGCCTCGGCTAATCCCAGTCTGATCGACTCGATACGCTTTCGATTGGCGCCGAGGTCGCTGTGGCCGACCCTCGAAGCGGAGCGAACCTGGATTACCTGCAGGGTATCGTCGGCGCGGAACTCGACGTCGCCGGGGAGTTACGTCAGGGAGAGGGACGTTTAACCCATATGGTGTAAACCCCGGGGAATGTGAGGCGGCGCACAAAACCGCCGGTGCGCGCCGGTTAACTTGATTCGAAAAGGTGGTCTATGACGAAAAACGCATTTCATCCCGGAATCTTTTTGCAGGAGCTTTTGATCTGGCGGCGGATCGATCCCGCCGAACTGGCCGCGAAAACCGGGATCGCGGAGAGTGAAATCGTCGATATCACGCAGCAGCGCCGCGCTATAGATGAGGCGATTTCGCGCGATCTTGCAGACTATTTCGGTAATTCGGCGCGCTTCTGGATGAATTTGCAGCAATCCTACGACGGCAAGTCGGCACCCCGCTAAGCCCAGCGCCTCAAATTCCATAGTGAGTGTTCTTACCGCCCCGGGGGAATTCTGCGCGCGGCTCGTTGTCTCAGTAATTGTTCACTTTACCGGGAGACTGGCGAATGCACAGACGATATTTTCTTGCCGGCGCGCTGGCGTCGGTTTTCGGCCTGGCCGCGAGCCGCGGCCTGATTGCTGCGAGCGAGGCGGGCGGCGGTTCCGGTGCGGTCAGCAGAAGCGCCGACGAGTGGCGCGAGCTGTTAGGCGCGGCGCGCTACCGCATTCTGTTCGAGGAAGGTACGGAGCGCCCGTGGTCGAGCCCGCTAAACGACGAAAAGCGCGATGGCACCTATATCTGCGCGGCCTGCAATCAACCGCTATTCCTGTCCGCGACCAAGTTCGACAGCGGCACCGGCTGGCCCAGCTTTTACCAGCCGATCGATGGCAGCGTCGGCACCAAGCGCGATTTCAAATTATTGTTACCGCGCACCGAGTACCACTGCTCGCGCTGCGGCGGACATCAGGGCCACGTTTTCAACGACGGTCCCGAACCGACCGGGCAGCGCTGGTGTAACAACGGCCTGGCGCTCGAATTCGTGGCCGACGGCGACGAATTGCCGGCGCTTCGGACCTAGGTACGGTTCTATCGTCATCGCGATCGCATCGAGCCAGTGACACGAGAATTCGTCATCCCCGCGAAGGCGGGGATCTTGTCTTGACTGGTACTAAAGGAGCGGGGATCCGTCTTCGCCTGCGGCTTCGCCGGACAGGCCTAGGAAATCGGGGACAGGTAATTCATCCAGGCCGACATGCGCAGCAGGGTTTTGCGCATTAGCGCCAGCTCCTGCAGCGATTCGCTGTAAACCGCGGCCTGCGCGTGCGAACCGCCGGGAACCTGCATGACATAGCGGTCGAAGGCGGGATCGGTGATATCGATCAGCACCGGAATCCGCGGCTCCTCGCCGCTCTCGGGCGCCGCCAGGTGAACTTCCCAGTCCAGGTCCGCGCCCGCGCTCGGCAATACCGCGCGCACCCTGCCGCTGAATACCTGCCCCGGAATTCCGGGAAAAGTAACCTCGGCGGCGTTGCCGTGCCGCAGCTGCAGCAGGCCGTTCGGCGGAAACCAGGCGACCAGGTTGCGCTCCTCGAGCGCCAGCGGCAGTTCGCCGATCTGAGCGATTTCGTCGAGAGAGGCCGGCGACGTGCTCAGGTATTGCCGGCTCGTATCCGAGTAGGGGTGGTAATAATTGAGCAGCTGGATAGTCGCAAAGACGAGCGCAACTCCCCCGATCGATGCGGAGGGCAGGGTCCAGCGGTTCAGCGGAATGCGCAACAGCATGAACAGCGCGATACAGATTGCGGCGTAACCCGAGATGATGAACATTTCCATAATCCTGCCTCGCTCAAGCGGCCTCGGTTGCGGCCATGATGGCTTTTTCGATACGTTCGAGGCGGTCGTCGAGCGCTTCGTAACGGTGACCGAGCAGCGCCACCGAGTCGGTAATGTCTTCGTCCACCTGCGCCGCCTTCGAATCGATGTCGTGCAGCTCCGCGGAGGGCTTGTCGTTGATCGCGGTATCCTCGCTCATCTGTACGAACCTCGGCGCCGGCGCCGGTTGGTCGCGGTAAGCGGCCGACCAGATCAACAGCAGCGGCCAGATCGTGTGCAGCGTAAACAGGCTGACCCAGCCGGCGTAATAAATGGCTTCCTGGTGGGGGTGATTGCGCGCCTCGGCGAGCCTGTGCGGGATACCGATGATTGCGATCGCGCCTGAAAGTAAGCTGGCGCCGATGAAAATCAGGCTCCCGAGTGCAATATAGTCGAGCATGTCCTAAGTCCCTCGTGGTTTATGCAAAAATTTTAGGCGATAAAGCGGGGTTTATTTTTGCGATCTAGTTCTCACTTCGGCGCCGGAAGCTGCCGCCGGTCCGTGAATCGGCTACGTCCGTCGGATCGGGCCGATCAGGCAATGTCGTGGCTGCGGGTAACGATGCTCTACCGTCGTCCCCGCCGCCTGCGGCGGGAATGACGAGAAGGTTGGAGTCGGGATCCGCGGTTTACTGCGGCACCAGCGTGATGTCGAAGCGGCCGAACATCATGGTTTCGCCGTTGACGGTGCCTTCCTCGAGAAAGATCGCATTAGGGTGGTACTCGTCAGCCTTGGGGTCGTGCTTGAAATAAAACTCGGTGTCGAGGTATTCGTAACCGTCATGGTAGACGGTCACGTGGACGTGGCTCAGGCGGTGGCTGTTACCGGGGATTACCGAACCGAACTGGTACAGGCCTTTTTCGTTGGCGATGACGTCGCCCTGGTGGTAACTCCAGTCGAGGCCCTCGCTGTCGGCGTGTCGAATGCCGATGATGACGTATGGAATCGGGCTGCCGTCGATGCCGGTGACGCGGCCGCGGATGCGCATGCGCTGACCGCCGTCGCCGGGCTGCCACAGGTCGACCATCTTCGGCTTGCCGCTGGCGGTTTCGGCGTAAGCGACGCCCGCCGGCGCAATCATGAGCAGTCCAAGGGATACGAGAATGGCCGTGAGCGGTCGGCGGCAGTAGAACCTGGTCATCTTTATACACGGTTGATCTGGTATGGAAGCCCAGTGTACCCGTTTCCGGGTAATAGATTAATGGCAAAGTGGCGTGGCTGATTCAGAGAGAGCGCCCGGGGTGCGTTCCGGCCGCGCTGCGGGTATCTCCGGGCCTGGCGCGGGCCGGGCCGTTATCTCCGCCGGCGTTCGACGCGCGGGTGCCGCCGTGGCCGGCAGCGGGATGGATGTTAAGGGCGCGGTGGAGTCTGTACCAGCGATTTACCGTGCGCAGGCATGGTGCAAACGCACTCGAAATGTGCGTTCTCGATTCGAATCCTGAACCAAATTAATGCAGCCAATTTTTTCTTTACCTTCGCGAGTTGAATATAAACCCCTGAATCCAAAAGGTTTAACTCCGATCCGGCGCGCCCGGGCAAATTGACACGCACCGGAATATTAAAAAAATGGAAAAGGTAATTTTGCACCGCAACAACCGAGGAAAAATTGATGCGCAAGTTTAAATTAACCCTGTTTACGACACTGTCCCTGTTTTTTACGGTGACGCTCACGCCGGCCGCCGCCGAGGATACGATCAAGGTCGGCGTGCTGCACTCGCTGTCCGGCACCATGGCGATCAGCGAAACCACGCTGAAGGACACCATGCTGATGCTGATCGAAGATCAAAACGAGAAGGGCGGCCTGCTCGGCAAAAAGCTCGAAGCCGTGGTCGTCGACCCGGCGTCGGACTGGCCGCTGTTCGCGGAAAAGGCGCGCGAGCTGATTACCAAGGACAAGGTTGCCGCCACCTTCGGCTGCTGGACTTCGGTCTCGCGTAAATCGGTGCTGCCGGTGTTCGAGGAACTGAACAGCATCCTGTTTTACCCGGTCCAGTACGAGGGCGAGGAGTCGTCCAAAAACGTTTTCTACACCGGCGCCGCGCCCAACCAGCAGGCA
>JAAUYE010074004.1_pt1 | contig 13432 bp, 10 predicted proteins | sample 7278081 | NCBI WGS metagenome assembly JAAUYE01 (sample SAMN14350131, study PRJNA611818) | marine sediment metagenome | isolation source: surface marine sediment (0.6m) | place: French Polynesia: Moorea | collected 2018-08
CCAGCGAAGATCTTCGGGTTGCTGGTCTGGTAGGGGATCGCGCCCATCGACTTCACGAGAACACGTCCGCTGTCGAGCGTGTCGATTTCGAAATCCTTGAACCACTCAGGCGGATCGGGACGAAAGCCGAACGCAATCACAACGGCATCGGCAGGCAACACCGTTTCCGATCCCTCGATGGGTTCAGGACGACGACGGCCGTCGGCGCCGGGCGCGCCCATTTTCGTCTCGATGACTTTGACGCCCGTAACGTGTTCGTCACCGAGGATTTCAACGGGCTGTCGGTTGAAGAGGAACGTGACGCCCTCCTCTTTACTGTTCGCAACTTCACGTCGCGAACCCGGCATGTTTTCTTCATCACGTCGGTATGCGCAGGTCACGCTCGCCGCACCCTGGCGAATTGCGGTGCGGTTGCAGTCCATGCCCGTGTCGCCACCACCCAGCACGACGACCTGCTTGTCTTCGAGATCGATGTACGGGGCGTTCGTCTCATCGTGGCCGAGCTCGCGATATGCATTGCCAACGAGATACGGCAGCGCTTCAACCACCCCAGGCAGATCCTCGCCGGGGAAACCACCTCTGACGTACTCGTACGAGCCCATTCCTAGTAAGACGGCATCGAACTCCTCGACGAGTTCCTCGAACGGCTTGTCGTCGCCGATACGCGTGTTCAGAACGAACTCCACGCCCATGCCCTCGAGCAGCTCGCGGCGTCGCCTGACAACGTGCTTTTCCAGCTTGAATGGCGGAATGCCGTAGGTCAGCAGGCCGCCGATCTCGGGATAAGCGTCATAAACAACGGAGCGTATGCCGTTGCGCGCGAGCACATCTGCCGCGGCGAGACCCGCGGGACCCGCGCCAACGATGCCGACGCACTTGCCCGTATCGAGGACGTTCGACATATCGGGCCGCCAGCCCTGGGCGACGGCCTCATCGGTGATGTACTTTTCGATGCTGCCGATTGTGACCGCGCCATTTGCATCTTCGAGCGTGCACGCGCCTTCGCAGAGTCGATCCTGCGGGCAGACGCGACCGCAGATTTCCGGCAATGAGTTCGTCTGGTGCGACAGCTCGGCCGCCTCAAACAGCTTGCCTTCCTCGATCAGCTTCAGCCAGTTCGGAATGTAGTTGTGTACCGGGCACTTCCATTCACAGTACGGGTTGCCGCAGTCGAGGCAACGCCCGGCCTGTGCTGCGGCGCTCGCGCCGTCGTAGGAGCCGTAGATCTCGCCATAGTGGGTGATCCGGTCGTCGGCGGCCTCTTTCTCCGGGTCCTTGCGCGGTACTTCGAGAAATTGCAGTGGATGCTTCGACATTACGCTGCCTGCCTCAGCGACTCGATCAGCGTCTCGAGCTGCGCCGCTTTCGGCTTGACCAGCCAGAACTTCGGCAAGAAGGAGCGATAATCATCGAGGATCGCGTCGCCCCAAACGCTACCCGTATGTTCGACGTGGGCCCGCAGGAGCATGCGCAGGTGGTGCATGTGCGCCTCGAGATTCTCGTTCGAGATGCGGTGGATATCGATGAGCTCATTATTGTGGCGATCGACGAACTCGCGCTCGATATCAAGCACGTAAGCAAATCCGCCAGTCATGCCCGCGCCAAAATTCAGGCCAGGCTGGCCGAGCACGACAACGACGCCATCGGTCATGTACTCGCAGCAGTGATCGCCCGCGCCTTCGATGACCGCAGTCGCGCCCGAGTTGCGCACGGCAAAGCGTTCGCCAGCGCGGCCCGCCGCGAAGATTTCTCCGCCTGTCGCGCCGTAGAGGCACGTGTTGCCGACAATCGCCGTGTCTCGCGCAACATAGCCGGCATCCTGCGGCGGTCGAATTACGATGCGGCCGCCAGCCATGCCTTTGCCAACGTAGTCGTTCGCGTCCCCTTCGAGCGTCATGTTGAGGCCCGAGATATTCCATGCACCGAAGCTCTGCCCGGCGGTGCCGCGCAGCATGATGTCGAGCGGCGCGTCGCGCATGCCCTCATTGCCATGACGACGAGCGATTTCGCCGGCCAGGCGTGCGCCGATCGAACGATTGAAATTCTGCACCTCGAAGCCAAAACGTCCGCCGGTCTTCGCCTCGATAGCGGGCAGGCACTCCTCCACCATCTGTTCGGCGAGCTCGCCCTTGTCGAACGGGTCGTTCTTCGGGTCCGTGCAGAACTGGGGCGCGTCCTTCGCAAGCCCGTCGGTTGATATCAGCGGCGACAGGTCGAGACGCGCCTGGCGAGGCGTTTCGCCTTCCGCCAGCTCGATCAGGTCCGTACGGCCGATCAGGTCCTCGAACTTCGCGATTCCGAGCTCCGCCATGATGCGACGCACTTCTTCGGCGATGAAGCGGAAGAAGTTGATGACCATCTCGGGAAGACCGATGAAGAACTCGCTGCGCAGCACATTGTTCTGCGTCGCAACGCCCGTCGCGCAGTTGTTGAGATGGCAGATGCGCAGGTACTTGCAGCCGAGCGCCACCATCGGACCGGTGCCAAAACCGAAGCTCTCGGCGCCGAGCAGCGCGGCCTTGACGACATCGAGTCCGGTCTTGAGGCCACCGTCCGTCTGCAGGCGCACCTGGTGCCGCATGTCCTGTGACCGCAGTACCTGGTGCGTTTCGGAAAGGCCAAGCTCCCATGGGCTGCCGGCGTACTTGACGGAGCTGAGCGGGCTCGCGCCCGTGCCACCGTCGTAACCCGAAATCGTGATCAGGTCCGCGTAGGCTTTGACGACGCCGGCCGCGATTGTGCCAACGCCTGGCTCCGCAACGAGCTTGACGGAGACCAGCGCCTCCGGATTGACCTGTTTAAGATCGAAGATCAGCTGCGCGAGGTCCTCGATCGAGTAGATGTCGTGATGCGGTGGCGGCGAGATCAGCCCGACTCCGGGCTTCGAGTAACGCAGCTTCGCAATCATCTCGTTGACCTTGTGCCCGGGTAGCTGGCCGCCTTCCCCCGGCTTCGCGCCCTGGGCGATCTTGATCTGAATGACTTCGGCATTGACGAGGTACTCGGCCGTCACGCCGAAGCGGCCCGACGCAACCTGCTTGATCTTCGACATGCGCTCGCTGCCGTAACGCGCCGGGTCTTCGCCGCCCTCCCCGGAGTTCGAGCGTGCGCCAATCCGGTTCATCGCGATCGCGAGTGATTCGTGTGCCTCAGGCGACAGCGCGCCAAGCGACATGCCGGCGCTGTCAAAGCGCGGCAGAATCTCCTCGATCGGCTCGACTTCGTCGAGCGGGATCGGGTCGCCGGCAGGCTTGATATCCATCAGGTCGCGAAGCGTGGCGACAGGGCGATCGTTGACGAGTTTCGCGTACTCCTCGTAGCGCTCGTACTCGCCAGTGCGAACAGCCGACTGCAGCGTCGCAATCACGTCCGGGTTGTAACAGTGATATTCACCGCCGTGCACGTATTTGTAGAGTCCGCCCTGGTCGATCGACTCGCGCGGCTCCCACGCCGCGTACGCGAGCTGCTTCTGGTCGTACCAGAGGTCGTCGAAGTTCGTGCCCTCGATGCGCGACGTCGTGCCGCGGAAACAGCGCTCCACGACCTCATCGCTAAGACCGACGATTTCAAACAGCTGCGAGCCGCGATAACTCGAGATGGCCGAGATGCCCATCTTCGACATGATCTTGAACAGGCCCTTGCGAATGCCGCGGCGGTAGCTGCGGCCGAGCTGTTGCTGGCGATCGATGTTGCCGCGCGTCGCAATATCGTGCAGCGACTGGTACACGAGGTACGGGTATACCATCGTCGCGCCGTAGCCAATGAGGCATGCGATCTGGTGCGCGTCGCGCGCGACACCGGTCTCCACGATGATGTTGCAGTCGCAGCGCAGACCGGTCTTGACGAGGTGGTGATGCACCGCGCCGGTCGCCAACAGCGCGTGCACAGGCAGGTGCCCGGGCTTGAGGTAGCGGTCCGACAGCATGACGATCAGGTTGCCGTCACGCACGCCCTGCTCGGCCTGCTCGCAGATCTGGTCGAGCGCCTCGGGAAGACTCAAGGTGTCTTCAACATTAAGCTCGATGAAAACGTGACTGTCCGCAAACATGTCGGGACCGAGCAGCTGGCGCAGCTTCGCCTGCGACAGTACCGGCGAGTTCAGAATGATCTGCTCGGCGTGCTTCGGGCCGATGTCGAACAGGCTGGACTCGCCGCCGACGTTAGTCTGCAACGACATCACGATACGCTCGCGCAGCGAGTCGATCGGCGGGTTGGTTACCTGCGCGAATTGCTGCCGAAAATAATCAAAAGGCGAGCGTACCCGCTTCGACAGGACGGCCATCGGCGTGTCGTCGCCCATCGAGCCGACGGCTTCCATCTCGGCCTTGGCGAGCACGGCAATGACCTCGTGAAGCTCCTCGCGCGACAGGTTGAACATCTTCTGGTACGTCGCGAGCGTGTCGGCATCGAAAGGCTCTGCCGCCATATAAGGGTCGATGAGCAGCGAGTCCAGGTAGCGCACACCCTGCTTCAGCCATCGCTTGTAGGGTGCGCGTGTCTTGAGAATGTCGTGGATATCGTCGGTGTCGAGCACGGTGCCGTTGACGAGATCGACCGCCAGCATCTGGCCGGGGCCGAGGCGCCCCTTCTCGACCACGTCTTTTTCGTCGTACTCGTAGACGCCCACCTCCGAGGCGATCGTAATGTGGCGATCTTTCGTAATGACGTAGCGAGCGGGACGCAGGCCGTTACGGTCCAGGCAGCAGGCTGCGTAACGACCGTCCGTTAGCACGATGCCCGCCGGGCCGTCCCACGGTTCCATCTGGCAATCGTAGAACTCGTAGAACGCGCGCACGTCCGGATCGATGTTGTCGACGGTCTGCCAGGCCGGCGGAATCATGATGCGCATTGCCTGCAGCACATCCATGCCACCCGCACGCAATACTTCGAGCATGTTGTCGAGGCTCGACGAATCGCTCCCCGTCATCGAGATGATCGGGTCCAGATCCGAGATGTCGTCGAGCTCATTCGAAATAAAGTTCTTGGCGCGTGCGACAGCCCAGTTGCGATTGCCCTGGATCGTGTTGATCTCGCCGTTGTGCGCAAGAAAACGGAACGGCTGGGCGAGACGCCATTCGGGCAGCGTGTTGGTCGAGAAGCGCTGGTGGAATACGCAGACCGACGATTCCATGCGTTCGTCGCAGAGATCCGGATAAAACTTCGGCAACGCCGCCGGCATGATCATGCCTTTGTAGCTGATCGTGGCCGACGACAAACTGGAGATGTAGGTCTCGCCTTCACCGAGCAGTTTCTCGGCGCGCCGACGCGCGAGGAACAGTTTGCGATTGAAGAGACCGCGCGGCATGCCGCTCGGCGCATTGACGAACACCTGCTCGATGCGTGGCAAAGTTGCGAGCGCCTGTTTGCCGCAGGCCGACGGATCGACAGGCACGTCGCGCCAGCCGGCCAGCTCGAGCTCCATGTCGGCGATGGCTTTGTTGATGACTTCACGTGCCGCGTTCGCCGCCTTGTCGTCGGCGCTCAGAAATACCGTGCCCGCTGCAAAACGCTTGTTCAGCGAAAAGCCGAGTTCCTCGCCGACCGCTCGCAGGAACGACTCGGGAAATTTGATCAACAGGCCGCAACCGTCACCCGTCTTGCCGTCCGCTGCGACGGCCCCTCGGTGCGTCAGGCGAGCGAGGGCCTCGATCGCCGTGCTGACGACCCAGTGACTCGGCAGATCATCGAGATTGGCAATGAGCCCAAAGCCACAGCTGTCTCGATGCAGTTCCGGATCCAGCAGAGTTTTGCCAGTTACCTCAGTCATGCAAGCCGCGGAGTCCGCGTTGAAGCGTCCCCGAAATCAACAATTAGAGATGGCGCAGTGCGCCGCGAGTCAATCAGTATAGATCAGCTCGCTGGGCCTCGCATTGGTTGCGCTAGAAACCACCCGAGCTCAGTCGGATGGCGCCATCGCTGCGGTAGGACACGGATGGTGTCATCGGAATATCGATGGCGAGCTCGCCCTCGAGCTCGTAGGGAATATCGCGGCGCGCGCCCTCGCGCATGATTGACAGGAGTCGCGGAGCGGTGGTCAACAGATCGAGCTCGACGCTGATCGCGAACTCGCCGTCACCGCCAGCCGGGACAGAAATGTCGCAAGCCGTGTTGCCACTGGCGAAACGCTGTCCGTCGAGCTTGACCCCGTACCTGACGTGATTCACGGGGAGCGGGTAAGGATTCGGATTGTGGATATCGAAAGAGAGCAGGAACGTCTGGTTCTTGAAGCCAAGCCCCATCACCTGGACATCGCGCAGCTGTACTTCGGGCCTGGCAATGAGGTTCTCCGGGATTGAGGCACATGCACCGAGCCCCGCGACCAGCGCGAGGACGAGTGCAATCCGTCGTCTACTTGAGTTCACCACCAATCTCTCCCCAACGAGCCGAGATCAGGCGCCAGTGTTTGCCGTATTTCTCGACGTCGAGTTCGAACCGATAGGCATCGGCACTGAATCCGAGTACCCCATCATTGGTCCCGGCCATGCCAACCGTCAACACGAGCTGCGCTGCCGTGTCGTCGTATAGCGTAATCTCCTCGATCTTCGGCAGCAGCTTGATGTTGTTCATTCTGTGGAAATAGACGCGCAGGAGCTTATCCAGGTCACTGCGTTCATTGCCGCGGCCGTCGACGTAGGCATCCGACACCATGCCGACGACGGCGCGCCGTTCCTTGGCTTCGACCGAGGCAATACCTGTCTGGACCCAGGCTCGAAGCTCGGCCTCGGGCTCGGAGGGCGGATCGCCGCAGCCAGCCAGCATCAGGAGGGCTGCCACGGCGAGACACAGTGCTCGGTTTACGGCGCTCATCATCTGCTAAAGTCTACTGGCAACCACGGCCCTAAATGGTCGAATCCGCCCAAAATGTGACAGGGTTCTCACTTATGTCTGTCAAACTCCTCAGCGAAAGCGTAGACGCCACGATCACTGACGAGGACGTCGCTCGCATCGACGCTATCCTGGCTTTCTGGTTCAAGGAACAGGAGCTGACGGCCCCGCAGATCGACCGCCGCATGGATATATGGTTTGGCGAAGATCCCGTGTTCGATGCCGAGTTGAAGGAGAAGTTTCTCGGCGACGTCGAGACGGCCGCCAAGGGCAAGCTCAATCACTGGGCAGCGGAGCCGCGTGGGCGCCTCGCGCTGATCCTGCTGATCGACCAGTTCCGGCGCAACATCTATCGAAACACGAAAGAGGCGTTTTCCAAGGACAAGCTCGCGCTGAAACTATGCGTCGAGGGCGCCATGGAAAAGAAGGACAAGGGCCTGACACCGATTCAGAAGGTCTTCTTCTATATGCCGTTGCAGCACACCGAGTCGGCCAAGGTGCAGGCGAAATCGGTCCAGCTCTATAACCGGCTGGCAGAGTCCGTATCGCCGACCTACCAGGAGACCTTCCTCGTCTGCGCGCAGTTTGCCGAGCTACACAAGGACATCATCGATCAGTTTGGCCGTTTTCCGCACCGCAACAAGCTGCTCGGCCGCGAGAACACGCCCGAGGAAGATGAGTACCTTGCGGGTGACAGCCCGGACTTTGGCCAGGGCTAGGTTTTCGAAATCCGGTAGTACCGCCAGCTCAGCAGAACGGCCGCTATCGTCAAGCCGACCACGAACGCCAGCCAGATCGTCGCGGGCGGAGACTTCCAGATAAGGGCGGCCGAGTAAGCCAGCGGAAACGCGACAATCCAGTACGAGAAGATATTGATGACCATCGGGAAGCGCGTGTCCTTGTAGGCGCGCAGCGCACCGGCGGCGCCAATCTGGATGCCGTCCGCCACCTGGAAAACGGCAACGATCAGCAGCAGGCTCAGAGCTATCGTGCGCACGGCGACATCGTCCGTGTACAGGCCAACGACGCCGTCGCGGAACACGAGCAATATGATGGCGGCGACAGTCATAAACGCGCCGCACAGACCAATGCCGACGACACCCGCGAAACGCGCGCGCTCCAGCTCACCGGCACCGATGAGCTGCCCGACATAGATTGTCGTCGCCGAGCTCAGCGCGAGCGGCACCATGAAGAATGTCGACGCGAAGTTGATCGCGATCTGGTGCGCCGCCGTGATGGCGGCCCCGAGCGTGCCAACAAGAATCGACACGGCGGCAAACAGGCCGGCTTCGGCCGTGATCGTAATCGCTATCGGGATGCCCAGCACGATGACCTCGCGCAGGACGTTGAGCCGCGGCGGTGCGAAGCGGGCGAATATCTTCAGCTCGCGGTAGCGCGGGCTGACGAGGACGTAGGTCAGCAGCGCAAACATGACGAGCCACATGGAAATCGCGCTCGCCCAGCCGCAGCCAACCGCACCAAGGGCCGGCGCACCGAATTTGCCGAACATCAGGACATAGTTGAGAAACACGTTGGATGCGAGCGCGAACACCGACGTGTACATAATTGGTCGCGTGTGACCAATGCCTTCGGTTGTGAAGCGCAACGCCAGGAAGATGAAGATGCCGGGCGCGCCGAACAGTATTGCCTTGGTGTAGCCGATCGCGAGATCGCGGAACCCCTCGTCGATGCCGATGGCAACCTGGAAGGGCTCAACGAACTTCTGGCCAATGAAGATCAGCGGGACGCCCATGAGCAGTGCGAGATAGATGCCCTGGCGCGTGTAGCGGCCGATCTTCTTCCGGCGCCCGGCACCCCAAAGCTGCGCGGAGATCGGCGAAATGGCCATCAAAATGCCAAGTCCGAGCGTAAATGCGAGGAACCAGGTGCTGTTGCCGACGGCGACGGCGGCGAGCGACTCGGCGCCGAGTCGACCTGCCATAACCGCGTCGGCAAAGGCCATTCCGGCCACGGCGAGGTTGTTGACGACGAGCGGTCCGGCGAGGCGCAGAATGCCGCCAGCCTGCGTTCGGATTTCTGTGCTGCGCGCCGCCATCATCGCGGCAGTTTAACCTACGGTCGCCTATCCGAATGGTGTAAAGTTGCGTCGCTTAGGGAACGAATACAAGAACGGAGGCCAGAGTATGTTGCACGATGGAAGGGCGATTCGGGTTGCTGTCTGCGGTGGTTCGCGGATTCCGTTTTGCCGCTCGCATTCGGTTTACAAGGGCGTCTCGAATCAGGACATGATGACGGCCGCACTGCAGGGCGTCGTCTCGAAGTTCGATCTCAAGGGTCAAATTCTCGGCGAGGTCATTCTCGGTGCTGTGATCAAGCACTCGCGCGACTGGAACCTGGCTCGCGAGAGCGTCATCGATTCAGGCCTGAACATCCGGACACCGGCATTCGATTTGCAGCGTGCATGCGGCACCAGTATCGAAGTGGCCGCGATGATCGCGAACAAGATCGCTCTTGGTCAGATCGAGGCCGGCGTCGCGGGCGGCACCGACACGGTCAGCGACGCACCGATCGTCTACCCGGACCCGTATCGTCGCATGCTGCTGGACATGCACGCCGCGCGCTCTTTCGGCGATCGCATCAAGCCGCTGTTCCGTTTCCGTCCGTCGTTCCTGAAACCCGAACTCCCGGGCGTCACGGAACCGCGTACCGGGCTGTCGATGGGCGAGAGCACCGAGATTACGGCCAAGGAGTGGGACGTACAGCGGGAACACCAGGACCAGCTCGCGCTTGCCAGCCACATGAAAGCGGCGGCCGCCTACGACGAAGGCTGGTACGAAGATCTCGTCGTTCCTTTCATGGATGTCGAGGAAGACAACAACATCCGCCGCGACACAACTTTCGAGAAGCTCTCTTCACTGAAGCCTGCTTTCGACCGCAGCGGCGAAGGCACGATGACGGCCGGCAACAGCACACCGCTCACAGACGGTGCCGCGGCTGTGTTGCTCGCCTCTGAAGACTGGGCGCGCCAGAAGAACGTGCCGGTGCTTGCTTACCTGACCTTTTTCAAATCGGCCGCCGTCAACTTCATGGACGATGAAGGACTGCTGATGGCCCCGGCGTACGCCGTGTCCGACATGCTCAAGGAAGCTGACCTGACGTTACAGGACTTCGACTTCTACGAGATTCATGAGGCGTTTGCAGCACAGACGATCGCGACATTGAAAGCCTGGCAGTCGGAGAAGTTCTGCCGCGACCGCCTCGGCCGCAACGAACCGATGGGACCGATCGACCTGTCTCGCCTCAACATGAAAGGCGGCAGCATCGCAATGGGTCATCCGTTCGCGGCGACGGGCGCCCGCATCATCGGGGCACTCGCGAAGATGCTCGCGGAGAAAGGTTCAGGGCGCGGACTGATCTCGGTCTGTACCGCTGGCGGTATGGGCGTCTCGGCGATTCTGGAGGCGGCTTAGCACCCGTTCCAGGCGCTCACGCGCCTGTGCTGTCATCCCGCCGCGCCGTTCCTCGTCGACGACGAATGACTCGATATGGCCGACGATGTCGTCCATGTCGGTGTCCGGGAACGGCTGCACCTCTTTCATGTCGGGCGGCGCATTCTTCAGCGCGCCGAACAGGTTGATCCACTTTTCGCTCTGCTTGCCGACTCCGAGCAGGTGATAGAACTGCGGCCCGGGCTCGCCGTCCTTACCCGACAACAGGCTGAGGATGCCCGCAGCGATCGAGACGGGCACGAGCACGAGGTCGCGAAAACCGTCCACGAGGAGTTTGGCCTGGAGCATCGCGACGTCGCGAATCAGGGTCCGGCGATCCATAGTCTCTTCCGTAACAAATTGTAATCAAGACAAGCAATTATAGTCGTTTCGGCTGGCACCTGAACGAGCTTTGAAGTAGTGTTGGGCGCCATGTAACCGGATGCCGGGACTATGCCGTCATACCAGCCAACGACCGGCTTCGAACATGGGTCGCCTCAACGAACGGGGATTCTCCTCGTCAATCTGGGAACACCGGAAGCGGCGTCGACCCCGGCCGTCCGGAAATTCCTCAAAGAGTTTCTCTCCGATGCGCGGGTCGTCGAGTATCCCCGGCTGCTTTGGTGGCTGATTCTCAACGGCATTATCTTGCGCGTTCGCCCGCGCCGCTCGGCCGCAGCGTATCGCGAGATCTGGACGGACGAAGGCTCGCCGCTGATGATCTACTCGCGCGAACTCGCGACTGCGGTTGCCGAGCGGCTCGAGCAACATGCCCCGGGCGCCTATCGCGTCGAACTCGCGATGACCTACGGCGAGCCGTCGATCTCGTCGTCTATCGAAAAGCTGCGTGCGGCCGGCGCGAGGCGCCTGCTTGTTTTACCGCTGTACCCGCAGTACTCGGGCACGACAACCGCCCCGGTATTCGACCTCGTGACACGTGAATTGCAGGGCATTCGCTGGATTCCCGAGTTGCGCTTCATCAACCAGTATCACGACGATCCGAAATACATTGCCGCGCTCGCCGCCAGCATTCGTGAGTACTGGAAGGAAAACGGCCGGGGCACCCACCTGATGTTCTCGTTTCACGGCGTGCCGCGGTATACGCTCGAAGGCGGCGACCCGTATCACTGCCAGTGCCATAAGACGGCGCGCCTGGTCGCCGAGGACCTCGAGCTTGGGCGCGACGAGTGGACGATTTCGTTCCAGTCCCGCGTCGGCCGCGAGGAATGGTTGCGCCCCTACACCGATGAAACGGTCATCGAACTCGCGAAGAAGGGTCTCGACCGACTCGATGTTGCCTGCCCGGGTTTCTCGACCGACTGTCTCGAAACGCTCGAGGAAATCGCGATGCAGAATGCTGAGGCCTTTGAAGAGGCGGGCGGCGAAGCGCTGCATTACATCCCGGCCCTCAACACCCGAACCGATCATATTGAATGCATGATCGGCCTGATCCAGCGGCATGCGTCCGGCTGGCCCACAACGGCTGAAAGCGACCCCGCTTCGGCCGAGCGCGCCAAGGCGCTAGGCGCCTCGCAATGAGCACCATCGGACGCTTCCTCGAACTGGGCGTCCGCTGCGACGACGTCCTCGAGTCGCTGCATTTCTACAAGACGCTCGGCTTTACGGAACTCGAGACCGCGGATGCGTATACCCACAAGTACGCGGTCGTCAGTGACGGGGAACTCACCATCGGTCTGCACGACTCCGACTTCGACTCACCGTCTGTAACCTTCGTGCAGCCGGACCTCGCGAAGCACGCGCGATCAATGGCGGACCACGGCTTCGATTTCACACTGCTGCGTCTCGACGAAGATGTCTTCAACGAACTCGCGTTCAAAGACCGCGACGGCCACACGGTCATGATGGTCGAAGCACGCACGTTCAACATGAGCGAAGATGCCGAGAACGATTCGCTGTGCGGTAACTGGTTCGAGCTCACACTGCCGGTGCGGGACACGGTTCGGGCAGCGCGCTTCTGGGCGCCGATCGCGCCGACGTTGCTCGAGATGCGCGAAGAGCCAACGGTGCACATGCGCTTCGATGCCACCGGCGTTGCGCTCGGTCTCTCGGAGAGCATTGCCCTCAAGTCGCCGTCACTCTGTTTCCGTTGCCCGGACCGCGCGACGTTGCTGACCCTGCTCGACCAGCGCGGCATTCCGTACGAGAAATTTCCCGGGTTCGAGGGCGCATTCGTTGCGATTACGGCGCCCGAGGGCACCGTGCTGTATGCGTTCGACGAGGACTTCCTCGGGGAAAAATACGAAGTCGACGAAGACGGCGATCCGAGCGAGTTTCCGGGCTAGCCCGGCCTAGAACTCGACCCAGAACACGCCGCGGAAGTCGCCGGCCGCAAAACCGGTGGCCCGGTCCTCGGGATAGAGCTGCGCGAGTTTCTCCGCGACTTCTGGCTGCAAATCCTCCCCATGGCAGGTCAGGCACATCGGCTGCGTCATGATCGGCTCTATGTAACCGTAGCGCCCGTCTTCCAATTCAACGCTGATGGGCAATGAATAGCCGGCGAGATAGCTGTCGAACCAGCGAGCGACCCAGTCGGGTGCCACGTTCGCCGGGTTGCGCAGCTTGTGACTGCTGCGCCCCATGACAACGCCATCGACCGATAGGGACGCGGCAATCCCCGGCGCCGCCGTATTGCAGGCGGCAATAGCCTCGTCGACCCCAGCCTGCATGCTCGTGACGAGCTCGTTCTTCAGTTTGGTCTTGAACGGGACCAGCAACGCTGTACCCCGCTCCGCCGGATCGGCTTGCGCCTCCGGTTCCGCTTTCGAACAAGCCGCAAGAATGACAATACCGGCAAGAAGGATGATGAATCGATAGTGCATTGCGATCTCTACAAGAGGTTGTCGATAAGTCGCTGCGCCTGCCCGAGATAGCCACTCCCGAACAGGTTCAGGTGATTGAGTACGTGATAGAGCTGGTACAGGTCGCAGCGCTCGCGGTTCCCGGACGCCAGTGGCCACGCCTCTTCGTAGGCCGAGTAGAACGCGCCGCCGAAGCCGCCGAACAGTCGCGTCATGGCGAGATCGCTCTCGCGATCGCCGTAGTAAACCGCCGGATCGAAAATAACGGGCTCACCATCGCAACAGCCCCAGTTGCCGCCCCACAGGTCGCCGTGCAACAGCGATGCTTCGGGCGTGTAA
>JAAUYE010106778.1_pt1 | contig 13417 bp, 9 predicted proteins | sample 7278081 | NCBI WGS metagenome assembly JAAUYE01 (sample SAMN14350131, study PRJNA611818) | marine sediment metagenome | isolation source: surface marine sediment (0.6m) | place: French Polynesia: Moorea | collected 2018-08
ATGTCACTGTCTAGTGAGCAAAAAGCCAGCATTGTTGCTGAGTATTCCCGCGGCGACGCGGACACGGGTTCGCCCGAAGTGCAGGTAGCATTGCTGTCTGCACGCATTGCAGAACTCACCGAGCATTTCGGTGAGCACAAGAAAGATCACCACAGCCGTCAGGGTCTGCTGAAGATGGTCAACAAGCGGCGCAAGCTGCTCGACTACCTGAAAGCCAAGGACCAGGGCCGCTATCGCGAGCTGATTTCCCGGCTCGGTCTCCGTCGCTAAGCGACGATCCTATTTGGCAATGAGCTAATCACAGGCCGCTCCCTGACGGGATCGCAGCGGCCTGCTATTGCCGTTCAGAATTAATCAAGCAGAGAAGACAAGTGAACTCAGTAAAGAAATCGTTCCAGTATGGGGAACATGTAGTCACCATCGAGACCGGCGCTATCGCGCGCCAGGCCGACGGTGCCGTCCTGGTCGACATGGCCGAGACGCAGGTATTGGTAACGGCGGTTGGCCGCAAGGAAGCCGACCCGGGCCGGGACTTCTTCCCGCTCACCGTTAACTACCAGGAAAAGACTTATGCCGCCGGCAAGATCCCGGGCGGCTTTTTCAAGCGCGAAGGGCGTCCCAGCGAGAAAGAAGTTCTCGTTTGCCGCCTGATTGACCGCCCGATTCGTCCGCTCTTCCCGAAGGGCTTCAAGAACGAGGTCCAGGTTATCGCCACCGTCGTGTCTCTGAACCCGGATGTAGACCCGGAGATCCCGGCGATGATTGGCGCGTCCGCTGCACTTGCCATTTCGGGCATGCCGTTTGCGGGGCCGGTTGGCGCTGCCAAGGTCGGTTACGTCGATGGCAACTACGTCCTGAACCCGGGCGCAGCCGCTCTTGAGAATTCCTCTCTCGAACTGGTCGTCGCCGGCACGAAAGAGGCCGTGCTCATGGTCGAATCGGAGGCCGTTGGCCTGCCTGAGGACGTGATGCTCGGCGCGGTCATGTACGGTCACGAGCACATGCAGGTCGCCATCGACGCGATCGGCGAACTGGCTGCCGAAGTCGGCAAGCCGGCCTGGGACTGGCAGGCGCCTGAAGAAGACGCGGAACTTGCCGCCGCGGTTGCGGGCCAGGCAGGCGAGGCCATGACGGCCGCCTACCAGGTCACCGACAAACAGCAGCGCCAGGCAGCTGTCGCGGAGGCTAAATCGGCCGCCGTCGCAGCGCTGACAGAGGGCGACGATGCCAAGTGGGCTGCGGACGAAGTCAGCGGCGCACTCTACAAGCTCGAAAAGAGCACGGTTCGCGGCCGCGTCATCGCGGGCGAGCCGCGCATCGACGGCCGTGATACGCGGACGGTACGCCCGATCGACGTGAAGGTCGGTATTCTGCCTCGCGCGCATGGCTCCGCCGTGTTCACGCGTGGTGAGACCCAGGCGATCGTGACGACGACGCTGGGCACGGGCCGCGACGCGCAGATCATCGACGCGATCGAGGGCGAGCGTAAAGAGAACTTCATGCTGCACTACAACTTCCCGCCGTTCTGCGTCGGTGAAACTGGCTTTGTCGGTTCGCCGAAGCGCCGGGAAATCGGCCACGGCAAGCTCGCCAAGCGCGGCATCCAGGCCGTCATGCCCGAGTTTGATGACTTCGGTTATGTGCTTCGCGTCGTGTCGGAAATCACCGAATCGAACGGTTCCAGTTCGATGGCGTCGGTGTGCGGCACGAGCCTGTCACTGATGGACGCCGGTGTGCCGATCAAGGCGCCGGTCGCCGGCGTTGCCATGGGCCTGGTCAAAGAAGGCGACGACTATGCCGTTCTGACTGACATCCTGGGCGATGAAGATCACCTCGGCGACATGGACTTCAAGGTGGCCGGCACCGAAGACGGCGTAACGGCCCTGCAGATGGACATCAAGATCCAGGGCATCACGCGCGAGATCATGGACAAGGCGCTGGATCAGGCCCGCGATGCGCGTCTGCATATTCTCGGCGAGATGAACAAGGTCATCAGCAAGCCGCGTGAAGAGATGTCCGAGTGGGCGCCGTCGATCATCGCGTTCAAGATCGACCCCGAGAAGATCCGCGACGTCATCGGTAAGGGTGGTTCTGTCATCCGCGCGATGACCGAGGAGACGGGCGCCACGATCGATATCGAGCAGGACGGCACGGTCCGCATCGCCTCGGTGGACGGCGCCTCCGGTAAGGAAGCGCAGCGTCGCATCGAGCTGATCACGGCCGATGTCGAAGTTGGCCGGGTTTACGAGGGTAAGGTCGTGCGCCTGATGGACTTCGGGGCGTTCGTCTCGATCCTGCCGGGCAAGGACGGCCTCGTGCACATCTCGCAGATCTCCAACGAGCGCGTCGAAAAGGTCAGCGACAAGCTGTCCGAGGGTGACGTGGTCAAGGTCAAGGTCCTGGAAGTTGATCGCCAGGGCCGAGTCCGGCTGTCGATGAAGGAAGTCGAAGCCGCCTAACCCCTGTTGGGGTCAGAGCCCTAGGGCTCTGACCCCGAGGGCTCTGACCCCAGTTGATCCGAGAGGAAATCCAGGACACGCCGTGGCAGGTAGAATTTCGGCCGCCACGGCGTTCCTCCCTCCACGAATCCCACGTGTCCGCCCGTGTCGGACACTTCCAGCAGCACCTTCTCCGAGAGCATTTCCTCCCCCGGAATGATGTCTGGCGTCATGAACGGGTCGTCAACGGCGTTGACGATCAGCGTGGACACGCGAATATCCTTCAGGAATCGGACCGAGCTGCAACGATCGTAGTAGTCGGCCATCCCATCGAACCCATGTAGCGGGGCGGTTACCGCGTCGTCGAACTCGGCGAACGTCCGGGCATTGACGGCCCGCTCCCAATCAAAAGCCGCCGTATCGCGATCGAACTTGCGCGCCATCGATTCCTTCATGCTCTTCAGGAGGTATCGTTGGTAAAACTTTGAAAAACCGTAATTTAATGCTTCCGCACACTTGTGCAAGTCGAGAGGCACGCAGACCGCCACGCTGGCCCTCAGAGGGCTGGCATCACCCGTTTCCCCGAGGTACTTGAGGAGTACGTTGCCTCCGAGCGAATAGCCTGCAGCCACGATCGGCCCATCATTCCCGGCGTCCAGCAGGGTCCGCAGGAAATGGCGAATGTCATTGGTTTCCCCGGCGTGATAGCGCCGCGGCAGGCGATTACGGTAGTCCCCGCAATCCCGAGAGTGCAGCACACAGCAGCGCCAGCCACGTTGCGTGGCGGTATTCATGAGCATGCGGGCGTATGACGACTCCGAAGAGCTCTCCAGCCCGTGCAGGATAACGAGGAGCGGCGAGGACAAAGGCATTTCTGCCGATTCTGCCACCCAGTCCACCGCGACAGCGTCGCCGTCCGGCAGTTCCAGCTCGTGGCGATGCAGCTCGACGCCGTGAGGATAAGCCCAGGGCAGGGAAGGAAAGATAGTCTGCAGGTGCCGGTGCCGCAGCCAGCGGGCCGGTTTGAACGCGCTTCGTATCAGGCGTTTTTCGCTTCTTGTGTCGTTCATGTCACAGGCAAAAAAACGGCCCCCCGCTTGCGCAGGGGGCCTGCCGTGGAGTGTAAACCCCTTCAGGCTTTGCAACAGGGGGCGGGGGAGCGTATCCCCGTTGCACCGCCAACGCTAGTTCATCTGGGGTCCTGATGTCAAGGGATCTATCTGGCGAGGGCCAGAAAATCCTTTTAATTCAGAAAGATAGCGACGGAGGGTATTTTCGAGCTCGCTGGCGAGCATCTGCGGGTCGGTTTGCCCATGACAACGAATAACCTGGGCCAGGAAATCCTCGCTGAGCAGCGGCTCACTGTTCTGCTCCTGCTCACTGATCACCTGCAGGAGCACCGCACGCGTGATGTCGCGGCCCGTTTTCTTGTCAATTACGACGAAACGGCGTTCATCGACCACTAACTGACGGATATCCCCCAGCGTGATGTAACGGCTTTCTTCGGTGTCGTACAGGCGTCGGTTCGGGTACTTCTTGATAATTCGAGACGTGCTCATGCGAATCCCTTGGCAGCAGCGGGCTGGAAGCATAGCCGATTGCGGCGGCTACGCAAGTTCGACGGGTGTTGCCGGGATCTCTTTGATGCCCGCCAGGACAGAAATATCCCAATGCTCCATTGCCCATGCCCATAGCGCCGGCACGGTAGCGGTCCGCAATTCGGCAGGGGGCTCCTGGTCCAGCAGGCGCAGCGCGTTGAAGAGATTGGCCGCCGCCTCGTCAAGCACGACACCTTCGGCGCCGTGGCTCTTGCTGAGCTTCTGCCCGCGATCGTTGATGGCCACGGGCACGTGACAGTAGCTGGGCGTGGCGTAGCCCAGCAGCTGCTGCAGCCAGATTTGCCGCGGCGTCGAATCCAGCAGGTCGATACCGCGGACGACATCGGTGATTTCCTGCAGATGGTCGTCCACGACAACGGCTAGCTGATACGCGATCAGGCGGTCGCGGCGCAAGATGACGAAGTCGCCTGACACGGTCTCGAGCGCTTGTGACTGCAGCCCCTGCAGGCGGTCAGTGAATTCAACCGGCGTTGCGTCAGTTCGAACCCGCAGCGCATATTCCTCCGCCTCGCAGCCGGCGCGGCAGGTACCCGGGTAGATAATGCCGAGGATGCCGCGCGGGGCATCGGCCAGATCGCGCCGCGAACAGCCACAGCGATAAGCCATCCCGGTCTCCAGCAAGGTCTCGATGGCCTGCTCGTGAGCGTCCCGGCTGTCGCTCTGCCAGGTAACCGCACCGTCCCATTCGAACCCGTGGATTTCAAGCGCAGCGAGGATCTCATCACTGGCGCCCGGTTGTTCGCGGGGTGGGTCGATATCTTCGACGCGCACGAGCCATTGGCCAGCACGGCAGCGGGCCTCGAGATAGCTGGCGACGGCTGCCATCAGGGAGCCGAAGTGCAGAGGGCCGGTTGGAGAGGGGGCAAACCGGCCGATGTAGGGTTGTGCCGCGCTTAAGCTAGCGGTAACGATCGTCCCGGTCTCGGAACTGGCGTTCCGCGAGCTCCCGGCGTTCCTGCGCTTCGAGGCACAGCGTGGCTACCGGGCGAGCTTCCAGGCGCTTCAGCCCGATTTCTTCGCCGGTTTCATCGCAGAAACCGTAAGAGCCGTCGTCGATGCGGGCCAGCGCGGAGTCAATCTTGCGCAGCAGCTTGCGCTCGCGATCGCGGGTGCGCAACTCCAGGCCGAACTCGGATTCCTGCGTCGCCCGATCGTTCGGATCCGGGAAGTTGGCCGCCTCGTCCTGCATGTGATGCACCGTGCGGTCGACTTCGAACATGAGCTCGCGTTTCCACGCGCTCAGGATCTTGTGAAAGTGGTCCAGCTGGCCCTGGCTCATGTATTCCTCGCCACGCCGGGGTTTGTAGGGGTCGATGCCGTGGATCGGCCCGGACAGAACGTCGGCGCGCGAGCGCGAACGGCGGGCAGGCGCCTTCTTCTTCCGGGCGGGGGCCTTGCGGGCGACCTTTTTCCTGCTCGCTTTCTTGGCGACTTTCTTCTTGCTGGCCTTTTTAGCGACTTTTTTCCTGGACGCCTTCTTGGCAACCTTCTTCTTGCCGGCCTTCTTGGCGGCCTTTTTCTTGGTCGCCTTCTTGGCTACTTTCTTCTTACTGGCCTTTTTGGCGACTTTCTTCTTGCTCGCCTTTTTGGCGACCTTTTTCTTGCTGGCCTTCCTGGCGACCTTCTTCTTGCTCACCTTTTTGGCAACTTTCTTGCGGGCGACCTTCTTTTTACTGGCCTTTTTCCTCGCCACTTTCTTCTTGCTCACACGTTTAGACGCAACCTTCTTGCGGCTGGCCGTCGTCTTTTTCCGCTTCTTGCTTGCGGACTTCTTTGCGGGCATCTGGAGCTCCTGCCGGATCGAGAAAAGGGCGGGATTATACATTGATGGCGGGCGCATGGAACCCCAATTTCGACGCATTTTTCAAAGGTGCTGGAGACCGCGCCAGCGTTCGTTTTATTGGACGAATTCCATTACACTAGCCCGATTTGACGGGCCACTGGCGTCTGACACTACATGCGACTAAGCAAAATCAAGCTCGCTGGCTTCAAATCGTTCGTCGACCCTACCAATATCACTTTCCCCAGCAGCCTCGTCGGCGTGGTTGGGCCGAACGGGTGTGGTAAGTCGAACGTGATTGATGCCGTGCGCTGGGTGATGGGCGAAAGCTCTGCCAGCCGGCTCCGTGGCGACTCTATCACCGACGTCATTTTCAATGGCTCGAGTTCACGCAAGCCCATCGGTACGGCCTCCGTGGAGCTGCTGTTCGACAACAGCGAGACCACGCTCGAAGGCCAGTACGCGAAGTACGCGGAGATTTCCATCCGTCGCGAAGTGACTCGGGACGGCATATCGAACTACTTCCTGAACGGTACCCGGTGTCGCCGCAAGGACATTACCGGCGTTTTCCTGGGTACCGGGCTCGGTCCGCGCAGCTATTCCATTATTGAGCAGGGCATGATCTCCCGGTTGATCGAAGCCAAGCCCGAAGAAATGCGCGTGTTTCTCGAAGAAGCCGCGGGCATCTCCAAGTACAAGGAGCGCCGCCGCGAGACGTCAAATCGCATCAAGCACACGAAGGACAACCTCGATCGCCTGCTGGACGTGCTTGAGGAAGTCGAGAAGCAGATCAAACACCTCGATCGCCAGGCCAAGACGGCCGAGCGATATGGCAGGTACAAAGACGACGAGCGGCGCACCGCCGCCGAGTTGCTCGCGCTGCGAATCAATGATCTTGACGATCACGCGGCGAACGCCGACCGGGAACTGGCTGAGCGCAAGACGCGCCTGGAGGCCGCAATCGCTCAGCAGCGCAAGCTCGAGTCGGGGATTGAGGAGCTGCGTGTCAAACAGACTGAGCGCAATGACGAATTCAACGCGGTCCAGGCCCGCTATTACAAGGTCGGGTCGGAGATCGCGCGCCTGGAGCAGTCAATCGAGCACGCGCACGAGTTGCGTGAGCGACAGAACCGGGACCTGGAGCAGGCGACCCAGGGTGCCCTCGAAATCCGGGAGCACATCGATAAGGACCAGACCGAGATAGCGCAGCTCGAGCTGACGCTGAACGAACTCGTTCCCGGTCTCGAGCAGGCCCGGCAGAGTGAGGCGTCGTCGGCCGAATCGCTGCACCGTGCCGAGGAGGCGCTTGCCGAGTGGCAGGAGCAGTGGGACGAATTCACCCACCGTGTGAACGAGGCGCGGCAGCAAAGCAACATCGAACAAACGCGCTCCGAGGAGATCGAGTCGCGCATCCAGAGTTTTTCCGAGCGCCGGCAGAAGCTCGATGAGGCCCGGTCGGGCGCCAGCGCCGAAGACCTTCAGGCGGAACTCGACGAGCTCACGGCGCACGAACAGCGCAAGCGGCAGGGTCGCGAAGAGTTCGACCGACACCTGCTCGACATCGCTGACAAGATCCGCAAGTTGCGCGAACAGGACTCCAAGCTGTCACGCCTGGTCGAAGAGCGCCGTGCCACGTTGCACGACGCGGAAGGCAAATACGCGTCGCTGGAGGCATTGCAGCAGGCGGCCCTCGGTGAGGGCGATGAGGGCATCCAGGACTGGCTCGAGAATTCCGGTCTCGACGCGAACAAGCGCGTAGCGCAGAAGCTCGACGTTGAAGAAGGCTGGGACAGGGCCGTCGAGACGGTGCTCGGCGATTACCTGCAGGCCATCTGCGTTAGCGACATCACGCCTGTCACCGAGGCGATCGCCCGGTTGCGCAGCGGCAATGTAATGGTGTTGAAGGAGCAGGGCAGTGAACCCGAGCTGTTCGATGTGTCCGACACGCTCGCCGCAAAAGTAACGGGCGCGCCGGCTCCGATTCATCGCTTGCTGTCGCAAGTTCGAATCGCAGATTCGCTGGGAAGCGCGTTGGCCCAACGGGAATCGATGGGCGACAACGCTTCCGTAATTACCGCCGAGGGCATCTGGCTGGGCCAGGCGTGGCTGCGAGTGTCGCGGGACAGGGACGCCAAGGCAGGCGTTTTGGCTCGAGAGCACGACATGCGTCGTCTCAAAGGTGAGATCCGCGAGTTTCAGGCGCGCTTCGACAGTGCAAAGAAGCTCCTGGCAGACGGCCGCATGCGCCTTGGCCAGCTCGAGGAACGCCGCGAGTCGCTGCAGGCGGATGCCACGGCGCTGCTGAGCGAATACTCGGAGATCAAGGCCGCTCTCGACGCGGCGCAGTACCGCATGGACCAGGCGAACGCGCGGCAGGCGTCCATTGCCGAAGAGTTCAGCGAAGTCGATAACCAGAAGATCTCTGCCGAAGAGCAACTCCGGGAATCGCGCAGGAACTTCAACCAGGCGGTCGAGTCGCTGGAGGAAATGGACACACTGCGCGCTAGCCTGGAGAGCCGGCGCGATGAGCTGCGCGACGAGTTGCGCCGCGTACGCGAGCAGGCGAGCGAAGACCGGCAGACGGTGCAAGACATCACCATTCAGTTTGAGAGCCGCCGTACGAGCAAGGAATCGGCGGCACAGAACCTGGAACGGATGCGGTCTCAGCTGGCGCAGTTTGAAAGCCGCGAGATCGAAATTCGGGAACAGCTCGAGCAGCGCCAGGCGCCATTGGCGGAGAACAAGAGGGCGCTGGAAGACCAGCTCGCCAATCGCGTCCATGTGGAAGGGGAACTGGCCGCAGCTCGCAAGCTCGTGGAAGAAGTCGAGGGCGGACTACGAGAGCTCGACCAGCAGCGTCTGCAGATCGACCAGTCGGTTGATGACGCGCGGACCGCGGTCAGCGAGGCGGAGATTGGAACACGCGAACTGCTGGTTCGGCGAGAAGGCTTTACCGAGCAGCTCGATGCGACCGACTTCGAGTTCGGTGCCTTGATCGACGAGATTGACGAGTCTGCCGACATTGAGACCTGGGAGGAAAAGCTCGAGAAGATCAGGCGTCGTATAGACAGACTTGGTCCCATCAACCTTGCAGCCATCGACGAGTTCAAGGAACAGTCGGAGCGCAAGGAATACCTCGACTCGCAACTCGAGGACCTCAACAATGCGCTGGCGACTCTCGAAGGCGCCATTCGCAAGATCGACCGGGAGACCAGGTCGCGGTTCCGCGAGACCTACGATGACGTCAACGCCGGGTTCCAGCGCCTGTTCCCGAAACTGTTTGGCGGCGGCCACGCTTACCTGGAACTGACTGGCGACGACCTGTTGTCGGCCGGCGTTACCGTGATGGCAAGGCCACCGGGCAAGCGCAATAGCACCATCCACTTGTTGTCCGGCGGTGAGAAAGCCCTGACGGCGGTGGCGCTTGTGTTCGCGATCTTCGAACTCAATCCGGCGCCATTCTGCTTGCTCGACGAGGTTGATGCTCCGCTTGACGACGCCAACGTCGGGCGCTTCTGCGACATCGTGCGCGAGATGGCTGAGAAGGTGCAGTTTGTCTTCATTACGCATAACAAGGTCACGATGGAACTCGCTCGCCAGTTGACTGGTGTCACCATGCAGGAGCCCGGTGTGTCGCGATTGGTATCTGTGGACCTTGACGAAGCTGTGAAGATGGCTGCGAGCTAGGACATTGCTCGATGGACGGACTGCGCTGGCTGTTGTTGTTCTTCGGGATTCTGGTCATTGCCGGTGTCTACTTCTACACCCGGCGGGAACGCGATAAAGCGGACAAAGAGCCCGTCCCTGAACAACGACTGGCGCCGACTCTGGGCGAGGAATACGAGCCCGAAACCGCTGAGGACGTCGTCGAGCCTGCTGAACCAAGCGTTGCGGAGTCGAGCAATGACGAGCCGGCAGGGCGACCCAGGATCGTCACTCTGCGTCTCATCGCCCGGGAGGGCAGTTCTTTCAAAGGTGACGAACTCGTCTTGAGCATGCGTGGCATCGGACTGCGCCACGGCAAGTTCGGCATATTCCATCGATATGATGGCAATGACGAAGAGCGCACCGTGTTCAGTGCAGCCAGCCTGGTGGAGCCGGGTAGTTTCGACCTGGCGAACATCAAGGAACAGGAATTGCCGGGCATCAGCCTGTTCCTGGTCTTGCCGGGGCCGATCGATTCGGTTGAGGCTTTTGACATGATGATGGAAGCCGCGCGGACACTGGCGCAATCACTCGATGGCGAGTTGCTTGATGAATCGGGCAGCACATTGAGCATTCAGCGCGAACGCTACATGCGTGAAGAGGTTATCCAGTACCAGCACAGCAACATTGTTGCCGAATGAGCGCAAGCGCTGCGGTAAGAAAAGAGATCGAATCGCTGCGAGAGCAGATTCGGTATCACAACTACCGGTACCACGCGCTCGACGATCCTGAAATTCCCGATGCTGAATATGACCGCTTGATGCGGCGCCTGCAGGCGCTCGAGCGCGAGCATCCCGACCTGATTACCGACGATTCGCCGACGCAGCGAGTTGGCGATGCGCCTATTGCTGCTTTCGGCACTGTGCAGCACGACGTTCCCATGCTGTCCCTCGATAACGCGTTTGCCGAAGAGGAATTGCGAGAGTTTCACAGGCGGGTAGCGGACAGGCTCGAGCTGGAAACAGACGCTGACAGCCTGAGCTATGCGGCGGAACCCAAACTCGACGGCGCTGCGGTGAGCCTGCTGTACGAAGATGGGCGCCTGGTTCGCGGCGCGACGCGCGGGGATGGAACGACGGGCGAAGACATCACGCACAATGTTCGAACGATTGAAGCGATTCCGCTGCGGTTGATTGGCAGCGGATACCCGGCCTCGCTCGAAGTGCGCGGCGAAGTGTTTATGCCTAAGGCGGGATTCGAGGCCTACAACAAGAAGGCCGCGGCCGAGGGCGAAAAGACCTTCGTCAATCCGCGCAACGCGGCCGCCGGCAGCTTGCGTCAACTGGACCCGAAGCTGACGGCTGCGAGACCGCTCGACATGTATGCCTACTCGGTCGGACGGATAGACGGTGGCGACCTGCCCCGGACGCATAGCGAGGTGCTTGAACGGCTGCAGGGCTGGGGACTCAAAGTGTGTCCCGAGCGCCGCGTCGTTGAAGGGGTCGAAGGTTGCCTGGCCTTCTATCGTGATATTGGTGAGAAGCGCGAGTCATTGCCTTACGAGATAGATGGGGTCGTGTACAAGGTTGACGACCTTCAGCAGCAGCGCGAACTTGGCTTCGTGTCCCGAGCGCCACGATGGGCGATTGCTCACAAGTTTCCGGCGCAGGAGGAGCTAACCACCGTTGAAGATGTTGAGTTTCAGGTAGGGCGCACAGGGGCGCTTACACCGGTCGCGCGGCTTAATCCCGTTTTCGTAGGCGGCGTTACAGTGAGTAACGCGACCCTGCACAACATTGATGAGCTGCATCGCAAGGATGTCCGGATTGGCGATACGGTGACGATACGCAGGGCAGGGGATGTCATCCCTGAGGTTGTCGGGGTCATTCTGAGTCGCCGCCCTGACGGCACAAAACCGGTCGAACTCCCGGAGCACTGCCCGGTATGCGGATCGGCAGTGTTGCGTGAGGGCGATGAGGCCGTTGCGCGATGCACCGGTGGCCTGTATTGCTCCGCGCAGCGTGCCGAGGCGTTGAAGCATTTCGTGTCGCGACGGGCAATGGACATCGAGGGCCTTGGCTCCAAGCTTATCGAGCAACTTGTCGAGGCCGACCGCATCCACACGCCTGCTGATATCTACAAGCTGACTCGTGATGAAGTTGCCGAGATGGAGCGCATGGGCGAGAAATCAGCAGACAATCTCGTGACCGCGATTGAGGCCAGCCGATCTACGTCCCTGGAGCGCTTTCTGTTTGCGCTTGGCATTCGGGAAGTTGGTGAAGCAACCGCGGCGGCACTCGCAAGTTACTTTGGCAAGCTTGCGTTGATCATGTCGGCCAGTGAAGAGGAGTTGGTGGCTGTCCCTGACGTTGGGCCCATCGTTGCCTCGCGAATCCGCAGCTTTTTTCAGGAGGCGCACAATCGTGAGGTCATACAGGCGCTGCAGGAACACGGCGTCTCTTGGGAAGAGTCGGAGCCGCAGCGAAGCCCGACCGATGGGAAACTATCGGGCAAGACTTTCGTATTGACCGGCACTCTGCCTAACATGACGAGAGACGAAGCCAAGAAAAAGATCCAGGCGCAAGGTGGCAAGGTCACAGGCAGCGTTTCCAAGAAGACCAGCTATGTCGTGTACGGAGACAAAGCAGGATCCAAGCTGGCAAAAGCGCAAAGTCTCGGAGTAGAAACGATCGATGAAGCTGGTTTAAACGAGATGTTGAACGCACCTGGTTGTTAACAAAACGAACACAAAAAGCAAAAACCAGACGTTTCCTTTAGTTTCATTTATAGCAACTGCGTAGGTCCATCGATAAAACTTGGGCTATTTTTCCCAAGTCCGGGTTTTTGTTAGCAAATTGACCAAAGCATCAATATATTTTCGGCCCATGCAGAATGACATCCAGCGGCAGATTCTCGGTGCACTACTCTTGGTCCTTCGGCCGATTGCTAGGGCTCTCCTGAAAGCGGGAATTGGCTATCGCGAGTTTGCAGAGATTTCCAAGACCGCATTCGTTGACGTTGCCGGTAAGGACTATGGGTTAAGAGGTCGACCAACCAACATTTCACGCGTCGCCGTAATGACTGGGCTAACTCGCAAAGAGGTGCGCAGGGTGCGTGACAAGATGGAGAGCGGAGACGAGATTGAGATGGCCAAGCTGGCCCCGATGAGCCAAGTGATGCACCGATGGTTCACTGAGAATGACTACACCGCAGAGAACGGCGCGCCAAAAGTTCTAAATTTTGATACGGGCGAAACCAGCTTCGCTGGCCTTGTTAAGAAGTATGGTGGAGATATTCCTCCTGGCGCGATGCGCACGGAGTTGAAGCGAATCGGAGTGATTGAAGAACTGGAAAGTGGGCAGATCAAGGCCATCTCGAGAAGTGTGGTTGGTCTGGAAGACCACGACAAACTTCTTCGCGGATTATCCCACGTTGTTTATCCAGCAGCAGTCACCCTAAACCACAACATTTCGGCAAATGGCGCCAACGATTCATGGGTCCATATGTCTGCCTTCACTCAGACTGTAGGCCGGCGTGATCTCGGTCGGGTAAGACGAATATGCTCAGATAAGGCATCGGCACTCGTCGAGTCTGTGGATGACATATTGGCGGCTTACGAGACCCTTAGTGAGTCGTCTACTTCGTCTGAAGAGACCAAAGCTGTCGGCGTTGGCGTGTTTTATTTCGAGGATGACAGCAGCGAAGCTGATGTATTCAGCTGAGTCTGACTTCAAACAATCGTCAGAATAGACTCTGCTTTTAGCCGAGATAAAGAAGCCTAGCGCTCGACTAGGTAATCAAAATTTTGCGCAATCGCCAAAAGTTTTGGTGCAAATTCAGAAAGTCGGCCAGAAAATTTTCTTGGTTTGGCCAGATCAGAAACTCAGATTAGTCAATCCGGCGATATTTGGGCTAAATTAACCGTATACAAAAAA
>JAAUYE010157420.1_pt1 | contig 13373 bp, 8 predicted proteins | sample 7278081 | NCBI WGS metagenome assembly JAAUYE01 (sample SAMN14350131, study PRJNA611818) | marine sediment metagenome | isolation source: surface marine sediment (0.6m) | place: French Polynesia: Moorea | collected 2018-08
GAAGCCGTGTTCAAGGTGCTGCCCGGCGTCAGCCGCATGCAGCAGCTCGTCTACAGGGACGGCGAACTTGTGGCGAGCGAGGAAATCGCGAAGGACGAGCCCGTCGTCTACGGCGGCTACGATGATGCGGGCGACTTCCTGGGTTACGCGATTCCCGGCGCCGGCCCCGGTTTCCAGGACACGATCGGTTTGCTATTTGGCTTTACGCCCGAGAGACAGCTCGTGCTTGGCATGGAAATACTCGAGAGCCGCGAGACGCCCGGGCTCGGCGACAAGATCTACAAGGACGACGACTTTGTCGGCAGTTTCAGGGAGCTGTTGATCGATCCCGAAATCGTCGCGGTCAAAAAAGGCACGACGAGCCAGGCAAACGAAATCGATGCCATTACCGGGGCGACCATTTCTTCCAAGGCCGTCGTGCGGATCATCAATGAAGCCCATAGCGAGTGGCTGCAACGATTGCCGCCGCCAGGGTCCGAACCGCCACTTCGCCCGGATGCCGGGGACGATTCATGAAGAAAAGCGACTCTTACGAAGAGTTCATCAAGGGGATCTGGCGAGACAACCCGGTGTTTGTCCAGGTGCTCGGCATGTGCCCGATGCTGGCCGTTACGAACTCTGCCATCAACGCGATCGCGATGGGCATGGCGACCTTCTTCGTCCTCGTCGGATCGAGTTTCCTCGTGTCGAGCTTCCGTAACTGGATTCCGAAACAGGTGCGCATATCCTGCTTCATTATCATCATCGCGACCTTCGTGACCGTGGCCGATTACACGCTGCTGGCGCTCGTGCCGAAAGTCCACAAGGAACTGGGCGCATTCATCCCCCTGATCGTCGCGAACTGCATGATTCTCGGCCGACAGGAAGCTTTCTCGTCGCGTTACCCCGTGCGCCTCGCGGTCATGGACGCGATGGGCATGGCCGGGGGCTTCCTGCTGGCGATGTTCTCGCTGGGCGCCATCCGCGAAATACTGGGTGACAGCGCTTTATTCGGCGTCAAGCTGTTCGGCGAAAGCTTCGAGCCCTGGATCATCATGATCCTGCCGCCGGGCGGCTTCCTGACGCTCGGCGTCATCCTGCTGTTCTTCAACTGGTTCAAGTTCAAGAAGGACGAGTTCCTGGCCGAGGTTGCCGATGCCGAAAGGAGCGGTGGCTGATGGATAACCTGCTCTGGATCTTCATAAGCGCCCTGCTCGTCAACAACTTCGTGCTGGCGTACTTCCTCGGGCTGTGCCCGTTCCTCGGCGTGTCCAATTCGCTCGAGACCTCGGCGCGCCTCGGACTCGCGACGACGTTCGTAATGCTCGTAACGGCCGTTTGCGCATGGGTACTCAATACCTATGTCCTGATCCATGCGCCTTACCTGCGGCTGATTTGTTTTATCGTCGTCATCGCGAGCACCGTGCAGTTCATCGAGATGCTGATCAAGAAACTGAGCCCCGCGCTGTTTCGCGCGATGGGCATCTTCCTGCCGCTCATCACGACCAACTGCGCAATCCTGGGACTCGCAATCTTCGCGACGAACCGCGGCTATGGATTCGTCGAGGGCATCGTTTATGCGCTCGGCGCCGGCATCGGTTTTACGCTGGCACTCGTGCTACTGGCGGGACTCCGCGAGGAGTCCGAGTTATCGAACATCCCGGCACTCATCAGGGGAACCGCGATGAACCTGATCATCGCCGGCATCCTGTCGATGGCGTTCATGGGTTTTGCGGGCCTGTTCAGTTCGGCCTGAGGCGAAGTGGAATGACGGACTACCTTTTCCCGTTGCTTGCCGTGGTCTTCCTCTGCGCTTTCTGGGCCGTTTTCCAGCTCTGGCTCGTGCGGCACGATCCCGACGTGGAAAAACGCTCGCTGAAGTGCGGCGGATGCGGCCGACGCGACGAATGCGACGGCGCTCCGGAACATTAAGCACAAGTGCGGATTGCGCGCGTGTCGCAGCGCCGCTAGCCTGATTGGCTATATTCGACCGACAGGTCGTTTCCATAACGAATAAGAACGGAGCGGGTCATGCAATCTCTTCTTATGTCAAACACCATGAATTATCTTCGTGTTGCTGCCATCGCAGTGCTCATCAGCATGTCCCTGGTATCGAGCGCTGGCCACACGCCAGAGCCGTCGAGTGTCACGGTCGCGGGCGACCTGCAGGAGGAACTCGGTTGCCCGGGTGACTGGCAGCCGGATTGCGCGGCGACGCATTTGAGTTTCGATGCCGAGGACGGTGTCTGGCAAGGCACGTTCATCGTGCCGGCCGGTAGCTGGCAATACAAGGCGCCGCTCAACGACTCCTGGAGCGAGAACTACGGGGCCGGCGCGCAGCGCGACGGCCCGAATATACCGCTGGACCTGGGCGCAGCGACCGACGTCAAGTTCTATTACGACCACGAGACTCACTGGATCACCGATAACGTCAACTCGGTAATCGCGACCGTCCCCGGCAACTTCCAGAGCGAGCTCGGCTGCTCGGGCGACTGGCAGCCCTGGTGCCTGCAATCCTGGCTGCAGGACCCGGACGGTGACGAGGTCTTCAATTTCACGACCGGTCGGCTCCCGGCCGGCGATTACGAAGCCAAGGTCGCGCACGACGAGAGCTGGGATGAGAACTACGGCGCCGGCGGCGTTCAGAACGGCCCGAACATCCCGTTCATCGTGCCGGCCGATTGCGCCGTGATGGACTTCGAATACGAACTTGCCAGTCACGTACTGACGATATCCGAAGCCCCGCCGCCCGCGCAGCCCGCGAGCGTCACGATTCCGGGCAGTTTCCAGGACGAGCTGGGTTGCCCAGGCGATTGGCAGCCCGACTGTGCGATCACGCACCTGGGATTCGACGCCGAGGACACGATCTGGCAGGGAGTCTTCAATATTCCTGCCGGTAGCTGGGAGTACAAAGCGGCCCTGAACGATTCCTGGGACGTCAACTATGGAGAGAACGCCACGCAAAACGGATCGAACATCGGTCTTTCAGTCGGCGCGGCCACCGACGTCAAGTTCTACTATGACAATGAGACGAACTGGGTCTGGGACAACCAGAACAAGGTCATTGCAACGCTGGCCGGCAATTTCCAGAGCGAGCTGGGCTGCCCGGGTGACTGGCAGCCGTGGTGCCTGCGCTCGATGCTCAAGGACCCGGACGGTGACGGCCTCTACACCTTCTCGACCAGCAAGCTCCCCGCCGGCAACTACGAGGTGAAGATCGCCCACGACGAGAGCTGGGACGAAAACTACGGTGCGGGCGGCGTCCAGAACGGTCCAAACATCCCGTTCACGGTGCCCTCGAGCTGCGGCGAGATCTTCTTTACCTACGATCCCGTCACGCACCTGCTGAGCATCGGCACGGGCCCCGGCGGGCCTCAAGGCAACCTCGACCAAGCGAAAGCCCACTGGGTTGCCGAAAACATCATTGCAACCGACCTGGGCGACGTTGATGACGTCTTCGAGCTGCATTTTGCCGCATACGGTGGTCTCGGACTGGATGAGGAAGGCGTCACGGGTTCGGAGGGCGCGGTGTCCCTGATCTATGATCCCACCGGTCTTCCCGCCGAGGTTACGGAGAAGTTTCCGCATCTTGCGGGCCTCGATGCGTTCATGATCGACGCCGGCGACCTGACCGCGGTTCCCGGTATCCTCAAAGGACAGTTTGCGCTGTCCGTTGAGGAACCTGACGGCACGCCGGTTGACGCGACCAGCCTGCAGATCCCGGGTGTGCTCGACGATCTTTACACCTACGACGGCAAACTCGGGCCCGTATTCGACGGCGACTCGGTCATCCTGACCTTGTGGGCGCCGACGGCAAAAAGCGTGAGCCTGCAGCTATACGCTGATTCCGACCCCGCGACGCTTCCTATGGTCCTTGAAATGACCGGGGATCAGGCCAACGGAACCTGGAGTATTAGCGGACCTGCCGACTGGAACGGACATTATTACCTCTTCGACGTCGAGGTTTACGTACCCTCGACCGGCGCCGTCGAGCACAACATCGTCACGGACCCCTACTCGCTTGGCCTGTCGATGAACAGCCAGCGCAGCCAGTTCGTGAACCTCGACGACCCCGGCCTGATGCCTCCTGGCTGGGCCAACTACGCCAAGCCGCCGCTGGCCGCGCCCGAGGACATTGTTATTTACGAGCTGCACGTGCGCGACTTCTCGGTGAACGACATGACGGTGCCCGATATCGACCGCGGCACGTACAGGGCGTTCGCGACGGAAGGCTCGGATGGCACGAACCATCTCGTATCGCTGGCCGAAGCCGGGCTCAGCCACGTGCACCTGCTGCCCACCTTCGACATCGCCAGCATCAATGAAAACAAGGCGGAATGGGAGGCGCCCGATTCGGCGCTGCTGGCTACCTATGCGCCGGATTCGGAAGAACAGCAAAGACTGATCGCGGAAACCTCCGACAAGGACGGCTTCAACTGGGGTTATGACCCGTGGCACTACACGGTGCCCGAGGGCAGCTATGCCACCGAGCCGGACGGGTCGGCCAGAATCCTCGAGTACCGCGAGATGGTGCAGGCCCTGAACGAGACCGGCCTGCGCGTCGTCATGGATGTCGTCTACAACCACACAAACGCATCCGGCCAGAATGACAAGTCGGTGCTCGACCGGGTAGTGCCCGGCTACTATCACCGGCTGAACGCCGACGGCGCGGTAGAAACCAGTACCTGCTGCGAGAACACGGCCAGCGAGCACAACATGATGGAAAAACTCATGGTCGATTCGCTGGTCACCTGGGCACGGGAGTACAAGATCGACGGCTTCCGCTTCGACCTGATGGGCCATCACTCGAAGGCCAACATGCTGAAGATTCGGGCGGCGCTCAATGCGCTGACGCTCGAAAGCGACGGCGTCAACGGCTCGGCCATCTACATGTATGGCGAAGGCTGGAACTTCGGCGAGGTTGCCAATAACGCGCGCTTCGAGCAGGCGACGCAGCGCAACATGGCCGGCACCGGAATCGGCAGCTTCAGCGACAGGCTGCGTGATGGTGTTCGCGGCGGCAACCCGTTCAGCAACGTGCAGGACCAGGGCTTCATCAACGGACTCCATTACGACTCGAATGGAACTCCGCAGGGCCTGGAGCTCGATACGCTGCTGCACATCTCCGACTGGGTGCGCATCGGGCTGATCGGCGACCTCGCGGACTTCGAATTCGTGAACTCCGATGGCAACCTCGTGCGCGCGGACCAGGTCGACTACTTCGGCCAACAGGCCGGTTATACCGCCGATCCGCAGGAGAACATCACCTATGTCGCCGCTCACGACAACGAGACGCTGTTCGATGCAACGCAGCTGAAAGCACCTGTCGCGACGTCAATGGCCGACCGTGTCCGGATCCAGAATCTCGGCAACAGTATCGTGATGCTCGGCCAGGGCGTACCGTTCTTCCATGCCGGGCAGGACTTCCTGCGTTCGAAGTCGATGGACAGGGATAGCTTCAATTCAGGCGACTGGTTCAACGCCATCGACTGGAGTTTCGCGACGACGAACTGGGGTAACGGCCTGCCGAACGCGGAGAAGAACCAGGACAACTGGCCGCTCATGCAGCCGCGACTTGCGGATCCTGCGCTCGCACCCGAGAGCAACGACGTGTTCCACTCGGCGGAGCTGTTCAATGAGCTCCTGCGTATCCGCAAGAGTTCGAAACTGTTCCGGCTGCGGGATGCCGCGGAGGTCAAGGGCCGCGCCGCCTTCCACAACACGGGCCCTGCCCAGGTGCCGGGTCTCATCGTCATGAGCGTCGCCGACGACTACGGCAGCGTCGATCTCGTCCACGAACTGGTCGTGGTGCTGGTCAATGCCGGCGATGAGGCCGTGAGCTTCCCGTTCCCGGCGAACGGAAACGAGTTCCATCTGCATCCGGTGCTCGCCGACTCGATTGATCCTGTTGTACGCACTTCGGGCTACGATACTGCCGGAGGTTCGTTCGAGGTTCCGGCACGCACGACCGCCGTGTTCTTTGTTCAGAGGCCTGTGGCCGAGCAACTCGACGTATTGATCGACGCAGTCGACCAGCTCCTTGCCGATGAGGTCATCAACGGTGGCCAGGCGAACGCGTTGAAGAAGAAGCTCAAGGCTGCACAACGCAGTGCCGGGGGTGGACGACTGACACCTTCAGCCAACCAGATCAGTGCATTCGTCAACCAGGTGCAGGCGTTTGTGTCGGCAGGAATCCTCTCCCCCGAGCAGGGCGCATCGCTGATAGCCAGCGCCGAACAGATCATCGAGTCGCTTGGCTGACAAGCATCGCGGTCTGACCCCGACTTTCCCGCGAAGTCGGGGTCAGACCGGGCCAAAGGCGCACTGCATTGCATCAGCAGGACATTGGCGGCCAGACATGAAACAATCGGTAGGTCTCGACACCGGATACTGCCCATGCTGAAGACCAGGCTCGCCGCTTTTCTTGCTCTTGCTGCATTTTTTCTAGTCTCAGGGTGTTCGCCAGCGGAACGCGATCAGACGGCCACTAAGGCCGAACCACAAGCCGAACAACAAGCCGGACAACAAACCGAACTGCGCAAGGCGGCCGTCGCCATGCCGGACCGCTACGGCGCCGAGGTGGCCGAGCAAATTCTCAAGGTCGGTGGCAACGCCGTCGACGCGGGCATCGCCGCAGGGCTGGCCCTTGCTGTGAGCTACCCTGAAGCCGGCAATATCGGCGGCGGCGGCTTCATGCTCATTCGCATGAACGGTGAGGACTACTTCATCGACTACCGCGAGATGGCGCCGGGCGCCGCAGACCGGGACATGTACCTCGACGTGAACGGCGACGTCGTCAAAGGCCTGAGCCTGATCGGCCACCTTGCCGTCGGCGTTCCCGGAACGGTCGCCGGGTTCTGGGAGGCCCACCAGCGCTTCGGCACGCTGCCCTGGCACGATCTCGTGATGCCGGCCGTGCGCATTGCCGAGGAAGGTTTCGAAGTGCCCGAGAAGCTCGGCGGCGGTATGCTCACGCGCCTCGAGCGCTACGAGGGCAAGACCAATTTCGCCGACTACTTCGGCGACATGCAGACCGGCGAGCTTCACAAGCAGCCCGAACTCGCGGCAACGCTCAGGCGAATCGCGGAAATGGGCGTCGATGAATTCTACAAGGGCGAGACAGCCGAACTGATCGTCGCGGAAATGGAACGCGGCAACGGCCTGATCACGATGGAGGACCTGGCCAACTACAAGGCCGTCTGGCGCGAACCGATCCGCGCGGACTGGCGCAACTTCCGCATCGTGTCTGCGCCGCCGCCGAGTTCAGGCGGCGTGGGGCTCGTGCAGTTGCTCAAGATCCGCGACTACATCGACCATCACTTCGAGGACGTCGAGCACAACTCGGCCCAGTACGTGCACCTCGTTGCCGAGATCGAGAAGCGCGTGTTTGCCGATCGCGCTGAATACCTCGGCGACCCGGATTTCGTCGACGCGCATGTCGACGAACTGCTGGCCGATTCCTATATTCAGCGCCGCGCCCAGGAAATCAATCCCGAGGCTATCTCGATGGACGTTGGCCCGGGCACGGAGTTCGAACCGCACGATACAACGCACTACTCGGTCCTCGACCAGTGGGGCAACGCGGTTTCCAACACCTACACGCTCAACCTCGGCTTCGGCAGCGGCGTCGTGGTGACGGGCGCCGGATTCCTGCTCAACGACGAGATGGACGACTTCGCCATCAAGGCCGGCGTTCCCAACGCGTTCGGCGTCGTTGGCAGCCAGGCCAACGAGATCGCGCCCGGCAAACGGATGCTGTCCTCGATGACACCGACAATCCTGTTGCGCGACGACGAAGTCGCGATGGTCGTCGGGACACCCGGCGGCTCGACGATCTTCACGTCGGTATTCCAGGCGATCATGAACGTCATGGACTTCGGTATGTCGCCGCTCGAGGCGAACGGCGCGGCTCGATTCCACCACCAGTTGCTGCCGCCCGACGTGATCCTGACGCAGCCCGACTCGCCGCTGCCTGAAGAGACGCTTTCGCTGCTGGGTGACCTGGGCTACAAGACCCGGGACATTTACAACTACGGCGACCTGCAGATGATCTACGACGACGGTGACACCGTGCGCGCCGCGTCCGATCCGCGCAACCGGGGCCAGTCGCGCATCATCGAGGTCGCCGCGGAGACTGGGCAATAAGCGGTCCATGGTCAACGGCCAGGGAACTGGCTGCAAAGACGCCGGTCGAACGCAATCGCTACGTCGATTTCCTGCGCGCCGTATCCATCCTCATGGTCGTCACGGGCCACTGGCTGATCGTGGCGCTGTATTACGAGGACGGCTCGCTGACGACGAGTGACCTGCTCGTCATTCAGCCCGGTACACAATGGTTGACCTGGATCTTCCAGGTAATGCCCATCTTCTTCATCGTTGGCGGGTATGCGAACGCCGTGTCGCTCGAAAGCGCCGACCGCAAAGGCATCGACTACGCGGGCTGGCTTGTCACGCGGCTCAATCGCCTGGTATCGCCGCTGCTCGTGCTCTTGATTGTCTGGGGCATCCTGGCGTTCATCCTTCACGTCGCGGGCGTGACGGGCGACGTGCTTCGGCTTGCATCACGAGCCGCCCTGATACCGATCTGGTTCCTCGCGATTTACGTCATGGTCGTCGTTCTTGCGCCGGCGACTTACCGAGCCTGGCAACGATGGGGCTTCCTGTCTTTCTGGGCTTTCGTGCTCGGTGGCGTTCTCACGGACGGAGTCTTCTTTGCAGCGGATCATCATTGGCTGGGCTGGAGCAACTACTTCTGGGTATGGCTCGCCGTGCATCACCTCGGCTACGCATGGCGCGACGGCCGCATGGGCAGCCCGATTCGTCTGCTCGTCTACTGCGCGCTCGGACTTGCCGCGCTCTGGCTCCTGATCTTCAAGGGCCCCTACCCGTTCGCGATGGTCGGCTCACCCGACGAGGACCTGAGCAACACGCTGCCGCCGAAGATCACCTTGCTGACGCTCGGAATTGCGCAGTTCGGACTATTACTATCCATCGAGGGACCGATGCGCCGCTTGCTCAACGGTAGCAAGCTCTGGACCGCGACCGTACTCATCAACAGCATGATCATGACACTGTATCTCTGGCACATCACGATCATGGTGATCCTCGTGTCGCTCGCATTCCTGGCCGGTGGCTTCGGCCTTGGCATCGAGCCTGCGAGCATTGAGTGGTGGCTGACGCGCCCGGTCTGGATTGGTGTGCTTTACCTCGTCCTCGTACCGGTCGCCCTCGTGCTTTCGGCCGTCGAGCGGCGCACCCGGCCGGCCGACGCAAGAACGCCGTCGGCGCAACGACTCGTGGGCGGCGCGATACTGACGTGCGGGGGCGTCGCCCTGCTCGCCATGTACGGATTCGGCAGCTCGCCGCTGCCGTTTCTCGATATCGCGTCGTTAACGCTCGTCATCCTCGGCGCGGGCGTCAGCGGCCTGCTGCCGGGCCAGAAATAGTCGCTTCGAAACGAGGATTGGCCTGCAGCGCCCGCAGCTTCGGATCATGGCGCATGATTGGCCAGCCCAGCCAGCCGCGCATGGCAGCCGCGTCGAGTAGCTCGAGGCCCTTGTCACTGTCTCCTTTGAGCACGAGCAAGGCACCTTCGGCGTAATCGAGGTCGGGTAGCGAAACGTCCTGCTCACGCAAGCCACGAATGCGCTTCTCGCAGATGTCGAGCCACTCGTCGGCTTTCGCGGAATCACCCAGGCCTCTGTAGGCCGACACGAGGTTCAGCATGTGCACGATTTCCTCGGCCGGGAACGGGCCCGAGTACCAGTCGCGCAACTTGAAAGCAGCCTCGAGGTACTCGATTGCTGCAAGGTAGTCCCCTTGCATCAGTGCGCCATGCCCCGCCCACTTGCGCCAGTTCCTGCTGCCGCCGCCCGTGCCGATCAGACCGGCGCCATAGTCCCGCAGAGAAGCCGCATCGCCATCCGCTGCGAGGCGCATGAGCCTGGCCGTGCGTACGAAAACGTTGTCAGGATTCGCTTCGAGCCCGTCGCGAACCGTCTGCTGCGCGGCCTCCTCACGCCCCAGTCGTGACTCAGCAATCGCGCGAAACGCGACGTTCCAATCGGACAGCGCGCCCGCTTGCCCGGCGTCCGCCGCATACTGAAGTGACGTTTCAGGCGAACCAAACAGTAACGCAGCGCCTTGCAGGTTCGCGTACAGCAGCGAGGATGCGGGATCCGCTGCGAGCTGAACTTGCAGCAAGTTGATGTAACCGGCGTAGTCGCCACGAAGCCGCAATACGTCGGCCCGGTAAACATCAAGCAGTTGATTGAGGGGGTCCAGCGAGTAGGCAATCTCAAACTCGCGCATTGCCGCTTCGAGCGAGCCCTGGTTGCTCAGCAGTCGACCGACTTCGAGATGCGCCGATTCGTCATTGGGATTCAGTTCGAGCGCGCGCAACAACGCGTTGAGCGCGTCGCCTGTCTGCGTCTGTCTGCGCCGCAATTGACCGAGCATGACGTAAGCCTGCGGTAAGGACGGATCGATCTGGAGGGCACGTTCGGTTGCAGCCCAGGCCTTCGTGAACGCCTCGTCCGCACTAATCAACCCGCCGCTCGCCATCTCGATCAGCGTGCGCGCCAGCGCTGCATGCGCCTCTGCAAAGTCCGGATCGAGCCTCGTCGCTTCCGTGAAGTGCTGCAAGGGATCCGCGGCACCGTAGCCATCGACGCGCCGCACCTGCAGGCCGCGCAGGTAGGCTTCGTAAGCTTCGGCACTGCGGGTTGGCCGGATTCCGGGGGTGTTGCCGCTCACTGCATCGAGTTCGAGCGCCTCCGCGACGGCCGTCGATATTGCCTGCCTGACTGACAGCAGGCCACTGCCTAAATGAAATTCCCGCGTCCAGTAAACGAACTGCGAGCGGGCATCGATGAGCTGTGCGACGATGACGAGGCTGCCAGCGCCCGGCTGGACACGACCTTCGAGAATATTGTCGACATTTAACGCCTCGCCGATGTCGGCGATACTCATGTTACGACCAGCGGCTATCGCCGAAGACCGGCCTGCCGCGATTCGCAGGCGTTTGAGGCGCGCCAGCAGGCTTATGAGGTCGTGGGACAGTCCAGCGGCCAGGTGATCATTGCCGTCTTCCCCGGTCAGGTTGGAAAAAGGCAGCACGGCCAGGGATGCGGTTGCCGAGCAGAACGGATCGCCGGGTGGACAGGTTTCCAGCTCCAGCTCGGCCGGGCTGATCAGGAACCACAGCGCCACCGTCGCCGCGATCGTGACGCCGACCAGCACGACGACGGACTTGGCGCCGAGTGGCTTGCCGGGTGTCGTTGCGCGGAATCCCGTGGCACTGATATCGACGTACCAGGAGGCGAACAGCGTGATCGGAAAGCCGACAATGAAGGCAATGAGCGCGACCTGCGACACCCAGTCGTCAAGCGCGAACTTGTCGGCGATCGTGACGATGATCTCGGTCGCGCCCCACGCAATCGCAACGTAGATTGCCGCCGTCTGCAGAACCTTGCGCCGCTTCAGTTCGTCGAAAAGATTCATGTTGTCAAACGCAAGCGGGGCCGGGTGCGAATCAATGCCGCTTGGTCTCCCCGGCCGGCATCGTGAAAAACTGGAGCTCCTCGAGTTCACCCTCGAGCGACGAGCATTTCGCCGCGGGCTCGTTGCGCAGGCGCGCTGCGAGCCGCCTGGCCTCGGTCATGTAGTGATCATAAAGCTGCTGGCGCAACGCAAGCGACAGGCGCGCAGGCTCGCCGCCCACATTGCCCAAGGCCGAATCCAGCGAGAACTCGGGCAACTCGAGCGCCGCAAACCTGTGTTTCCAGGTTCCGGTCGCGAGATCGAAATCGTAAAGCGCCAGGAACTGGTGACCCTCGTTCGCCAGAAAGTGCACGGCATCGATGACGTACTGCGCCTCGGCATCGTCCATGACCCAGTGCAGGCCGACGCGACACCAGCCCGGCTTGAGGCCGCAATAACCCTGCTGCACAGCAAAGCGGTAGCGCTCCGACGTGTCCTCGTCGATATCGAGCAGACGGTGACCGTAGGGACCAGCACAGGAGCAGCCGGCCCGCGACTGGATGCCGAACAGGTCGTTGAGTAACGCCGTCATGAACTTGTGGTGCAGGTACTTGCCGTCGTTATCTTTGACATTGAATGAAATAATGCCGACGCGGCTGCTCGGGTCCGGATTGCCGAGCACTTCGATGTTCTCGTTCTCGCCCCAGCTCTTCATGGCGCGATGGGTAAGCTCGTGTTCGCGCGCGTTGATCACGTCGACGCCGACGCTATCCTTGATCTGGAATACGAGACCCGCCTTGAGCGTCTGCAGGACGCCCGGGGTGCCGGCTTTCTCTCGTTCCTCGATGCGGCTGATAAAATCCTGGTCCTTCATGCCGACATAGTCCACGGTGCCCCCGGCGCTGACACTCGGTGGCAAATCGCGGTCGTAGATTCGCTCGTTGAAAACGAGCACGCCGCTGGAGCCCGGGCCGCCCAGGAACTTGTGCGGCGAAATGAAGATCGCGTCGATGCTGGGATCTTCGCCCGGTTGCTCGGGCTCGGGGTTCATGTCGATATCCACGTATGGCGCACAGGCGGCGAAGTCGAAGCATGCGATGGCGTCGTATTTGTGCAGCAGGCTAGCAATGCCGCGCACGTCCGAGCGTATACCCGTGACGTTCGACGCGGCCGAGAATGAGCCGATGCGTTTACGATCCTTGTAGCGTGGGTCCTTGAGCAGCTTCTCGAGGTGCGCAAGATCGATGTTGCCGGCCGCATCGAGCCGAACTTCGATCGTCTCGGCTACCGACTGGCGCCAGGAAATCTCGTTGGAGTGATGCTCGTACGGGCCGATGAACACCACGGGCTGCTTCTCATCGAGCGCGTCGCGGAACCGCTCGGCGTCGATGTCGCCACCCGCGTGGTCCAGCACTTCCTCGATGTTCTTGCGCGTTGCCGGCGCGAGCGCCACGCCAATAATCTGCTGCAGTTTGTCGATCGCGCCGGTTGCCCCGGTGCCGCAGGCGACGATGCGCCCGCTCGGGCCGGCGTTAACCGACTTCTTTATGGCTTCCTCGGCCTCGTGCAGCAGCTGGCTCATACTGCGCCCGGTGATGTCGTCTTCGGTGTGCGTATTGGCGTAGACGCGTTGCAGGCTCTGCAGGTACGACTCGACGAATCTCAGGCAACGGCCCGACGCCGTGTAGTCACAATAGACCATGAGCCGCTCGCCGAACGGCGTTTTGAACGTCGAATCGACGCCGACGATCTGCTGACGAAGGAAATCCGGGGTCAATGCTGCTTTGCTCATGCGCGTGTTCTTCCAGGAAGCCTGCTTGGGAAGCGATTCAGTCCGTGGCATATTATGCCTGATCCGCGTCGAGGCAGCCTATGGCCAAGAAACTCAAGAACGAGAAAGCGCTCCTGGCGGA
>JAAUYE010143964.1_pt1 | contig 13370 bp, 11 predicted proteins | sample 7278081 | NCBI WGS metagenome assembly JAAUYE01 (sample SAMN14350131, study PRJNA611818) | marine sediment metagenome | isolation source: surface marine sediment (0.6m) | place: French Polynesia: Moorea | collected 2018-08
GCGGCGACGGCTACAAGCCGCAGATCGATCCCGAGAATCCGGACATCATCTACACGCAATACCAGTACGGCGGCCTCGCACGCTACGACCGGCGCACTCAGGAACGTGTATTCATCGCGCCGCATCCCGGCGCCGGCGAGAACCAGTACAAGTGGAACTGGAACACGCCGTTGCTGATCAGCCCGCACGATAACGAGCGCATCTACTACGCAGCCGAGAAGCTGTTCCAGTCCGACGACCGCGGCAACACCTGGCGCGCCATCAGCCAGGACCTGACCCGCCAGCTCGACCGTAACAAGCTCGAGGTCATGGGTCGCGTCTGGAGCGTCGACACGATTGCAAAGAACGACTCGACGTCGATGTACGGAGCCGCCATCGGCCTGTCCGAGAGCCCGCTCGTCGAGGGACTGATTTATGTCGGCACCGATGACGGCGTCATGAGCATCACCGAGGACGGCGGTGCCAACTGGCGGCGCGTCGATAGCTTCCGCGGTGTTCCCGACATGTCACTGATCGAGGACGTCATCGCCTCGGTGCACGATGCCGACGTTGCGTACGCGACTATCGACAATCACAAGCGTGGCGACGACAAGCCTTACGTCCTGCGCACTGACGACCGCGGCCGCAGCTGGACGCTGATATCCGGCAACCTGCCCGAGCGCGGCACGGCGCACACCATCGCCGAAGACCATGTCGACCCGAACCTGCTGTTTGTCGGCACCGAGTTCGGCCTGTTCTTCACGCAGGACGGCGGCGACAACTGGCGCCAGCTCAAGGGCAACTTCCCGACGATCTCGGTGCGCGACATCGAGATCCAGCGGCGCGAGACTGACCTCGTTGTCGGCACGTTCGGCCGCGGCATTTACATCCTCGACGACTACTCGCCACTGCGCACCGCGGCTGGCGACGTCAAGGGCAAGGACGCGCACCTCTTTGCCGTGAAGGATCCCTGGCTGTACGTCGAAGGCGACCTCTGGGACGGTCGGGAGAAAGGCTCCATGGGCGCCGAGTTTTTCACGGCGCCGAATCCGCCTTTCGGCGCGGTGTTCACCTATCACATCGGCGAAGAGCTGAAGACCCGTGCGAAAACTCGCCGCGCGGCCGAGCTCGAGATCGAGAAGGAGAACGGCGACACGCCCTACCCGTCCTGGGAGGAGCTGCGTGCCGAGGACCGTGAAGAGGCGCCCGCTGTCTTACTCGTCGTGAGGGACTCCGCCGGCAACGTCGTGCGCCAGGTGCCGGGCAAGACCGAGGCGGGCCTGCACCGGACGGCGTGGGACCTGCGCCTGCCGGCCACCGACCCGGTCGTGCTCGAGCAGCCGGCGTTCAGGCCCTACTGGGACCAGCCGCCGCGCGGCCCACTTGCCGTACCGGGGCGGTACTCGGTAACGCTCGCACTCCGACAGGACGGCAAGCTCGTCGAGCTCGGCGAACCGCAGTCTTTCACCGTGAAGTCACTGCCGTTGAGTCCGGAGACGAGCAATGATCCCGCCAGCGTGCATGCGTTCAAGAAGAAGGCTGGCGAGCTGCACCGCGCCGTGCAGGGGGCGGTTGCACACAGCGGCGAGCTCAGTAACCGTATCGCCCACCTGAAGGCGGGGCTGCGCGATACCCCGCGCGCCACCGAAGACGACGAACAGGCTCTGCGCGCCATCGAAGCGCGGCTGGCCGATATCAACGTTGCGCTATCGGGCGACGGCACGGTTGCGTCGCGCAACGAACCAACACCGTGGTCGATCTCGCAGCGCGCGGGCATCGTCTACGGGTGGCTGCTGGATTCGCGGGCAGACGTGCCCGGCATGTACGAAGAGTCGTATGCCGTCGCCGCCGCAGAGTTCGCAACGACCCTGCGCGAACTGCAGGCCGTCAGCCGCGACCTCGACGCACTGGAACAGCGCCTCGACTCGCTGGGCACGCCGTGGACGCCGGGCCGCGCGCCGGACTGGCAGGGAGACTAGTTCGGGCGGCCGCTACGACAGTAGCGGCCGTACATACCAAAGCGCCCCTTCACGGGGCGCATTGGTATATGGTGGCCAGGGGCGGAATCGAACCACCGACACGCGGATTTTCAATCCGCTGCTCTACCAACTGAGCTACCTGGCCATCACGTGGGCGGAGTATTAGACCGGCGCAGGGCCCGGCAGTCAAGGGCAAACAGCCACTTACGGGGCATTAGGGATTTCCCTCACTATCCCTGCGCCCGACTCCACGAATATGATGGGAATTGCGATACCGTCGCTTGAGCAGTTGCAGGAGTCACTATGAAAACCCGTATGTTCTGGACATTCGCGCTTGCTGCCTGCCTGGTCGCCTGTGGCAAGCAACCGCCCGCCGAAGAGGCCCCGGTCGAGCCAGCCGCCGAAGAGCCGGCGGCTATCGTAGAAGAGGCGCCCGCCGAAGCCGCAGCGGTCGAAACCGCAGCGGCCGAGCCAAGGTTCAGCCAGGAGTTCATCGATCACATGCACGCCCATGCCGAACGCGTGGACGAGCTCATGTACGCTCTCGATGATGGCGACCTCGACGAGGCCAAGACAGCCGCTTACTGGCTGTCCCGGCACAAGACGGTCGAGGGCATCCCGGACGACTGGCAGAAGTATGTCACCAACATGCGCGAGGCAGCGTCCCGAGTCGAGGGTGCGGTAGACCTCGAGTCCGCCCGCGTCGCGGCAGAAGCGATTTCGCCGCAATGCCAGAGCTGCCACGCCGCTGCTGGCGTACTCGCTCAGGAATAGCGCCCGCCCGGACCAGACCTCGCCGGCGCCTGACCGGCGCCCTCGCGCGTGGCGAGGTCACTGCCGCCAAATTGTGAAGCGTTTCTGACCTTGCAGGGTCGCTGCGGGTATACTCCGCAGCTATCGCTGGCAACCCGGGTCGAATCGTCAATGGGCCTGTTCTTCTGGAAAGACAACAAAAAGATCGACAGCTTCGCACAGGCTGTTGCCGATGACCTGTTCAGCTATGTGCAGCCCGACATCGCACTGCAACATGTTCTCGGCCGCAGCGAAGTGTCCAAGAAGAAAAAGGCCAAGATCGACCAGAAGTTCACGGATATCCGGCTGCAGATCAAGCGCTTCAGCGATGCGAACTCGCTCGGCGTCTACGGCAAGGCGAGGCTGATGAAGCAATTCAACGATCGCCTCGAGGAGCTTGGTTATGAAGTCGAGGTCGTCAACAAGATCACCGAGAACTTCCTGATCAGTAACGCGTAGCGCGCCACAATGAACGAAGCCGACAGCAAGAAACTCATCGAACAGATCCAGGAGGCTGCAAAACTCCTGCGCGGCGGCAACCGCAGCGAAGCGCTGCTCATCTACCATGAGGTCAAGGAGGCCAGCGAGCGCCACCCGCCCGTGGAGCTCCAGCTCGGCTATCTGTGCGAAGAGTTCGGCGATATCGACGAAGCCATCACGCACTACGAGATCGTCGCCGAACAAGCGCCGGACCAGGCACAGGTGCTCAGCGTGCTGGGCAGGGCCTACCTGCATGCCCATGAGCTCGACAAGGCGTTCGAGGTGCTGGAAAAAGCCGTGGAGCTCGACCCCGATATTGTCGAGGCTCAGCACGGACTCGGTGCGTATTACATGCGCCGGCTGGACTACGAGAACGCTATCGGCCCGCTCGAGCGCGCCTGCGAACTGCGGCCGCGCGACGTGGGTGTACGCATCAATCTCGCCTCGACGCTCGAGAAGCTCAACCGCCACGAGGAGGCGCTGAGCAACATCAACCGGGCGCTGCAGCTCGACAAAAAGAGTCCGAACGGTCACCTCGTCATGGTGGAGATTCTGTCGCGCACCGGCGATATGGAGGGGGCGCAGAAGCAGGTGGAGAAACTGGTCAAGCTGCAACCACAGTTTGGCGCCGCCTACGACCAGCTCGCGCGCATCCGCAAGTTCACCGACGACGACCTGCCGTTGATCCGCCAGGCGGAGAAGGCGCTGAAGCACGGTATGCCGCCCAAGGAGCGCTGCAACCTGCTGTTCGCGATCGGCAAGATGTACGACGACTGTGGCAGGTACGACGAAGCTTTTGCCAGTTATCAGCAGGCCAACCTGTTGCGTAAACATCGCTACGACATCGACAGCGACGCCGATCTTGTCAAAGCCCTGCATCGCGCCTTTACGGCGAAGAATATTTCCACCCTTGCGAAGAACGGCAACCCGTCGGCCAAGCCCGTGTTCATCGTGGGCATGCCGCGTTCCGGCACGACGCTGATGGAGCGCATCATCGCTAGCCATCCCCAGGGCGGCGGCGCGGGCGAACTACCGCAGATGATCAGCGCCGGTCACAAGATGTTCCCGAAGGGCGAGCGCCGCAAATCTTTGAAGCAGCTGCAGGACGACCTCAGCAAGGACAGGATCGAGCAGTTCACCGAGGATTTCCTGCGCGTTCTCGAACAGGCCAAGGGCGACGCAACCCGCATCGTCGACAAGATGCCGGGCAATGCGCGTTTTCTCGGGTTTATTCACGTACTGTTCCCCAACGCGACCATCATCCACGCGATGCGTCACCCGCTCGACAGCTGCCTGTCGTGCTACTTCCAGAATTTCGCGGAGCTGTGGTGGTCGAACGACCTGCCGGTCATTGCCAGGGAGTACACGCTGTATCGCAAGTCGATGGAGTACTGGAAAAGCGTTCTGCCCGAAGGGACGATCCTGGATGTCCAGTACGAGAGTCTCGTCGAGGATCCCGAGACTCACGCGCGCCGTATGCTCGATGCGATCGGGCTGGATTGGGACCCTGCGGTGCTGGAGTTCTATCGCAAGAAGGGCGTCGTCCGCACCGCGAGTGTCGCCCAGACGCGGCAGAAGATTTACAAGAGTTCACGCGCCCGCTGGATGAACTACGCCGAGCACCTCGGCCCGCTCGTCGACGGTATCGCCCCCTACCTCGAAGACGACCGCGAACTGCTGGCCGAGCACGACATCGAGCTGCCGTCCGGCGGCGGCTGGCTCAAACGGCTGGTCAGCTAGTCGTTAACATCCTCGACATTGAACTGGCCCGTGATCCGGCGCCAGAGATGTGACCACGACACGCCCACCGCGAGCACGACCGAGAGCGCGACGAGCGAGATCCAGGTGATGGCCGACACGGAGTTCGACTCGAGCATGCCGATGTCGTAGAACAGCCAGATGACGGCGCCAACGATCAGGCCTGCGATTACCGATCCGAGTGCTCCCAGCGCCCGCCAGGTTGCAATCAGGAATACGGCCCAACCGGCCGCCAGCACACCTATCAACAGCAAGTGCAGCGGACCAAATTCGGCCTCGGGCCCGAGCGCCGTCCCGATCCAGTGCCAGGCCGAATGCCCGCTCGGGTTGAAGGTCACGAGCACCAGCACCAGCGCGGCGATGAGACGCCACAGGAATCCGGTCGCGGTCATCCCGCCCGTGGAAACGTCTTTATTCTTGTCGGCCATTCTCTGCACCCGTCAGGAATTTCAAACTTTAGTTTACCCGCGCAGTATTTCAGATAGTACCGCTGCGCCGTGCGGCCCGGGCGGTGCTATGCTGTTACTTTAGAGGCACGGGGAGGTGACCTCTTGAAAGCTGACCTGCTACAGGGTTTCTATCTCCGGGACGTACTCATCGAGCCCGCCAAGGGGCGCGTGACGAGCCGGCAGGGATCCGAGCGTCTTCCGCCCAAAGCCACCGAAGTTCTGCTGTGTCTCGCCCGGCGGTCTGGCGAGCTGGTCACCCATGAAGAGCTGCTCGAGTGCGCCTGGGGTGAACACCAAGGCAGCCGCGAAGCCGTCAGCCATGCGGTCAGCGAAGTCCGCCAGGCGCTGAACGACAACAAGGACGACCCCGCGTTCATTCAGACCCTGCCGCGCCGCGGCTACCGGCTACTCGTGACACCATCGCCGGCGGATGGCGACACTGGCACCGTCGTACTCGGCGCCAAGGACAGCATGAGTCCCGACGAGCTCGGGCTCTTCGAAAATCTCAAGCAGCGCGGTGTGCTCGAGACCGGGATTGCCTACCTGATACTCGGCTGGCTGCTGATCCAGGTCGCCGACATCGTTTTCAGCCAGTTGCTACTGCCGCAGTGGGCCGGCACGTTCGTCACGGTCCTGGTTATCGCGGGCTTCCCGATCGCTCTCATACTGTCCTGGTTTCTCGAGATTCGCGCCGGCAACGCGGTCTTCGACGACCTGTCGCCACGCGACGCCCGACGTCGTCGCTTCAGTCGTACCTATATGTCTGTGGTGTCGGCGCTCGCGATTGCCGCGGTAGCGGTCTTTGCTTACGACCGGAGCATCGGTCTCCCTGTGGAGGAGCCACCCGTAACCATTGTTGCCGACCCTGGTTCGGCCTTGCCCCCGGTGCTCGATAACTCGATTGCAGTTCTTCCGTTCCTCAACCTCGATGGCAGTGATGCCACACAAGTGTTCGCCAACGGACTCGTCGACGACGTGATCACCAGGCTCTCGCGCGTGCCCGGATTGCTTGTATCTTCACGCGGCGACTCGTTTACGCTGGAGCCGAACTCGCCGGCCGACAAGGTACGCGAACGCCTGCGGGTAGCCATGTATCTCGAGGGCAGCGTACAAAGCGAGGACGACCAACTGCGCGTCATCGTGCAGCTCATCGACTCGGAAACCGGCTTTCACATACTCGCACGCAGCTTTGACCGGCCGCGCGAAGACTTTTTCGATGTGCGTGACGAGATTACTGACGTCACGGTTTCCAACGTCCGCGTCGCCCTCCCGAAGGGCACTCAATCACTGCTGTCGGTTTCGCATGACGACCCGGTTCTCGATGCCTATATTCTCTACCGCCGCGGTCTCGAAGCCGCCGACCGCCCCATATCTGACACGATGGAGGAGGCGCTGGCCTGGTTCGACGAAGCGCTCAACATCGACCCGGAATACGCAGCAGCCCACGCGGGCAAGTGCGACATCTACACGCGCGGTTACTCGGCGACCGGCGACGCCAGCTACATCGAGCTGGCTGAAGCTTCGTGCGCCCGGGCGCTCGAACTGAATGCAAACCTCGACGTAATCTACACAGCGCTCGGGGAGCTCTACAGTGCGACCGGCAAGTACGAGGACGCCGAGGCGGCCTACTTGCAGGCGCTTGACTCGAGTCCAAGCAATGTCTCCGCCCTGACTGGCCTCAGCGAAATCTACAACCTCTCGCAGCGACCCGAACTCGCCGAGGAGGCGTTGACCAGGGCAGTCGGACTGCATCCCGGCGACTGGTCGGCCTATAACGCGCTTGGCATGTTCCTGTTCCAGTCCGGCCGTTACCTCGAGGCCGCTCGCCAGTTCGAGACGGTGGTCGCCCTCGATCACCAGAACTCCATCGGCTTCGCCAACCTCGGCACGGCCTACATGCTCGCCGCAGACTATGCGGCGGCCGCTCCAGCCTTCGAGAAGGCCATCGAACTCAGGCCGCGTGCATCCACCTACAGCAATCTGGGCCTGATGCATTACTACCTCGGGGACTTCAATGCGGCCACGGCGGCCCATCTCGAGGCCACGAATCTGGCGCCCGACAACCACCTTACGTGGTCGAACCTGGGCGACGCGTATTGGGCTGCGGGAGAGCAGGAAGCCTCACGAATGGCTTTTGCCGCCGCGAAGTCGCGCGCCGAACCGCGCCTTGATGTCAATCCGAACGAACCTGGCACGCTCATGGACCTGGCCTGGATAAGCGCAATGCTGGACGATCTGGACGCCGCGCGTTTGCTGATCGACCGCGCCTTGTCGATCTCGCCCGACGACCCCTATGCGCACTATATAAACGGCCTTATCCAGCTGCGTGCCGGAGACCCCGACATGGCCCTGCTGTCACTGCGAGCTGCTGTGGACAAGGGATATGCAGCAGACATGCTGGCAGCCGAGCCACACCTGAATGCGCTGCGCGACCACCCGGGCTTTCGCGGGTTGCTGGGCGCAGGCACGTCACCCTGAAACAGCTATGCTTTGAAAGGAACCAAAGGAGAATAACAATGATGAGGATAGCGGTAATACTTACGATCGCCGCTCTGGCGGCAGGATGCTCGAACGGCAAGTTCGTCAAGCGTTCGACCGCCAACAACTGCTCCGGTGAAGGCTGGACGCACACCGCAATTCACTACGGCGATTCGCGCATAATCGTCATTCCATTATCTGACGTCGTCGCGGGCGAGGAGATGCGTTTCTTCCTGGTGCCGCAGATGCGTGGCCGGGATGCGAAGGATTATCAGGGCGCGACTATCAGAGTCACGAGCAAACCGCCAAACGCGCGGTTCGATACGAAAGAGGGCGTGTTCACCAGCTCACCCATCATCAGCACTTGTATCAAGGACGGCCTGGCTACGGGTACCGAATTTGAATACATGGTCGAGGTGGAGATGCCGGCCGGCACGCAGAAGGCAATGCTCGATCCCCGCGCCATCGTCATCGATCGCGACGAGAACTGATCCAAAAGAAAAGGCCGGGCTTTCGCCCGGCCTGTTTTGCTCGCCTGTACCTATCGGGGGGAGAGAGAGGGGTCAGGCTGCCTTTAGTGCATCCGAGGCGGAGAGATACTCGTAGCCCAGGTCATGGGCGACGGCCTCGTGGTTTACATGCCCGGCATGGACATTGAGCCCGTTCGCCAGGTGCGGGTCTCTCGTCAGCGCTTCGCGCCAACCGTGGTTCGCCAGGTCCTTGACGAACGGTAGCGTCGCGTTAGTCAGCGCGAACGTGCTGGTGCGGGGAACGGCACCAGGCATATTGGTTACACAGTAGTGCACGACATCGTCCACGACGTACGTCGGTTCGGCGTGCGTTGTCGGCCGGCTGGTCTCAAAGCAGCCACCCTGGTCGATTGAGATATCGACCATGACGGCGCCCGTGTGCATATCCCTGACGTTTTGCGCGGAGACCAGCTTGGGCGCAGCAGCGCCTGCGATCAAAACCGCACCGACAACCAAATCAGCTTCCGGAACCAGCTCGTCAATGGCGTGCTTGGTCGAGTAGATCGTGTGAACGCGGCCGCCCCACACGTCGTCAATCTGGCGCAAGCGCGGCAGCGAACGATCGAGAATCGTGACCTCTGCACCGAGGCCGATGGCCATGTCCGCCGCATTGAATCCCGACACGCCGCCACCAATTACCACGACTTTCGCCGGCTGTACGCCGGGCACGCCGCCCAGCAGCACGCCACGTCCGCCGTTCGCTTTTTGCAAATGGTACGCACCGGACTGAATCGACAAGCGACCGGCGACCTCCGACATCGGCGTGAGCAGCGGCAAGGAGCCATCGTCGGCTGTCACGGTTTCGTAGGCGATCGCGGTCGTCCCGGATTCGACGAGCGCTTTGGTCTGCTCGGGGTCCGCAGCCAGATGCAGGTACGTGAACAGCACCTGGTCGTCGCGCAGCATTGCGCATTCGTTCAGTTGCGGCTCCTTGACCTTGATGATCAGTTCCGCTGTGTCAAAAACTTCCCCGGCCGTGCCCAGCACGGTGGCGCCGGCAGCTTCGTAGTCGGCATCGCTCATGCCGATACCCATGCCCGCGCTGGTCTCGACGAAAACGTCGTGCCCGTCGTGCACGAGCTCGCGCACGCCGGCTGGCGTCATGCCAACGCGAAATTCGAGTGTTTTTATTTCTTTTGGTACGCCGACCTTCATGAGTCCTCTCCCGTGCCTCATGCCTCAGTGAGTAGATTACGCCGTCTATCGTGCCATCTGCTTGCAACTGAGGTGACTAATGCCCATATTTGTGGCATTTTCTGCCGTTACTTTGCTTAATTGCGCAATTTTCTGCGAACACTATGGACCGCTACGACCGGCACATCCTCGAAGTCCTGCAGCAGGACGGCCGCATCAGTAACAAGCAGCTGGCGGAGCGGGTCAACCTGTCCGAATCGGCCTGCCTGCGCCGCGTTCGGGCGCTCGAGGACAGTGGCACCATCCAGCGCTACGTCGCGATGCTCAGCCAGGACAAGATTGGCGTTTCCGGTGACGTACTCGTGCATATCGGGCTACACAGGGAAGAGCAGAGTGAACTCGCGGCTTTCGAGGAAGCCGTGCGTCAAATTCCCGAAGTCATGGAGTGTTATCTTATGACCGGAGAATTCGATTACTTGCTGCGGGTGGTTGTTGCCGACATGGCTGACTTCGAGCGTATACATAAAGAAGAACTCACGCGCCTGCCGGGCGTCGCACGAGTCAACTCCAGCGTTGCCATTCGCAAGGTCCTGAAACGCACCGCACTGCCTCTGCGATGACTCTCACAGAACAGTTTCTCGAGGCGCGTGGCGTCATGCCGCGTCTCTGCGAGCGGCTCGCGCCAGAGGACACGGTCGTGCAGTCGATGCCCGACGTCAGCCCCTCCAAGTGGCATCTCGCACACGTTACCTGGTTCTTCGAACAGTTCATTCTGCGCGAGTACGGCAGCGACTACGCGCCGATCGACGATCGCTACCACTACCTCTTCAATTCCTATTACTACTCCGCGGGCCAGATGCACGCGCGGCCGCGCCGCGGCCTGCTGTCACGTCCCACGCTCGCCGAGATCCTCGAGTATCGCGCGCATGTCGACGCGGCGATGCAAGCGCTGCTCGAGACGTCGGGTGACGACGCAGACATCGCATTTCGGGTGGTGCTGGGCATGCATCACGAGCAGCAGCACCAGGAGCTGTTCCTGACTGACATCAAGCACGTATTGTCCTGCAACCCGCTGCAGCCGGCCTACGACGCCGATTTGCCACTGCCCGAACCGGGCGCTGCGCGCACCATGGAATTCGCGCCCGGTCCCCAGGGGGTGCACCAGGCCGGCGCACAGGGTGACGGCTTTTGCTTCGACAACGAAACGCCGCGTCACGACACGCTGCTGCACCCGCACAGCATGGGCAGTCGCCTGGTCACCAATGGCGAGTACCGCGAGTTCATCGAGGCCGCCGGTTATGAGACGTCGGATTTCTGGCTGTCCGACGGCTGGGCCACGGTCAACCAGCAAGGCTGGAATCGTCCGCTCTACTGGGACGAGGGGCTCGACAGCGAGTTCACGCTCGGAGGGCCACGTGACATCGACGCCGGGGCGCCGGTAACTCACGTGTCGTACTACGAAGCGGACGCCTTCGCCCGTTGGGCCGGGGCGCGTTTACCCACCGAGTTCGAGTGGGAGCTCGCGGCGGAGGCCACCTCGCACGACGGCAACTTCATGGAGTCGGGTTACCTCCACCCCGTGAATTCCGATTCGAACCAGCTGTTCGGTGACGCCTGGGAGTGGACGTCGTCGTCCTATGCCCCCTACCCCGGCTTCAAGCCCCTCGCCGGGTCGCTCGGCGAATACAACGGCAAGTTCATGTGCAACCAGATGACTGTCCGTGGCGGCTCCTGCGCAACGTCGCGAAGCCACATTCGCAGCAGTTACCGGAGCTTCTTCTATCCGGATGCCCGCTGGCAGTTTCTCGGCTTTCGCCTGGCAAAGGACGGGCAGGCATGAGCGATCGCAGCGTCGAACTGGCGGAGATCCTCGCGGGCCTGCAACAGCCCCGCAAGATGATTTCACCGAAGTACTTCTACGATGAGCGCGGCTCGCAACTATTCGACGCGATTACCCACCTGCCCGAGTACTACCCCACCGAAACCGAGTTCGACATCATGCACGACAATGTCGACGAGATCGCCGACCTTGTGGGCCCGCAGGCCAGCCTGATCGAGTACGGATCCGGCTCCAGCCGCAAGACCCGTGTGTTGCTCGAGCACCTGCACGAACTCGCGGTATACGTCCCGGTAGATATTTCCGAGGACCACCTCATCGCCACAGCGCACAAGGTTCGCGACGAGTTTCCGGGCCTCGAGGTGCTGCCCGTCGTCGCCGACTTCACACAGCCGTTCGCGCTTCCCGACCCCTCGATCATGCCGCGGCGCAACGTCGTGTATTTTCCCGGCTCGACGATTGGCAACTTCACCAACGCGGCGGCGCAGGAACTGCTCGGCGTCATGTACCAGGAAGCCGGGGCAGACGGCGCGATGCTGATCGGCGTCGACCTGCAAAAAGACCCCGCGATCATCGAGCGCGCCTACAACGACAGCGCCGGGGTCACGGCCGAGTTCAACCTCAACATGCTCACGCATCTCAATCGTGAATTCGGCTTCGATTTCGACGTCGACGCTTTCAGTCACAGTGCAGTCTACGATCCGGATGAGGGCCGCATGGTCATCGAGCTAATTAGCGGTCGCGACCAGGTAGTGACCGGCGGCGGCGAGACCATCCCGTTGTCCGAAGGTGAGGCCATCCTCACCGAGTATTCGCACAAGTACACGCTGGAAGGGTTTGCGCGCATGGCGGAGCGCGCTGGCTTCACGGTGCGCAAGGTCTGGACCGACGCAGACCGGTTATTCAGCGTGCAGTTCTGTATTCGCTGACCTGTCATTGCGAGGAGCAAAGCGACGCAGCAATCTCGAGATTGCTTCGCTGCGCTCGCAATGACGATCAGGCGTCGGGATTGACGAATTCGTCGGGGACGGCAGAACCTTCGCCGAAAAAGAATTTTTCCATTTCAGTTTCGAGAAACTTGCGCGCTTCGGGCTCGATGGGTGTTAGCCGGTATTCGTTGATCAGGATCGTCTGGTGCGCGAGCCACTTCTGCCACGCTTCCTTGGAGACGTTGTCGTAGATTCGCTGCCCGAGATCGCCGGGATACGGCGCGTAGTCGAGGCCCTCGGCGCCTTCTCCGAGCATCACACAATTAATGGTTCTTGACATGAACTTCGCTACTCAGTGATTCGATCAGTTTCTGTACCGGCGCCGCGATGCCGCCAGGGGGGGCATTGTCCAGTCGGTGCCAGGTCGCATCCAGGTTATCGGCGACTTTACGCGAGGCTTGTTCGATGTGCACTACCACCGGCTGAATATCGAGGTCGTAGTGGCTGAAGCTGTGGCGCAGCATGCTCCAGGAGACGGCGTCGCAGCCAGTCGCATCCAGCCTGTCGCGGCACCAGTCCGCAACCTCGCCGTTATCGAGTTCGGGCAGGCTCCAGAGCCCGCCCCAGATGCCGGTCGGCGGGCGCCGTTCGAGGTAAACGGCCCCATCGCTGACGGCCAGCACCATCGTCGTCTTTTTCAGCGGACGCGTCTTTCTGGGTTTGCGGCCCGGGTATTCATCGATCGTCGCCTCCGCCCGCGCCGTGCAGTCCGCGCGCACCGGGCAAACATCGCAGTGCGGCTTGCTGCGCGTGCAGACGGTCGCCCCCAGATCCATGATGGCCTGGGTGTAGTCGCCGACTCGCTCTGCCGGCGTATTGGCCTCGGCTTGTGCCCAGAGCGCCTTGCCAACGGCGGTCTTGCCGGGCCAGCCGCCAATGCTCCGGTGCCTTGCAAGCACCCGCTTGACGTTGCCGTCGAGGATTGCGTGCCGCTGCCCGAACGCCAGTGACAGGATCGCGCCAGC
>JAAUYE010135167.1_pt1 | contig 13355 bp, 11 predicted proteins | sample 7278081 | NCBI WGS metagenome assembly JAAUYE01 (sample SAMN14350131, study PRJNA611818) | marine sediment metagenome | isolation source: surface marine sediment (0.6m) | place: French Polynesia: Moorea | collected 2018-08
CACGGTCCAGCCATCAATTATCGCGATGCTCAACAAGATCCCCGCCTGCGCGGGGATGACGTTATAAATAGCGGGATGCCGCCTCCTGAGTCATTCCCGCGAAGGCGGGAATCTTGAACGGATACCGCGGTGTCGGATCAAGATCCCCGCCTGCACGGGGATGACAGGCTGCTTAAAATCTGGTGGAACCAGTATCTGTTGTACTGGGTGGGAATCGGCTCGAATCGCGACCGCGGAGAGTTGTAAGATCCCGGATATGCGCTGCGCGCATTCCGGGATGACAGGCTGCATAAAATCTGGTGAAAACAGATTTTATGCAGCCTGTCACTTGCCCGCGCGGATCAGGCCGCCGAGACCGCGCTCGTCGAGCTTGCTCGCGTACAGCTCGCGGATCATGAAGGAATCCGACAGAGTCAACGCCTGCTGCAGCAGTTCGGTCAACTCGGCGTAGCTGAACGACATGATGACTTTTTTCGCGCGCAGCAGGCTGCCCACGCTCATCGACAGCGTATCTATGCCCATGCCGAGCAATGCCATGACCCCGAGCGGATCGCCGGCGAGCTCGCCGCAGACGCTGACCGGCGTTTTGCTCCTGGCGGCGCCGGTTACGATTTGCTGCATCGCCTTGAGCACGGCGGGGTGCAGCGACGAAAACAGTTCGGCGACGTTTTCGTTATTGCGGTCGACCGCGAGCAGGTACTGGGTCAAATCGTTGGTGCCGATGGAAACGAAATCGACCATCGAGCAAATATCCTCGATTTGGTAAACCGCCGAGGGCACCTCGATCATCGCGCCGATTTTCGGCAGCCAGACTCGTTCGCCGCTTTCCTCCTGGATTTCGTCGCGCACGCGGTTGATCAAAAACAGCGAATCGACGAGTTCCGCCTTGCCGCTGATCATCGGCAGCAGGATTTCGAGATTGTTGATGCCCTGGTTTGCGCGGATCATCGCGCGCACCTGGGTGATGAATATTTCGGGATGATCCAGCGTAATCCGCACTCCGCGCCAGCCGAGGAAAGGATTAGCCTCGTGGATCGGGAAATAGCTGAGCGGTTTGTCGCCGCCGACATCGAGGGTGCGCAGCACCACCGGCATGCCCTCGAAGGTTTCGAGCACGCTGCGGTAAATCAGGAACTGCTCCTCCTCGCTTGGAAATCGATCGCGAATCTGAAACGGTATTTCGGTACGGTACAAACCCACACCCTCGGCGCCGCTGCGCAGCGACGGCGTGTAATCCGACATCAGGCCCGAGTTGACCATGAGCTTGATCGGGCGCCGGTCAGTGGTAATCGCGGGCTTGCCCTTTAGCTCGAGCAGGTCCTGTTCGATCGCTTCTTCCTCGGCGAGATACTGGCTGTACTCGTCGAGCAGCTTCTGGTTCGGGTTGATGAAGGCCGACCCGTTATAGCCGTCGAGCACCAGCGGCACGCCGTCGAGCTGCTTCACCGGCAGGTTGGGCACCCCCATGACCGCGGGTATGCCGAGCGCGTGCGCGAGAATGGCGACGTGGGACGCGCTGCTGCCATGCGCCGAGATGATACCGCTCAGGCAATCCGCGGGGACGTCGGCAAGATCGGTGGCGGTGACGTCGTCGCCGACCAGTATCGTACGTTCGGGGAAGTCCAGCAGGGGACTTTGCTCGAGCATGAGCTTACGCAGCACGCGCAGGCCGAGATCGCGGATATCGTTGGCGCGCTCGGCGAGGTAGCGGTCTTCCATCTGGCTGAACACATGGGCATGCTGTTCGACCGTATCACGCCAGCTCGACGGCGCCCAGTTACCCTGGTTGATGCCCTTCTCGGTATCGTCGATCAGCGAACCGCCGCTCAGCATTTGCGCATAGGCCAGGAATAACGCGCACTCTTCTTCCGGCAGCGAGTCGCGCATCTTTTCGGCCTGGCCGACCAGTTCGTCGCAAACCTTGCGCACCGCTTCGCGGAAACTGGTCAGTTCAGCCTCGATATCATCGGTTTTTTTGTCCGGCACGGATTCGAGGTTGACGCCGCGGTTGAGCACGATGGCCTGACCGATGGCCATGCCGGGCGCGCCGGCCACGCCTTTTACCATATGGGTCTTTTGCGGAGTGCTGAAGCGGCCCTGGCTTTCGGCGCGTTCGATCGACGTCGCAAGCTGCGCCGCCAGCGTGGTCAGGTAAGCTTCTTCGTCTTCGTTGAACGCGTTTTCCGCACGCTGCACCGCGATCACGCCGAGCACGTCGCGGTGCGCAATAATCGGCACCCCGAGAAAAATCGGATAATCGACTTCGCCCGAATCGGGCACCAGCAAAAACTTTTTATGCCCCGGCGCATCGACCAGGTTCAGGGCCTCGGCGCGGGCGGCGATGGTGCCGATCAGGCCCTCGCCGAGGCGCCGCTCGACGCGGCCGACGATATCCGGATTGAGGCCGTTGCAGGCCTGCAGCAGCATCACTTCCGGATCGTCTTCCCGGGCGAGGAAAATAGTGCAGGCATCGGTGGTTAGATCGCGGGTCAGGCTTTCGGTGATCAACACCAGGGCCGCATCGATATCGGGAGCACGGTTGACCTCCTGAACGATGCGCTGCAGCCTGTGGATCATCGATGCCACGCCAGAACTCCCCCCGCTCAGGTCGTCAATCGCCCGTCCGATCGGACGGCGAAGGCAAACTGGATTCGAGCTGGGCCAGCGCGCACTGGTAAACGCGGCGTTTGAAAAAGATGACGTTCTCCACCGGATACCAGTAATCGACCCACTTCCAGTGGTCGAATTCCGGGGTATGCGACGCGCTCAAATCGAAACTGGTTTCGTCCGCTTCGAGCCGCAGCAGATACCAGATCTGTTTCTGGCCGATGCAGCGCGGTTCGGAACGCCGCATCAGGCGTTTCGGCAGCTTGTAACGCAACCAGCTATCGGTGGCGCCGAGCACGGACACGCTTTCGGGCCTGAGACCGGTTTCTTCCCACAGTTCGCGGTACATCGCATCGCGCGGATCCTCGTCGGCGCCGATGCCGCCCTGCGGAAACTGCCACGCATCCTGCCCTCCGACCCGCCGCGCCCACATGACCTGCGCGGCGCGGTTGCAAAGAATTATGCCGACATTGGCGCGATATCCATCTGCATCAATCATTTCGTTGCTTATGACAATTCGGTTAGAATCTGAGCCGCCCATTCTGACATAACCGTTCAGAAACCAGCAAGCCAAGACACCGGACACCAATCATGACGCTCGCGATATTCGATCTCGACCATACCCTTCTTGCTGGCGACAGCGATTACCTCTGGGGCGAGTACATGGTAGAGAACAATATTGTCGACGAAGACCAATATCGCAGCCGCAACCAGGTATTTTACGAGGATTACCAGCGCGGCCAGCTGGATAACGATCGGTATCTCGCGTTTGCGCTGGAACCCCTGACCCGTCACAGCATCGAGGACCTCTACCGGTGGCGCGCGGATTACGTGGAAAGCTGGATCAAGCCGATCGTCGTCCCCGGCGCGCGGGATTTACTCGACGAGCATCGCGCCGAGGGGCATGAATTGCTCATCATCAGTGCAACCAACCTGTTCATCACCGAACCGATCGCGGCGCTGCTCGGCGTGCCGACGATCCTTTCGACCGAACCCGAAATCATCGGCAATCGCTACACCGGGCGCTACCTCGGCACGCCAACCTACCAGGAGGGCAAGGTCGTGGCGTTGCGGCAGTGGCTCGCCGAGACCGGCCACGATCTCACCGGCAGTTATTTCTACAGCGATTCGATCAACGATCTCGCGCTGCTAGAGCAGGTCGATAATCCGATCGTGGCGCATCCCGACGACGAGCTGAAAGCCATCGCCATCGAGCGCGGCTGGAAGATCATCGACTTAAAGTAAACCGTACCTAATCGTCATTCCCGCGAAGGCGGGAATCTTACGCCGCGACGACCACCGCGGCGGCCTGGCAAGGTCCCCGCCTGCACGGGGATGACGCCCATCACCTCGAAAATTTCGCGAACTTTGCGGCCGCTAAATCTATCAGGCCTTCGGTAAGGTGACGCCGCGCTGGCCCTGATATTTGCCGCCGCGGTCCCGGTAGGAAACCTCGCAAACCTCGTCCGACTCGTAAAACAGCATCTGCGCGACGCCCTCGTTGGCGTAAATCTTCGCCGGCAGCGGGGTGGTATTGGAAAACTCCAGGGTAACGTGTCCTTCCCACTCGGGTTCCAGCGGGGTCACGTTGACGATAATGCCGCAACGCGCATAGGTCGATTTACCGAGGCAAACCGTCAGCACGCTGCGCGGGATCCGAAAATATTCGACCGTGCGCGCCAGCGCGAAGGAGTTCGGCGGGATAATGCAGACGTCGGAAACCAGGTCGACGAAACTTTCGTCGGCGAAATTCTTCGGGTCGACGATCGCCGAATTGATATTGGTAAATATCTTGAATTCGTTGGCGCAGCGTACGTCGTAGCCGTAACTCGACGTGCCGTAGGAAATAATACGGCCGCTTTCCGACTCGCGGACCTGGCCGGATTCGAACGGTTCGATCATGCCTTCGGTTTCCGCCATGCGGCGAATCCAGCGGTCGGATTTGATGCTCACGAATAGGTCCCGGGCAAAAAGCGCAGTATATCCGCTCGCGCCCCCCGCCGTCGACGGCGAAAGCGCTGCAATCCCGGAGCGAGGCTCTATACTTGGAGCTAACGGTAAATGCCCGTGAATTAAGAGATCCGGCAGGAATGCCGATACAGGCAGAATGACAGCCCCCGCGCCTCAACGACGGAAACCGATGCACTGGACTACCATGCTGCGTCAAATGCTGCGCTTTCGTCTCGCGCGGCACCTTTTTTTCGTCGTCTTCGCCGCGATCGTACTGATCGAAGTCATCATCTTCTTCCCGTCGTACAACAACTATAAAAACTCCCAGCTGGCCGACTACCGCGAGCACGCCCGGGTTGCCGCGGCCGCGGCGCTGGCGCAGCGCATGCCCGACGGCGATCAGCTGGCGCTCGGGCTTTCCAGGATCCAGGCTGCCGACAGGCATATCGTCGGTGTTGCCGTGCTCGACCACGAGGGTGAAATCGTTGCCGCCACCGGCGAAGCGCCGGAACTCAGGCCCGGCGCCAGTCCCGAGGCAATCAATATTCTGCTGGAAAACAATAATCGCTACGAAGTGTATCTGCCGCCATCGGACACCAGCGCGGAATCCGGTGTCATCGTGCGCATGGATGTAACCGAGATCTGGCGTCAGCTCAACGCGTTTCTGATTCGCATTCTCGGCCTGGTATTGATTATCTGCGTCGTGGCCGGCGCCATCGTCTTTTTTTACGTCGCCTTCAACCTGATTTACCCGCTCGAAAAGATCCACGAGAGCCTGAAGGGGGCGAAGCAAAACCCGGCCCGGGCCGACGAAAACGAAATCCGCCACTCGCGCAACGACGAGCTCGGCGAAACCATCGATTTACTCAACGACGCGCTGGTCGAAATCAGCGCCAGCCACCGCTCGGATGTCGCCTACCAGGAAAAACGCCTGCGCGACTTCGCCTCGGCCGGCTCCGACTGGTTCTGGGAAATGGACGCCGAGCTGCGATTTTCGTATTTTTCCGACCACTTCGAAGCCGTGAGCGGCGTCGATCCCGAACAGCTGCTTGGCAAGACCCGCGAGGAAACCGGCATCCCCAACGTTTCCGAAGCGGCCTGGCGCGAGCATCTCGATAATCTGCGCAACCGGCGTGCGTTCCGTGATTTCGTGCACCCACGCGACAAGGCCGACGGCAGCCGCGTGTGGCTGTCGGTCAGCGGTCAGCCGGTATACGACGAGCATGACAATTTCCTCGGTTTCCGCGGGACCGGGTCGGATATCACCGAACTGCATCAGGCGCAGCAGGAGCTGGTCGACGCCAAGGAAGCCGCCGAACAGGCCAACCGCGCCAAGTCGGAATTCCTCGCCATCATGAGCCATGAAATCCGCACCCCGATGAACGGCATCATCGGCATGACCGACCTGCTGATGGACAGCAAGCTCGACGCCAAGCAGCGCCACTTCGCCGAAATCATCCAGGAGTCGGGCGGCGCGCTGATGCGCATCATCAACGACATCCTCGACCTTTCGCGACTGGAGGCGCGCCGCATCGAGCTGGAGCAGGCCGAGTTCGAATTTGCCAGCGTCGTCGCCGGCGTGGTCGATATCCTGACGCCACAGGCGCGCGAAAAGAACCTGAGGCTGATCCACGAAATCGAAAGCGACGTGCACGCGAGTTATATCGGCGACTATGGCCGGCTGCGCCAGGTCATCGTCAATCTCGTCGGCAACGCGATAAAATTCACCGAGAAAGGCAGCATCACGATTCGTGTCAGGCGCGTCGGCGGCGACGAGTGGAAACCACGTCTGCGCACCGAAATCAGCGATACCGGTATCGGTATCCCCGAGGAAGCGATCGGCAAGCTGTTTCGCAGTTTTACCCAGGTCGACGCGTCGACCTCGCGCCGCTTCGGCGGTACCGGCCTCGGCCTTGCGATATGCCGCAAAATCGTCGAGGCGATGGGCGGCGAAATCGGCGTCGACAGCGTCGAGGGCGAAGGCAGCACCTTCTGGTTCGAAATCGAGATTCCCAGGTTCGATCCGAACGCGGCGGGTCACACGCGTGACGACACCACGATTACGATCATTCCCGGACAGAAGTTCAAGACCGATCAAACCGGGGCGCAACTCAAAATCCTTGCGGTGGACGACGTGCCGGTGAACCTGGTCGTCATCGAAAAAATGCTCGATTCGCTGGGCTACCAGGTCGAGTCGGCCAGCAACGGCGCGGAAGCCGTCGAAGCGGTCAGGTCGAAACACTACGACATGATCTTCATGGATATCCAGATGCCGGAAATGGACGGCCTCGAAGCGACGCGCCGGATTCGTCAACTCGATATCGAGCACAGCAGCATTCCGATCGTCGCGATCACCGCCAACACCCAGGACAGCGACCGCGATGCCTGCATCGACGTCGGCATGAACGATTTCATTGCCAAGCCTTTCGTCAAGAAGCAGCTGGCGTCGCTGCTGGAACGCTTCTTCCCGACCGCCGACGCTGGCACGCGGCGCGCCAGCTAGTCAGGCTTTAAGATCCCGGGGCGAGTCCCATTGGCGGCGGCAGACCCGCGGCTCAAATATCGCGCTCGCGAAAATGCTCGTAGAGCGCATCGCTAAACGCCTTGACCCGCCGCGAAATCATCCGCCCGGGCGGATAAACCGCGTACATGCCGACCTCGGGACGTTCGAATCCCTCGAGCACAGGCACCAGTTCACCGCGGTCGATATACCTCTGCATCAACGCCAGTGGTCCGTTGACGATGGCGGCACCGTGACTGGCGACCGCGGCCAGAAATTCACCGTTGTTCGCGGTCAGCTGGTACTGCAGCCGCGGACTGGTCGCCTTGCCCTCCTGCTGATAGGCCCATTGCCGGCCGGGTGCGATATTGCTGTAAACCAGCACACGGTGCCGCGCCAGCTGCGACGGGTGCTCCGGTTCGCCGTGAGACTCGAGGTAGGCGGGGCTGGCGCAAATGGCGAAATGCACGCGCGCGAGCTTGCGTGCGATCAAGGTCGAATCGGCCAGCTCGCCGATTCGAATCGCCAGATCGATGTTTTCCTCGATCAGGTCGACGGTACGATCGCTCAGGTCGGTGTCGATGCTGATGCGCGGATGCCGGCACAAAAACTCGCTAATCGGCTGCGCCAGCTGCCCGACACCAAATCCAAGCGGTAAGGCCAGACGTATACGCCCCGAGATTTCGGAACTTACGTCGGCGAGACTTTGCTCGGCTTCATCGAGGTCGGACAGCACCTGGCTTGCGCGTTGAAAAAAATCGCGGCCCGCCTCGGTCAGCGTTTGCCGCCGCGTGGTGCGCTGCAGCAGCTGCACGCCGAGGCGCGACTCGAGCTCGCTGACGCGGCGGCTGACCATCGACTTGGCGATACCGAGCCTGTCGGCGGCCTTGCCGAATCCCTGGTAATCGACCACGGCGACGAAAGCTTCGAGCTCTTCGAAACGATTCATATTGTTCCTGATTTAGCAACGATAAAATTCAATTTTATATATATATCTTTATTTTGAAACAATCATAATAACCGCATCTGCAACCAGGAGACAAACGAAATGAATACGACTAACTTGAATCACAGCGCCGCGCTCGCCGGCCGCATCATGCTCGCCGCGATCTTCATCGTCGCCGGGCTCGACAAAATCGGCGCCTATGCCGGAACCCAGGCCTACATGGAGGCCTACGGTGTGCCGGGACTGCTGCTGCCCGCGGTCATTGCCCTCGAGGTCGGCGCCGGCATCGCGATACTGGTCGGTTTTCAGACGCGGATCGCCGCGGCGCTGCTGGCGGGATTCACGCTCGCGGCGGCCCTGCTGTTCCACAGCGATTTCAGCCAGCAAATGCAAAGCATCTTATTCATGAAAAACGTCGCGATCGCAGGCGCGTTTTTACTGCTCGTTGCCCAGGGTCCCGGCCTGTGGGCGCTCGACAACCGGCAACAGTTACAGGAGGCCTGAAATGCAAAACCAACTGCGTGTATTAAGACTCGACGCCAGCGCCAATCCCGGCGATTCGGCCAGCAAACAGCTCGGCGAGCGCCTGATCGAAAAACTCGAACAGGGCGCCGAGGTGGAACTCCGGGTCCGCGACCTGAATTCAGACCTGTCTTTCATCGACAGCCAGTGGGTTGGGGCCAACTTCACCGCGGCCGAGGAACGCAACCCGGGTCAGGTTGAAAGACTGCGTTTTTCCGACGCGCTGATCGAGGAACTGCGGTGGGCCGACCACATCGTCGTCACTACGCCGATGTACAACTTCAGCGTACCGGCGACCCTGAAGGCCTGGATCGACCTGGTATGCCGCGCCGGCGTGACGTTTCGCTACACCGAGAACGGTCCGGTCGGCTTACTGCAGGATAAAAGCGCCGACATCGTCATCACCACCGGTGGCGTACCGCTCGGCAGCCCGGTAGACTTTCTCAGCGGCTACCTGAAGCAGGTGTTCGGTTTCATCGGCATCGGCGATGTCAACATGATTGCAGCCGATCAGATGAACGTCGACGCCGACGCCAGTTTTGCGCGCGCGCTCGACCAGATCGAAAACCGCGAAGCGAGAGCCGCGGCCTGAGGCGGATACTGATGACAACGCGCAAGCTACAGCGACTGATTAGCGGGCAAGCCACGAGCGATGGCGCCGGCGTGCGGCTGGTGCGGATGATTGGCCAGCCGGCGCTGCTCGACCTGGACCCGTTTCTGCTGCTCGACGCTTTCCGTTCCGACGATCCCGACGATTACATCGCCGGCTTCCCGCCGCATCCCCATCGGGGTTTCGAAACCGTGACCTACATTCTCGACGGGCGCATGCGGCACCAGGACAACAGCGGTAACGAGGGCGTGATCGAGGCCGGTGGCATCCAGTGGATGACCGCCGGCCGCGGCATCGTGCATTCGGAAATGCCGGAGCAGGAACAGGGGTTACTCGAAGGCTTTCAGCTCTGGATCAATTTGCCGGCGGCGAACAAGATGGACGCGCCCGCATATCAGGAGCACGACGCCGCCCGGATTCCGCTGGAACAGCGCGACGGCGCGCGCCTCAAGGTGATCACCGGCACGACATCGCAGGGCACGCGCGGTCCGGTTACACAACCGCTCACCGCTCCGCTTTACCTCGACGTTCACCTGGATGCCGGCGCGCAATTCGGCGAGCCGATCGAGCCCGGGCATACCGCTTTCGTTTACGTTATCGACGGTGAAATCGGTCTCGAGGACGAAAGCGGCAGCCAGCAGCCGGCAAGGCGGGACCAGCTCGCCGTGCTCGGCTCGGGTGACAGGATTTCGCTGCAGGCGGCCGCGCTGCCGTCGCGGTTTCTGCTGATTGCGGGTAAGCCGCTAAACGAGCCGATCGCGCGCGCCGGGCCGTTCGTGATGAACACCGAGGCAGAGCTGCGCCAGGCGTTCGCGGATTATCAGTCGGGGAATTTCTAGGCTTCGTTCCCCGTTTATCGCAAAGCGATAAACGGGGCAGAATCGACTCAGAGTAAAATCTGGCGTTGCCAGATTTTACTCTGAGTCGTCCCTCCGTATGCATACTAGCGGTAATCCCGACTCGGCTGGTTTGGCGTGACAAGTTGGAGATCTTCCGGAATTGCGCCTGCAAAAATTACGAGGCGCCTCGCAGGGGCAACCGGATTGGTTGACCTGAATCAAATCCGACGGGTTCCCTGTCCCCTATTGTCTGGGTAAAATTTCAGCGGCTGCATTTAATCGTTACCGACGGTATAGACTCACGGTCATATGCGCCTTTGATTCTCTAGCACATCGCTGGCACCGGGAAATGAGCATGAACAAAATTACCGCAAACCTGGCGCTTGGGCTTGCCGCCGCCCTGCTGGTGGCGTGCTCGACCGTTCAGCAGCCGAAGGAAAGCACGCTGACAGCTGCCGAAGCGCGGGCGATTGCCAGAGAGGCTTATATTTATGGCAATCCTCTCGCCGACAGTTATCGGATCATGCACACCTACTTCGTCGATTCCGCCAATTCGGAATTCAGGGCGCCATGGAACCAGATCTACAGCCTGGCCCGCGTGTTTACCCATGAGGATACCGCCGTACAGACGGCCAACTCGGATACGCCCTACTCGTTTGCCGGTATCGACCTGCGCACGGAACCGGTGATCCTCGGCGTACCATCGATGGAGGAATCCAGGTATTTCAGCATTCAGCTGATCGACCTGTATACCCACATCGTCGACTACATCGGCACCCGCACTACGGGGAATACCGGCGGCAACTACATGCTGACCGGGCCCGGATGGCAGGGTGAAATTCCGCCCGGAATCGACAAGGTCATCGAGGTCGAAACCGAGCTGCTGCTTGCCATCTATCGCACGCAACTGTTCAACCCCGAAGACCTCGACCAGGTTGCCGCGATCCAGCAGGGTTACACGCTGCAAACGCTTTCCGAATTTCTGGGACGCGAGGCGCCCGAGCCCGCGCCCGCGATCGATTTCATCCAGCCGGCGACCGCTGAGGCCATTCGCAGTTCGCTGGCAGTTTTCGAACAGCTGGATTTCGTGCTGCAATTCTGCCCGCCGCACCCGTCCGAGGTCGAGCTCCGCCAGCGCTTCTCGCGAATCGGCGTGGGCGCGGAGTCCGGTTTCGATGCTGACAGGCTTTCGCCCGAGATACGGGCGGCGCTGGCACAGGGCATTGCCGACGCCTGGCAGGAGTTCGAAGAGCTCAAGCAGAGAGCGGAGCGGGGCGAAATCGGATCGGGCGATGTCTTCGGCAGCCGCGAGCATCTGCAGAACAATTATCTCTATCGCTTCGGTGCCGCGGTAACGGGCATCTGGGGCAATGCCGAGGCCGAGGCCATGTACCCTACCTATTACGTGGACGCCGACGGCCAGCCGATGGACGGCAGCAACGACTACAGGCTGCGCTTCCCGCCCGGGGAACTGCCGCCGGTGAACGCCTTCTGGTCGTTGACCATGTACCGCCTGCCGGAGAGCCTGCTGGTCGAAAATCCGATCAACCGATACCTGCTCAATTCGACGATGGTGAACGATTTCGTGCGCGATGAGGACGGCGGCATCACCCTGTACATCCAGAACCGGGCACCCGGCGAAGACAAAATGGCCAACTGGCTGCCGGCGCCGGCAGGCCGGTTTTCGCTCAACCTGCGTCTCTACTGGCCGCGGCAAGAGGCCCTCGACGGTTCCTGGAGGCAACCGCCGGTAATCAGGGTCGAATCGGAATAAATCCTAGCGAGGAATCGAGAATGAAGCGGATACTACCCGGCATCATGCTAATGCTTGTTAGCGGTTACGCAATCGCGCAGGACGTGACGGTCCACAACTTCGCCCGCGCCGAGACCGAAACCTATTTTTACCGAAACACGACCGCTTTCGACGCGAAAGTCGGCGATCTGAAGCACATCCGCGAGCCGGTAACGGCACAAAACTCGACCGTAATCAGGCAGAACCAGGACACGCTGTATTCCGGCGTTCTGATCGATTTATCCAGGCCGGCGAAAATTACGCTGCCAGCGATCGGGGGTCGCTACATGTCGATGCACGTAATCAACCAGGATCACTACATGTTCGTCGAGAGCAAGCCCGGAACCTACAAGCTGACCCGGGAGGATGTCGGTTCACGGTTTGCCATGGTGAACTTTCGAACCTTTGTCAATCCCCGCGATCCCGACGATATCATGAAGGCGCACCAGGCACAGGACGGTATCGTTGTCGAGGGCGGCGGTAAAGGCCCGTTTGCAGCACCCGCCTGGGACCAGGATGCGCTCGCCATCGCGCGCAAGGCGCTCAGCGACCTGGCCACGCTCGGCTTCGATACCCGTTATGCCTACGGCCGCAAGGAGGAAGTTCGGGCGGTGGATTTCCTGGTCGGTGTGGCCGCGGGCTGGGGTGGTTTGCCGGCATCCGAGGCGATGTATGTCGTCGCCAGTGTCGCGCGAAACGATGGCGCAACCCCGCATGCCGTAACCGTAAAAGACGTGCCGGTCGACGCATTCTGGTCATTCACGGTATACGATGCCGACGGTTATTTCGCGCCCAACGACCTTGGCATAAACAGCTACAACAACGTCACCGCCACGCCAGACGACGACGGCTCGATCACGATTCATTTCGGAAGCTGCGAGGACCAGCGTATCAATTGCCTCCCGATCACCAGGGGCTGGAACTACGTCGTACGCATGTACCAGCCGCGCGAGGAAATCCTCGACGGCTCCTGGGTTTTTCCGACTCCCCTGCCGAAACAATAAACAGCAGAACATCGACTCAGAGTAAAATCTGGCTCTGCCAGATTTTACTCTGAGTAGTCCTTCCGGGTGTCTGCTGGTGGTAATCCCGACTCGGAGTAAAAACTTGCGCCGCAAGTTTTTACTCCGAGTCGTTCTTTTGATTGAGTAGCGCGATATCCGACGAGATCCCGGATAGCCGCTGCGCGGCTTCCGGGATGACTAAGCTGCAAAAATCTGGATCAGATTTTTGCCTCTTTGTCAGGTGTTCTGGATCACGATGTTGGGAAAAGCCGCCGAATGGTCGCGCGCCTTGGTCGCGAGCCGCGCCGCGGTTTTACGCGCGATGTTGCGGTAAATCGAGCTGATCTGGCTGTCCTCCATCGCGGCCACGGTCGGATGGCCGCTGTCGGCCTGCTCGCGGATACGAATATCCAGCGGCAGCTCGCCGAGCAGCTCGACGCCGTATTCCTCGGACATGCGCGCGCCGCCGCCCTCGCCGAAGATCGGTTCGGCGTGGCCGCACTGACTGCAGACGTGAATGCTCATGTTCTCGATCACACCGAGCACCGGCACCTCGACTTTCTCGAACATCTTCAAACCCTTGCG
>JAAUYE010037322.1_pt1 | contig 13354 bp, 15 predicted proteins | sample 7278081 | NCBI WGS metagenome assembly JAAUYE01 (sample SAMN14350131, study PRJNA611818) | marine sediment metagenome | isolation source: surface marine sediment (0.6m) | place: French Polynesia: Moorea | collected 2018-08
GTCGATCGTAGTCGACGGAAGTGCGACGTAGAACGGGACGCCGTTGTCCCTCGCCGCCAGCGCCTTCAAATAGGTGCCGATCTTGTTGGCGACGTCGCCGCAGCGCGTGGTCCGGTCGGTGCCGGTAATGACGATGTCGACTTTGCCGTGCTGCATCAGGTGGCCACCTGCGTTGTCGACGATGAGTGTGTGCGGAACGCCGCTCTCAGCGAGTTCCCAGGCTGTCAGCTGCGACCCCTGGTTGCGGGGCCGCGTCTCGTCCACCCACACATGCACGTCGATGCCGCGACGCTGCGCGAAGTAGATCGGTGCGGTCGCGGTGCCGTAGTTAATCGTCGCGAGGGACCCGGCGTTGCAATGCGTGAGAATGTTTACGGTGTCGCCCCGCTTCCGTCTTGAAATTTCCTCGAGCAGCGTGACCCCGTGCTTACCGAAACCGCGGCTGATCTCAACGTCCTCGTCACAGATCGCCTGCGCATCGTCGCGAATCGCGTCCACGAGCATCTCGTCATCACTGGCATCGATAACCGCACGGACGCGGTCGATGGCCCAGCGCAGGTTGACGGCCGTCGGCCGGGTTCGGAGGAGCGCATCGGCCGCCGCCCGGATGCTCGCGCGGCTCGGGTCCTGCAGCGCGGCGAGATACAGGCCCCAGCCGGCCGTGGCGCCGATGAGCGGCGCGCCGCGAACGTACATGTCCGCGATAGCTTCGGCAGCGTCCTGCCAGCTGCGCAGGTCGTGGACAACGTATTCGTGCGGAAGGCGCCGCTGGTCGATGATCCGGACGACCGAGGGATCGTCCGGATCGAGCCAGATCGTCCTGAACGTGTCGGCAGTCAGCCTTCGAGACCCGCGGCAAGCCGCGCAGAGCGCAGCGTGTTGAACATCAGCATCGTGATGGTCATCGGCCCGACGCCGCCGGGTACCGGCGTAACGGCGGCTGCAACCTCGATTGCCTCATCGTAGTCGACGTCGCCGGTCAGCTTCGATCTCATTTCGCCGTCGATTTCCTTCTCGACGCGGTTGATGCCGACGTCGATGATGACAGCTCCGGGCTTGATCCAGTCGCCCTTGATCATATCCGGGCGGCCGACGGCGGCGATGACGATGTCGGCGTTGCGCACGACGCCGGGCAGGTCCTTCGTGCGGCTGTGACACATCGTGACCGTCGCGTGGCGCTGCAGCAGCAAAGCGGCCATCGGCTTGCCGACGATGTTGGAACGGCCGACAACGACGGCGTTGAGGCCGGAGAAGTCCGGGCCGAGTTCGTCCTCGATCATCAGGATGCAGCCCGCAGGCGTGCAGGGCACGAACGCGTCGGCCGTGTGGCCCGCCGAGAGCTTGCCGATGTTGACGAAATGGAATCCGTCGACGTCCTTGGTCGGCAGGATGGACTGCGTGATCAGCTCTTCGTCGAGGTGACCGGGCAGGGGCAGCTGCACGAGGATGCCATGGATCGCGTCGTCGCCGTTCAGCTCGTCGATCAGCTTCAGCACGTCATCCTGTGCGACGTCCTCCGGCAGGGAATGCTGGACCGAATGGAAGCCGCAGGCTTCGGCGCGGCGTTTCTTGTTGCGCACGTAGACCTGGCTGGCAGGGTCCTCGCCGATGATAACGACCGCGAGGCCGGGCTTGATGCCGTGCTTTTCAAGCAGGGCGGCAGTCTGCTCGGTGATGGACTCGGCGAGTTGTTCGGCCTTGGCCTTGCCGTCGATCCTCTTTGCTGTCATCGGGGTCGCTCCGTCGTGAACGTGGCGCACAGGGTAACGCCGGGCGGGAAACGTATTCTACCCGCGTATATGCCGCCTGTGCAGGCCGGCGAGCAGCGCGGCCGCGGCGAGCGCGGCTGCAAGATGTTTCAGCGAATGACCGCTCAGCAGGTTACCCGCAGCATAGATCTCGTCGTCGAAATGCTCGAAGACCTTGGCGAGGACGTACAGTCCGATCATCGCGGCGATGTACTTGCCAAGGTCACTCCTGTCGCGCCTGGCGAGAACGATGAACGGCACGACGAGCATCGGCAGGAACTGGACCAGGGCATAGGGCCTCAGGTCCCCGACGCCCAGCCTCTCCGTATGAATCCAGTAGGCGACGGAGGCCACGCCGACGAACAGCAGCGGGACCAGCAGGCGTTTTGCCCAGTCCACCGAGAGGTACTCACCAATGACGATGGACACGAAGCCCATGAAGCCGATGACCATCGTGAGCCGGTCCCACGCCAGCGACTCGTTGTTCGGGTGCAGGTGATACCAGCCGGATCCGAAAGCAGTCAGAAGGACGCCGGTAAAGAACACGGCCCAGGCGCGATGCAACGGGTCCGTCCTGTGGTGCCGCAACTCCCGGAAACCAGCCGCGCCGACAACGATGAAGGCGACGTTCGACATGACGTCCCCGAAGTTGGGGATGCCGAGCAGCCAGCGCCCGTCAGCGAATTCGTGGTAGGCGGGGTCCTGTGCCAGCGGAGTAGTCAGGTATTCGATCATGCTTCGGGCTAGAATGCGCTGGTTCGTATCGGGACATATTAGATGAGAGCGTTCATCAGGCAAATTCGCGGCGTGATCGTTTTTGCCGGTAACACGATCAATACGCTGTTCTGGTTCGGGCCGCTGCTCGTTCTTGCGCTCGTCAAGCTGCTGGTTCCGATCCCCGCGTTCCGGACGCACGTCACCCGCGCGCTCATGTGGATCGGCGAAAGCTGGATCGCCGTCAACACGATGTTGTTCGGGACGCTGTGTTCGATCGACTGGAGAGTGGAAGGGGCGGATGCGCTGCGTCGTGACGAGTGGTATCTCGTGATCGCCAATCACCAGACCTGGGTCGATATCGTCGTGCTGCAGGCCGCGTTCAACCGCCGCATTCCTTTTCTCAAGTTCTTCATCAAGCAGCAGCTGATGTGGTTCCCGGTTCTCGGCCTGGCCTGGTGGGCGCTCGACATGCCGTTCATGAAACGCTATTCGTCCGCTTACCTCGCGCGCAACCCGCACATGAAAGGCAAGGATTTCGAAACGACGCGCAAGGCCTGCGAAAAATTCCGCGACACGCCGACGTCGGTAATCAACTTCATCGAGGGAACGCGATTCAGCGTCGAAAAGCGTGACCGGGACAATGGCACGTATCGCCACCTGCTGCGCCCCCGCGCCGGTGGTTTTGCCGTTGCCCTGTCATCGATGGGCGAGATGTTCGGCGCGATACTCGACGTCACGCTCGTATACCCGGACGGGCCGGCGCAGTACTGGGACCTTTGCTGCGGCCGGCACGTCGAGGTACGCGTGCATGTCCGGGAGCGGCCTGTCGAGGACTGGATGATCTCGGGCGATTACGAGAACGACCGGGAATGGCGCCGCCGCGTCCAGGACTGGCTCGGCGGGATTTGGCATGAGAAGGACGAACTGATACAACAGACTCTCCAACGCAGAGACTCCAATGCCTGATAGCCGACAATACGACACGGTTGCATTCGACGTTCGCGAGAACGCGACGATGCTGTTCTTCGCCAAAACTACGGACACCGGCGACATCAGCGATTACCTGTTGCTGATGCGCACGATCGAGGAGGATTTCGACGAGTCGATCTACATCGAGATCAACGAGCAGCAATTCGGGGGGCACAACCTGATCCGGGAAGCATCGCTGACCGGGAATGTCCTCACGTTGCACCTGTACGAACCCGCGGAGGAACTCGGCGGCGTCACGGACATCGTCCTGACGTGGTCGGAGACGACAGAGAACCAGGACAGCATCGAAGTAGGTGCGTTCCGGGTACTGGGCGATACGCTAACGGGCGGCAACGCCTGACCGGAGTGTCGTCTCCGGATTTCAGTCTCTATATCGTGCGCTGCGCGGACGGCGCGCTCTATACAGGTATCGCAACAGACGTCGCGCGGCGCGTCGGGGAACACGAGTCCGGTGCGCGCGGCGCCAAGTTCCTGCGCGGCAAGGGACCGCTGGAAGTCGTTTACGAACAGGCAGTCGGCGACCGAGCCCGAGCCCAGCAACTCGAACACCGGATCAAGCGCCTCAGCCGCGCTCAGAAAATAGATCTCATCGAGCGGCGGCTGCCGCTTTCCGCACTGGCCGACGATCAGGTGCCGGACGAGGATTCGGCATAGACCGCCATTTTCCTGCCGAACTCGGGCAGGTAGAGCCGCGTGTCGACGTCCCAGGTATTGCGGAAAGACTCAAACCAGCCGGCTGCGGTCTCGACGTTGTCGATGAACTTCGGGAAAGGCACGACCTCGCCGAAGGGCAATGTGAAATCGTCGAAGTGAATCGCCGCCACGGCCCTGGCGCCCGTTGCCGTCACCATGGACTGCCAGTACTGCTCCGCATAGTCGCGCCCGAGTGACGACAGGCCGGTAGTGGAAATCAACGCGAGATCGACGTTGAATTCGCCGAGCGCGCCCTCGATGAATCCGGCGCTCCCCTGTACGAGCGCCGTTCCCTGCGGGTGCTCGATGATGACCGACCAGGCCTCGCCGACCCGCATCGCGGTGACAGCCTGCGGCAGCGTCAGCGGTTCGTCGATAAGGCCCGACAGCGGCACGCTGCCCCGCCAGCCGACCGGTGCGTGCCGTGACGACACGAGCCGGACGCTGAACTGGCCGAAGGCGTAGACTTCGCCCTCGACGGCCGCGATGACCTGGTCTTCGGAGACGCCCGCGCCGCGCGCGATATTGGCAGCCGATTCCGACCCGAGGATCGATGCACTGGATCGTTTGGCGATAGCGCCGATATCCATCGCGTGATCGAAATGGGTGTGCACAGGGATGATGGCGGCGAGCCGCCGCATGCCGAATTCGTGCATTGCATAGTTTATCGTCGCGGCGTCATTGTTGACGGGTCGCCGCAGGACGCCATCGGCCAGCGACGGCCGCGAGAAGAAGCCGTCGATCAGTATCTGCGTCTCGCCGTCGTCGAAGAGCAGCGTCGTAACCCCGAGCCAGGTGACGCTGAGTGTGCCCTCTGCGGGTTCGGGACCCGCGGTCCAGCCGATGGCTTCGAGGTCCGGTCGGTCGCGCCACAACAGGACGAGAACCACCGCCGCGAGAACGAGCAGCGCAGCCGCGATCATGATTACCCGCTTCGCGCGACGGATCCACATGGACTACTGACCCGTGGCCCACCGCGCGAGGTACCCGGTCATCGGCGCCAGGTAATTGCCCAACGCATAACCGAGTAAGGCGAGGAGGATCGACGCCGGCACGAGGTTCGGCCTGTGGTGCGCCGCGACGATCGGCGCCGAGGCTGCCGCGCCGATATTGGCGGCGGATGCGATGGCCACGCTGTGCACATCGACGCGGAAGATCCATGCGCCCGCGAGCATGAAGAGCCCGTGGATGAAGATCCAGATGAACGCGCCCAGTACGAACATCGGTGCTGCCCCGAGTTCGCTGACCTCGGCGCGGGCACCCATCCCCGCGACGAATATATAGACCAGTGCGGTGCCGATCGCGGTCGAATTCGGGAGATTCGAGACGCGCGTCGCCGAAAGCCCGAGCGCAATCGTCGTAACCAGCAGGATGCGAATCGTCGTCTCCGAGAAGATGTTCGCGAGCACGTCCGACGTGGCCGCTACCCAGGTGGCGAGCGGTGGCGCAAACGCGTGGCCGATTGCGGTAACGCCGAACACGACCGCGGCGAGATACAGGTACTGCGGCATCGTAGGCGCATGGTCGTCTTCAACGTGCATCTCAGCGGCCGCATCCATCGCGGCGAGCCGTTCGGCAGGGACGCGCGCCCAGCGATTAAAGGAATCGGCAAAGTCCCGCGACATGAGCAGTAGCGGCAGCCAGACGATGTAAACGACATTGTCCGCGATGACAGCGAGCCCGAGCTGCGCGTCTGTTGCTTCGAGCATCTCTTTCGTCGCCAGCATGTTGGCCGTGCCGCCGATCCAGCTGCCGGCGAGCGCGCCGAATGCTCGCCACGATTCATCCGGCAACCAGCCGTGTACGACGATGTAGGCGACGACGCCTCCGACCATGACGCCGGCCGTACCCATGAGCATGACGAGCACACCCTTGCCCATGACCTTGACTACGGCCGGCACGTTGACCTTGATCAGCATCAGGACGATGAACACCGGCAGCGCATACCTGCTGAGGCCGGAATAGATGACCGACGAACTCGGGATGACGGTATAGCCGCCGACCTTCAGGTTGCTGAGGAAGACAGGCGTCGCATAGATGAACAAAAGTGGCGGCAGAAAATGAAACAGCTTCGATTCCGTGACCTGCGCGAGCAGGAAAAAGAACCCGGCGACGATACAGAGAACAGCGAGTACGCCGATAGGTGAAGTGATCAGAACAGATTCCATGCGCGATGCCTCGGGCCGTCAATGGCGACCGAGTATAAAACATCGATTGGGGAAGCGTGGGTGCGGAGTGACTAGCCGAAGCTGATCTGCGCGGCAAAGTCCCTGCGTGCGGCAGCGTCGCGGAGCACGGCCGACTGGACCGTGAACCAGACGGCATCCCAGTCCTTGATCTTGCTCGGCCCGAAGACGTGTTTGGCGACGTAACTCTCGAGCCGGCTTACGTGGATAACGTTCTTGGGCGGCGCCGACGTAAACTCGACCGAACCCGTGAAGATCACGAGGTTGTCGACAGGCACGTCCGGGACGACCTGCTGAAGCGCGCGACGCCGGCCCTCGTTCTGGATCAGCGGGTTCAGGAAGCGACGACGGTGCACGCCGTCCACGTTCGTCCATTGCGCCTCGTCCTCGCCGCCGAACACGATGCCGTTGCAGTGTTTCGTCTGGATGCAGAGGATGCCGCCGGCCGTAAGGATGGCGTGATCGATCTTCGACAGACCGCCGTACGCCCCCGGGATGATGAAATCGTGCAGGACATCGGGGCTGCGTTTCGCCAGCGCAGCGCGAATCCGGAACTGGCCGATCTTGCCCGTCACGTACTTCACGACGTGATTGGCGACAGACCGGAAAATGAGCGTCAGCAGTAATGCACCGGCTATCGTGAACAGGAACAGCGCGGGACCGACGCTGGTGATGCCGGTCTGCGCGCCACCGTCAGCCGCGAGCGCAGGCAGTGCGACGAGCGGCGTGCTGGTGATGATTCTGCGGACCGGTTTGGACATAAGCAGAGAATATTCCGATTGCCGCACTTTGGACGCGTACCAGGTCACGTTTTTGTCCCTTCCCCGGGATAGGTGAGGTAATAACCGTCGATTTCGGTCACCCGGATACGCACACCGTAGATCTCGCTGAGCTTGTCCTCGGACAGCACGTCACGCTTGTGGCCGTCGGCCGCGATCCGGCCCTCACGGAGGAGTATGACACGGTCCACCTCGGGTGGGATCTCGTTGAGATGGTGCGTGACGATGATGATATTGCGGCCGGCGGCTGACAGCCGGCGAATGCGCTGCAGGTAGTCGAAGCTCGCCGCGAAATCGAGTCCGGCCGTCGGTTCGTCGAGAATCAGCGTGTGCGGCCGGTGCACGAGCGCACGCGCGAGAATGCAGCGGCGCTGCTGGCCGGTCGACATCGCCCGGAGGGGCGTGTTTGCGAGCGCTCCGACGCCGAGGTCCTCCAGTGTCGCGCGCGCCCTTTCTACCTGGTCGCCGGTTACACGATCGGCAAGGACGCCATGCACGCCTATGCTCGAGTGGAACCCGGACACGGCCACTTCGAGCGCAGTGGTCGTCGGCGTGTAGCGCTCCTGCAGGTCCTGCGACACGACGCCGATATGCTCGCGAAGCTCCCACACGTTCCAGCGGTCACGGCCCAGGATGCGAAAGACCGAGTCGGCCCGGGCTACCGGGTACAGTTCGCGATTGATCGCCTTCAGCAGAGTCGTCTTTCCCGAGCCGTTGGGGCCGGCAATGGCCACGCGCTCATGTTGCTCGATGACGAGATCGAGTCCGTCGAACACGCGGGTGGATCCGCGCCAGATCGTCGCGTCACGGATTTCGACGAGCGGTACGTCAGGCTTCATGGGTCTTCCACCCTCCGCGCCTGAATACGATCACGCTCAGGACCGTCAGCAGCGACTCCGACGCAACGACTGCTATGAATGCGCCGTTCGGCCCGAGCCCTGTACGGGTAGCAAGTACGAATGCGAGCGGAATCTGCACGAGCCAGAAGCTGATCAGGTTGATTGTCATCGGTGTTTCGGTGTCGCCGGCGCCGTTCATCGCCTGCACGACGACCATGCCGACAGCATACATTGGGAATCCGGCGCCGAGAATCTGCAGGCAACTCGTGCCGACGCGGAGCACGTCGGCCTCGTTCGTAAACCAGCCGGTAATCGTCTGTGCAAAGATGACGATCAGGACGCCGGCGGCGGCCATGAAGATGGCGTTGTACTTCGCCGCCTTCCACGCAGAGCGCTCGGCACGCCCTGGCTGCCCCGCGCCGAGATTCTGGCCCACGAGCGTGGCGGCCGCATTGCCGAGTCCCCACGCGGGCAGGAAGATGAACTCCATGCAACGCAGTGCAATCGTGAATGCAGCGATCGCCGGGCTGCCGAACATCGCGACGATGCGCATGACGCCGATCCAGCTGGCGGTGGCGATCAGGAACTGGCCCATGCCGCCGAAAGAGATGCGCATCATGCGCCAGGCCAGCGCAGGTCGGAACCGTAGATGCTGCGCGCTGAACTCGAGGCGCCCCTGGCTGCGCAGCAGGTACCAGAGCTGGTAGACAACGCCGGTGCCGCGACCGATCGTTGTCGCGACGGCGGCACCGGTCACGCCCATCTCGGGGAATGGGCCGAGCCCGAAGATGAAACACGGGTCGAGGACGATATTGATTCCGTTCGCGAGCCACAGCGAGCGCAAGGCAACGGTCGCGTCGCCTGCACCACGAAATGCCGCATTGAGCAGGAACAGGTAAATGATGCTGAACGAGCCGCCCAGGAGCACCGCGGTGAAACCTGCCCCGGTCTCGATGACGCTGTCGGATGCACCCATGATCGTGAGGAGGTCGCGGGCGAATATCACGCCGAACACGCCGATGCCGACGGACATCAAGGCACCCACCCAGATCGACTGGCCAGTGACTCTTGCGGCGCCCCCCGCATCCCTGGCCCCGATACGACGCGAGACCATCGCGGTAATCCCCATTCCGAGTCCGATTGCGATCGCATACAGCACGGTGACCAGGGCCTCGGTGATCCCGACGGCCGCGACGGCGTCCGTGCCGAGGCGCGAGACGAAGGCAATATCGACGACGGCGAAGACCGACTCCATCGCCATCTCGAGCATCATCGGTATCGCAAGAAGGCCGAGTGCCCGGCCGATCGGGCCCGTCGTAAATTCCTCGTCGTTATCGCGTAGTGCCTCGGACAGGAACTCGCGGGAGCGGCGCCAGACAGAACGCTTCGCGCTCACTGACGGGTCGCCGGCCGTGGTGCTATGCTGATAGCCCGCGAACACACGGGACCGAGCGAGATGCCCAAAGGTCTGCTCTTTCTTCTCATCATGATCGCCGTGATCATTGTCTACACGATTGCCAAGATCATCAGCTACAACCGCCTAAGTGAACAGCAATGGAAAGAGGTGGACAAGAGCAAGCTGAAGGAATGGGACGATGACGATGACTGGGGCCAGTGACCGCAGAATTCGATTACACTACAGCGAGTCAGAATACTGCAGGTCCACAACATGATAACAACCAGGCTCGGAATACCCGGGAGGCTCGTCGCGCTCATTGCGTGTGCGCTGCTTGTTGCCGCCTGCCAGAAGGCCGGGGAGCCGGTCGACGAAGCCGAGGTAGCCGCGGGCCGCGAGAATGTCGATGCGATGTCACGCGAACACGCCGAGGATACGACCGAGCCCAGTCCCGCCGCCGAGATCGAGCCGGCACGAGCCGTCGTCTCCGATCCCCGCATGCCCTATGCCGAAGTCGGCGACGAACTCGTATACGGGTATTTCTCGGCGCCCTCTGACGTATTCGAACCGCTTCCGGCGATCATCGTGATCCACGAGTGGTGGGGGCTGAACGACAATGTCCGCGCCATGGCTGACCGCCTTGCCGGGGAAGGCTACATGGTGCTGGCCGTCGATCTGTATGCCGGCAAGACGGCCGAGTCACCGGAGGCGGCGAGGCAACTGATGCTCCACGCCGTCGAAGACCCCGAGTCGGCAAATCAGAATATCCGCTCGGCCTATGAGTTCCTCGAGAATGCAGGGGCGCCGCGCATCGGCTCGCTGGGCTGGTGCTTCGGCGGTGGCTGGTCGCTCAATACGGCCGTGCTTTTCCCCGACGAACTCGATGCAGCGGTGATCTACTACGGGCGTGTGACCGACGACGAAGAGCGACTGCGGCCTGTCAGCGCCCCGATTCTCGGGCTGTTCGGTGAGGCAGACCAGGGAATCCCGGTCGACACGGTCCACGCATTCCGCGATACGCTCGAGCGCCTGCGCAAGGACTACGAGGTCCACATCTATCCGGGCGCGGATCACGCTTTTGCGAATCCCACGGGCCGCAACTACAACGCAGAGGCCGCGACCGATGCATGGGACAAGACCGTCGATTTTCTGGGCCGTCACCTGGCGGCTGGTGGCTCCGGTGAGACCTGAGGTTCCTCGGGTCTCCGCGCACAGTTCAGCCTGACCTGCAGGGGGGCGCTCGCGAAGTGAGCCGACATGGCGCCGTCGCGTGCGCATTGCAGCGAGGCGTGAACGGTCGCCAGGCCCGGTACCAGCAACTCATCGACAGCCTCTTCGTCCTCGTCTATGCAAAAGCGGCTGCTCGCAGCCAGCGCGAGTTGCCGGGCAGGTACGGTAAGTGTTGCCTCGGCTGCTCGTTTGCCGGCGAGTTCGTCCCTGCCCAGGGTCTTGAACGTATCCGCAACGCTCAGGGTCAGCGAAATTGCATCACCCTTGCACCGAATCGCGGCTCGCAGCGCGAACTCGAGCGCCGGGAGGTTGACTAACTTGAGACTGGCCGCGCGCGGCTCGACGATGGCCGCGGTTTCCTGCGCGGCCACGATTACCTGGCCGTCGGCGTTTGCAGGCGGGACATTAGTGAGCACCGCAATTATCGGTGCCAACAGCGCTAGAATGTGCGATCGGCGTTGCTTCATCGTTGCCAAGGCTACGGCAAGGCGCGCCAAAAGCGAAGGATCAGGCTGTGATTAGACGGGCGTTTCATTTCACCTACAAGGCGGCGCGACGCATCGTCGTCGGCGTGGTGGGTGCGACCGTCCTCCTGATTGGCGTCGTCATGCTGGTCACGCCCGGACCGGCGCTCATCGTCATCCCGGTCGGCTTGGCGATCCTGAGCATCGAATTCACCTGGGCGCGCGCCTGGCTCAGGCGCCTGCGCGAGTCTATCAGTGCCCGCAACTCGAACGACCTGGACGAGCGCGCCGAAGCACATCGTGACCGCGTTTCGAAGGAATAGAAAAAGGGCGCCGGAGAACCGGCGCCCGAACATTCGCGGCAGGGGGAATGCCGCCGGACCTTACAGGCCCATCGTTGCCGGACCGGGTCCGGCATGTTTTCCGGTGTAAACCGCCAGGCTGTCAGGGGGGAGAGATCTGCCTGGTCGGCGCGCCACCGGAAGGGGGTCTTGCTGCGGGCTTCGTGTCATGCCCGCGACTGATTTCAACCTGTGGGCGATTACCTCGATATCAAGGCCGGCGTTGCCGGCTCTACGGCGTCGTGCGCCAATGCGTCTCCGGCGGCAAAGCCCACGCCGACCAGCACGATCAGTGCGGCCAGCACCGCGAGACGGTCTTCGATGTTTCGTGTTTTCATTGTTCCTGCTCCTCAAGATGTAAATGCTGTCGGCTTTCCAGCCATCCTTACCCCCTCCATTGCACAAGCCGTGCCAAGTCTGAAAGGCCATTAAAAACAGCGACTTGAGGCTATTCCAAGGCTTACGGAATTCCGTAATTTACGAAAAACCGTGACACTTTTTTACGAAATTCCGTATACTCGCCCGAATGATCACCGAAAATGACTACGAGTGGCTGTTTCGCAAGGCCCCCGCCATGTCCACGTCGATTGCGGAGGACGGCTCTTACCTCGACGTCAACGACGCGATGCTCGAGCGCCTCGGCTACACGCTCGACGACATGGTCGGGCGCAAGCCCGAGGAATTCTCGACCCCGGAAACCGCAGAGCGCATCGTGAACGAGTTGCGGCCGGCGCTCAGGCGTCGGGGGAGACTCGAGAACAAGCCGGTCGGACTGGTCACGGCGGCAGGCGAAGTTGTCGAGTGTATTACCAACGCGTTCGTGGAATACGACCATGAAGGCAGGTTCGTGCGCACGATCGCGACGTACGCCGAAGTCTCGGACCAGGCGCGTGCCAATTTCAAATACCGAACGCTGTATCGCTCGACACCGGCCATGTTGCACACGGTCGACGGCGACGGGCTGATCATTACCGTGACCGATCACTGGCTGAGCAAGCTCGGCTTTCGCCGCGAAGAAGTCCTGGGCCGGCCGATCACGGATTTCATGAGCGTCGCCGACCAGAGGAAATACGCAAACGGAGGCCTGCAGGAGCTGATCGCTGAAGGTGACTTCAACAATCTCGAGCGGCAGATGGTGGCGAAAGACGGGACGACCATGGACCTCGTCATGTCAGCGATTTCGCATCGCGATGAAAACGGCAACGTCGATCGCATGCTCGTCGCATCGAAAGACGTGACGGAGCGAAACCGGGCCGAACGGGAGCTGCGCCGGACGCTGGCCGAGAACGCACGCCTGCGCGAGGAGCTCGAACGCGAGCGTGATTACCTGCGCGAAGAAGTCAATGTCGCAATGAACTTCGGGCGCATCATCGGCACGAGCCAGGCGCTGCGGCGAATGCTCAAGCGTGTCGAGGCGGTGGCGGAGACGCCGGCATCTGTCCTGTTGCAGGGAGAGTCGGGTGTCGGCAAGGAACTGGTCGCGCATGCGATACACGCGCGCAGCCCGCGCGCCGACGCGCCGTTCGTCAAGGTGAACTGCGCCTCAATCCCGAAGGAGTTGTTCGAGAGCGAATTTTTCGGTCACGTGAAAGGTGCGTTTACAGGAGCGCACCGCGATCGTCTCGGCCGGTTCCAGCTTGCCGACGGCGGCACGATTTTTCTCGATGAGGTCGGCGAGATCCCGATGGAGCTGCAGAGCAAGTTGCTCCGGGTTCTGCAGGAGAGCGAGTTCGAGCGTGTCGGCGACGACGTCACACGCACCGTCGATGTGCGCGTAATTGCCGCGACGAATCGCGATCTCGAACGACTGATAATCGACGGCGAATTTCGCGAGGATCTCTTCTATCGTCTCAGTGTCTTCCCGGTCGAGGTGCCGCCGCTGCGCGAACGCGGCGACGACATTGTGGAGGTCGCCCTGGACATCATTGCGCGGCTGTGCCGCAGCCGGGGGCAGGGGGTGAAGGGGACGAC
>JAAUYE010189607.1_pt1 | contig 13352 bp, 15 predicted proteins | sample 7278081 | NCBI WGS metagenome assembly JAAUYE01 (sample SAMN14350131, study PRJNA611818) | marine sediment metagenome | isolation source: surface marine sediment (0.6m) | place: French Polynesia: Moorea | collected 2018-08
CAAACATCTGTACTCTCTTTCCGTGATGTGTTTGTTCCGGTGGAGAATCTGATCGGTGGCCAACCGGGGAAAGGGCTGAAACAGGCCAATCTGGTTTTCGGCTACACCCGTGTGATGGTTGCTTCCATGGCGTTAGGTGCCGGCGAAGCAGCGTTGCAGATCGCCATACCATATGCCAAGGAACGGTTTGTCAGTGGTTCGCTGCTGTCGGAAAAACAAGGCTATACCCACAAGCTGATCATTCCCAACGTGGTTCGGCTGGAAGCCGCCGCTGCATGTATCGAACAGCTTGCCGAGCGATTGGATGCGGGTGAAAAGGATCTGCAGGTGGAGGGGTCGATAGTCAAATATTTCAGCAGCGAGGTGGCGAACCGTGCAGCCGAGGATGCCATGCAGGCGATGGGCGGCTACGGTTATATCAATGAGTTCGAAGTTGAGAAAATCAAACGGGATGTAAAGATCACCTGCATCTATGAAGGAGCAAGTGAGGTCCAGCAGAACATTATCAGCACGTTCCGCTGGCGGTCCACGGTCAAATCAAAAGGGGCTTTTTACGGCAACCTGGCAGAAGAAATGAACCGGTTGCATGAAGATTTCAGCGAGGCAGGTGCCCGCTTTTACGCACTTGCAGCCGGTGCGCTCAATGAGACCGTGCTGTTGGTGCATGCCAACAAACTGACCAAGCAGCAGATGGTCATGTTCGATCTGGCGGACATGGCCTCGTACGTTGAGATTGGGGCTGCCCTGGCACGCAAAGCCGGGAAGGCCAGACAAAGCGGCGATCCGGCTGCCGAAAAACTGCAACTGGCCTCGGCGGTTTTCGCCGATGAAGTCGCTTGGGTGGTATCCAGCAATGTTATGAGGATCCTGATGGGCAGCGGGGTGTTTGATCAAAAAACGGTCGCAGAAATTGTCGAGCGGATTCAACTGCATCGCCTGTTGGAAAGTTCTCAGGGAATTATCGGCAAGATGGACCGGCTGGCCGACATCGTATTTGAGAGAACATCATGACAGACCAGCAAGTTCGAACAGTGGTGGTTACAGGAGGCTCCCGGGGGATCGGCAAGGCCATCTGCCTGAATCTGGCCGGTCCGGATACACATCTGTTTTTCAATTATCATTCCCAGGAGGCTGCTGCAGCGGATACGGAGCGACAGATTGCCGCAGCTGGTGGAAAGGCCACCGGTATTCGCGCGGATGTTGCCAGGTCGGACGAGGTCGAAACTTTTTTCGACGAGGTGCGGAAGCAGACCGGCCGAATCGATGTGCTGGTCAACAATGCCGGCATATCCCGGGACAACCTTCTGGTTCGCATGAAAGAGCAGGACTGGGACGCTGTTCTGGACATCAATCTGAAAGCGGCCTTCCTGTGCGCCAAAAGCGCCGCCAAATCGATGATGAAACAGCGATACGGTCGTATCGTTTTTATCAGCTCCGTTGTCGGGGCAATCGGCAATCCCGGCCAGGCCAACTACGCGGCTTCCAAAGCGGGGCTGATCGGGCTCGCCAAATCGATGGCCAGAGAACTGGCCACCCGCGGCATAACGGTCAACGCAGTTGCTCCCGGGCTGATTGAAACGGACATGACTGCTGCCCTGCCGGACAAGGCAAAAGAGGCAATGGTTTCAGTGATTCCGCTCGGTCGCCCCGGAACCCCCGAAGACGTGGCAGCAACTGTCGCGTTTCTCGTGTCGGACAAAGCAGCATACATAACCGGTCAAGTACTGCACGTAAGTGGTGGAATGTACATGTGAAAGGAGGAAATTCGAATGTCAGTCGAAGATAAAGTCCGCAAGATCATTGCAGAAAAACTGGGAGTTGATTTAGAGGAAGTTGTACCGGAAGCATCTTTTGTCGATGATCTGGGAGCCGATTCCCTCGATCTGGTCGAACTCATCATGTCTATGGAAGAAGAGTTCGATACGGATATTCCGGATGAAGATGCCGAAAAGATACAAACCGTAAAGGATGCTTACAATTACGTTAAGGCCCAATCCTGATCGGCGTTAATTTTCATCACTGTCGCCATCAAGCAATCACGTCGAAAGGCGGTTGGCCTTATCCTGTCCAAAGGAGGCAATTTTGAGCAGACGGGTAGTAGTCACAGGCTTGGGGCTTGTCACCCCAGTGGGTATAGGTGTTCAAGATAGTTGGGACAGCCTGTGTGCCGGCAAGTCGGGAATCGGAGAGATTACCCGCTTTGACACTTCCATATTTCAAACCAAGATTGCCGGTGAAGTCAAAGGCTTTCGCAAGGAAGACTATCTACCCACCAAGGAGGCTCGAAGAACCGAGCTTTTCATTGCCTATGCCATTGCAGCCGCTCGCATGGCAATGGAAGACTCCGGGTTGCAAATCGATTCATCCAATGCCCATCGCGTCGGTGTCATCACCGGTTGCGGGCTCGGTGGCCTGGACATCATGGAGCAGCACATTTTCAAGGTGGTGACCGAAGGCCCCAAACGGGTTTCCCCGTTTTTCATCCCCATGATGATCGGCAACATGGCACCCGGCATGGTTTCGATTCATTTCGGTGCAAAAGGGCCCAATGCCTCGCTTGCCACCGCCTGTGCGGCCGGTACCCACGCAGTGGGAGATTCCTTCTGGGCGATCCGCAACGGCTATGCGGATGCCATGATCACCGGCGGTGTGGAAGCGGTGGTCACCAAGACCTGTATCGCCGGTTTCAACGCCATGAAGGCATTGTCCACGCGCAACGACGACCCACAGGGTGCCTCTCGTCCTTTCGATAAGGACCGTGACGGTTTCGTCGTTGGAGAAGGCAGTGGTATAATGATTATCGAAGCGCTGGATCATGCCCTCGAAAGGGGCGCAAAGATCTATGGCGAAATCGTCGGTTACGGTTTAAGTGGAGACGGATTTCACATGACTGCGCCACCGCCGGACGGAGCCGGTGCCGTTCAGTGTATGCAGGCGGCCCTGGATGACGCCGATGTTTCCTATGACAAGGTGGATTACATCAACGCCCACGGAACCTCCACCCCTCTCAACGATCTATATGAAACCCGGGCGATCAAAACGGTATTCAAGGACAGGGCCAGCTCTCTGGCGATAAGCTCCACCAAATCGATGACCGGCCATCTGCTGGGCGGCGCCGGTGGGATTGAAACGGTGTTTACCGCACTGGCACTTTACCACGGGATCATTCCGCCGACCATTAACTATGAAAATCCCGATCCCGACTGCGATCTCGATTATGTACCCAATGTCGCCCGTAAACAACCGGTGCAATACGCACTGACCAATTCGTTTGGATTCGGCGGCACCAATGCCTGTCTTCTGCTGAAGGCATACAACGAAAAGTAGCCATCGTTTTCAGGCAGACGAATTTTCCACAGCATCGAACCTCTTGCCACAGTCCACTGCAGACAGATACCTGCCACCGGGTGCCTCCCGTAAGCGGAGGCAAGTTTTTTCTTGCACGGTTACAGCGATTTAGCTATTTAATAAGATTCACCTGTGGTGCACACATACCGCCTGGGCCGTGGAAAGCGCACGTCTTTTGTCGCTCACCGCTCGCGGGGCGAAACGTCATATGGAGAAAGCCATGCCAGCAGACAAGGGGAAACCATCCGGCGGGATCATTATCGGCTGCGATCATGCAGCATATGACCTCAAAGAGAAGATCAAGGGCGTTCTGGTTGCGGGCGGCTACAGCGTGGAAGATGTCGGAACGTTCGGCGAAACATCCGTGGACTACCCGGATTTCGGACAGCAGGTGGCATCCGGGATTTCGAGCGGTGATTACGACCGAGGAATACTGATTTGCGGAACCGGCATCGGTATGTCCATGGTCGCCAACAAGTACAAAGACGTTCGCGCCGCCCTTTGCAGTGAAACATTTTCCGCCTCCATGAGCCGCCGTCACAACGATGCCAACGTACTGGTTCTGGGCAGTCGAGTGACCGGTGAAGCGCTGGCCCTGGATATATTGGATACCTGGCTCAATACACCGTTCGATGGCGGAAGACATCAGGAGCGGCTGGCGAAATTCAGTCACCTCGGCAAGAGCGCCGAAGAGAAATGATCGGTTGAGGAAAAAGATTGGATACTTCGTTCATTGAAAAAATCGATCCGGATATGGCCCGCACGGTGGCTCAGGAACTGAAACGGCAACGCGGAACCCTGGAATTAATTGCATCTGAAAACTTTACCAGTTCGGCAGTCATGATGGTTCAAGGCAGTGTGCTGACCAACAAGTATGCCGAAGGGTATCCGGACAAACGCTATTATGGCGGCTGCGAGTTTGTCGATATTGCCGAAAAGCTGGCGGTCGACAGGGCCAAGGAGCTGTTTAATGCCGCGTACGCCAATGTCCAGCCGCATTCAGGCTCTCAGGCTAACATGGCCATCTACTTTGCGTTATTGAATCCGGGAGACACCGTGCTGGGGATGGACCTGGCCCATGGTGGTCACCTGACGCACGGCAGTCCGGCAAGTTTTTCGGGCCGGCTGTTCGATTTCAAATCATACGGTGTAGACAAAGATAGTGGACGGATCGATTATGACGCCGTGGCCCAACTGGCCGAACGACACCGACCGAAGATGATCGTTGCCGGGGCCAGTGCATACCCGCGGATGATCGATTTTGAGGCGTTTTCCAGCATCGCTCGGTCGGTAAATGCGTACCTGATGGTGGACATGGCCCATATTGCCGGTCTGGTCGCCGCCGGACTCCACGCATCGCCCGTACCACTGGCCGATGTTGTGGCTTCCACTACCCATAAAACACTTCGTGGTCCACGCGGCGGATTGATCCTGGCTCAGGCGGATTACAGCGAGCGCTTGAACAAGCAGATCTTTCCGGGCATACAAGGCGGGCCGCTCATGCACGTGATTGCCGCCAAGGCGGTGGCGTTCAAAGAAGCCTTGCAACCGTCATTTCAGATGTACCAGATGAACGTTGTTAAAAATGCCCGAACGTTGGCCGAGCGCCTGAAACAAGCGGGCATTGAGCTGGTTTCCGGTGGAACGGACAACCACATGATGTTGCTCGACCTGAGAAATCTGGCCATTACCGGAAAAGAAGCAGAAGAGGTGCTCGGGCGGGCCGGGATTACTGTAAATAAAAATGCGATACCCTTTGATCCCCAAAGCCCGTTTATCACCAGTGGTATCCGCATTGGAACGCCGGCGGTCACCACCCGCGGGATGAAAGAATCGGAGATGGAGGTGATCGCCGATCTGATTACCAGGGCGCTGAAAAACCGGCACGATGAAAAAATTATCGCGGAGATTCGGGACCGATCTGAACAAATGTGCCGCAATTACCCCTTGTACGCAGAGATCGACCGGTAACATACAACAATGGCCTGTACAGGCTATTTTGAGCCTGCTTGCCTTGGTGAGGCAGCCGGTTCAGCCAACTTTTGATCAACGATGCTGCAAGTTAGCAAGCAGGAGGTTGCCCGCCAATATGTCACAAAGAGAACGGCGCCCCTCGTGGGAGGCCTATTTTATGAATATCGCCGAACTGGTTGCCCAGCGATCCACGTGTACCCGCCGTGCTGTCGGGTCCATCGTCGTAAAGGACAAGCGGATTCTCTCGACCGGGTATAACGGCGCGCCGTCGGGAATCCGGCATTGTCTCGAGGTCGGCTGTCTCAGAGAAAGCCTGAATATTCCATCGGGGGAACGCCACGAATTGTGCAGGGGCATTCATGCCGAGCAGAACGCTATCATCCAGGCGGCCTATCACGGTGTATCCGTTAAAGATGCTACATTGTTCTGCACGAACTTGCCATGCTCCATCTGTGCAAAAATGATTATCAACGCCGGTATCAAAACCATCTATTACAAATCGGGTTATGCAGATCAGATGTCCAGCGAAATGTTTCAGGAGGCAGGGGTCAGCGTTATCCAGTACGAGAGCCGAACCGAGGGAGGAGACACATGAAATGCCCGTTTTGTGCAGAGATTGACAACAAGGTCATCGACTCCAGATTGAGCAAAGACGGCAATGTCATCCGGCGGCGCAGGGAATGCCTGGTTTGTACCCGCAGATTTACGACCTACGAGCACATTGAAGAAATCCCGATCATGATTATTAAGAAAGATGGACGCCGCGAGGTGTTTTCACGGGAAAAACTGCGCTCCGGCCTGCAGAAGGCCTGCCAGAAACGCAGTATCAGTATGAATGTGATCGAGGATTTTGTGGACGAGCTCGAACGGGATTTGCGTGAAACGGGCGAAAAGGAGATACCTTCTCACATTCTGGGGGAACGGGTGATGGCCCAACTCCACGAGATCGACGATGTCGCCTATGTAAGATTCGCATCGGTGTACCGTGAATTCAAGGATGTCAACGATTTCGTGTCCGAACTCAAGAGCCTTCTCAGCAAACAGTAGTTCGGGAGATGCCAAACCAGATGGACGATGATGGTTTCATGGACCGCGCGCTGCAGCTGGCCAGCAGGGGACAGGGTCGCACCTCCCCGAATCCGATGGTCGGCGCTGTTGTGGTCAAAGACGGCCGGATCATCGGTGAAGGCTACCACGAGGCCGTCGGGCGGGCGCACGCGGAGGTGAATGCGCTAAACGCTGCCGGGAAAATCGCTGCGGGCGCCACGCTTTACGTTACGCTGGAGCCTTGCAATCATACCGGGCGAACACCGCCCTGCACGGAAAATATACTGGCTTCAGGGATCCGCAAAGTGGTGGTCGCCATGACCGATCCCAACCCCCACGTTGCCGGCGGCGGTATCGAAACCCTGCGCCAGCGAGGGGTCGAGGTAACCAGCGGTGTGCGGGAAAAACAGGCGCGCAGGCTCAACGAAGCGTACGTGAAATACGTTACAACCGGATTGCCGCTTGTTGTCGTAAAGTGTGCCGCCACCCTGGACGGATGGATTGCCACTAGCAGCGGTGATTCGAAGTGGGTGTCCGGAGAACAATCCCGGGAGTTCGTACATCGGTTGCGACATGCACTGGATGCCATTCTGGTGGGGGCCGATACGGTCGAAAAAGACGATCCGCGGTTGACCGCACGCCTTACAGGCACGCAAGGAATTCATCCCCGCAGAATCGTTCTCGACACCCAACTGCGGATCTCCGACAGTGCCCGGTTGCTGCAACCCGAAAACGGGGCCGACACGGTCGTTGTTTGCGGACCTGCGGCAGCGCAGGACCGGATAAAGAAAATAACCGGCGAAGGCATACGGGTGCTGACCGCACCGGTCAAAGACGGCCGGATCGATCTGGATGCGTTGATGCCGATGCTCGGGCGCATGCAGATAACCAGCGTGTTGATTGAAGGCGGTGGTGCGGTTATCGGTTCAGCATTGCGCGACCGGGTGGTGGACAAGGTCCTGCTGTTTTACGCACCCAAAATTCTGGGTGGTGACGACGGTGTGCCCATATGCAGAGGGGCCGGTCCCGAGTTGATGAAAGACTGCATCCCGGTCAGAGATATCGAAATCCGTCGTTTTGACAACGATGTGATGATCGAGGGGTATATCGATCGTCCGGCCTGAAACCTGAAGCATAGAACGATAACCATGTTTACCGGCATCATTGAAGGTCTTGGTACCATCAACACCGTGCGATCCTCCGGCAGGGGACGCAGGCTGGTTGTTGTGGCTGATTACGTACTGGAAAGTACCCGGATCGGTGACAGTATTGCGGTAAACGGTGCCTGCCTGACAGCAACCGCCGTTTCCGGAAAGCGATTTGAAGTCGATCTGTCTCCGGAAACCCTTCAGGTAACCACACTCGGATCGGCAAAAGCCGGTGAACGGGTGAACCTGGAACGGGCCCTGCGCCTGTCGGATCGGATCGACGGCCACCTGGTAGCCGGCCATGTGGACGGTATTGGGGTCATTAAAGACCGACAGGCAGCCGGCAGCGCCACGGTGGTGACCGTTGGCGTGCCCAAACCGCTGTCTCGATATCTGATTCAAAAGGGATCGGTGGCAGTGGATGGTATCAGTCTGACGATCAATGATTGTGACGATACAGCGTTTACCGTCAGCATCATCCCCCACACCGGACGGCTGACCACCATCGGTTTTAAGAAAGTTGGTGAGCCGGTGAATATCGAAACGGACATGATCGGCAAATATGTGGATAAGTTCATAGCCGCCAAACGGACCGATGCCACCGGAAAGGAATCGCCTGGTTCCGGTGTCGATATGAATTTGTTGGTCAAAACCGGCTTTCTTTAGCCGGTGAATCGCCACAAGGCGGTCGTAGCCAGATCGTTCTGATGGGATGCGATGAAGCGTGGCGTGTAGATCAAGGCAAAAATAAAGAGATCTATAATGGGTTTCATCCATCGAAATGAAAATAAATAAGGAGTATGAGTTTTCGATATGCCAGTTTTACCGATTGCCAAAGCCATAGAAGAGATAAAAGCCGGGCGCATGGTCATCCTTGTGGACGACGAGGACCGTGAAAACGAGGGAGACCTGTGTATGGCCGCAGAGAAAGTCGATGCGCAGTCGATCAATTTTATGGCCAAGATGGGCCGGGGCCTGATCTGTCTGGCCATGTCCGGGGAAATGATCGATCGGCTCGATCTGCCGATGATGGTGGATCACAACACTTCTCCCTTTCAAACCGGGTTTACCGTTTCCATCGAAGCCCGTTGCGGTGTAACTACCGGAATTTCCGCAAAAGATCGGGCCACCACGGTGCTGACCGCAGTGGCTGACGATGCCAAACCCTCCGACCTGGTGCGCCCCGGCCATATATTCCCCCTGAGAGCCCGCGATGGGGGCGTCATGGTGCGCGTCGGTCAGACAGAAGGGTCTGTAGACCTGGCTCGTCTGGCAGGATTCAAATCGGCCGGTGTGATTTGCGAGGTAATGGACGATGACGGAACCATGGCCCGCATGCCGGCCCTGGAAAAGTTCAGCCAGGAGCACGGTATCGGCATCTGCACCATCGCCGATCTGGTCGAATACCGCATGCAAAACGAGTCTTTTGTCCATCGTTCGGCTGAATCGGTGATCCCCACCGCATATGGTGGAGAGTTCCGGATGGTGGCCTTTGAAAACGATGTCGACCACCTGTTGCACCTTGCACTGGTCAAGGGAGAGATCGACGCGGACAAGCCAGTGATGGTAAGGGTTCATTCCGAGTGCATGACCGGAGATATATTCGGTTCGCAGCGCTGTGACTGTGGCGATCAGCTCCACAGGGCAATGAGCATGATCGACAAGGAAGGCGCCGGGGTGATCCTCTACCTGCGGCAGGAAGGTCGCGGTATCGGCCTGGTGAACAAACTCCGGGCATATGAACTGCAGCGCAACCAGGGGTTGGACACGGTAGAGGCCAACCGCGAGCTCGGATTGCCGGATGACATGCGTGATTACGGGCTGGGTGCCCAGATGCTCGTCGACCTGGGGGTCCGCAAAATGCGTTTGCTGACCAACAACCCCAAAAAAATGGTGGGATTGGAAGGCTATGGCCTGACGATTGTGGAACAGATTCCCATCGAAGTCGAACCCAACGAACACAATCGCTGCTATCTGGAGTGCAAAAAGTTGAAGATGGGGCACCAGCTGCAGCTTGACAGCGAAGTGGGTGCTTCCTGATAACGGGATCAACGCACCTGGTTTTGTTTCCAGCAACCCAATGCCGGGAGGACAGGGTATGACAAACATCATCGAAGGGCAGCTCATCGGCGAAGGTAAGCGGTTTGGCATCGTGGTCAGCCGCTTCAATGATTTTATTTCCGAAAAATTAGTGGGTGGTGCACTGGATGCGCTGACGAGAACCGGTACCCTGGAGAAGGACATCGACATTCTTAAAGTTCCGGGTGCGTTCGAAATTCCTCTGGCAGCGCAACAACTGGCCCGGACCGGCAAGTATCACGCGGTGATCTGCCTCGGAGCGGTGATTCGGGGCGCCACACCGCATTTCGATTATGTCAGCGCCGAGGTGAGCAAAGGTGTTGCCCAGGTGAGTCTCGAAAACGCCGTTCCGGTGATTTTCGGTATTTTGACCACCGATACGGTCGAGCAGGCGATCGAGCGGGCCGGCACCAAATCGGGAAACAAGGGCTGGAGTGCCGCCATGGCAGCGGTGGAAATGGCTAATTTGATGGAAAACGTGACGCAGTCTTCATAATGGGTAGCCGACGCAACGCCAGAGAACTCGCCTTACAGGCGCTGTTTTCCATGGACATGAATCGGGATTTTTCCGGTGATATGCTGGAGCGTTTCTGCGGGCATTTTCGGCCTGCGGTAAGCAGCGGTCCATTCTTTATGCAACTGGTCACCGGTGTGATGAAACTCATGCACCGCATCGACCCATTGATCGAACAGCATTCCAGGCACTGGAAGCTCGACCGCATGTCCTGCGTGGACCGCAATATCATGCGGATTGCAGTGTTCGAAATATTAAGTTGTGAAGACATTCCGCCCAAAGTATCCATCAACGAATCGATCGATATCGCCAAAAAATACGGCACCGAGGATTCCGGTGCTTTCATCAACGGTATCATCGACTCGATTCGAATTGCATTTGAAAACGGTGAGATTTCGAAGGAGCCATTCGGGCAGGTTCACGAGAACGCATAACGCATTGTTGGAATCACCGGTTTACACAGGGAGGTAGGTTTGCTTATCAAATCAATGGCGGTCGGCCCGATTCAAGCCAATTGCTACATTCTGGGCTGTGAAGACACCCTGGAAGCGGTGGTGATAGACCCGGGCGGTGAAGCCGATCGGATTCTTCGCGGGCTGGCGGAATCGAAGCTATCCCTGAAATATATCCTCAACACCCATGGACATTTCGACCATGTAGCCGCAAACCGGCGCATGAAAGAGGCCACTTCCGCTCAGATCCTTATTCACGAACTGGACGCCCCAATGCTTGACAATCTGGCAAACAGTGCAGCGACCTGGGGGCTTTCAGCGGAGAATTCCCCTCGACCGGATCGGCTGCTGTCGGAAGGGGAAATCGTTACCTTCGGAAAGATATCCCTGAACGTTATCCACACCCCCGGGCATACGCCCGGTGGAGTGTCGTTTCATACCGACGGCAAGGTGTTCGTGGGCGATACCCTGTTTGCCGGTTCGGTGGGGCGTACGGATTTTCCGGGCGGAGATGCGACGACGCTGAAAAACAGCATTCAGCAAAAGCTATTTACTCTCGGAGATGCGGTTGAGGTCTACCCCGGCCACATGGGAACCACGAGCATCGGTCAGGAGCGGCAGTATAATCCGTTTGTCGGTGAACGGGGTATTCTATAACGTGTCTGGGGTCCATAGACGGACGACAGGAAACTGATTTCAGAAAGCGCCCAGCTGACACGGCTTTACCTTGATCCCCAACTTCTCGCAAGCATTGCTCACCGCCATCTTCCGCAGCTGCAGCCGGTCAGCAATTTCCCATGCCGAGGCACATGGCAGGCGGTTTTTTTGCAGAGATTCCTGAAGGGCACTTTCCAGCGTCTCATCAACACTTTCCGCCTTGCGCACGATCTTTTTCTCCGGGCTGTAACCAAACAACCCGAGCTGACATTTTACCAGCCGCAGGTTCATGAGATCTGCCGTTTGACCCACTGCTGCGGGCGATGCACCGAGCTCTTCGGCCACATCGAACGCCACAGCGCAGGGGAGCTCACCTGTCGGACAGCGCTCTCGAAGCCGTTTTTCAATGGACGGATTCGGCTTTACATCTGACCGGTGTTTGGTTGAAAACGCGGATTTCTTTCCGTTTTCCATGGGTATGCTTCCTTTCTTCGTTTCACTCCGGAGGCTCCCTCCTTGCTATAATTCAATCTGCAACGGATATCAACACCGGTTGCCGGCCGAATTGCGCACCGGTTCCGGGCTACCGCTCGGCCGTCTTCATATGCCTTGAACAATTCCCGGTGGTTTGTTAGTTTACCAGTGGACAGCCACGCTGCAGATTGCAGTCTCACATAAATACCCAGCCTGTCGGAAAGGATCGACACCCGATACACGATGTCATTGACCATCAATCGAAAAGTAACTCGCCAGATCAGAGTCGGAAGCGTTCCCATCGGCGGGGATGCACCCATCGCCGTGCAATCGATGACAAATACGGTCACTCGCGATGTGAAAGCAACTGTGGCACAGATCCGGCAGCTGGAAGCGGCTGGATGTGAAATCGTCCGGGTGGCGGTTCCCGGCGAGGAGGATGCTGCCGCCATTGCAGAAATCAAGAAGCAAATCTCGATACCGTTGATTGCAGACATTCATTTCGATTATCGGCTGGCGCTGGCTTCCGCTCGCTCCGGTGCCGACGGTCTGCGCATCAATCCCGGTAACATTGGCAGCCGCAAGAAAATCAAAGCCGTGGTGGACTGCGCCCGGGAGCTGGGTATCTGCATTCGAATCGGCGTCAACTCCGGGTCCCTTGAAAAGGATATACGGAAAAAACACGGCGGTGCCACTGCCGAGGGAATGGTGGAAAGTGCCCTGCGTCACATCGCCGTTATGCAAGATCTTGGTTTCGACCAGCTCAAGATCTCCATCAAGGCCTCCGATGTCGCCCGCACCGTGCAGTCGTACCGGATGCTGTCCGAAGTTACGGATTATCCGCTGCACGTCGGCGTCACCGAGGCGGGAGGACTCTATTCGGGTATTGTCAAGTCTTCGGTGGGAATCGGCATGCTGCTGGCCGAGGGCATCGGCGACACCCTTCGCGTGTCCCTTACCCGCGACCCGGTCGAGGAGATACGGGTGGGCTTTGAGATTCTCAGAAGTCTCGGTATCCGCAGTCACGGACCTGAAATTATATCCTGCCCCACATGCGGACGCTGCAACATCGAACTTTTCGATATTGCCGAGCGGATCGAGAAAGCGATACTGGTCAAATCGGCTCCGGTCAAACTGGCAATCATGGGGTGCGTCGTAAACGGCCCTGGAGAAGCGCGGGAAGCCGATATCGGTATTGCCGGGGGCGATGGGGTGGGGATCCTGTTTAAAAAAGGCGAGGTAGTAAAAAAATTTCCCGAGAACCAACTGGCCGATGTACTGTTGGAGGAGTTGGAGAAGTTGGAGTTGGATTGGAAAATGAAACGGCAGGCACCCATGAACGAAAAGCGCGAGGGGGAAAATGGGCAAACAGAAACAGGTTAAAACGGCGATTTCACCCACACGGGCCGAGGATTATCCGGAATGGTACCAGCAGGTGATCAAGGCATCCGATCTGGCCGAAAGGTCGCAGGTAAGGGGATGTATGGTCATCAAGCCCTGGGGCTATACCCTCTGGGAAAATATTGTTCGGGAACTCGACGCCATGTTTAAGGCAACCGGCGTGAAAAATGCCTATTTTCCTTTGTTCATTCCGTTGGGGTTTATGGAGAAAGAGGCCGAACACGTTGAAGGATTTGCCAAGGAGTGTGCGGTGGTCAC
>JAAUYE010007031.1_pt1 | contig 13319 bp, 11 predicted proteins | sample 7278081 | NCBI WGS metagenome assembly JAAUYE01 (sample SAMN14350131, study PRJNA611818) | marine sediment metagenome | isolation source: surface marine sediment (0.6m) | place: French Polynesia: Moorea | collected 2018-08
CCCGGCCTGGAGGCCGGACGCCGCCTGGAGGGCCCCGCGCAGCTCGAGGATCTCCATGCCACCCTGCTCGCGATCATGGGGGTGGACCCGCTGGACGGGATCGACGGGCGCGACCTGCTGCCCTGGCTTCGCGGCGCCGCGTCGGCGAGCCCGCGCGATGCGGTCTTCGGACGCCGACGGCGCTACGAGGGCGAGCCGACCCTCTACTACGAGCGGCGCGGCAGGGAGAAGTGGATCGGGAGCCTGGACGGAGCGGGAAGGCGCTACGACCTCGCCGCCGATCCGGGCGAGCTCGAGGGACGCGCCGAGCCGGAGGTGCCGCAGGCCCTGGGCGCCCGCATCGCCGAGGCTGCGACGCCCGAGCCGCCCCGCCAGCCCCTCTCCGAGACCGAGCGGCGTGCCCTGGAGGCGCTGGGCTACGCGCGGCCCGACGAGCCCTGATCGACGAGCCGCAGGCGAGCGAAGCTCGCCGAGCTACCTGGCCTCGGCCAGGGGGACGGCGGTCTCGGGAAAGCTCGCGAGGACCCGTCTGTCGGTCGTCACCAGCGACACGCCGAGCTCCCGGGCGAGCACGACGAACTCGCAGTCGTACGCCGAGCAGCGTGAGCGCGCCGCGCACTGCAGCACGTCGGCCGAGGCCACCGTGAACTCGCGACGCCGCAGGTGTGCCTCGGCGCGGTCCATGATCCCGGCGGCCAGGTCGAGGTCGACGTCGCCTCGTCGCAGCATCGTGGCGAGCACGTTGCGCAGCTCCGAGCGCCACAGGAGGGGAGCCGCCCACTCGGCGTCGCGACGCAGCAACGCCTCGGCGCGGGCCGTGAGGGCGCCTGGGAGCCAGAGGTAGGCAATGACGTTCGTGTCGACGACGATCACGGCCGGCCCGCGGACCTGGCTCCGCGCAGCGAGCCCTCCGTGACGCGCCCGCGGACCCGCCGACGGAGCCTTCGCGCCTCGGCCAGGAGCGCGTCCGCGTCCACGACCTGCGTCCCCGCGGTCTCGTGGAGACACTCGAGGATCTCGCTGTTGAGGCTTCGGCCGTTCCGCGCCGCGCGTTCCTTGAGCCGACGATGGAGCTCGTCCGGCAGGTTCTTGATCGTCAAAGTCGCCACCGTCGGGACCCCGGTTCCGTTCTGGAACCGTAATGGAACTTTCGCCCCGACGCCAGGCCGGCAGCCCGACGGGCGCGCTCGCGCGCGTCAGCGCCCCCGGGCCTTTCGCAGCTCCGCGCTCGTGCGCTCCTCGTTGCGCATGGACTCCTCCATGCCGTGCTCCGCGCCGAAGTTGATCACGCGGCGGGCGGCGGCCAGCACCGCCGGGTGCTTGTCGACGATCGAGGCGGCGAGCTCGCGCGCCGTGTCCATCAGCTTCTCGCCGGGAACGACCTGGTTCACCAGGCCGATCCGCTCCGCCTCCTCGGACAGGATCACGCGCGCCGTCAGCACCAGCTCCAGCGCCTTGGCGCGGCCCACCAGCCGGGGAAGCAGGTGCGTGCTGCCCAGGCCCGGCAGGATCCCGAGCTTCGTGAAGGTGACGCCGATCTTCGCGCCGGCCGCCGCGACGCGCAGGTCGAGGGGCAGCATCATGGTGACGCCGACGCCGATGGCGGCGCCGTTCACCGCGGCGATCGTGGGCTTGGGGTACTCCACAAGCTCGAGCGGCAGCTTCTTCAGGAAGTCCTCCTCGCCGAGACGCGGACCCTGACCCTCCGCCGCGTTCCCGCCGGCCTCGTGCGCCTTCAGGTGCTCGAGGTCCACCCCCGCGCAGAAGCCGCGCCCGGCGCCGGTGAGGATCACCGCCCGCACCTCGTCGTCGTCGCGACAGCGGCGGAAGGCGTCCGTGACCTCGTCGCCCATGGGCGTGGTGTAGGCGTTGAGCTTGTCGGGACGGTTCAGCGTGATGGTGGCGATGCCGTCGCTCACGTCGAAGAGAATGTGCTCGAAGCCCATCGCCTACTCCCCCGTGTACGGCGCCCAGCGGGGCTTGCGCTTCTCGACGAAGGCCTGCGCGCCCTCGCTCAAGTCGGGGTGCGCCACGTGCTCCTGGATCTCCTGCCAGGTGCGGTCGAGGCCCTCGTGGAGGCCGCCGTCGAGGCTCTGCCAGATGCAGCGCTTGGTGCGCGCCAGCGCGGTGGGCGAGTGCTGGGCGATCGTCGCCGCCAGCTCCCGGGCGCGCGGCATGAGCCGGTCGGCCGGGACCACCTCGCCCACGAGCCCCACCTCGAGGGCCTGCTGCGCGCTCATGCGTTCGGAGCCACCGAGGAGCGCCATGCGCAGCACCGCCTCCAGGGGGATGCGGCGCGCGAGGCCCACCGGCTCGAGGCCGGCGATGAGCCCCACCTTCACGTGGGTGTCGAAGAAGGTGGCGTGCTCGGCGCAGACGATCAGGTCGCTGTCGGCGATGAAGTGGAGGCCACCCCCCACCACCATGCCGTTCACGGCCGTGATCACCGGCTTCCACACCTGGTTGTGGATGGCGGTGAGGTAGTGGTAGAAGGCCTTGCCCGTGTCGCGCTCGATCTGCTGCGACTCCTCGCGCGCCTTGCCGTCGGCCACGTCGGCGACGTCCATGCCGGTGCAGAAGGCCTTCTCGCCGGCGCCGGTCACGATGACGCACACCACTTCCGGATCCTTCTTGATCTCCTCCCAGACGCGGCGCAGCTCGGCCCCCATCCTCACGTTGAAGGCGTTGTGGCGGTCGGGGCGGTTCAGTGTGAGGGTCGCCACGCCGTCCTGCTTCTCGTACAGGAGGGTCTCGAAGCTCATGGGTTCTCCGTGGTTCGGGTGCGGGCCGGGACGGCGCTGCCGCAGGCCGTCAGGCGCGGGCCAGGACGGCGATGCCGCAGGCCGTGGGGTGCCCGCCGATGTTGTGCGAGAGCGCCACCTCGGCGTCCTTCACCTGGCGCTCGCCGGCGCGGCCCTGGAGCTGGAGCGTGTTCTCGTAGATCATGCGCACGCCCGTGGCGCCGGTGGGGTGGCCGAAGGCCTTGAGGCCGCCGTCGGTGTTCACGGGCAGCTTCCCGCCCAGCTCGAAGTGGCCGTCGGCCATGTAGTCCTTCGCCTCGCCCTTCTTGCAGAAGCCCAGGTCCTCGTAGGTGAGCATCTCGGTGAGCGAGAAGCAGTCGTGCACCTGGGCCACGTCGACGTCGCCGGGAGACATCCCCGCCATCTCGAAGGCCACCTTGCCGGCCTCCACCGTGGGCTTCCAGGCCAGGAAGTCCATGTGCGGGTCCTTCTGCGGGTTCGGACCGGCGAAGACCGTCACGGCCTTCACCGTGATCGGATCGTCGCGGAAGCCCTTCGCGAGGTCGGAGCGGGTGATCACCGCGGCCGCGGCGCCGTCGGTCTGGGCGGCGCAGTCGTAGAGGCCGAAGGGCCACGAGATGAGCCGCGCCTTCATGTAGTCGTCGAGCGTGATCTCGCGCTTGAGGAAGGAGTTGGGCGCCAGCGTGCCGTTGTGGTGGTTCTTGATGGCGATCCGCGCCAGGTCCTCGCGCCCCGCCCCGAACTTCTCGAAGTAGCGGGACGCACAGATCGAGAACCAGCCGGCGGGCGTCTGCGGCAGGTCGCGCACCTGGTTCATCATCACGGAGGGGCCCGAGACGCCGCGGTCCTTGGGCTTGTCGTAGCCGACCACCAGCACCGTGTCGTAGACGCCCGCGGCCACCGACATGACCCCGCAGCGGAAGGCGTCGGTGCCGGTGGCGCAGTAGTTCGACACCGAGGTGACGGGCTTCCACAGCTTGAGCGCGTCGCTGCACTCGTGCGGGCCCTTCTGCGAGTAGATCGAGCCGGTGAACACGGCGTCGATCCGATCCTGCGGATCGTCGATGCCGGCGTCGGCGTAGGCCTCGTAGGCCGCGTCGACGATCATGTCCGACGGGCTCTTGTCCCAGTTCTCGCCGAAGGGGCAGCACCCGACGCCGACGATGGCCGCCTTGTCGCGGAGCGCGTCCACGCCCATGGGGGACCTCCAGGCTCAGCCGGCCTCGGGGGCCGGGCTTGCCTTCCAGTAGTAGTTGGGTCGACCGCCTGCCTGGTGGATGCGGCGGAACTCGAACTCCATGGGCATGTCGAGCACCACCTCCTCGGGCCTCAGGTTCACGGCCTGGAGGTGCACGCGAGCGCCGTCGACCTCGCAGATCGTCACCACCACCGGCGGGTCGGGAGTCGGGAAGAAGAAGTCGAAGGTGTAGGTGAGCACCCGGCCGACCTTGTCCGAGAGGCGGTGACGGTCGAACTGGTCGCGGGTGAAGCAGGTCTCGCAGACGCGCTGGTGCGGGAACTGCACGGCCCCGCAGCTCCGGCACTTCTGGGCCACCAGGCTCACGTCCTCGTCGCGCTCGCGGAAGTGGATGGTGGCGGAGAGGCCCTGGTCACGCGGCGCCTCGTACTCGGTGGTGCCGAGCCCGCGCGCCTTGAGGTAGCGGTCGTAGCTCGCGACGCCGCGGCGCCGGGCGAGGTGCCAGGAGACGCCGCGCCGCGGCTCGAGCTTTCCCACCAGCTCGGTGGCGCCGAGCGCGAGGGCCTCGGCGCCGTCCCCGTAGCTCGCCACCAGGATGCGGTCGCCCGCCTTCGCCTCCTCGAGGGCGTGGGCGAGCTGCAGCAGGCAGAAGGCGGCGCCGGCGTTGCCGAGCCGGCCGAAGAGGGGGTCCTGCAGCTGGGACGGGTCGAGGCGCAGCTTGCGCGCCGCCGTTCCGTGGCTGCGCTTGTCGGGAGCATAGAGCGCCACCTTCGCGAAGTCCGAGGCCCGGGCGCCGGACTTCGCGAGCAGGCCCTCCACGCACTCGACGATGCGCGGGGTGAAGCCCTCCTGCACCACGAAGCGATCCTCCCACGCGTGCACGAAGGGGTCGCCGGCGGTGCGCCAGACGTCGACGATCTCGTCGGCCGTGGCGTGGCACGCGTCGAGCTGGGCGATCGCGTCGGAGTCGCCCACCAGGAAGGCCGCGGCGCCGTCGCCGAAGTTGGCCTCCAGGGGGGAGCCCGGCGCCGCGAGGCGGCAGTCGCTCGCCACCACGAGCACGCGCTTCGAGGAGCCCGCCACCACCGCGTCCACCGCGGCGCGCAGGGCGCCCGTGCCCGCGCGCAGCGAGCCGCCGAAGTCCGCGGTGCGCACGTCGCGCCCGAGGTCGAGGGCCCTGGCGAGCAGCGCGGCCGCCTGCTTCTCCTGGAAGGGATGGCTGGTCGAGGCGAAGAGCAGGCCGTCCACCGACGCGCGGTCGAAGCCGCGCAGGCAGTTCACGGCCGCGCTCACCGCCATGGTGACGGCGTCTTCGTCGTTCCAGGCCACGGCCTTCTCGGGCCCGCCCTCCTTGGCAGGACGGCCGCCGATGGTGGCGAAGCCGAGCCGGGTGGGAGGCACGTAGGCCCCGTAGGACACGATTCCTGCTGCCATCGCGCTACTCGGACTCCGGGGGCTTCACGCCCTCGTAGAAGGGATAGGGCTTCTTCATCAGGCCGAAGGGCTCGAGCCTCGTGCCGAAGACCTTGCGGAAGTTCTCGACGATGCCGTCGACGGGAAGGCCTTCGAGGAAGAGCGCGGTGCCGTAGGCGGGCTGCTCGACGATCTGCACGCGGCCGTTGCCCGTCCCGAACACCTGGCCCGTCACCCAGCCGGCCTCGTCGCTGCACAGGAAGGCGACGAAGGCGCCGTTCTGGTTCGGGTCGATGAAGGGAAAGTCCACCTGCTTCCCGCCCGACTTGAAGCCCTGCGACATGCGCGTCGTGCCGGACGGGCTGATGGCATTCACCCGGATGCCGTAGCGCGCCAGCTCCACCGCCCAGGTGTAGGTCATGGAGGCGATCATGCCCTTCGCGCCCGCGTAGTTCGTCTGCCCGAAGTTCCCGAAGTGCGCGGCCGAGACGGTGTTCACGATCGCGCCTCCGACACCCTGCTCCTTGAAGCGCAGCGCCGCCTCCTGGCCGACGCGGAAGGTGCCGTAGACGTGCACCTGCACCACCGCGTCGAACTCCTCGTCGCTCATCTTGAGGAAGGAGCGGTCGCGCACGTTGCCGGCGTTGTTGACGGCCGCGTGGATCGCCCCGAACTCGTCGACACACTGCTGCACCAGGGCGCGGGCGCCCTCGCGGGTGGCGACGTTGGCGTCGTTCGCGACGGCCTTCCCGCCCTTCGCGGAGATCTCCTGGACGACCTTCCGCGCCTCCTCCGCGTCGACGTCGTTCACGACCACCGAGGCGCCCTGCTCGGCGAGGTGCAGGCAGTGGCCGCGGCCGATGCCGCGTCCTCCTCCGGTGACGACGGCGGCCTTCCCGTCGAGAATGCCCATGGGGGGTGTCTCCTGTGGACTCCGCGGAAATACGAGACGCAGCGTACCGTAAAAGCCGCCCGCGCCGCAATCGCGAAAGGGCGGCCTAGGGCGCGATATGATCGAGCCCGGGCGAGGAGGTGAGGGCATGCGGTGCCCGAGCTGTGATCGTGACAACCGCCCGCAGGCCCGCTTCTGCGCGGGCTGTGGGAGCCCGCTTCCCCGGGTCTGTGCCTCGTGTGGAACGGCGCTGGCCACGGACTCCGCCTTCTGCGACGCCTGCGGGGCCGCGGTGGAGGTCCCGGCAGCGGGCTCCACTCCGCCGCGCGACCCGCGCGTCTCCGCAGCGCGGTCCACTCCGCGCGACCCGGGCGTCTACACCCCGCGCCACCTCGCCGACCGCATCCTCACCAGCCGGGGCGCCCTCGAGGGCGAGCGCAAGCACGTGACCGTGCTCTTCGCCGACGTCGCCGGCTACACCGCGCTCTCCGAGTCCCGCGACCCCGAAGAGATGCACGGGCTCATGGACCGCTTCTTCCAGCTCGTGCTCGACGAGGTGCACCGCCACGAGGGCACGGTCAACCAGTTCCTGGGCGACGGCGTGATGGCCCTCTTCGGCGCCCCGGTGGCGCTCGAGAACGCGGCGCACCGGGCGCTGCGTTCGGCGCTCGCCATCCAGGCGGCGCTGCCCGGGCTCGGGCCGGGACGCGAGCCCCTGCCCCTGCGGATCGGCATCCACAGCGGGCCCGTCGTGGTGGGACGCATCGGCGACGACCTGCGCATGGACTACACCGCCGTGGGAGACACCACGAACCTCGCGGCGCGGCTCCAGCAGCTCGCCAGCCCGGGCGAGATCCGGCTCTCCCAGGCCACCCGAAGCCTGGTGCACGGCTTCTTCGACCTCGAGGACCTCGGGCCGAGCGAGCTCCGCGGGAAGTCGGCCCCCGTGCGGACCTTTCGCGTGATCGGCGAGCGGCCCGTCGGGAGCCGGGTCGACGCGCGGGCCGAGGCCGGCCTGACCCCGCTGGTCGCGCGGAGGCGGGAGCTGGCCCTGCTGCACGACGCGCTCGCCTCGGCGCGGAAAGGACGCGGGCGGGCCTGCTTCCTCGTGGGCGAGGCCGGGATCGGCAAGTCGCGCCTGCTCTTCGAGCTCCGCCGCAGCCTCGACGACGAGCCGCACGTCTGGTTCGAGGGACGCTGCGCCTCCTACGGCAGCACCACGGCCTTCCGGCTGCTGGTGGACGGCATCCAGCGCTTCTTCGACATCGAGGACCGCGACGACGACGAGAGCGCGCAGGCCAAGCTCGCGGAAGGAGTGGCGGCGCTCGGCGACGAGCTCGCCTGGACGGTCCCCTTCCTCCAGAAGCTGCTCTCGCTTCCGGTCTCGGACGAGGCCGTGGAGGCGATCGACGCCATCAGCCGGCGCAGCCAGACCATCCAGGCCCTGCTGGCCCTCTTCCTGCGCGCCGCCGGGAAGGACCCGCTCGTGCTCGTGGTCGAGGACCTGCACTGGATCGATCCGGCCTCCGAGGAGTTCCTGGAGCTCCTGATCGACGCGATCCCCGCGGCGAAGGTGTGCCTGCTGCTCACCCACCGCCCCGGCTACCGGCACCCCTTCGGAGACCGCAGCTACCACGTGAGGGTGGCCCTCGAGCCGCTCTCCACGCGCGAGATGGCGCGCATGGCGGGCTCGCTACTGGACTCGGAGGAGGTCCCCGCCGCTCTCCGCTCGCTGATCGCGCGGAAGGCGGAGGGCAACCCCTTCTTCGTGGAGGAGGTGACCCGGTCGCTCCTGGAGGAGGGCGCGATCCGGGTCGACGAGGGGCGCGCCGCGCTGGTGCGCTCGGAGGCCGAGATCGCCGTTCCCGACTCGATCCACGACGTGCTGGCGGCGCGCATCGACCGCCTCGAAGAGCAGCCCAAGCGGGCCATCCAGGTGGCCTCGGTGATCGGCCGGGAGTTCGCGCTGCGCCTCCTCGAGCGCATCGTCGAGGCCGGCGCGGGCCTGGAGGAGCTGGTGAGCGAGCTGCGCGCCGTCGAGCTGATCTACCAGAAGGCGGCCCACCCGGAGCTCGCCTTCATGTTCAAGCACGCCCTCACCCACGACGTCGCCTACGAGAGCGTGCTGCGCGAGCGCCGGCGCGCGCTGCACGGTGTGGTGGGAAGCGCCATCGAAGAGCTCTACGCGGACCGTCTCGGCGAGCACTACGAGGCCCTCGCCAACCACTTCGAGCAGGCCGGGAACTGGGGGCGGGCGCTGCTGTACCACGAGCGGGCGGCGCAGAAGGCGGCCGACGCCTACGCCAACCGGTCCGCCGCCGACCACTTCCGAGCCGCCCTGTCGATCTCCGAGCGGCTGGGAAGCGCCGTGCCCGACGAGCAGCGCTGCCGGCTGGCCGAGGGCCTCGGACACTGCTGCTACTGCCTGAGCGAGTTCCGGGAGTCGGGCGATGCCTACGTGCGGGCGGCGCGCCTCGCGGGCCGCGCGGACCGCAGCGCCCGCAATACGGCCCGGGCGGCGCACTCCTACCTCTGGGCCCACGACTACCTGGCGGGGGACGCCTCCGCACAGCGCGCGATCGAGATGGCGAAGGAGAGCGGCAGCGAGGCCGCGGAGTCGATCGCGCTCAGCGCGAAGAGCCACGTGCTCGTGATCTGCGAGGGGCTCTCCGCGATGCCCCACGAAGAGGTGGAGCGCCAGGAGACCCTCGCCCGCCGCAGCGCCGACGACGAGGCGGTGGCCGTGAGCGGCGGGCAGGAGGGCCTGTGGGCGAACATGCGCGGAGACTACTCGCGCGCCCTCTCGGCCTCGGAGCAGGCCGTGGCGAGCGCGACCCGCACCGACATTCCGCACCTGGTGGTGATCCCGCAGTGGGTGATCGGGATGGCGCTCACCTCCATGGGCGAGTACGCGCGGGCGCTCGAGCAGCTCCGAAGCACCCTCGACGTCTGCACCCGCATCGGCGATCGCGCGCTTCGCTCGCGCATGCTCAACACGCTGGGCTGGTGCTTTGCCGAGATCGGGTGCCATCACCAGGCGAGCCACTTCAACCGCGAAGGCGCAGCGCTGGCCCACGACCTGGTGGAGCTCGGGCTCGTGCCGACCGCCCCGGAGATCCACTCGAACGCCGCGATCAACCTCGCCTGCAACCGGGTGGCCCTGGGCGACCCCGACGGCGCCCTCGAGCTGCTCGAGCCGATCCGCGCCGAGCTCGAGCAGCCGGGAGACCCGTGGCAGCGCTGGCGCTACGGGATGCACGTGCGCGACGCACTGGCGAGGGCCTGGCTCGCCAAGGGAGAGCCGGAGCGAGCGCTGCCCCTGCTCGACGCCGAGCTCGCGGGCGCGCGCGCACACTCGTCGCGCAAGGTGGAGGCACGCGCTCTCGAGCTGCAGGGGCGCGCCCTCCTGCACCTCGACCGTCGCGACGAGGCCGAGACCGTCCTCGGCGAGGCCGTCGCCGTCGCCCGGGAGATCGGCTACCCGCCCGCGCAGTGGCGCTCCCTGTCGCTGCTGGGCGAAGTGGCTCGCCGGCGCGGTGAGCCGGCCCGCGCGGACCAGCTCGCGGCGCAGGCCGGCGGGCTGGTGCAGCCGCGAGCCCGCGCACTTCCCGCCGCCGAGCTGCGCCAGGAGTTCGCTGCGCTCGGGGCGAGCCTGGTGAGCGACCCGCTCGGCGCCTACCGCTGAGGGGCGGAGGGCGGAGACGCCGGAATCGGCCCGGCCTGGGCGGGTCGGGGCCGGGCTCAGGCCGCCTCGCCGAGCTTCTCGGCCAGCGCGTCGGCGTGCTCGTCGACGGTGCCGAAGCACTCCTCGAGCACCCAGGCCCGCTTCCAGAAGTAGTGCGCCGTGATTTCCCAGGTGAAGCCCATGCCGCCGTGCACCTGGATCGAGCCGCGCGTGTTCTTGAGGGCCGCCTCGCCCGCGTTGATCTTTGCGGCGGCGACCGCGCGGTCGACGTCGGCCACCCGCGGGTCGGCCATGGTGGCCGCGGCCGCGTAGACCGCCGCCCGGGCCACCTCCTGCCGCGTGAACATGTCCGCGAGGATGTGCTTCACGGCCTGGAAGGACCCGATCGGCCGGTTGAACTGCTCCCGGCCCTTCGAGTACTCCGTGGCCCGCTTCGTGCTCTCCTCGGCGATCCCCAGCAGCAGTCCGGCCGCGAGCACGGCGCCCTCCAGGCGCAGGCGGGCCACGTCGTCGGGCCCGGCGATCTTCTCTCCCGACGGGACGCTCTCGGCGTGGTGCACGGGGGTGAGGGGATCGAAGGGCGTCTCGAGGGGCTTCGCCGCGACGGACTGCGGATCGACCCGGTACACCCCGTCGCGCCGGAGCACGAGCAGGGCGTCGAGGCCGTCGAGATGCTCCACCACGTAGGGCGCCGCGTCGGTGCCCGTGAGGTCGAGGCCTCCCACGACGGCCGAGCCGTCGGCGGCGCCCTCCACCAGCCCGGCCGCCAGGTGGCTCCACACCAGCGGGCCCGGCGCCAGGAAGCGGCCGAGCTCCTCGAAGACCAGCACGGCCTCGCAGATGCCCAGCCCCACGCCGCCCTGCGCCTCGGGGAGGCGCAGCGAGAAGACGCCCATCTCCGCCAGCTCCGCCCAGAGCCCGCGGTCGAGGCCCGCGCCCTTCTCGAGCTCCTGGAGACGCTCGGTGGTGACGCTTCCCTCGCAGAAGGAGCGGATCCCCTCCTGGAGCGCCTGCTGGTCCTCGTTCACGCGGAAGTCCATGGCTACCTCGGCTCCCGGGGCAAGCCGAGAATGCGCTCGCCGATGATGTTGCGCTGGATCTGCGAGGTGCCGGCCGCGATCGTGAGCGACAGCGAGTTCATGGCCTTCGTCAGGATCTTCTGGCTCGGCAGGTCGCCCACGTCCACCCGCGAGAGCGCGGCGCGTCCGAGGATGCGCATGCCCAGCTCGCAGACGCGCTGGTAGAGCTCCGTGTAGAAGAGCTTGATCGAGGCGGCGCCCTCGCCCGGCATGCCGGTGCGCGCCGTCTCCGACACCGAGAGCTTCACCATCGCCCAGAGGGCGTCGAGCTCGGCCTGGAGGTGGCCGGCCTCGCGCCGCAGGCCGGCGTCGTCCCAGACCTTCCCGTCGTGGCGGGCGACGCGCTTCGCCAGCGCGACCAGGTTCGCCAGGAACTCCTGGAGCATGTACATCTCGCTGGCGAAGGCGGTGCCGCGCTCGAAGCGCAGCGTCACGTTGGTGACCCGCCAGCCGTCGTCCTCCTTGCCGACCAGGTTCTCCACGGGAACGGGAACGTCCTCGAGGAAGACCTCGCTGAACTCGCCTTCGCCCATGAGCGTCGGCAGCGGGCGGATCTCGATGCCGGGGAGATCCATGGGCATGATGAGCCAGGAGATGCCCTTGTGCTTCGGGGCATCGGGGGTGGTGCGCACCAGCAGCTCGCAGAAGTCGGCGACCTGGGCGAAGGAGGTCCAGATCTTGTGGCCGGTGACGCGGTAGACGTCGCCGTCGCGCACGGCCTTGCACTGGAGGTTCGCCAGGTCGGAGCCGGCGCCGGGCTCCGAGAAGCCCTGGCACCAGACCTCCTCGCCCTTCAGGATGCGCGGGATGTGCGCGGACTTCTGCTGCTCGGTTCCCTCGGTGATGATCGTGGGTCCGCCGTGCAGCATGCCCACGAAGTTGACGCCCACGTAGGGAGCGTTCGCGCGGGCGATCTCCTCGTAGTACACGAGCTGCTCGGTGAGCGTCGCATCGCGGCCCCCGAACTCCTTCGGCCAGTTTATGCCGGCGTAGCCGGCCTCCTGGAGCTTGCGCTGCCAGCCCGTGTCGTAGGCCCGACGGGCGTCCCAGTCGTGGACGGGCGGCGGATCACCGTGGGCGGGCACCGCCTCTTCCAGCCACGACCTGAGCTCGGCGCGAAACTTCTCGTCTGCCTCGGAGTAGCGAAGGTCCACGGAGGTCTCCCGGTGCGGTGGGGAAGCCCCGGGAGGCCCGCGAAGTGGCCGCCTGGGCTCGGTTTACGATACGCGCCGTATCGCAAATCAGCAACCCCGGAGGGGCCTCGGACGCTCCCGCCGCCGCGGCGGCGCGAGGTTCCGGAGGGACGGGGGAGAATCGCCGCCCCCATGTCGGTGAGGAGATGTCCCGGCTGGCTAGAATAGGCTCGGCCCCGGGGAGCACGCGGGGTGTCTCGGGGGAGCGAGCGAGGCGGCATCCATGCCCTACGAATGGACAATCGACCCCGTGAGCCGCACGGCCTGCCTGCGCGGATGGGGCCGGCCAAGCCACGAAGAGAACCTGCGCGCGCCGCACGACATGGTGGCAGACCCGTCCTTCGACCGGAGCTACGGCGTCGTGATCGACGTGCGAGAGATCAAGGGCCCCATGCCCACGCCGGAGCAGGTGATGGACTTCTCGCGGAACACGCTGGCGCTCGGTCCGCTGCGCCGGGTGGCCGTGCTGGTGGACGAGTGGGCCGCGAAGGCCGCCGAGATCAGCGCCGCGCTCACGGCCGCCAGCGGCTTCGAGTTCGTGATGTTCGACGACCTCGACGAGGCGCTGCGCTGGGTGCAGGAGCCCGGGCCCGCCCCGCAGGCCGAAGGCGACTGCTGCTAGCGAGGAGGCCGACTCGAGCGAGTCGGCCGACGCGCAGCGAGCCGCAGGCGAGCGAAGGTCGGACAGCTGGCGCGGCGACCGCCGACGCGGGTCCGGAACGGGCTCAGCCGAGGAAGGCCGCGAACGCGTCGAGAGCCGGCATCACCTCGTCCCGGGGCGCCGACGGAACGCGCAGCACGGCCTCGGTGACGCCGATCTCGCGGTAGTAGTCGAGCTTGCGCTCGGTCGGGTGGATGCCCATCGGCACCACGTGGATCCCCGTCGGGTCGCGCCCGCGCTCCTCGAAGGCCGACCGCAGCGACACGAGCGCCTCCTTCACCCCCGCCCCCCCGATCGGGAGCCAGCCGTCGGCGTACTCGGCGATGTGCTGGAAGAGCTTCGGACCCGGCGCGCCCCCGATCAGCACACGCGGCCGGGGCTGCTGCAGCGGCTTCGGCCACTGCCAGCTCGGCTCGAAGGAGACGAACTCGCCGCG
>JAAUYE010124535.1_pt1 | contig 13319 bp, 13 predicted proteins | sample 7278081 | NCBI WGS metagenome assembly JAAUYE01 (sample SAMN14350131, study PRJNA611818) | marine sediment metagenome | isolation source: surface marine sediment (0.6m) | place: French Polynesia: Moorea | collected 2018-08
CCGCCGACTACTCGCAGGTCGATTCGTCGGGTGACAGCTTCGAGGCTTCGATCGGCGACACCGTGACCTTTGATCGTGACACCGATGGATACTCCTGGAATTTCGAGCTGCGGCAGACGCTGTTCCGCTGGGACCAGGTCGTCAATTTGCGTCGGGCCGATAAAGAGGTCGCGCGCGCCGAAGCCATCCGCGAGGCGGCGCAACAGGACTTGATCGTACGTGTCGCGGAGCGTTATTTCGGCGTGCTTGCAGCCGAGGATCGTCTGACTTCAATAAATGCAGACCGCACGGCTATCGCCCGACAGCTCGAACAGGCCAAGCAGCGCTTCGAGGTGGGACTCATCGCCATTACCGACGTCCAGGAGTCGCAGGCAGCGTATGACCAGGCGGTTGCGGACGAGATCGCCGCAAAGCGCTCACTGGCAACGGCGCGCGAATTCCTGCGGGAAATCACGGGACAGCATGTCCCTGCGCTCTCAGCGCCCGGTGAAGACTTTCCGTTGATAACGCCGACGCCCAGCGACGAGGCAAGCTGGGTCGACCTGTCGATGAGCCAGAACCTCAATCTTGTCGCCAGCCGTCTCGACGAGAAGATCGCGCGCGACGAGATTGCGTTCCGCCGCACGGGGCGCTACCCGACGATCGATCTTGTGGCCCGCACGGGTGAATCCAATGAAGATGGCGACGCGTCGACCGCAGGTGGCCCGTTGCCACCTTCCACATCGGCCATTGACCAGACGCAGGAAACGGACGTCATCTCCGTGCAGTTCCGCTTGCCACTGTTTACGGGCGGCAATACGTCGTCGCGCGTGCGTGAGGCGGTTTACCTGCATCGTGCTGCGCGCGAACAGCTACAGCGCGTCACGCGTGAAACCGAGCGCCAGGCGCGCGATGCCTATCTCGGCGTCATTTCCGAAAGAAGCCGCGTGAAGGCGCTCGAACAGGCCGTGGAATCGAGCCGTACAGCGCTCGAAGCAACGCAGGCCGGTTTCGAGGTCGGTACACGCACGATCGTTGACGTTCTGAATTCGCAGTTCTCCCTGTACCTCGCAATCACGAATTACTACCAGAGTCGCTACGACTACGTGCTCAACGCGCTGCGCCTGAAACAGGCTGCGGGCAATCTCGCGGTTCAGGATCTCGAGCGCATCGACCAGTTCCTGATAGAACGCAAGACGCCGGAAGAGACGATCCGGGAACAAGCAGCCGCGGAATCCTAGTCGCCTGCGACCGGCTCGAGCAGCGGATCCAGCAGGACCAGCAGGCGTGCAAGCGCGCCGCGGTTCTGCTCGAGCAGGGCAAGTGCGTTATTGCCAAGCTCCTCTCGCCGATCGGGCCTGCCAAGCAATTCGCCGACGGTGGCGGCGAGTGCCTGCCAGTCCTTGACCACACGGCACGCGCGCAGTTCGACAAACAGATCGGCGACCTCCTGCGCATTGAAATTGTGCGGCCCCGTAATGATCGGCAGGCCCTGTGCGGCCGGTTCAAGGAGATTGTGGCCGCCGATCGGCACGAGACTACCCGCGACGAACGAGACGTCGCTTGCAGCAAAAAACAGAGGCATCTCGCCCATCGTGTCGCCGAGCAACACCTGCGTGGACGATGCGCAGGGGTGCCCCTCAGACCTCGAAGTCACCTCGAACCCGCGTTTCTCGACGAGTTGACGGACGTCGGCAAATCGTTCGGGATGCCTTGGCACGAGAATGAGCAGTAGATCGGGGTGCCGCTCGAGCAGGATCCGGTGGGCGTCGAGCACCTGTTGCTCTTCGCCGCGATGCGTGCTGGCCGCGATCCAGACCGGGCGATCACCGATCGTTTCCCTGCGCAGCGCGATACCTGCTTCGCGCGTGCCTTTCGGCAGCTCAACGTCAAACTTGATGTTGCCCATAACGGACGTGCGCCCCGGGTCAGCCCCCAGCGCAAGGAAACGGTCGGCATCGGACTGGCTCTGCGCCGCTATGATGATGCCGTACGACAGCGTTTCGCGGATGAGCGGCAACAGGCGTTTGTAGTTGGGCACCGAGCGCGGCGAAATCCGGGCGCTGACGAGTATCAGCGGAATGTCGCGGTCGCCACAGGCGCGATAGAGGTTGGGCCAGATTTCCGTTTCCATGATCAGCGCGGCCTTCGGATTCACGGATCGAAAGAAACGCCTGATGGCGAAAGGAAATTCGAACGGAATGTAGCTGTGTTCGACGCCATCGCCGAACGCGGCCTTGACGCGCGCAGCGCCCGTCGGCGTGACGGTCGTGACGAGCAGGCGCTTCGCCGGGTATCGCTCCGCGAGCGCCTTGATGAGCGGCAATGCCGCCTGTACTTCGCCCACCGACACGGCGTGCACCCAGACAGAGGCGTCGATAGAGGGGTAAGCAAATCCGAAGCGCTGTCCGAGGTTCTCGCGGTAGGCGCGGTTAACTATGCTTCGGAATACGAACAGGCCCGCATACGGTATCAGCGCAAGATAACTGAGCAGGTTGTAGAAGAAGCGCACGAGCAGTCAGGATTCAGTCACGCATTCGCTCAATGATGCGACTGGAGGAATGCCCGTCCCGGAACGAGAGTACCCTGACCTCGCCGCCGTTCTGCAGCACATCCCTGGCGCCCGCGATTTCGTCGGGCTTGTAGTCACCGCCTTTGACGAGCACGTCCGGCAGTACTTTCGAAATCAGTGCGGCCGGCGTGTCTTCCGAAAATGGAACAACCCAGTCGACCGCGGCGAGGCCCGCGAGCACGAGCAGGCGATCTTCGAGAGCGTTGATGGGACGCGATTCGCCCTTGAGGCGCCTGACCGAGTCGTCGTCGTTGACCGCGACGATCAAGCGGTCACCCAGGCTCTTCGCTTCTTCGAGATAGGCGACATGACCCGCGTGCAGGACATCGAAACAACCGTTCGTCATGATGACGCGTTCGTTGCGATCGTGCGATTCAGCGACGAGCGCGAGGAGTTCGTCGACGTTGACGAGGCCCCTGCCGCCCTGTCCACGCTGGTGCAGTGCCGCGCTGATCTCGCCGGGCGTCACCGTAGCGACACCGATCTTCCTGACAACGAGCCCGGCCGCAAGGTTTGCAAGAGCCGCAGCCGCCGGCAGGTCCTGGCCACAGGCGACCGCCGCCGCCAACGTGGCGATTACGGTATCGCCGGCACCCGTCACGTCGTAAACCTCGCGCGCCTGCGTCGACAGAAACACGGGTTCAGCGCCGGCCTCGACGAGCAGCATGCCCTTTTCGCTGCGTGTCACGAGCAATGCGGCGAGGTCCAGCTCGTCCACCATCTTGCGGGCACGCGCGACGAGTTCTTCGTCGCTGTCACAAACGCCCGCGACGGCCTCGAACTCGGACTGATTCGGTGTGAGCAGCGACGCGCCACTGTACTTGCCAAAGTCGGTTCCTTTCGGGTCGACGAGCACGGGCACGCCGGCGTCTTTACAGAGCGAGATAAGCTGCCTGACTTCAGCCAGCGCGCCTTTGCCGTAGTCGGAGAGTATGACTGCCCCGGCCTTTTTGATTGATTTGGCGAGCGCACCGACTACGGCGTCCCCCGGCATCGCTACGGCATTCTCCTGGTCGAGGCGAATAAGTTGCTGCCCGCGGCTCTGTACGCGTGTTTTCGTAATCGTTGGACGATCCGAAGCGCGCGCAAAATCGCAGTCGATGTCACGCTGCCCCAGGATGTTCTCGAGATCGCTCGCGGCGGCGTCTTCGCCAACGACGCCAACGAGGCATGTCGACGCGCCCAGGCTGGCCAGGTTAACCGCCACGTTCGCGGCGCCGCCTGGCCTATCGTCGGTCTCGTGAACATGCACCACGGGCACAGGCGCCTCGGGTGAGATGCGGCCCGTCGAACCGAACAAATAGCGGTCCAGCATCACATCGCCTACGACAACAACGCGGGTCTTCGAGAAGTCAGGTATTGAAATCGTCACGCGCGGACTTTACCACGATCACCATTTGCGGGCGTACCCGTACGGGGCAATTCAGCAACGAAATTCGTCGCCCTTTCAATAGATTGCCTGGCCCCGGAGTGGCGGAGCACTGCTCGGGATATCTCCGGAATCTGTGACAACAAGCACATCGGGTAGCCCGCATTGACCCCATACTGGATTGGATAGCACATCTCGAGAGCGGAGTTGTCCCGTCCGCATATTGCGATTGGGGATACGAAACGGACAACGCCGTAGGGAGAATACAACCATGTACAAAGCACTGTTGATACTGGCCTTCGCCGTCGCTCTTTCCGGTTGCATCAAGTTGCAGATGCCGGACCACATGGTCAGCGACACGATAAAAGCCATCAAGGGCTCGGATGATGAAAAGCCGGCGGATGACGAAAAGTCGTCGGATGATGGACAGACCACGTTCACTCATTCGGTTGTAGGCGCCGCGGACGCAGCGGAGTCCGACCTCAGGAAGCAGTGCCTTACCGAACTCGAGTCACGAACGGTAGAACTGCTGGATCTCGATGGCCCGGAATTTACGGTGATCTCAGAGAGCGTAACGATTTCTGGCGACAAGGCGATCGCAAGCTGCACAGTCTCGATGTCGTAGCGCGCAGGGTAACCTAACTCAGAACCCTTACCAGGAACCCGCTTCGGCGGGTTTTTGTTTGGGGAGTCTCGTGCATCCATTTCTGGGACAAGCTGCAAGCCGTCAACTACGGAGTTCGAGTGATAGACTCCTGTCGGGAGCCCGATGCTCTGGCACCTAACGGAGAATCTTTTCATGTCCTGGATCGACTGGTACGACAGCCTGGTGAAACCGGCCTGGACTCCCGAGCCGTCGACGATTGGCCTGGTATGGCGGATCCTCTATCCCATCATCATCGTTACGTTCGCTTTCGTGTTCGTCCAGGCGCTGCGCAAAAAGATACCCGGGAAGGCGACGCTGCCGTTTGCGATCAATCTGATCGCGAATATTGCATTCACTCCAATTCAGTTTGGATTACGCAGCCTTGTCCTCGCCGCCGCAGACATTCTCGTGGTCTGGGTTACGATAATCTGGATGGTGGTAGTCATCTGGAGACACTACCGATGGGTAGCGATTGCGCAGGTGCCGTATTTTGTCTGGGTCACGATCGCGACTGTGCTGCAGCTGAGCATTAGCTGGAACAACTGGTGAACGCTCAGCCCTTCGAGCCGCCAGAACGACTATCGACACCAAAATTATGAGCACAAAAGACACCGCTTCCGACGTTCGCGCGATCCGAGGCCTGTTCGATGCCTGGTACCGCGCGATGCAAGACGGAGATGTCGCCAGCCTGATATCGCTGGTCACATCGGACGTAATAGTAAAACCGCCGGGTGCGCCGCCGATCGTGGGCAAAGATGCGCTGGAGCAGGCACTGAGTGGTTTCCTGGATACGCATTCCGAAACCGTGGACTACGAAATACAGGAGGTCGAGGTTTGCGGTGAGATGGCATTCGCGCGCATCCGGGAATGCGCGACGATCCTGCCGAGTTCCGGTGAAGGCGCCGCTTCGGTGCACGGTATGCACCTCAGCATCCTGCGGCGCCAGCCTGACGGCGAATGGCGTTTGGCGCGAGACATCAGTTCACTAGTCGATGCCGGATAGCTGTTCCGGGCGCTGTCGCGCGAATCGCCCCACCTGGTCGCCGCGGTGCGCGGCTAGCACGTGACTGGCTGCCGCGATATTGAGTAATACGTCACATAATGCGGCGTCTTCTGGTGTTCTGTCGTCACCGCCAACCGATAATTCCGCCTAGTATCCGGCTTTTGCGAATTGGAGAGCGTCGATGGGCGTAAAGGAACTACGACAGGAACGAGGCTGGTCCCAGGAACAGCTAGCGGATAACAGTGGATTGAGCCTCAGAACCATCCAGAGAATTGAGGCAACCAACAAGGCAGGTTACGAATCGCTGCGATGCCTCGCGTTGGCTTTTCAAATTGAGGTTCCGGCACTCGAACTGGAGCTGGCAAGGGACAAGTCGTCAAGTGGGTGGAAGAAACGTCCCGTCTGGGTTAGAGCGCTATTTTTCGGCTCTGGCCGTATCCGGATGGACAGTCATCAACACATCCTTGTCGAGAGATTCGCAGTCGTCGCCGGATTGGCGTTTCTCATCATAGGACTGTTCTTTTCGAACGGTACTATTGCTTCGGAGGCGACAAAAGTCCCGATGCTGGTCTTTGCGTCATTGATGTTTCTTTCCGCCTACTTGATGTCGCTTTTCATCCGAATCGGAAATCGATATTCGGTGTGGCCGTGGGTGGACCCCAAGAAAAGAGTCGAGTGATTGCGCGTTGGCAATCCGCTCGCCCGATATCGCTCCTGACCTTTAGCTGATGCCCAGTCTCTCGCCATACTCGGATTCGTATTGTTCCTGCATCCTGTAGAAAGGGCGCGGGGGGCTGCCTTCGAGCACATCCACCAGCAGGTTGAGATGTGTGTGCCAGCCGCCACTGACGCTGAGCACGGTGTCCGTGGATTCCAACTGTCGGTGCGTGAGCACCAGCTTCACCTTGTCCTCCTGCTCAGAGAGTTCATAGCACACAACAGACGACTCATCGCCGAACTCCCAGGTGTGCTCGAGAATATGGGGCGGTTCGCAGCGCTTGACCTCGCCTTCGAAAGAGATCTTCTCGGGCGTCTCGCGGTATTTCTCGGGCCGCGGGATGTCTTCCTTGCTCGACAACGACACATTATGAAAGTGCATGTCGACATGGCCGCCATTTCGGGTCTCGACGTCACCACCGCATAGCCAGCGTGCACGCTTGTCACTCTCGATCAGGTAGGCCCAGACACGCTCTATCGGCCCCGGCAACAGTCGCTCAAACCTCACCGTCCGCTCATCGAGCAGTTCACCGTACTCGTTCATCGTTGTTCTCCTTCATTCATCCGGTTCGCTTAGCAGTTCTTCGAGCCGGTCGAGCCGCTGCGACCAGAACGCTCGTACCTTGCCGAGCCATTCTTCGACTTCGTCGAAACTGTCATCGGTGAGCCTGTAAATCCGGCGCTGGGCGTCGGCCCTCGCCGTCACGATGCCGGCATTGCGAAGCACCTTCAGGTGTTGTGACACGGCCGGGCGGCTCATCTCGAACTTGTCGGCCAGATCCCCAAACGAGGCTTCACCAGCAGCCAGCGACTCGATGATGCGGCGCCGCGTAGGGTCGGCAAGGGCAGTAAATGTGTCCATGCCCTTATATTAAGTATTTTCTTAATTAAGTCAAGACTTATTTAAATCGGTACCCGGGAGGGCCTGATGAACAAGGGTTCGCCGGTCATGGGGGCTGCTGATTCAGCGCCGGGCGGCGCGTCTCGTCGATCCTCTGCTGCAAGGTCTGCAGATCGGCCTCGCGGAGGCCACGCCTCCAAAAGCGCTGGCCGAGATGCTGCCTTGCGCGGTCAAGGTATGTCTCGGCCTCGTCCGCCCTGCCCTGCGACAGGAGCCAGACGACCTGCTGCAGCGGAATGTCGATTTCCGGCGATGCGCCGTAAGAGAGGTCCAGTTGTTCCACCGCGGCATCGATCTGCCCGGCTTTTCCATAGGCAATGCCTTTGAAGTAATGAGCCGCCCCGCGCGTTGTGGGGTTCCTGGTCATGGTCGGGTTGCGCAGCACCGCATCCAGGGTTTCCTGAAAATGGGTGAGGCTGTAGGAATCGCACGACCTGCGAGCTGCGGTCGACAACAGCGCCTGGAAAAAACTGACGAGTTGAAAATCGTGGGGGCCGTTCTCAACGTACGAGTGGGTCGCGTCGACCTGCTCCGGCCGTAACGTCCCGCTTAGGCACTGCAGGTTCAGGATGCTGAGCCGCGTGGACGTGTGTTCCGGGAAACTAGCGGCGATGGACTGTTGTACTTCCAGCGCCTGTTCATACTGGCCGGCCAGGATATACGTGTTCGCCACGTGTTGCCGGGCGCGCAGCGAGCCCGGATGATCGACCAGTGCAACCCGCATCATGAAATCCTGGTCACTCCAGAGCTTTGCGCTTTGCCAGGTCAGGAATGCCTCGAAGCAGAAGAACAGGACCAATACCACGGGGACAACGCGACGCAGCTGGTCGGGCAGCATCGGAATCAGCGAACACACGATAACGAGTGGCCCGATCATGGGCAGGTAGTTGCGATGTTCGAAGTACAGCTCCAGGGCGATGGGGCCGGCTTCGAGGCTGTGTCCAGCCAGGAACCAGAGTATTCCGAAACTCAAGATCGGCCATTTCCTTCGACGCCAGATTGCCAGGATAGCGAGTGCCACGATGACGATGAGGCTGACGAGCGTTGCGGGGGGGCGCAGCAGGCTTGTAGAAACCGGAAAATCGTCGTGGACAAAGCCTAGCCCTGACATGGCCGGCGCAAATATCTGCCGCAGGTACTCGACGATGACCACGCCCTGGGTCAGCAAGCGCTCCTCCAGGGAATACGGCCGAAATTCAAAGCCGAAATGCAATCCATCCCACACGGATACGAAGTAGCCCAGGATCAACAGCAAAGGCGCGCAGAGCAGTGCAACCAGGCTGCGCCTGTGACGCAGCGGGAGTGACTTGCTCTCGAACAACGTCAGTTCCATGACGAGGGCATACAGTGGCAGCAGAACACCGCTTTCCTTGCTCAGCACAGCCAGCGTACCGCTGATGCCCATGCCGGCCACGATCCAGGTCCAGCCACGCCACGGCAGCTCGGCGAGCAATTTTCGGCCGTGCAAGTAGCAGAGCAACCCGGTCATGACGAAGAGGCTCGCCAGCTGCGTCATGCGCTGAATGATGTATGCCGTGCTCGATACGAGTAGCGGGTGCAGAAGCCACAGGGCCATGCAAATGAGTCCGAGCTTCAGGGCGGTCTTGTCGTCATACCGTGTCGCGAAAATCGATCGCGCCAGCAACAGCACGAGCAATCCGTTGACGAGATGAATGATCAGGTTGGTGACGCGAAACGGGAACGGGTCGGTCGGCCAGTTTCGACCATTGATCGTGAAACTGATGAGACTCACTGGACGGCCGAGCGGACCCGCCTGGGCGCTCGAGATGAACTCCACGTAGGTATCGAAGGAGTCCAGTCCACCGCGGTCACCCAGTAGTTCGAGGTTCGGAACGTCATCGAACATGAAGGGTCCGCTCAGCGACGGCCAATAGCAGACGACCGTGAGCGCGAACACGACGGAAATCACGGCGACGGCAGAGAGGGGGTGGCGTCTTGTCGCCGCGGCGGTGGGCATATTCGGCACGCGGCAAGCTTAACCTCGCCCCGAGAGTAAATCCAGAGCAATCAGGACGTTAGCGGATCGGTGCTGGCAAAAACTGCTACACAGTCGGTCGAATTCCACGGTTCGCTGTGATTCCATTTCACCAAAGTCTGTAGATCGCGAGCTGGAGCATGTGCGAACTATTCGCAATGTCGAGTCGATACCCGACCACGGTCGGATTTTCCCTGGAAACCCTGGCCAGGCGAGGCGGACACGATGGCCCCCACAAGGATGGTTGGGGCGTCGCCTACTTCGAAGATCACGACGTCTTCCTGCTGCGCGAATCGAGCCCCGCCGCCGAGAGCAACCTCGTGAAGTTCATGGAGGAAAACGGTCCGCCGAGCAAGCTCGTGCTGTCACACATCCGCCTTGCAACCCAGGGGGACCCAGCACTGCGCAACACTCAGCCGTTCCAGCGCGAGCTTGGCGGTCGTGCCCACGTATTCGCACACAACGGCAACATGCCCGGCATCAGGCACCACTGCCGCCTCGATTCACCGCGTTTCACGCCCGTCGGTGAAACCGACTCCGAACTCGCGTTCTGCAGCCTGCTGCAGCGGCTCGGGTCGTTGTGGGACCGGGCAAATGGCAAGCCGCCAACGGTGGAATCACGCCTGGACCTGGTTGCCGACTTCGCGGCACGGTTACGGCCGCTCGGCCCCTTCAACTTTGTCTACTCCGACGGCGATACCCTCTTCGTTCACTCGGATCGCAGGAAACAGGATGATGGCGAAGAGCGACCGCCTGGCCTTCACCTGCTGGTGCGTTCAGGCAATCAGCAAGCCGTTGACCTGACCCAGTCGGGTGTCATGCTCGCCCCGGTCGCCCAGGAGTTGGCGCTGGTCGCCAGCGTGCCGTTGACGGACGAACCCTGGGAGCCTATCGCCGAGGGTGAGGTCATTGCACTGACGAAAGGCCTGGTCTGGGCGAGGCGGCCGGCCAAACCCGCCACGACACCCGCGTACGCAGAGGCTTAAGGCTTTTGCGGCAAGAGACGGGGCAGGAGTGGACGCCCGATTGAGCAGCTGCTCTTTCCAATACCAGCCGCCGGACCGTCCTGTTTGCGGAAATTGCGACTGACTCACTGCGGCCAGGAACTGACGCTCACGATTGACTCTAAACGAATCACGAGCGCCCAAACCCTATAGCCCAAGAAGCTTGGTCACGATACTGTCGAAGTTAATCGCAAGGTAGAGCAGAACCACCAGGTTTGCGTAGATCAGAATTGGTACCAGCCAGATCAGGGCGATCACTGCACCGTCATTCAGAAAGATGATGAAGATTGCGATGAAGAGGCCGAGGTACAAGTCTGCGCCGATCTGCCTTCCCCAATGTAGTGTCGCGATCGATCTGACGCTTCGGAAGAAGTTTTCTCGAAAACTGCAATAAACGCTGTAGCTGAGAAAGCCGATCAGCGCTAACCAGACGATCGCCTTCATTCCACCCAGCGTATCGCTAAACTGAAACGTGGTTTCCCGCATATTTGCCATCAGCGCGTACAGCGCAAACGCAAAGTACAGCCCCCAAAGTACGATCCCACTCTTACCTACCTTCATAAATCCCTCGCGGCTGTCGTGATTACCCAGTCCGCGACGTTGAGGGCCTGAGTCTTGCGCGAAAGCGGTCCAACGAAACGAACGATTGCTATGAGTCAGAGACTGTTATTTTACCCCGAAATGCCTAAAGGGCTGGAAACGGCCAGAGGCAGCCATCCAGATCAAGCCATCTTCCACAAGAGCAACAGTCCGGTTCAACGGCACTGTTTTATTGCGAGTCTGAGTTCTTGCCTGACCGCTTCGATTTCGAGACACGATTCCGAAGTATGGAGAGCTGGCCGTAGGCAAGCACCGAAATGATCGGAAACATTGCCGTGAGTGCGATCAAGCCGAAGCCGTCAACCAAGGGGCTCCGCCCCGGTACGGCGTCGGCCAGGCCAAGTCCGAGCGCTGCGACCAACGGTACTGTAACAGTCGAAGTAGTCACGCCGCCTGAGTCGTAGGCTATCGGCACGATCTCTTTCGGAGCTGCAATCGTCTGCAGTATGACGACTAGATAGCCAGCCGCGACAAAATACGGCAACGGCGCACCAGTTATGACGCGGAGGCAACCTAAGGCCACACCGATGCCGGCGCCGGTGGCTACTGCAACGCGCAGGCCGACCACGCTGATTGCCCCACCAGAGACGGTGTTGGCCTTCATGGCCACCGCCATAAGTGAGGGCTCTGCCATGGCCGTGGAAAAACCGACCGTCACCGCAAAGATATAGACCCAGTAAAAATCCGCCCAGCTAAACTCGCCCAATGCATGCTCTACACTGTCGAGCAGAAATTCGGGGTGGGTGAGCTGCTCCGCCATCATACGTCCGAGTGGAAACAGGCTCTGCTCTAGGCCCTCCAGGAACAGACCAAGTCCGACTACCACGAACAGAAATCCTACGATTATCTGGCCTGCATTGGTCATCCTTTCGCCAATGACAAACCACTGAAACGCGAACAGGAAGGCGACAATCGGCAGCACGTCCAGCGCACTGTCGGCCACGAAAACCAGCGTGGTCACAATCAGATCCATCAGATCACCATCCCGTAGATCAGCACGAACATGATCGGAGTCAGCGACGCAAATGCGATCAGGCCGAAGCCATCGAGCATCGGGTTCCTGCCCTTCAGCGAGCTGGCAAGCCCCACACCGAGCGCGGTCACCAGGGGAACAGTCACGGTCGAGGTCGTCACGCCGCCGGAATCGTAGGCAATGCCGATGATTTCAGGGGGCGCGATCGCCGTCAGCAGTAATACCAGCGCATAACCGCTGATGATCAGTATCGGCAGCGACCAGTTGGTGATAATGCGGAGAACACCCAGCACGAGCGCGGCTCCGACCGCGAGTGCAACCGTCATGCGCAGCCCGAACGCATAGTCATTCATGGCTTCAGGCGTTTTCGCGATGACTCCGGCATCCGCCGCAACCGCAGCCGCTTCGGTGGCGACAGCGATCAACGCCGGCTCGGCTACCGTCGTTCCGAAGCCAAGCACGAAGGCGAAAGCGATAAGCCAGAACAGGCTCCCTTTGCGCGCGAGCGAATGAGCAAGCCCTTCGCCTACGGGAAATAGCGCAAGTCGTAGGCCAAAGATGAAAAACGTGAGGCCCGCAAATACGAGCAGCCCTCCGATGACGATTGGCATCAGGTCGTCGACCGGCTGGCGTATGATGAGAGCCTGGAAAACCCCGATCACGACAATGATCGGCGTCAGGTCGCGCAGGCTGTTGCGCGCGTCTCTACCGAGTGCTCGTAGTAGTTCCTTCGATTTCGCATGGCCCATATCCGGGATTCAGTCTATCCATGGCCCGATGGGCAGACAATAAGGAGGAACCGTCCCATCGCCATGGACGTGTCGCGCGCCACTATTCGCCACAATTGATCGCCACCTTTCCACGATAGCGCCGTTTCGCGCACCGTATTGCCGCGTGTAATTGACTCCGAAGCCGGCCGGAAGGCCTATGACAAGGAGATCATCGACATGCGTAACACGATTATTGCAATCACGGCAGCCCTGGCCGTCATCTTTGCGGCGCCGGCGAGCGCCGCCCCGGCATCCAAACAAGAGAGGATCGGCGGTGGATCGGGCGCGCTGATCGGCGTCGCGGCCGGCGGGCCGGTGGGCCTGATCATCGGGACCGTCATTGGCGCCAAGATCGGCGATACGATGCACCAGAAGAACGAGCGCATCACGAGTCTGGAAGGCTCGGTCGACAGCGCCAACACGACCGTCGCCCACCTGGAACGCGACATCGATTCCCTCGGGAGCGAACTCGAACGCCTGCGCGGTCTCGCGCGGCCCGAACTCGTCAGCCTGATGCAGGCCGGCATCGCCATGGACCTGTTGTTCCGCACGGACGAATCGGTCCTCGCGGACACGACGGGCGACCGGGTTGCGCAGCTTGCAGCGACGCTGGCCGGAATGCAGGACATTCACATCCGGCTCGACGGTTTCGCCGACGAGCGCGGTAATGCCGATTACAACCAGGTGCTGTCGGAGAAACGCGTGCAGTTCGTCCGCGACCAGTTTGTTGCCGCCGGCGTGCACCCGGATCGGATCAGCATTGCTGCGCACGGCGAGTCGCCGGCCCAG
>JAAUYE010046673.1_pt1 | contig 13304 bp, 22 predicted proteins | sample 7278081 | NCBI WGS metagenome assembly JAAUYE01 (sample SAMN14350131, study PRJNA611818) | marine sediment metagenome | isolation source: surface marine sediment (0.6m) | place: French Polynesia: Moorea | collected 2018-08
ATCCAGTTGGCAGAGTCTTTGTGGTGTGAATCGTCATAGAGTGCAATGTCGTTGTCTGCAAACATCGCAAAGTCATCATTTGTTTCGTAATATAGTTCTAAGAGTTTGTTTCGTGCATGACCAGGGGGAAGTAGGTCACCAGAGTTTTTGACGTAGGAAACGTCTTTCTCGTATTCATCTTCGTCGTAGTCTTGTGCGTAAACAACGATCTTTAGATCGTGCTTTCTAGCCCATTCAAGTTGACGTTGATGATAGAGTTTGCGCTTGTCGCGTAAGGTGGGATCGCTGCGTTCGCCAAACCAAGAGATAATGTATACTGTGCTGAGTTTCATTAATGTATTTAGTCCGCGCAGGATAAAAGCTGAGATTACACTTTTTGCGTTGCTACCTTCGTTCCCGTACCAATCAGGTGCGAACCCAACTGTTAAGAACTTATCCACTCCGCCAAGCAGAGTCTAACAACATAGCTGCCATCTTATGAGTCGCTGGCGTTTGCGACTTCTGACTAAGCACTTCTACGCTTTGAATTCCGTCTGCCTTGCGAGCAGTTAATGGGCGCTAACCCAACCGTGCATCTCTGCATAAACTAGAGTCCACCTTGCGAGTTTCTTCTAGCCACCATTCTCCGAAGAGTGGCGGATTAAGCTACTTTCGCTTAGTCCAGGAGCAGTCTTTGCATTTTTTAGATCATAACTGGGTGTGAGCCAGTAACCTTTCGTACCAAAAACGAATGCTCTACATTGAGCTATATGTTCAACCAGCGATGATGTGCTGCTCCTGTTGCTTCGTAACCTTTTGAGTCACGAAATACAACACACCGTCTGTAGTTTCGGGGGCTAACCCTACTTTCTACCGTTCTTCTGGACTTGGTTGGATTTCCCAATTCCATCGAACTGCTCTAAAGCCTTTATCTGCTAAGACTCAGACAATACAACTACCATTTGGCACTCCTAACTAACTAAGCTTGCGTGTAGAGTGAGACTCTTGCGGAGTCTGATCTTCCCGTCAGCGTTGCCCCAGGGTCGATCACGCTTGGCCGAAGCTTCGCGCTGTGTCCTCTACCTTAGCATCATTAGTATCTCCACCGTAGTGAAGCCGTTTGTGCCTCGGCTTGCGTGGAATTACCATCTCCGAAGAGGTGGCGCGGGTCATGCTGGATTCGCCGCTTTCACAGAGTTTCCCCTGCTTATGGATTCACGCTCCAAAACTTAAATTCTTTAATTAGTCCTCACTTCTCAAATCAAGAGTACTATTATACTACCTTGGCGGGAGAAGTCAAGTAAAACAACAGGAAATTTGAAACTTTATTTCCTGTTGTTAGCCAGTTATGACTTTGGCGATTTTGCCATCGGCATCGTGCCATACACGCAGACGATCTGGCTTGAAGTTTGCCAATGCCAAAGTTGTGAGATTGAGAATTCTCACATCATACTCTGGAAACATTGCAACAATCTCTTCCTCAGTAACGTCAGTACCGATGATCTTACCAACTAACGACTCCATTTCGGGAGTTGTAAGCGGATCACTCATTGCTTTCTCCTGTGTTATAGTTTCTTTCTTTTAGTTCGTCCAACTTGCGTAGACGTTCTTTTTCTGGATAGGTCATCCAGCTACCAATTTCTTCCACAGTTCTCATACAACCAATACAATACTCTGTGCCGTCTTTGTCAACGTCGAGTGTGCATATGCTTACACATGGGCTGTGATAGTTAATCATAGTAGCTTTAGATTTCCAGTTACTTTATCCACGATCTCTGGCTTTCCAGGGCCAACACCAACTGCTGTCAGCGTAGGAACGCCATTGAACTCAGTGAGTCCTGCGTCACGAATGAGTGAACAATTGAGCTTTAGAGATTTAGCTTTGTTGTAAATTTCCAATAGCTCTTCCTCACTATTTACCGAAACGCAGACTTTGGTAAAACGACCTTCTAACCATGCTTTCACATCGTCATTGGTCTTTAGCTTACCATCGCGTAGAATAGCGCCCAAGGACGCATGTGCGCCCTGGGCTACCATCTTACCTTTACGCATACCCAAGTCTTTGCGTAATACAATTAATTGCTTGCGTTCGCCTTTCATGGCAATCTCCTTACAGCTTCAAGCTCAATGTAGTCGATACTCTCAAAGTATCCAACCCAAGGCGTGTGCTGTTGAAACGTCTGACCAGATGGAGTCTGAAGGCTCACATGAAAGTATTTACTCTCTACATCCTTGTCATGTGCCTCAATCTTTCTCTTGTTCTCTCTTGCAACATCTAGCTCGTCTTTGGTGTATAGACCAATATACTCAATGCCCTCACCAGAGTCGTGACCAAAGCTGTCACCAGTAGAGTATACCACATACAGCAAATAATAGTCTATGCCGTACTCTGGCTCGTATGGAACCCAAAGATCAGAGATCATATCACTATTTTCTGGTGCAGCATGAAAGCCACGAATGTTGTGATCTGTATGAGTATCGTCACGATCCCATTCATCAGCCACATCGCCAGCGCGTGTCACTTCTCCATACGCATGATCTTCTATGCGAATAGAATGAACGTTATCATACAAACGATCTGTAAATTCCTTTTTACTAATCATCTTTTTCTTCCTCATGTTCCATTATCATCTTGAGCAGTTTCTTAGACTGTTCGCTATTATGTTCTTGCTTAACGTGGTGGTTTGGGCGACTACGCTCATCAAATACCAGATAGTCACCTTGCTTAACTACTTTTGTCTCTGAGTGATAACGTCCCATAGTCCTATATGAGAAGTCTGTATTCGCTCTGTACGCCATGTGTGTACGTACTCGACCAGCAAGCTCTATAAAGCCAGCGTTCTCACAGAAGTACAAGAATCGCTTACGCTTCGCAGACGAGATATAACCAAACTTGACATCTCCTTTGAGCTTTGCTTCAAAGACATCTTTGTCTGTCATTTTTGTGAAGTCAAGTTCATTCAAAGTCATACTTCTTGTACTCTCTTGTGCGCAACTCGCTGCGATACTGTGGAAAGTCAAAGTCCACAAACAGATAGTGCTTCTTTGCACCATCAGGTGATGATTCCAGATAGTCAAAATAATACCTGTCTGTCATCATAATCTCACTGAATTCAACGAAATCACGCTCATTCAGATTTATCTGCTGCTTCCAGCCTTTCATGGAACCAGCATACTTGTCTTGTATAGCAAAGTCAAAATCTTCGTTCACCCTGACGAACGCCAACACTCCTTTGTGTTCTTTCTGATGATAGAACGAGAGTAGTCCAAGTCGTATTCCTGTTTCTATTAACTTAGGAAAGTCTTGATCTGAAATTTCGCCGAAGTCTAGTCGCTCCCCTCGTAACCTTAGTTGAAAGAGGTCTTTCTTGGTTGTGTCAAAATTGATGTTCACGAACAGTTCGGTGGTAGTCTGTACTTTAGTGGTTTGGATTCAATTTCAATATCTGGTGCTGCTGGCGAACCTTCGACAATTTCAATCTCAGGAAACTTGTCTACTGCGCAAGTGCAGCCATCACAGCGGCAACGTGCTTTGCACGTACACCCTGGGAGCTTACCAACGCAGTAGCAATTAGCCATTATGATACGCCTGTTTCGTTCTCATTGTCTGCGTCGAAGTCTACTGTGTTTCGCTCAAGAGTGTCATCACTAGTTCTACGAGCCTCAAAGAGCGCGTGTAGATTTGCTACAACAGCGGATGCTGTGTCTTTCTGCCTGTTTGGAAAGAACGCATGGAATACCAGAACGAGACTAGTGATAAACAAAACAATCGCAATACGAATTGCGAACTTGAAGTGATCCCAATATGATTCGTTTATGTCGTGTAAATGTCCCATTTTCCTTCCAGTGCTTCCTTAAAAAATTCTTTGTCTGCTCGTCCGTAATCGTATGCTCGATCACCTGACATTATAAAGTAGTCTGCTGCTTCTGTATCATCTTTGGCTTCAAAAAAAATGAATCTTACCAGTACGATCTTGTAGCCAATACTTAATCATCTACCCTGAATAGCTTTTTCAAGCCATTATCTATCGCGCCAGTAGCAACTTTCTGCATAGCGTTGATGTACGCGATTGCCATTGCTTCGGCAAACTCTGCTTGCTTCTCACCAGGAATAAACAACTCTTGTGCTTCTTCTGGTGTCAGGTCTACTTCAATCTTGATCTTCATATACTTTACCTGATAGCTTTCTCTTGAAATATTCTTTGTGACTCAGTACTGTTGTTCTCTGGTTTGTGCAACGAGCCTCTACATAGTTGGGCTTCTGGAAAGTAACATCATACATTATTGTCCTAGTTCTATCGCAGTAACGAATGTTGCTGTACTTCTTTGTTATCACGTTATCAGTTTCTAATCTGTCCTGAATATTATACAGAAGTTCTTCCTCTGTAGCATGTTCAATTACTCTGCCATTGTGTGACTTTCTCATCGTGACCATATAGTCACATCTGTCGCATAATGGAGCAGGGGTGTTCATGCTGCTTGCACCAATGCGTCCACAGTCGGGGCAAGTGTATTGCTGTCTTTCGTTAAAGCCAATCATTTGCCTTTCAACTTACGCTTGAAATATTCTTTGTCTGGAAGTGGACCTTCAATTGCGTAGTCCCCTTGTCCAACGTGCGTACCAACCAGATTGGCTTCATCGTCCCAAATGGTTTCGGGGAACTCTTGGGTGTCTGGTCCTAAGTCGCCTAAGTATATTTCAGTCATAGTAAAAGTCGGTCGGTGGATTGGTTAACAGCCTATCCGAAAGTTTCCTCTCTGCGTCATTTCGCTATCCCGACCTCACTTTAAAGTGTTTGGTGCCCGAAGAGGGAGTCGAACCCCCACGCCCATTACAGGCAACAGATTCTAAGTCTGCCATGTCTACCAGTTCCATCATTCGGGCTATATAAGTTTTTGCCTCTTTAACGCCTTCTTCAAAGCGTATTATAATAGTATTTATCACTCTTTGTCAACTGGCACATTTCCTACTATGGCAAAGGCCAATCCACTCCCAAAAATTCTAGTGCTTTTACAGCACGTTCACGATTCTTTGTCTCGTAACATCCCATAAGCTTCAACTGAAACATCTGTCGCTTAGAAACGGGGATGCGAATGTGCGCTCTATGAGTCTCCATGCCAGTGTCTACAAATCTTGCCACGTATGGGCATACGTATGTAACACCGAGCCACTTCATTTTCTGCTTCTTCCAGAATCCATCTATGTTATAGTCAGGAATCATGTATATTGCTTTACCAATTCCAGTGTTGATGGATTTTCTAATGAAGTCCATGTTTTTCTTTTCCCAATAACGCATATTGTCTGCGCTTGCTTTGTCCATTCCGCTCATAAACTTATACATGCAAAGTATAGAGAACAGACCAAGACCTATTAGTATCTGCGTGTAGTACTCACTATCTTCAAAGAATGTATGACCCCACATGACACACAGATATGCAAAGAGCCACAGAAACATCGGGCGAGCCAGAAAGCGTTTCAATTGCGTCTTGACTTCTTTCTTAACTTCAGGGTCCACGCTTCTCTAGCTCCTCGATCAATTCTTGAGTCCACTCGTCAGATGTATCGAACCCATCTTCTTCAAGCGTGTTCAGATAGATTCGTGCCATTTCTTCCCAACGAGGGTGGTTGTAATCACGCATACCACATGGATAATCTTTCTGTGTGCAGCCCCATTTACACCACATGACGTTGCCACATTGAACACACTCACCATGCGTTAGACGCAGCTTGAATTCGCCTTTGCCCATCAAGCCAGCGTTCCAGCCTTTGTAGTTAATCGCTTTGCGTGTCATAATAAAAAAGTCAGAGAGATAGTCTTGCATTTACAGAAGGTTTTGTCTACTGGCTGCTTCATAGATTTCACTAGATCGTAGTCTAGCTACTTGCCAATCTCCACAACGTCCGCTTTCGCGTATGCGCATTTTCCCGACTATCAGAAGGAGTGGTCGTAACTTAGCATCACCTATGACCTTTATGTCCAGCGCAATTGCGAGGTGAGAGACAAGTTAACTCTCAATAAGATCGCACGGGCGCCACTCTTTCTGCGCTGTCTGTTTCTCTGACTAAGCTCCTTTTTCTTTTTCCATGAGCGCGTCGTACATACCACGCGCCTCTGCGGCAGCAAGATTCATTTCTACGAAGTCATCTTGTGAAAGCTCTGCTGTGCCATTCATGCTAACAAGCATAGTGGGCTTACCAGTGTACGCTGATGGATTGTAGCGTTTCTTTCGCATCACGCCAACAGTCATAAGAACATTGGCATCGCCAAGGCTCTTGCGAATTTCGATGCGCGGCGACTCCATCTTGTCAAATTCTTTTTGACTTCGATTCAGTTTGCCAGTCCATCTTTCAATGATTTCGCGCTCTAGCAGAGTCTTGAAAATCTGCTTGCGCTCTTTGTCATTGGTCTTGGGGGAGAGCCCCGAAAGCTCTCCCCGCTTGTCCAATGTTTCCCAATCGACAATTTGCACGATTAGACCTCGTTCTTGAACACGCGAGAAGCCATGCTTTCGTACACGCCACGCATACGCTCAACAACGAAGTTCGCGAGGCGACGAAGCGGATCATTCAGAATCGTCCAGAACGCGCTGAACGGCCACCAGACGATCCATGCAACCAGTTCGTTACGATGTTCGCCAACAGACGGAATCAGATCAGAGCGATTCTGAATCGACCTATAGTTAGGAACATATTTGTTCAAGTAGAATGCAAACTTCTGGAAGTCGGCGTCATTAAATGTGCCATTCTCACGAGGTGTCACTGTATCATCTTGATTCAAGAAATTCTGCTTGATCTTGCGAAGCTCGTCTTTCTCTTGGTTCAAAAATGAAAACCACTTGAGAAGTGACCAAAACGCACCCACGCCCAAGTAAATTCCACCCCACTGTAGCCACAGCAACGGATTCGCGAATAGCGAAACGTTGTTAACGCTTGCTACGATCCAGATAAAGACAACTGCCCAAATCGTTGCAGCTACGTAGCTGTCTTTCTCAGTGAAGTAAGTCAGCAAGCCAAAGAACGCTGCGCCAATCACCCAAAACCACAGCGTTCCAAATACAAAGAACGCGCCAATTGCAGCAAAAATGCCAGTAAACCAGTCACCCATTTTACTCTTCCTCTCTAAGTGTTAGTACTTCTACATCATCATCTGAAATGAGAACAGTATGCTCCCATTGTGCAGATTTCCTTCCGTCCAGTGTGAACACTGTCCAGTTATCCTCTTGTGAGACATACGTATTGGCTACGCCAGCATTGATGATTGGCTCGACAGTAAACGTCATGCCATTCTCAATGGGGAGTCCATAGTTGAAATAGTTGTAGTGCAAAATTTGTGGTTCTTCGTGAAATACTTTACCAATGCCATGACCACAATATTGTCTAGCAACAGCAAAGCGGTTCTCACGCTTCATGTATTCGTCAATTGCTTTACCAATGACACTGATATCCTCGCCAACCTCAATGGCCTGAATACCAGCCCACATTGCTTCATGGGCGACTTTGCAAAGTTCTCTGTCCTCTTGACTGACTTCGCCAACGAGATACATCTTTGATGTATCGCCATGCCAACCATCAACGATAAACGTAACGTCGATGTTAACAATGTCGCCACTCTGCAATACGTAATCGTCGCCAATACCATGACACGCTACGTTGTTCACAGAAATGCAGCAATGCGCAGGAAACGGTGGATTACCATAGCCAAGCGTAGCGCAAATAGCATTGTTTTGCTCACCAAAAAGTCGCACCAGATCATCTAGCATTCGTGTGCTATTGCCAGGTACTACAAACTGGTTTAGCATTTCCAAACACTCGCCAGCAAGCTTACCTGCCACTCTCATGCCTTCGCGCTCTTCCTCGTTTTTGTAATGTATATTCATCGTTTCTTAAAATCGTTTGGGCCTTTGATCTTTTGTATCACTCCGAGACCCAACACGGAGCTAGACGATTAAGTCTCCTAGCATCTTACTCAGTTCTAGTGGACTGCGCAGGAAATACTGCGATTAATAATAAGAGTATCGTGAAAATGCTCAATGAGCCACCGCCACCAGATTCTTCTGTTGGTGTTGGCGTAATTGGCGTAGGTGACAAGTTGACTTCATTCAAGCAGTTTCCAAAAAGCTGTGTATGCAGCGCAATCGTATCTATCGTGCATTGCGATGGATGAAAGTTGCCACTGTACAGATTGGGCGACATTAAGTATCCAGATGAAGGCTCATGTTCACATGGCGGATCGCCATCGTGGACTGCTCCAAGTACATGCGCCAGTTCATGTGCAAGTGTTTCACCATCAAGTCCATTATCTTCAAGCTCTGTGACTGACAGAGACTTGAGAGTACAGACTGAGCCAATGTATGCAACGCCACCAAAGTTTTGTGAACCTCTCGTCAGATCGCGCTTAGTCAGCAGAATCGTCGTATCAGAATAAAAGTGGTTTGGATCGTTTGCACGAAAGTCTACAAGAGACTCTAATAGAAAATCTACGTGCGTATGACCAGCAATCACATCTTCACTCGCAGACGCAGGAACGTCGATGTACGTTACGTCAATGGGAATCCCAAAGTAATCATCGAGGATCGCGTCGGCGTATGCCACAGTCGCTTCGATCTTCTCTCGCGTTTCTTCGACTGAGCCATAATATTGCACAGTCTCCCAATCTGTCACGATTGACGCTTCTAGCGTCTGTGCAGACGAGACAACAGGTAGCAACAATAATGTGAGCAAAATTCGCTTCATACCAGTTCGTTGACGTACTCTTGCTTCTGTGCGTCAAGATACTTAACGCGACCAGTCGGCGTGATCTTTGCTGCGCGAAGCTCGTCAGAGCCATGACGATAGAACAAAAGCGTGAACGTACAGTTGTACTCCTCGCCCTCGTAGTCTACGCGAAACGGATTGTTGCACACGAAATCGAAGTCGCCACGGATGTCACGCACAGCTTCAAACTGTGCTTGAGTGCGACAGCCACGATCTTCGATGATATGCGGTGTGCGAAGATTGCCAATATATAGTGTAAACATGCGGGTCACTCCATTCTCAGGATAATGCATATTATACGGGAAAATTATAGGAAATGTCAAGAATTAAATGTCACCAAGAATCAGTGACTTATGGAATCTGGCGGAGAGCATCGTAATCGAAACGAATGCTTTTACACACACAACGCTTTCCAGGCGTGTCTCAGACCCTGCTAAGTTTACTCTCCGTTACTCTTTGTTTGCGTATTGAATATTGTTTAGAAGCTCTTTGGCTCGCTTCTGGTCATTAGGCTCTAGGCGCTTTGTCTTAACGATCTTATTCAAGAGTTCGGAAAGATCGTCATAATCGCCAGCGTCGATGTACTTCATGCCACTGGTGTCTTTCACTTTACCAGAGTCAGTGACTTCTTCATCGTCGCTTTCAGCATCGCGACCATGTAGTTCGCCAAATGCTTTATTCATGCCTTTGTTGTATATCTTGCCAGCTTTCTTCAATAGAGAACCTTTCTTCTCTGGCTCTGGCTCTGCTTGTGCTTGCTCAGAATCATCAGTAGATGCTTTCTTGCCGCCAGCACCAGCAGCTTGTAGAACACGAACTAGTAGTGTATCTAGCTGATTGTCTTTCAGCTTAATTTCTTCGATCAAGAAGTATGCCAATCGAGACTCATAGATGCTCGCAGACATATCTACTTCTTCTTCTACTTCTTCGTCGTCCTCTGCGCCAAGTTCTTTTGCTTCAGCTTCAGCTTCTTCGCCTTGCTTGGCGTAAGCTGCACGTATTTCTTCTTCGCTTTGCTCACCACTTGGCTTTTCGCCAGTCATTTCTTCTGGCGATAGTAGTTCTTCTTGTTCTTCATCACCAACTTCATCAGCCTTTTGGTCAGCACTATCATCTGGTTGTGCTTTTGGCTCATCTTCTGGCTTCTTCTCTGGCTCTTTGAACTTTAGCTTTGTTGCGATCTCGTCCACTTTGGCTGCAAGATTTTCGTAATTGTTATCAGCCAAGAACTGCTTGAGCGTCCCTGCTGTCATATCAAGATCATTTGCACCAACGTACTCCATGTACTCACTTTTGATGTCTAGTGCTTGTTGTTGAATCTGGGCTTTACCAGTTGCACGTTGACGCATGCCCTTTGTAGGACCAAGCTTAGACTTGAGCTTAGTACCCATACGAGACATTTTACCTTGCGTCTTATCAAAAGCTTCTGCTTCTGTAGTTAGAGTCTTGTCAAGATCAGAGAATTTCATACAAGTATTTATCTCCAAGTACGAAAAATTTGGTGCCGATGGTGGGAGTCGAACCCACACTCCCGAAGGAACAGAAGTTTGAAGCCTGCGCGTCTACCAATTTCACCACATCGGCATATGTTTGGCGCCCTCGGAAAGAGTCGAACTCTCCACCTGTGGGTCGAAACCACTGGACCTAATCCGTAGGCAAGGGCGTATATAATCTATTTAATTCTATTTTCTTTTGTTCGTACCACTCGACTGCGAAGTCTAGTAGATCGAATTTGAAATGAGATGTGCGACGTTCAGCTATTTCAATTTGTTCTTCAGTTCGATTGTTAACTACTTTCCAGTTATTCACATAGTCATCAAATAGCTTTTGGTTTGGCTCAATCCCTAGAAACTCGTTTAGCTTGAGCATCATGTTACGTCGGTTTTGCTCAGGTGCCCATACGTCAACCCAAAAAACACGCTTGCATAATGGGTACATTTCCATCAGCACTCGCCAATTTTCAGCACAGTACACAAGATTGCTGTGGCCGCGTCCAAGACACGATATAGCGTTGTCTATTGGATTGCGAATTGGAATGATTACATTGCAATTCTTGACACCATACATTGCAGGATTGTTTGGTTTCTCGTTCTCCAAACGTTGTGGGCTATTGCAATGAATATTTGTGTATACGAGTCCATCATCTGTGACAAGGTAGTCAGGATGTTTGCATCGCGAAACTTTAAGAACATCGTTTATATAGTTTCTTACAAAGACTGTTCCAGTATGCGGAACAGATAGCAGCAATATTTTTCTCATGCTACTATTTATTGTTTGGTGCCGATGGTGGGAGTCGAACCCACATGATCTTTCGACCACAACGCCCTCAACGTTGCGCATATACCAATTTCGCCACATCGGCATTTATTTTATAAGATTATTCTAAGCGATCATTGTAAGCGGGGTTCTGTCTAGAACCATCATTCGACTTGGTATATACATTACTGCATAACTCTTTGCCCACTACCCGAATCCGTAGAGTGTCATACATGGGATTCTGCTTGTGGTTGCAACATCTAGAGATTGGCCGTTTCAGCGTAATTTAATACGGTCGTTTCTGTTCCTCTAATCCTCACGTTACCGTGGACGGGCGTTACCCGCTAGATTTAACACTCTGTTGCCCCGACTTTCCTCTCCGTAGAGCGATGGTTTGTCGTCACTTAGAATAAATTGGAACCCCCGATCAGAGTCGAACTGATTTTACTGAGTTTAGGAAACTCTGTCCCATATCCACTGGCGGGGGTAAAAGAAAAGCTCCCATTATGGGAGCTTCTCTTTGTGTATATGTTACTAAGAATTAGCCAATAAGACGAACAACCACGATTGGGTCCTCGCCTTCTACGCCAGGCCACCAAGGGCCAGATGCGTCTGATCCCAATAGATGAAACTCACGCTTGCTTACTTGGCGTGGGCGACCTTCAGCAAATACCATGTCGCCAACGCGAGGCTGTGGTAGCTGCTCCAAGTCTAATTCTTCTGTTATAGTCTTGCCTGTCTTGTCGCTTGTATACTTAATGAAAGTTCTCATTGTTTTCTCCTAAAGTGTGATTACTTCTAGATGGTCCCGTCTCCGTTAGAACCATCACAAAAGCGCCTCTACAATAGAAGCAAATTAAAAACCACACTAGAAGAATTAATGGAATAGCAAGTATGAACCAAGTACATCTGGACGATTTGCAGAGTCGTCACCATCGCCTGGCATAATGATTACATTATATTTTGGCTTGTCAGCGACAGGTGTCTGCATCATCTGATCGTATGTCAAAATACTATTCACATCAATGTCGTACTTCTGAGCAAGTGTCTGCTTGAATTTCTCCAAGTTTTCTTTACTTGCAAATTGCATACGACCTTTGTCATCCTTGACTAACTTGTTGCCGTCTTTAGCAACAAGATCATAAAACATATCTTTTGGCACAACTTTACTGTGCTTGACTTGCTTGAAGTCGATCTGCTTTTCTTCGCCACGCTTCGCGCCTTGGCTGAAGTTCATGCGGAAGTTGTCTGGTTTCTCGCCTTGAGCAACGCCAGCCAGCTTCGTGTACGCATAGAACTCAACATTTGGAAATGCGCGAGCAATATCGTATCCAAGCTTCAAATACTGTGGGCTAAAGAAGTCACCAGCATCGTGCCAACGAACAACAACTTGGTCGCCATCCTTGGCTGCTTTCTTCTCCGCTTTCTTTAGTTCTGCTTCCATCTGGCTATAGAAACCATTTGGATCATTAAGTAAGAAGTTCAACATGCGAGACTGGTTCATAGACACAGCTTTCCACTGTACGTAGCCACCTTTCATGGCATAGCAGAAAGTCTTACACTGTCCAGCACCTGGGCATGTGTTAACAATTACGAACTTGTCTTTCTTCTCGTCTACAGCAAGACCTTTGAGTGCTGGCAGACCGACGTTATAGAACACGCTAGTTGTGCCATCACTGTGCTGCATCTTCTGATTCTGCTTGAGAATTGCTTTTGGACGTTCCTTGACTAGTGCTTTTAGCTTCTCTGTGTCAAATACTTTGCCAGTACCAGCGTCAACAATTTCAATGTTGCCACCATGAATGTATGGCTTGTTGTACTTGTCACGCTTATCCTTTTGCTTTTCTTTTGTGCGTCTTAGATAATCTTGTAGCTCATCGCCTTCAAAATCAGATGTCTGCGCACCAAGCATGTGAGGATAGTCATCAGCTTCGTCAAGTTCTTCATTAACGTCAGCGTCATCAACGAAGTCGTCAATGTCGATAACAGTAAGACCATTGAGTTCATAGCCTTCGCCCTTCTCAATGGATTCAACCAAATTCATAAGTCTACGTAGTTCGTTCATACGTGTATTTATCATAATTTGATTGTTTTTGGTTGTTTGGCACCCTCGGTAAGAGTCGAACTCACTTTCCTGTGGTTAGAAGCCACTGGCCCGTATCCGTCGGCGAGGGCAATGTTTGGCTGGGACGCAGGGAATCGAACCCCGACTAAGAGAATCAAAACCTCCTGTGCTGCCGTTACACCACATCCCAATAATTCTGGAGGAAGGTAGAGGAGTCGAACCCCATCCCCAAAGGGACGTACTGCTTTC
>JAAUYE010108394.1_pt1 | contig 13283 bp, 14 predicted proteins | sample 7278081 | NCBI WGS metagenome assembly JAAUYE01 (sample SAMN14350131, study PRJNA611818) | marine sediment metagenome | isolation source: surface marine sediment (0.6m) | place: French Polynesia: Moorea | collected 2018-08
CCCCGGTCAAGGGGCTTTACTTCAATTGCGGCTGGGGCACTGGTGGCTTCAAGGCAACCCCGGGCTCGGGCTGGGTATTCGCGCACAACGTCGCCACCGGCGAACCGCACGAGCTCAACCGTCCGTTCTCGCTCGATCGTTTCGTTACCGGCTTCCTGATCGACGAGCATGGCGCCGCCGGCGTCGCGCACTAGGAGAGCAGACAAATGTTTTTAATCGAATGCCCCTGGTGCGGCGTCCGCGACGAGACCGAGTTTTCCTGCGCCGGCGAAGCGCATATCGCGCGTCCGCTCGAGACCGAAAAACTGTCCGACGAAGAGTGGGCGGATTATTTGTTCATGCGCAAGAACCCGAAGGGTTTGCACCGCGAGCAGTGGCTGCACGCGGCCGGCTGTCGGCGTTACTTCAATGCCGAGCGCGATACCGTGACCTATAAGATTACCGGTACCTATAAAATCGGCGAAACCCCTCCGAGCGAGGGTGAAAAATGAGCCAGCGTTTTCGTACCGGCAGCGGCGGCCGCGTCGACCGCGACCGTGAAATCCGGTTCAGCTTCAACGGCAAATCCTACACCGGCCTTGCCGGCGACACGCTGTGCTCGGCACTGCTCGCCAACGGTGTGCACATGATCGGCCGCAGCTGGAAGTATCATCGGCCGCGCGGCATTTTGAGCGCCGGCGCCGAGGAGCCGAACGCGATCTTCCAGATCGAAAAGGGCGCGCGCACGATCCCGAACGCGCGCGGCACCCAGGCCGAACTCTACGACGGTATGGTCGCCGAGAGCGTCAACTGCTGGCCCAGCCTCGACTTCGATTTGCTGTCGATCAACAGCTGGTTCGCGCGACTGATGCCGGCCGGCTTTTATTACAAGACATTCATGTGGCCGCGGTCGATGTGGATGAAATACGAGCATTTCATTCGCAAGGCGTCGGGTCTCGGCCATGCCCCGGATGAAAACGATCCGGACCGGTACGAGCACAGCCACGCGCACTGCGATGTGCTGGTTGTCGGCGGCGGCGTGACCGGTCTTGCCGCCGCGCTCGCCGCGGGCCGCGCCGGCGCGCGCGTGATTATCGCCGACGAGCAGGCCGAGTTCGGCGGCCTGACGCTCGCGAGTAAACGCCAAATCGACGGTGTCGACGCAAGCCAGTGGATCGCTGACGCGGTTGCCGAACTCGAGGCGATGCCCGAGGTTAGGCTGCTCGGGCGCAGCACGGTATTCGGCTACCATGACTACAACTTCCTGACGATCAACCAGCGGCTGACCGACCACCTGCCTTTATCCGAGCGCAGGGGCGGCCGCGAAAAACTATGGCAGGTGCGCGCACACCAGGTCGTGCTCGCGACCGGCGCCGCCGAACGGCCGCTGATTTTCGCCAACAACGACCGTCCCGGAATCATGCTGGCGTCGGCGGTCTCAACCTACGCCAACCGTTACGGGGTCAAACCCGGCAGCCGCGCGGTGATCTTTACCAACAATGACAGCGCTTACCAGACCGCGCTCGATCTGAAGGCCGCCGAGGTCGACGTGGCGGCGGTGGTCGACGCGCGCGCCGCGTCGGCCAGCGAGATCGCCGAAACCGTGCGTAATGCCGGAATCCAGGTCATCAACGGCAGCGTGGTCGTCGATACCTCGGGTTCGAAACGGCTGGGCTCGGTGCAGGTTATGCAGCTCGACGCCGACGCCGGCAAGGTCAGCGGCGGCGCCAAAACGCTGGACTGCGATCTGCTCGCGGTATCCGGCGGCTGGAGCCCGGTGGTGCACCTGAACGCGCAGTCGGGCGCGAGGCCGGTCTGGTACGAAGAGGATGCCATGTTCAGGCCCGGCGAGCCGACCCAGGCGCAGGTTTCGGCGGGCGCGGCCAACGGCACGCTCGATCTCGCCGGCTGCCTGCAGGAAGGCGCCGCCACCGGCGGGCAGGCGGCCGCTGCCTGCGGTTTCGATGGCGACTCGAAGGCCCCCGCGGCCGAGGCGGTCGAGGCGGAACCGATTTTGCCGCTGTGGCAGCTGCCGTCGCCGTACCCGGCGGGCCGCGGCCCGAAGGCTTTCGTCGATATGCAAAACGACGTTGGCGCGTCGGATATCGCGCTTGCGGTGCGCGAGGGCTTTCACTCGGTCGAACACGTCAAGCGTTACACCGCGATGGGTTTCGGCACCGACCAGGGCAAACTCGGCAACATCAACGGCATGGCGATTCTCGCCGCGACGCGCGGGCAGAGCATTGCCGAGACCGGCACCACGACCTACCGCCCGAACTACACGCCGATCACCTTCGGCGCCTTCGCCGGGCAAAACCTCGGCGACAAACTGTTCGACCCGGTGCGCAAAACCGCGATGCACGGCTGGCACGAGGAAAACGGCGCGCTGTTCGAGGACGTCGGCCAGTGGAAGCGACCATGGTATTACCCCAGGGCTGGCGAAAGCCTGCAGGATGCGGTCAACCGTGAATGTCTCGCGGTACGCGACAGCGTCGGGATTCTCGATGCGTCGACGCTCGGCAAGATCGAAATCAAGGGCAAGGATTCGGCCCGGTTTCTCGAAATGATTTACACCAATAACTGGATGAAACTCGAGGTCGGCAAGGGGCGCTACGGTTTCATGCTCGGCGAGGACGGCATGGTCATGGACGACGGCGTGACGATTCGCCTCGCCGAGGATCAGTTCTTCATGCACACCACGACCGGCGGCGCGGCCGGGGTCCTGGCCTGGATGGAGCGCTGGCTGCAAACCGAGTGGCCCGAAATGGAAGTGTTCCTGACCTCGGTCACCGATCACTGGGCGACCGCGGCGGTGGTCGGCCCGAAGAGCCGCGAGGTCGTCTCGGCGGTATGCGACGGCATCGACTTTGACGCCGACGCGTTCAGGTTCATGGAGTCGAAAGCCGGCGCCATCGGCGACGTCGAGTGCCGGGTGAACCGCATCAGCTTCTCCGGCGAGCTGGCCTACGAAGTCAACGTGCCGGCGAACTACGGCCGCTTCATGTGGGAAAAGCTGATGCAGGCCGGCGAAGCGTTCGGCATTACGCCCTACGGCACCGAAACCATGCACGTGCTGCGCGCGGAAAAGGGGTATGTCATCGTCGGACAGGATACCGACGGCTCGGTCACGGTCGACGACCTGGGCCTGGGCTGGGCGCTGTCGAAAACCAAGGACGATTTCATCGGCAAGCGTTCACTGTCGCGGCCGGATACGAGCCGTACCGATCGCAAGCAGCTCGTCGGCTTGCTGACCGAGGACGCCGACACCGTGATTCCCGAAGGCGCGCAGCTGGTCGACCGCCCGAACGCGCCGACGCCGGTGCCGATGGTCGGGCACGTCAGTTCGAGTTACTACAGCGCCTGCTGCGGCCATTCGATCGCGTTGGCGCTGGTCAAGGGCGGCCGCGATCGCATCGGCGACACGCTGTATGCGCCGCTCGCCGACGGCCGCGTGATCAAGGCGACGATCGCCGAGCCGGTGTTTTACGATAAGGAAGGAGCCAAGGCCAATGTCTGACCTGTTTCAACAGGAATCGCCGCTGGTGCAGATCGAATTCGGCGAGCCCAAAGGCAACGCGCCGCGCATCGAGGAAAAGCCGTTCCTCGGTTATATCAACCTGCGCGGCCGCTCGAATAATACCGCGTTTCTCGCCGCTACGCTCAAGGTGCTCGGCTGCGAACCGCCGACCGAAGCCAACACCGTGGTCGAATCCGGCGATTATCGAATTTACTGGCTCGGCCCCGACGAATGGCTCGTGATCACGCCGGCCGGTCGGCAAGGCCAGCTCAAACAGGATTTGCTCGCCGCCCTCGACGGCGTGTTCGCGTCGGTGGTCGATAATTCCAGCGGCCTGACCACGATCCACGTGACCGGCAATAACGCCGCCGCGCTGCTCGCTACCGATTGCCCCCTCGATCTGCACCCGCGCGAGTTCAAGCCGGGGCAGTGCGCGCAAACCCGCATCGCCAAAACCGGCATGACGATTGCGCCACTGGCCGACGGCAGCGGCTTCGAAGTCATCTTCCGCCGCAGCTTCGCCGACTACCTGCTGCTGTGGCTGCAGGACGCCGCCATCGCTTTCGAATAGCTGACTACTCCCGGAGCGGTACGGGGCTCACGTAAACTCGTCATTGCGAGCGCAGCCAAGCAATCTCTAAACGTTTTCGTCGTATCACAAGATTGCTTCGCTGTACTCACAATGACCCCTGATCGGGCTTGTGTAACCGTGCAACAAGGCCAGAATCCACCGATTGGCGAAAAAGTGATTAGTTTTTACTTGAAACTAATCACTTTTTCGCCAATCATAGCCGCAGCATGTACTACGGCGAAAAACTCAACAGTATCAGCCATTTGGTCGGTGCCGTGCTGGCGCTGGTCGGCCTCGGCGCGCTGCTAACCGTCAGTATCCAGCAGCGCGATCCCTGGATCATCAGCAGTTTCAGCGTATTCGGCTTCACCATGGTGCTGCTTTACACCATGTCGACGCTGTATCACAGCTTTCACCCGCCGCGGCTCAAACGCATCTTCCAGGTGCTCGACCATGTCGCGATTTACCTGCTGATTGCCGGCACCTATACGCCGTTCATGCTGGTAAGTCTGCGCGATGGCAACGGCTACCTGATACTCGGGATCGTCTGGGCACTGGCGCTGCTCGGTACTCTGAGCGAGCTCTTTCTGACCGGGCGTGCGGTCAAGCTGGGGCAGATGCTGATTTATCTCGGCATGGGTTGGGCCTGTGCCTTCGATTTCCACAATATCGGCGCGGCGCTTCCGCCGGCTGGACTGTGGTGGCTTGCCGCCGGCGGAGTTGCCTATACTGCCGGCGTGCTGTTCTACGTGCTTGATGGCATGAAGCGGCTGACCCACGCGCACGGAATCTGGCATTTTTTCGTGCTTGCCGGGTCCCTGTGTCATTTCGTCGCGGTAATCGGCTACGTGCGTTAAATCCCCGTAAAACAAATTCAGGGTCAGAGTAACAGTTACGTTTTGCGGGAGTTTTTACTCGGATCCGGAATTACCCCGGGCTGCCACTCGGATTGTATTTTGCAACTTGATAAAGCATAGTAACGAAGTCGTGAACTTTTAGTATCGCGGGTCAATACTATGGCGCAAACCAAGCTGATCGTCGACACGCTCAAGCAGGAGCTCAGAAAGCAGGGTGTCACTTACCGGCAGGTCGCCGAAAAACTAGACCTGTCCGAGGCCAGCGTCAAACGCCTGTTCGCGGAAAACGCGTTCACGCTCGCGAGGCTCGGCGAAATCTGCGAGCTGCTGCACCTCGAAATTTCGGACCTGATCCATCAAATGGAAAAAAACATGGATCTCGTCGACCAGCTCACGATCGAACAGGAAACCGAGCTGGTGTCGGATATCAAGCTGCTGCTGATGGGGTACTTCCTGATCAACAAGCTCGACTTCGCCGACATAATTCGCATTTACGACATCTCCGAAACCGAGGGCATTCGCCTGCTGGCGCGTCTGGACCGCATGCGGCTGATCGAACTGCAGCCGGGTAACCGGGTCAAGCTGATGATCTCGAAAAACTTCCAGTTCATCCCGGGCGGGCCGATTCAGCGCTTCTACGAGCAAAAGGTGCAGACCGAATTCTTTCATTCGTCGTTCAACGGCCCCGGCGAGTTTCGTATTTTCCTGTCGGGCCTGTTTTCGCGCGACGACAACGCCGAGATCATTCGCAAGATCAAACGCCTCGCCGAGGACGCCTACGAAATCAGGGAAGACTCCGAACAATTACCGCTCGGCGAGCGTTTCGGCTGCACGCTGATCATGGCGATCCGGCCGTGGGAGGTGAAAATTTTCGATGAGCTGCGCCGGGAACCCAACGAGAAAAAATTCTAGCCGCAAGGCTAACCGTTTTTGCGCGCGAGCAAAATGCCGCTGGACCATTCCCAGTATTCGACCGTGAGTTCGGGGCGTGACCGCATGTTCTCGATATAAACCGGCACCTTGGGCGCGTGATCCCCGGGCCAGTTGTCCTGCGGCAGCAGATCGTCGCCGACGTAAACGCCGCCGTCGGCGAGCAGTGACAGCGCCTCGTCGAGTTCACTGAACTTACCCGGCATAGCGTCGGCAAAAATCAGGTCGAAGCGCATATCGGTCGGCTGGCGCAGGAACGCGGAACCGTCTTCCTCGACGAACACGAGGCGCGCGTCGTGGCCGAGGTTGATCTTGGCCACCTGCTGCACCACCGGGTCGATGTCCACCGTGACCAGGTGGCCATCGTCGTCGAGGCCGTCGAGCATCCAGCAGGTCGCCATGCCGGTGCCGGTGCCGAGTTCGAGCACGTTGACGGCCCGATTTTCGCGCACCAGCGCGCGCAGCAGCGCCCCGGTTTCACGCGTCGACGCCAGGTTGAATCCGAGCGTCGTGGTCGCCGCCTCGATATCCTCGAGATGCGGCGGCAGGCGCATGTCGAGTCGTTCACGGTCGGGAAAGTCAGACATAGGGGGACCTCTGCGGCAGAATCGTGATCTCGGTCGGGCAGGCGGTTTGCGCCATCGACAGCACGAACAGAACGGTTTGCGCGATATCCTCGGGCTGGATCATCAGGTCTTTGGCCACGTTGGCCGATTTGACCAGCGGCGTGTTGACCCAGCCGGGCCGGATCGTACAGACCCGGGTGCCGAATTCACGCACATCCTCGAACAGCGCCTCGGCCAGGCCTTCGCCGCCCTGGCTCGCGGCGAGATAGGTATTGACGCCGGAATAGGGGTGGTTGACCGCGCCGATCTTGATCACCGCCCCGCCCGGTTGCCTGTTGATTTCCGGCAGCGCGTAACGCGCCAGGTATAAAAACGCGCGCAGGTTGGTGGCGAGAATGGCCTCACTGCTGACCAGGTCGGTTTCGTGCAGTTTCTCCTGCGCGGAAATGCCGGCGCAGTTGACCAGGTAGTTGAGCCCGCCAAGCTGTTCGATCGCGGTTTTGACCGCGGCTTCTATGGTATCGATCTGCTCGATGTCGCAATTCACCGTATGCGCCGCCGCGCCAGCCTGGCGACAGCGTTCGGCCACCGCGTTTATCGCTTCCGGGTTGCGCCCCATCAGCGCGCAATCGACACCGGCGCCGGCCAGCGCAACCGCGATCGCGCTGCCCATGCCGCCGCTGGCGCCGACCACCAGCGCCTTGCCTTCGAGTGTTGTCGTCATGCTCATGCCGTTTTCTCCTCCTTATAGAGCGGCGCCCAGGCTTCGAAGACCTCGAAACTGATATCCGAAATCAGCTGCTCCGCCTGTTTTTCCGCTTTGCTGTCGTTGACCGGCAGTTCGCGGATCATCACGCTGATCGCCCAGCCGCCGTGGTTGACGCTGACGAAACCGCTTTCGCAGACGCAATCGTCGAGCACGCCGCTTTTGCTCGCGACCCATACCGGTTCGGGAGAGCCGAATTCGCGCGCCCAGGGGCTCGCCGGCAATCGGCGACGCAGCGGTTCGATGTATTTCTGGATCCGCAGCGTATCCCAGAACAGTTCGCGTGACGGTTCGGACAGCAGTTCGTCGGCGCGCATGCGTAATAAAAATTCGACGAACTCGCGCGGCGTGCCCTGGCCGAAACCGAGCGAGTTTTTCCAGTCGGTTTCGAATTTGCCCCAGTCGCCGAAGCGCGTATGCTCGAGACCGAGCCGGCTGATCTCGGAATTGATCGCGTCGAGCCCGAGATATTCGCTGAGCAAAATCAGCGCCGAGTTGTCGCTGATCATCATCATCAGCGTGGCCAGGTCCTTCAGCGTCAGGCGCAGCCCGTGATCGAGATGGAACAAAACGCCGGAACCCGGCTTGGCCGCGTCGGCGGTAAATTCGATGCGCTGGTCGAGTCCGACTTCGCCTTTCTCGGCATTCGCCAGCAGCGTGTACAGCACGTACATCTTGATACTGCTCGCCGCGGGAAACACCTCCTCGGCGTGGACTTCGATGTTATGTTTCCCGTCAACAGTTTGTGCGCAGACACCGACGCGGCCGCTGAAGCCGGTAGCTGCATTCTCGATCGATTGCGCGAGCGCGGTATCGGGCATGTCGAATTACCTGTGGCAGATGTCAGTAACAGGGACAGCTGGCGATTATGCTATCACAGCCTGAACTGGCGCGAATCGCCATTGTCGGCACCGGCCGCGATCAGCCGTCGCTCGCCGCGGCTGTTCGGCGCGTCGGGTTCGGGCGAGTGACCGTGGTGAACGAATACAGTTTAATCCTGTGCTGATGTCTCGTAAGCGTCGAGTTCGGCCGCTGCCAGCGTCTCGCGGATGCCCTCGATTTCGTCGGCGGCATAGGCAATCGGTGCGACCTTGCCCCAGACCGGCCCGGGCCAGGCGGGATCGGATTCGAAGCGCACGATGTGATGCAGGTGAAGCTGCGGCACCTGGTTGCCGAGCGCGGCGACGTTGAGCTTGTCACCGTCGTATTCGGCCATCAGGAATTCGGATAGCAGGCAGGATTCGTGCATTAACCGCGCGCGGTCGTTCTGGCCGAGCTGATATATCTCGCGAATGCCTTCGCGATCGGGTACGAGGATAAACCACGGAAAGTTGCGGTCGTTCATCAGCAGCAGGCGGCACAGCGGAAAGCTGCCGAGTTGAATACAGTCTTGCGCCAGCCGGGGGTGGAGATCGGCCATGTCCTGGTCCGCCGTTTTAATCCATTGAATGCCGTTGCCGGCAATTATACTCGCCGCGGCGTCCGATTGTCAGGCATCGAAGCCGCGGCAGGGCCGATTCACGCTGGCCGAGCGCTTAATCGATCACCGGCCCGACCTGCGTAGCTTCCCCGTCATGCGCGATGCGCGACGATTGCGGGACTTCGAAATCGGGCGCCAGCACGACGAAGGCCGCCAGTGCGAGCAGAATCGGCAGAAGCGGATTCCGATCGAGTTTCAAGAAGAAATTGAGATACCCCACGACAACCCCCTGTATGGTTGGAATTTGCCAGAGACTGGACCAGGGTATTGTTAAGTTCAATTAGTTGAGACATAGTATCGATTAATTCGACAAATGAGGTCACCAAGCGCTACCATGTCGCAAACCAGCCAATTGATCGACACGCTCAAGCGGGAATTGCGCAAGCAGCGTATCACCTACAAACAGGTCGCGACCGCGCTCGATTTGTCCGAGGCCAGCGTCAAACGTCTGTTCGCCGGCCGTTTTTTCACCCTCGAGCGTCTCGAGCGCATCTGCGAATTGCTCGGCATGAGCTTCAGCGACCTGGTGCAGCAAAGCGAAAAAGACATTGCGCTAACCCAGGAACTGACCCTCGGGCAGGAACAGGAGCTGGTCTCCGACATCAAGCTTCTGCTGATGGCTTACCTGCTGATCAACCACATCGAGTTCGATGAAATCATCGCCACCTACGACGTTTCCGAGCATGAAGGAATCAAGCTGCTGGCGCGGCTCGACCGCATGAAAATCATCGAGCTGCAGCCGGGCAACCGCGTGCGGCTGCTGATATCGCCGAACTTCGACTGGCTGCCGAACGGTCCGATTCAGCGCTTTTTCGAAACTCGAATCCAGTCCGAATTTTTCGATTCGAGTTTCACCGGCCCCGGCGAAATCCGCGTGTTTTTATCGGGCATGCTATCGCGAGAGGCCAACGCGCATATCGCCAGGCGGATTCAGCACCTGGCCGGCGAACTCAACGAATTGATCGCCGAATCGAAGTCGCTGCCGTCGGAGCAGTGTTTCGGCACCAGCCTGCTGATCGCGATGCGGCCGTGGGAACTGAAGGTGTTCGAGGCGCTGCGGCGTGGCGAGAATACCAAGACCTTTTGACAAAACGGCTGCCGAATCCCCGGGTTGCTGTTATCTTTGGTGCCGTGAGTAACGCCAGCAAAAAAAACCGGGGTCCGAACGCCGAACTATTCAGGCGGCCTTTTCTCCAGGCAGGAATGAAATGCTGTTCGACCGTCACAACAATCCTCGTGGTCGGCGCTTGCCTGGTCGTGCCGGCGCAGGCCGAGATTGTGCACAAATGGGTCGATGCCGACGGCGTGACGCACTATTCGGACGAGCCGCCGGCCGCCGACGCCGCGGAGGCGATCTCGATCGAGGTTCCCGCCTCGGCTTCGCGTGCGAACCGCGCGCAAAACGATTATTACTCGATCGCGAACCAGTGGCAGCGTATGCACCGCGAACGCCTCGAGCGCGACAAAATCGCATTGGAAAAAGCCAGGGTCAGGGCCGCGCGCGAAGAATCAGAACGAGAGGCGCGAACCGAGACGCGCTATGTCGTCGAAAATCGCAGGTATGCTTACCCGTGGTACGGTTATGGCCACCGCCCGCACAAACCGGTGGTCATCCCGCGCAAGTACCCGCCCGGATTACACCCCGGTCGTAATCGCAGCCTGGGCGGAATCCGTCAGTAGCCGCTCCGGGCGGTTGCCCGGGATAACCGCAATCGTGGGTTTTGCGCGTCTTTCCTGATACTGTTGCCGCGGTCACATCATTCAGAACGATAAATGCTCGTCGATTACTGGCGCTTCGCCCGCGCCAACCCGCGCTTCCTCGGTTTCGGTTTTTTCCTCGCGTTTCTGTCGAGCGCGGGGCAAACCTATTTCGTTGGCGTGTTCGGTCCGCAGATCCAGGCCGATTTCGGCCTCGATTCCGGCAGCTGGGGGCGCATTTACATGTTCGGCACGCTGGCCTCGGCGCTGATCATCAACTGGAGCGGTGCGCTGATCGACCGCGTCGACCTGCGCCTGTTTACCGCGCTGGTTTTGCTTGGGCTCGGCGGCGCCTGCCTGGTCATGGGCTCGGTGGACACGATAGCGCTGCTGGTGCTGGCAATATTCATGCTGCGCCAGTTCGGCCAGGGCCTGACCAGCCACGTCGGGATTACGTCGATGGCGCGTTACTTCGACGAGGACCGCGGCAAGGCGATCGCGCTGGCCGCGATCGGTTATGCCTTCGGCGAGGCGCTGCTGCCGGTCAGCGGGCTGTACCTGGCGCAGCAGCTGGGCTGGCGGCAAACCTTTTACCTGGTCGCGGCGCTGGTGGCCTGCTCGCTGGCGCTCGCGCTGTGGCTGCTGCAAGGCCACGATCGACGCCACGCGATGCACCTGGCCGCGCTCGAGGAGAGTGCCGCCGGCGACAGCCCGCGCGGCGACTACACGCGCCGTCAAATGCTCGCCGAGCCGCGCTTTTATTTCATGCTGCCGGCGATGATCGCAACGCCGATGATCGGCACCGCGTTATTCTTTTTCCCGGATGAAATCGCGCGCGCGAAAGGCTGGAGCAGCCTGTGGGTAACCGGCAATTACTGGCTTTACTCGATTGTTTCGGTGGCGACGACGATTTATTCCGGAGTCCTGATCGATCGGTTCAGCGCGAAAAAGGTGCTGCCGTTTTTCCTGCTGCCGCTGGCGCTGGCGCTGGTCGTGATCAATCTTTCCGAGCGTGAACTCCTGGTGTGGCCGTTCATGCTGCTGCAGGGCATTACCAGCGGTATTTACTTCACCGGGCTGAGTTCGCTTTGGGCCGAGCTCTACGGCGCGCGCCATCTCGGCGCGATCAAGTCGCTGACCAACGCGGTCATGGTGTTTTCGTCGGCGCTGGGGCCGGCGCTGGTCGGCACGCTGCTCGAGTGGGGTGTTTCGTTTGCCGCGATTACGCTGATGCTGGCGCTTTTTTGCGTGGTGTCGACGCTGGCGTTGATTCACGCGCTGCGGATACCGAGCCGCTGAGACGCCTCGGCCGCGGTGGCGAGCGCGAGGCCGTCGGACTCGAGCCTGGCCGCCAGGCTGCGCACCAGCGCCGCGGTATTTTCCGCGATCGAACCGTCGGGCAGGTACAGGTTGTTTTCGAAGCCGATGCGCGCGTTGCCGCCGGCGGCGATTGCGGCGAGCACGCATGCCTGCTCGCGCTTGCCGAAAGCGCAGATGAACCAGTCGAGCCCGTCGACGCCGTGCCGTAAAAACGGTTCGAGCTCGGCGGGATCCGACTGGAAGTCGACGTTGTAACGCCCCAGCACGAACAGCACGCAGCGATGCGCTGCCGGCACCAGACCGCGTTCGCGGTAGTCGAGAAAATGACGGAACTCGTCGGCGGAGAAAACGATGTGCTGGACATGCACGCGGTTGTCGTCGCACCAGGCGAAGAAGTCGCGCGCGTACTCGGGGCGGGTGAAATCGGCGCTGATTTCACGCAAACACATGCTCGCCATCGCGGGCTTGACCGCCTGGATACAGGCTACCTGCTGCTCGGGCGTATAAATTCCGACCGCCTCGGAGGTGATTTGCACCAGCATCCCGGGCACCCGGTGCCCGAGTTCGGCGATGAGCTCGCGGTAACGCCCCGCGTCGAGTACGTGTTCATCGTGGTCGCCGCGCACGTGCGCGTGGATGGCGCAGGCGCCGGCGGCGTAACAGGCGGCGGCCTCGTCTACGGTGTCCGCGATCGATACCGGCAGGTTGCGATGGTCGCTTCTGGTCTTGCGCGCGCCGTTGGGCGCGACCATGAGAATAACGCTATCGGGCATGGCCTAGAGCGCGCTCAGCGTGGTCTTGATCGCCTTGTCGAGCTTGCTGACGATTTCGTCGATGTGGCCGATGTCGATGATAAACGGCGGCGCCAGCAGCACGTGATCGCCCTGCTTGCCGTCGACGGTGCCGCCCATCGGGTAGCAGATCAGGCCCTCGTCGAACGCATTTTTCTTGAGCTTCTTGTTGAACGCGAACTCGGCCGGAAACGGTGTCTTGCTGTCGCGCTCGCGCACGAATTCAAGGCCGAAGAACAGGCCGCGGCCGCGGATGTCGCCGACGTTGGGATGTTCGCCGAACTTGTCCAGCAGCGCCTTGTGCAGGCGCACGCCCTGGGCCAGCACGCGGTCGAGCATGCGCCGGTCCATGATTTTCTTGACCACCGCGTGCGCCGCGGCGCAGGCGATCGGGTGGCCGAGATAGGTATGGCCGTGCTGGAAAAAGCCCGACCCCTGTTCGATCGCCTGGTAGATTTTGTCGCTGCACAGCATCGCGCCGATCGGCTGATAGCCGGCGCCGAGGCCCTTGGCGATGGTCATGATATCGGGCGCGATGCCGTCCTGGTCGCAGGCGTAGAGGCTGCCGGTGCGGCCCATGCCGCACATGACCTCGTCGAGAATCAGCAGCACGCCGTAGCGGTCGCAGATTTCGCGGATGCGCTTGAAGTAACCGTCGACCGCGGGCACCGCGCCGAGGGTGGCGCCGACCACCGGTTCGGCGATGAACGCCATCACCTGCTCGGCGCGGTGCCCGCGGTCGACGGTTACTTCAAGCGCATCCGCGAAATCTGCGACCGCTACGGCGTGCTGCTGATTCTCGACGAGG